>WNFZ01000105.1_pt1 | contig 88207 bp, 79 predicted proteins | sample 5400081 | NCBI WGS metagenome assembly WNFZ01 (sample SAMN13153365, study PRJNA577476) | soil metagenome | isolation source: 80 cm soil or saprolite under grassland replicate 1 | place: USA:California | collected 2016-06-15
TTGACCGCCAGGTCGATATTCCAGCCCCGGTGGCGCACCCGGTACACCAGCCCCATCGCACCCTGCCGGTGGACCTCGACCACCCGGTACAACCCGGCGATGACGTCCCCGATCTGCCATTCCGCCGCATCCCGCATGGCCGTCTCCCCTCACCGTGGGTCGCAGGGCTCCCGGCGTCGTCCCGGCAAGGCATGTATGACCACCCTGCCGGCACACGTCGATGCACACGGTAACGGGGCGCCGCACCCTCGATCGAGACCGTGAACATCAACAGTCGGCGACGAACAACGCCAAGCTGTGAAACTGTCAGCGCTCACGGAATTCCCCACCTTCGGGGGTTTGGCGCTCAGGTAATTCCCCACCCGCTCACGTAATTCCCCGTAGGGATGACGAGCGCGGCGTGGGTGTGTGGTTCTCGCGATCATGAAGAGTTTCTCCTCGTCTGGAAGGGCGAGGGGAACCGATGGCGAGGAGAAGTTTCACCGTGGTCGACGTGACCGAAATCTTGATCCACTGGTATGCGGGGCGCTCGCTGAGCGAGGTGTCCGACAGCCTGGGCGTGGATCGGAAAACGATCCGTAAGTACCTGGCGCCGGCGGTGGCGGCGGGGATCACGCCGGGTGGGCCGGCGCGCTCGTCGGCGCAGTGGGCGGCGTTGGTGGCGGGCTGGTTCCCGCAGTTGACCGATACCACGTTGCGGCAGACGACGTGGCCGCAGATCGCCGCCCATCACGAGTACATCGTCGGGCAGTTGAAGCTGCGGGTGACGCAGGCGACGATCCATCAGCGGCTGCGCGACGAGCAGGGCTTGCGGGCCAGTGTGGCGTCGCTGAAGCGGTATGTGGCGGCGAACCTGTCCGAGGAGGTGCGCCGCGACCAGGTCGTGGTGCTGCGCGATGAGGTCGATCCTGGTGCGGAGGCCCAGATCGACTACGGCAAGTTGGGGATGTGGACCGACCCGGGCACCGGGCTACGGCGCACGGTGTGGGCGTTCGCGATGGTCCTGGCCTGTTCGCGGCACATGTTCGTACGACCGGTGCTGAGCATGGATCAGGCCGCGTGGGCGGCGGCGCATGTGGCCGGGTTCGCGTTCTTCGGTGGGGTACCGGCGAGGATCGTGCCGGACAATCTGCGCACCGGGGTCGACAAGCCCGACTTGTACGACCCGAGGATCAACCGGTCGTACGCGGAGCTGGCCGCCCACTACGGCACCCTGGTAGACCCAGCTAGATCACGGAAACCTCGGGACAAGGCCAGGATCGAGCGGCCCATGCCCTATATCCGGGACAGCTTCTGGCGGGGTCGGGAGTTCACCTCCCTCGCGGAGATGCAACGCGCTGCGGTGGCGTGGTGCGTCGAGGTGGCGGGGCGGCGCTCGTGCCGGTCCCTGGACGGGGCCGCACCGGCCTCGGTGTTCGCTGCGGTCGAAGCCGAAGCCCTGCAACCGTTGCCGGCCAAGGCGTTCGTTCTCGCGACGTGGGCGACGGCGTTGGTAGGGCCCGATATTCACGCCAAGGTCGGTAAAACGATCTACTCGATCCCATGGCGGCTGATCGGGCAACGCCTGGACGCCCGCTGCACCGCGACGGTGGTCCAGTTCTTCCACAACGGGAACCTCGTCGCCACGCATGGGCGTAAACCGAAGGGCAAGCAGACCGACTTCGGTCACTACCCGCCGGAGAAGATCGCGTTCCGGATGCGGACCCCGACCTGGTGCCGCACCCGCGCCGCGCAGATCGGCCCGGCCTGCGTGCAGGTGATCGCCGGGCTCCTGGAAGTCAACGCCCTGTTCCGGCTGCGCGCAGCCCAGGGCGTGCTCGGGCTGGCCGGTAAGCACACCCCGGCGCGGCTGGAAGCGGCCTGCGCCAAGGCAATCGCCGTCGGTGACCCGTCGTATCGCACCGTCAAGGGCATCCTCGCCGCCGGCGCCGAGACCGAGCCCGCCCCGCCGTCGGCCGGTGATGGTGGCGCCGCGGCGCACCTGCACGGTCCTTCGCGGCTGTTCGCGAACGTCATCCCCCTGGCCAGCACGGGCGAACACGACACGGCGGACCCGGCCACCACGAGCGACGCCCACCACGCACGCGGCGAAGGCGAGCACAGCGACGAGCAGCTCCACGGGCAGACAGCCTGATGGAGGCCCCGCAGCGCAACAACAGCACCCCGCACGACGCCGACGCGAATATCGTTACCGGCCCGACCGTCCCCGCCGACTGCCAAGACCTGGGCTGTGTCGTGCGCCGGTGCGCGCACTGGCACTGCCGCACCCTCATCCACATCGACGTCACCCGACCCGGTCAACCACGCCGGTTCTGCAGCACCCGCTGCCGGGTCGCCGAACACCGCCGCCTCAACTGACCGCCACGCCGCCGGTCACAGGAGTGTGACCGGCGGCCCAACCATCCCACCAGCAGAAAGAGATCCCTATGACTGTCATCGACACCGCCCTGCACGAGCATCTACGCGCCCTGAAGCTGTCCGGCATGCTGCAAACCCTCGACGCCCGCCTGGCCCAGGCCCACGCTGGTGACCTCGGCCACCTCGACTTCCTCCAGGTCCTCTGCCACGACGAGATCACCCGACGCGACACCATGAGCATGCAACGCCGCATCCGCCGCGCCCGCTTCGAACAACAGGCCACCCTGGAAGAGTTCGACTTCGCCGCCAGCCCGAAACTGCCCGCCGCACAGATCCGCGACCTCGCCGCCCTACGCTGGCTCCACGCCGGCGAGTCGATCGTCCTCTATGGACCCGTCGGGGTCGGGAAAAGCCATGTCGCGCAAGCACTCGGACACCTGGCCATCCGTCAAGGCGCCGACGTCCGGTTCGCCAAAACCAGCCGCGCCCTGGCCGACCTGGCCGGCGGACACGCCGACCACACCTGGCCCCGACGCCTCGCCGAACTCACCCGACCCGACCTGTTGATCCTGGACGACTTCGCCATGCGCGAACTGACCGCGCAACAGGCCGACGACCTCTACGAGTTGATCTCCGACCGGGCCCAACACGGCCGATCGCTGATCACCACCTCGAACCGGTCACCCGTCGACTGGTACGCCCTGTTCCCCAACCCCGTCGTCGCCGAGTCCCTGCTGGACCGGCTCATCAACACCAGCCACCAGATCGTCATGAACGGCCCCAGCTACCGGCCCAACAAGCGACCCGGCCGCACCAACTCGACAAGCACACCAACGATCAAGTAGAACCACACCAGAGGACCACGCCCTGGGGAATTACTTGAGCCCAGCCCCTGGGAATTTCGTGAGCGCCGACACCGTGGCCTGACCGTCAAGGCGTCGGTGTTCTGGAACACCACCTCCGGCCCCACCGACACCCTCGTCGGCTTCGCCGACACCGATGTCGCTAACCAGCAGCGGTCCAGCTACGACAACCTGGAACGGCCGACGGTCGATGCGCTGTGGTCGCGTAACACGCTGAAGTGGCAGACCGCCACCGGCTACGACGGTGACCGCACCACGCTGACCCCGCCGGCCGGCGGCACAGCCACCACGGCCATCACCAACGCTGAGGGCAAGACCGTCGAGCTGCGTCAGCACCTGACCGGCACCCCGAGCGGTGCCTACCAGGCCAGCACCTACAGCTACGACCGGCTCTCCCGCCTCACCGGCCTGGCCGACCCGGCCGGCAACGCCTGGACCACCAGCTATGACCTGCGCGGGCGGGTGACCCGCACAGTGGACCCGGACAAGGGCGCCACGACGATGACCTATGACGACGCCGGCCAGCTGCTCACCACCACCGACGCCCGCACCATCACACTCTCCCGCACCTATGACGCGCTCGGCCGGCAGACCGCGCTGTGGCAGGGCAACGTGGACACCGGCACCAAGCTGACCGACGCCACCTACGACACCCTGGCCAAGGGCCAGCCCACCTCGTCCACCCGCTACGTCTCCGGCAACGCCTACACCACCGCGGTCACCGGCTACGACACCCGCTACCGGCCGCTGGGCAGCGCCGTGACCATCCCACCGGTGGAAGGGTCGCTGGCCGGCACCTGGACCACCACCGCCAGCTACAAGGTTGACGGCTCACCCGCCACCGTCACCTACCCGGCCGCCGCCGGCCTCGCCGCCGAGACCGTCAGCTACACCTACGACAACACCGGCGCGGCGCTGACCGCCGTCGGTCAGGACACCTACATCGCGGCCACCACCTACCACCCCTGGGGCGATGCCAACCAGCGCATCCTCGGCAGCGGCACCAAGCGGGTCCGGGTCACCACCACCATCGACGAGGCCACCCGGCGGCTGACCACCAACCAGACCCACACCGAGAACCAGACCACCCCCGGCACCTGGGTCGAGCGGCTGACCGAGACCTACGACTACGACCCCGCCGGCAACATCAAATCCATCAACGAAACCAGCGCCGGCACCACAATCTCCAACCAGTGCCTCAGCTACGACCCGCTGCGCCAGCTGCTCGAAGCCTGGACCACCACCGCCACCGCCTGCCAGTCCGCGCCCAGCCAGGCCGTGGTGGGCGGACCCGACCCCTACTGGGCCAGCTACCGCTACGACACCGTCGGCAACCGCACCCTCCAGGTCAGCCACGCCGCAACCGGTGACACGACCCGCAGCTACAGCTACCCGGCACCCGGCGCCCCACAGCCACACACCCTGCAATCGGTCACCGCCAGCGGCGCCGCGACCGGCACCAACAGCTACACCTACGACCCGACCGGCAACACCACCGGTCGGGACATCGCTGGCCAGCCCGGGCAGACGCTGACCTGGGACCCCGAAGGCCACCTTGCCACCCTGACCACCAGCGCCGGTGTCACCAGCTACCTCTACGACGCGGCCGGCAACCGGCTCATCGGCAACGACGCCAACGGCGCCACCCTCTACCTCGGCCACACCGAGATCCGCCGCGACCCGCTCGGCAGCGCCACCGCCACCCGCTACTGCCCCGGCAGCGCGGTGCGCACCACCACCGGCGGGCTGGTCTACCAGACCAGCGACCACCACGGCACCACCCAACTATCCATCAACGCCAGCGACCTCAGCGTCACCCGGCGCAAGAGCGACCCGTTCGGCAACCCCCGCGGCAGCCAGCCCACCTGGCCCACCACCCGCGGCTTCGTCAACGGCACCACCGACCCCACCGGCCTCACCCATTTGGGCGCCCGCGAGTACGACCCCACCACCGGCCGCTTCATCAGCCTCGACCCAGTCTTCGACCCCGCCGACCCACAAAGCTGGCAAGGCTACACCTACGCCAACAACACCCCAGTCACAGCCAGCGACCCGACTGGGCTGCGTATTGCCGGCTGCGAAGAAGACCGCCTAAACTGCCGAACCGGCGAAGAGCTTCCCAGCACTGCGCCAGTAACTCGCACGCCGGGCTGCAACGGTTCGGCAAAGGACTGCGTCACCAAAGGTCCGTCCGGCGGCGGGAGCCCGGGCTCGGACCAACCGCTCACCGAGGACGAGGCCGCCCAGATCCTGTACGGCAGGCCGTTCAAGCTGATCAAAAACGGGCCAGACATGTTCCTGCTCAACGCCCTCCTGCGTTGCCTGAATGACGGCAACGCGGTCGCCTGCGCCTGGCTCATGGGCCAACCCCCGACCAACCGGCTCGATTACATCGTCGATGAGCTCTTCGGCATCCACGACCTCGGAGACTGCTACCACCACAGCGTCACGGGCTGCGCCATGCTGGCCATCAGCTTCATCCCAATCGGCAAGCTTGCCAAGGTGCTACGCCTCTTCCGATGGGGTAAGCGGGCCGCCGGCGTGGCCCGGATCACCAAGAGCGTATCCGGCGAGGGCCTGAGTGATTCGGTACTTGACGAAGCCTTCGAGTACGCCAACTCGTCGCAGAAACTGGAGCACGTCATTGATCCGGCGAAGCATGGATTTGGCAATCTTGTACAGGCGGCTGGTGGGCGGTCGGAGGCTATGCGCGCCATCGTTGACAGCCTTCGCTGTTGTGGCTTGCCTGCTTCGGGTCCGTTCGAAGTGCAGCGTGTGATTTACGGCGAGACCGTTACCATTCGAGGTGCTATGGTGAATGGTGTTCCGAGAATAGGTACGGCATTTATCCCATAGAAGTTCCCGGGAGCACCTTGATGACTGTGGATACTGAAGACGGCCGGGGTAGCAGGTCCTCCCGTCCCCTGACCACCCTTGAACACCAGGTCATCAGCGCGATTCTGTGTGCCGACTGTCCTGGCGTGCTTGAGCTGCGGGCCCAACTGAGCACCGCTCGCGTCAGAGGCAACTGGACGCCAAAGGGCTCGCCCAGCATTGATTTGGAGGTGTCTTCGGTTGCACCTGCTGCGCCCCTTAGCGGGCCGACCTTGCCGGTTGATGTTCATGTGTATGACGACCAGGGGAGGTTCCTAGGGGAGCTTATTGTTTGGCTATCAAACGGCAAACTTTCGGCACTAGAATACGCGTGGGTAACTGACTCGGCGCCCCTTTCGTTGCCCAACGTGGAGATGCTGCGAGTATTGCCACGATAACAGCTCGCATCGTTCCCGCCGCGAACCCGATGACAGGTGAGACGGGGCGCAAGAACAGTTGTGGCACTACAGCTCAGACAGGACACCGTGTGGGCTCATAAATCGCGCTTGACCACCCTGATTGCGGACACTTGGTGATCAGCGCGAGAGATGGACCTTCCAGGGATTTGGCCTGGCCTGGCGGTCCATGACCGACGAGGGCGGTTTGCGGCTGTTGGCCGAGCGCCGGATGCGGTCGGTGATTGTTGTAGTGCCTGGCGTTCTGGTACGGACGGAAACCAGCTGCCGTCCCTGAGCGACGAGCAGATGCAGGCATCGGCGATCTCGCGCAAAGTCTGCCGCCGACAACCGCCAACGTCGACAACGGCGTCTACGTGCTGTTCAGCGGACCGGGTCAGTGGGAGATCACGGTAAGCCAGGGCGGTACCGAACTCGGCGTGCTGGCGACGGTCGTTCAGCAGTAATGCGTTAGGTTAGGACGCCGGCAAGGCTCGGTTGACTGGTCAAGCCACCGCTCAGCCGAGTACGGTGAAGAACTTGCCGGCCAGGGGTACCGCGGTATCCGTACTCAGGCCGCCGTTCTCCACGAACACCGCGAACGCGACATCCCCCCGGAACCCGATGAACCACGAGTGCGTGTGCTCGGGGTTGTCGTCGAACTCGGCGGTACCGGTCTTGCCGAAGATCGGGGCACCGGGCTGCTTGGCCAGCGGCGACGCCGTCCCGGCCGTGACCACCTCCCGCATCATGGCCTTCAACGCGGTCAGCGCTGCGGCGTTCAGCTGCGGGCCGGGCTGGGCCGGCTTGGCCGGGGCCGGTTCCAGTACCAGGGAGGGCTGGTTCCACTGGCCACGGGCGACCGCGGCCGCCGCGGCGGCCAGCGCGATCGGCGACACCTGGGTCGTGCCCTGGCCGAAGGCGGCCGCTGCCTGCTCGGCGGGCGGGCCGCCACTGGAGACCTTGCCCGAGTACACGTCCGCGCCCACGTCCCACGGCACACCAAGACCGAGCGCGGTGCCGGCCTTGGCCAGGCCGTCGCCGCCCAGCTTCGGCGCCAGCGACGCGAACGCCGTGTTGCACGACTTGGCGAAGTCGACATGGAACGGCACATTGCCGAGCACCATGTCATGGGAGTTCTTGAACGAGCGACCGTCCACCACCAGGACCTTCGGGCAGGTCACCACGGTGTCGGGGGTGATCGAGCCGTTGTCCAGCACCCCGTACGCCGTGATCATCTTGAACGTCGAGCCAGGCGGTACCTGCGCGGTCAGCGCCAGGTTGAGCTCCCCGCCGCCCGGGCCGTTGGCTACGGCGAGCACCGCCCCGTCGCTGATGCGCATGGCCACCAGCGCCGAGCGCCGCGCCTCGCCGGCCAGCGCGGCGTCGGCAGCGTTCTGGGTCTTGACGTCCAGCGTGGTCTTCACCGAGCCGCCGGGCTTGGGGTCGCTCTTGAACAGCTCCTTGTCCGCTTCGCCCTGGTGCGGGATCGCGATGGTCACGCCCGGCGAACCCCGGAGCAGGTCGTCGTAGCGCTGCTGCAGGCCGCCCAGCCCCACGACATCACCGACCTGGTACTTGCCCGGGTTCTTGTCCATGATCTCCTTGGTGACCTCGCCGACGCCGCCCAGCAGGGCACGGGCGAACGCCCGGCTGGGCGCCAGGGCCAGCGTGGACTCCCGGAACACGGTGCCGTCCAGATCGCGGATCTTGGAGCGGATCTGGTCGTACGCCTCCCGGCGAAGCGTGATGATCTCGATGAAGGCGTCCGGCTTGGCAGAGCCGATCTTGCCGGGCAGGGCGGCCAGCTCCGTCGAGGCGTTCACGCCCACCGACTTGAAGGCCGCATCGAGCTGCTTGGTCAGGCCGGCGAGATCCTTCACCAGCGACGGCTGGACGCCGACCACGACGACCGGACGGTTGGTCACGATCGGCGAGCCGGTGCCGTCGAGGATGGTGCCACGCGCCGCGCTGGTCCGCTTCTCCACCAGCTTGTCATCGGTACGCAGCTCCGGGTGCACCGTTGCGGGACTGAAGAACGCTTTCCACTTCTTGTCCTTGCGCCGCAGCGACACGGTCGTCCCGTACGTCCAGGTCACGCCCTGAGCGACCGGCCACGACACCTGGACGTCCGCGGTGGCCTCGTCGCCCTTGACCTTCGGCTTGCGCTGCAGCTTGAGGTCGGGATGCCGGTTGGCCAGGTCCCCCTCCAGTGCCGCCAGCTGGGTCTGCGCCGCGTCACCGGTGAGCGGCTGGCCGTCGGAGTTGAGCAGCTCCAAGCCGTTGAGCTTGCCCTGGTGCCAGCCGTCGAGGAAGGCGTTGAGCGCCTTGTCAGGCCCTTCGGACGAGCAGGCGGGGACAGCCGCCACCACCGCGAGGCACACGGCGACCAGGGTCGACCGCCGGACCAAGCGCGGCGGTATCCACAATGCCATCCGCGGGCCCACCGGCCGCGCCATCACCAATGCCATCAGACCGATCCTCCCTAGGCCGGCAGGGTACTCACTCGGGACAAGCACGAAGGCGCGCGGGGGTAGACCGGCCGGAACGCCACTCGTATAGACGCGCTGGGCAGCCCAGCCGCCTGCACGATGAGCAGAAGCGGTCTGTCGTCAAGCCGACTCCGATCGGCGACGCCCAGCCACCGGCGAGCGCAGCCGTGCTCGGTCATCTGGGGCAATGCCCGCTCACGTCCTAGGCTGGGGTGGAGACGAGCCCACAGCGTCGTGGGTGAGGGGAGTGGCACTGATGGACCGTCGTGTGGCACGGCGTGTCGACGTCGCGGAGGGCGACGCCGCAGGAGAGGCGAATCTTGACGTCCGCGACGGGAGCTCGGAGGCCGTCGACCGGCCGGCCGTACGCCGAGTGTCGCGCCGCCACCCCGACGACGACGGGGACACCGAGCTGAGCCAGCCGGTACCCAACAGTGATCAGCTCGTGGCCGAGGCGGTCACGCTCGCCGCGGCCGAGATCAAAAAGGATCCACAGCTGTGCGAGCTGGTCGCCCACTACTGGCGGCTCGTGCCTGACGAGGAGCTGGTCGGGCGTACTCCCGAGGAGATGCTCGTCGCGACCGTCTCCCACCGGGAGCTGGCCGCCCAACGCCTGCCCGGTGAGCTGAAGTTACGGGTCGGGGAGACCCTCGACGGCTACCACACGGCCGTGGAGATCGTCACCGACGACATGCCGTTCCTCGTCGACTCGGTCACCGGCGCGCTGGCCGGGGAGCTGGACATCCATCTGCTCGTCCACCCGGTGGTCGTGGTGCGCCGCGAGGTGTTCGGCGCGCTGGAGGAAGTCCGCCTCGGCGTGGAGCCGGACGAGGCCGGCCAGCACGACGTGGTCGAGAGCTGGATACGGATCGAGACCGACCGGGTGCGCGACGAGGCGACCCTTGAGGAGGTACGCCGGGACCTCACGCGCGTGCTCAACGACGTACGCGAGGCGGTCGAGGACTGGCCGAAGATGCGCACCCAGGCGCTGACCCTCGCCGACGAGCTGGCCACCGCCCAGCTCCCGGTGCCTGACAAGGACATCACCGACTCGGTCGAGCTGCTGCGCTGGCTCGCCGACGACCACTTCACGTTCCTTGGCTACCGCGAGTACAAGCTGTTCGAGAACGAGAAGGGCGAGAAGGTCCTGCAAGCGGTCCTTGGCACCGGCCTTGGCATCCTGCGTTCCGACCAGACCATGCCTCGGGTGCTGTCGAGCATGAGCCCGGAGGCGCACGGCCGGGCCCTGGAGAAGCGGTTGCTCATCATCACCAAGGCCAACTCGCGGGCGACCGTGCACCGCACGGTGTACCTGGACTACATCGGGTTCAAGATGTTCGACCTGGACGGCAACGTCGTCGGGGAGCGGCGCTTCCTTGGGCTGTTCTCCTCGGCGGCGTACCGCACCAGCGTACGCGAGCTGCCGGTGGTCAAGCGCAAGGTGGCGACCGTGCTGGAGCGCTCCGGGCTGTCGCCGCGCAGCCACTCCGGCAAGGACCTGATGGAGATCCTGGAGACCTATCCCCGCGACGAGCTGTTCCAGATCTCGACCGACGACCTGTACCGGTCGGTGATGGGTGTGCTGCGCCTGGCCGGGCGGCGGCAGCTCAAGCTGTTCATCCGGCGCGATGCGTACGGCCGGTTCATCTCCTGCCTGGTGTACCTGCCACGGGACCGGTTCACCACCACGAACCGCTTGAAGATCCAGGAGATCCTGCTGCGGGAGCTCAACGGGATCGGCGTGGACTACACCACACGGGTCAGCGAGTCGCACCTTGCGCGGGTGCACTTCATCGTGCGTACCGATCCGGCGGACCCGCCGGGGGAGATCGACGCCGACGCCCTGTGCGAGAAGCTCGCCGACGCGACCCGGCTGTGGGACGAGGACTTCCAGCTGGTCCTGGAGCGCAAGCTGGGCGAGGAGCAGGCCAAGGCGCTGTACTCCCGCTACGCCGAGGCGCTGCCCGACACGTACAAGGACGAGCACACGCCGTACGAGGCGGCCAAGGACGTGGCCAAGCTCGAGCTGCTCGACGAGCCGGGCGCGCTGGCCATGCACGTGTTCCGCCGCCGCCAGGACGACGACGACGTCCGGTTCAAGATCTTCCGGTACGGCGAGCCGATGGTCCTGTCCAACGTGCTGCCCGTGCTGCACTCCCTGGGCGTACGGGTCACCGACGAACGGCCGTACGAGGTACGCCGCCCGGACGGCACCATCTACCTGTACGACTTCGGCCTCAAGCTGCCGCCGGACTGCCGGGAGCTGGCGGAGGTACGCGCCCACGTGGAGAACGCGTTCTCGGCGGCCTGGCGCGGCGAGGCGGAGATCGACGGGTTCAACGGGCTCGTGCTGCGCGCCGGTTTGACCTGGCGCCAGGTCGTGGTGCTGCGGGCGTACGCGAAGTACCTGCGCCAGGCCGGCACGGTCTTCTCGCAGGAGTACATGGAGACCACGCTGCGGGCGTACCCGGGAATCGCGGCGCGGCTCATCAGGTTGTTCGAGACGCGGTTCGACCCGCGCCGGCAACTGTCCGATGAGGACCGGTCCTTGCAGAGCAAGGAGCTGGTCACCGCTATCGGCCGTGACCTCGACTCGGTGACCAGCCTCGACCAGGACCGCATCATCCGGGCGTTCCTGACGCTGATCCTGGCGACCCTGCGGACCAGCTTCTTCCAGCGCGGAACCCAGGGCGGCGTGGCCGGGAGACCCAAGTCGTACGTGGCCTTCAAGCTCGACCCCCAGGCGATCCCCGAGCTGCCGGCGCCCCGCCCGCGGTACGAGATCTTCGTGTACTCGCCGCGCTTCGAAGGCGTGCACCTGCGGTTCGGGGCGGTGGCCCGGGGCGGCCTGCGCTGGTCGGACCGGCGCGAGGACTTCCGCACCGAGATCCTGGGTCTGGTCAAGGCCCAGACGGTCAAGAACGCCGTCATCGTGCCCACCGGCGCGAAGGGCGGCTTCGTCCTCAAGGCCAAGCCGGGCGCGAGCGCGAGGAGCGAGCTTGCGAGCACCGCAGTCGCGAGCAAAGCCGGCAGCGACCGGGAAGCGTTGATGGCCGAGGGTGTCGCCTGCTATCGGCTGTTTATCTCGGCGCTGCTGGACGTCACCGACAACCTCGACGGTGGCAAGATCGTGCCACCGCGCGATGTGGTGCGCCATGACGGCGACGACCCGTACCTGGTGGTCGCGGCGGACAAGGGCACCGCCACGTTCTCCGACATCGCCAACGAAATCTCGCAGGCGTACGGGTTCTGGCTCGGCGACGCGTTCGCCTCCGGCGGTTCGGCCGGCTACGACCACAAGAAGATGGGCATCACGGCGCGCGGCGCCTGGGAGTCGGTGAAGCGCCACTTCAGGGTGCTCGACCGGGACATCCAGAGCGAAGACTTCACCACCATCGGCATCGGCGACATGTCCGGCGACGTCTTCGGCAACGGCATGCTGCTGTCCGAGCACACGCGGCTGGTGGCCGCGTTCGACCACCGGCACGTCTTCGTCGACCCGCGGCCCGACGCGGCATCGTCCTATGTGGAGCGGCGCCGCCTGTTCGAGCTACCCCGCTCCTCCTGGGACGACTACGACCGGTCGCTGATCTCCAAGGGCGGTGGTGTCTGGCCGCGCGGTGCGAAGTCGGTCCCGGTGAGCGCGCAGATGCGTGAGGCGTTGGGCATCGCCGACAAGTCGGTGACCGCGCTTGCGCCGACGGAGCTCATCAAGACGATCCTCAAGGCGCCCGTCGACCTCTTGTGGAACGGCGGCATCGGTACCTATGTCAAGGCCAGCGCGGAGTCCCAGCTCGACGTCGGGGACAAGGCCAACGACCCGGTCCGCGTCAACGGGCGGGACCTGCGGGTGAAGGTGGTCGGCGAGGGAGGCAACCTCGGCCTGACCGAACGCGGCCGGGTGGAGTTCGCCTTGCTGGGCGGCCACATCGTCACCGACTTCATCGACAACTCCGCGGGCGTGGACTGCTCCGACCACGAGGTCAACATCAAGATTCTGCTCGGCCGTGCGATCGACGCCGGCGAGCTTGACGAGCCCGAACGCAATACGTTGCTCGCCGGGATGACCGACGAGGTCGCCGAGCTGGTGCTCCGGGACAACTACCAGCAGGCGACCGCCCTGGGAAACGCGCGCGCGCAGAGCCTTTCGCTGCTGCCGGTGCACCGGCGGATGCTGGCCGACCTGGAACGCCGTGGCCTGCTCGACCGGGAGCTGGAAGCGCTGCCCTCCGATGACGAGCTGAACGAGCGCGGCGAGGCGGGCACCGGGCTCACGTCGCCGGAGTTCGCGGTGCTCCTCGCGTACGTGAAGATCACCCTCGACCGGGATATCCTCGAGTCGACCTTGCCCGATGAGGAATGGACGGCCGACGTCCTCGCCGACTACTTCCCGACCCCCCTGCGCGAGCGGTACTCGCACCAGATGGCCGAACATCGGCTGCGCCGCGAGATTGTGACCACTCAGCTGGTCAACGAGGCGGTCAACCGCAGCGGCACCTCGTTCTTCTACCGGGCGGTGGAGGAGAGCGGGGCCAGCCCCGCCGACGTGCTGCGCGCGTACGTGGTGGTGAAGGAGGTCTACGGGCTCGGCGAGCTGTGGCGGGCCGTCGAGGCGCTGGACAACCGGGTGTCGATCGAGACGCAGACGGCTGTCTACCTTGAGGTGCGCCGGCTGCTGGACCGCGCGGTGCGTTGGCTGGTCTCCAACCGGCGCTCGCCGATCGACGTGCCCGGCGAGATCGAGCGGCTGCGGCCGGGGGTCAGCCGGCTGCTGCCCGAGCTCGGCACGCTCTTCCGGGGCAACGAGCGGCTGGCACTGCGTACGCACGCGGCCGAGCTGGTCTCGCGCGGCCTGCCGGAGCAGGTCGCCGACCTCGCCACCCGCATCATGTACGGCTTCGGGCTGCTCGACATCGTCGAGACCGCGCACACCACCGACCGGGATGTGGCCGAGGTGGCCAGTGTCTACTTCGTACTGTCGGAGCAGTTCCGCGTCGACGACCTGCTGTCGAAGATTTCCGCGCTGCCGCGCGAGGACCGCTGGCAGACGCTCGCGCGGATGGCACTGCGCTACGACCTCTACGCGGCGCTCGCGGGGCTCACAGCCGAGGTGCTCGCATCCACGCCCGCCGAGCTGGATGCCGAGGAGCGGGTGTACCAGTGGGAGCAGGCCAACGCCGCGGCAATCACCCGCGCCCGCAACGCCATCGGCGAGTTCGACGAGTCCCGCGCCGACCTCGCCCCCCTGTCTGTCCTCTTGCGACAGATCCGCACGCTGGTACGCACATCCGCAGCCGCATGAGTCATGCCGGCGACTACCGGGCGGCCACCCTGGACGGTGACCCTGGTCTGCGGCGCCTCCGGCGTGGGCAAGTCGAGCGTGGCCGTTGCGCTGGCCATCCGGTACGCCACCCCGCTGGCCGAGGCCGATGACATCGTCACCGCGCTCATGACGATGACGACGAGCGAACAACATCCGGCACTGCACTACTGGAACACCCATCCGGAAGCGCGGTCGTTCGAGCCCGAAAGGATCAGCGAGCTGCATTTCGCGCTCGCCGAAGCGGTACGCCCAGCGTTCGAGGCGGTGATCGCCGATCACGTCGAGTTCGCGGCGCCGGTCGTCTTCGAGGGTGACTACCTGCTCCCCGAGCTCGCCGCCCGGTTCGGCGCCGCGGTACGCGCCGTCGTGCTCGAAGAGCCGGATGAGCAGCGGATCGTCGCAAACTACGGGACGCGGGAACCCGACAGCGGCGAGCAGCCCCACCGCGCGCGAGTCAGCGTCCTGGTCGGCGCGGAGCTGGCCCGGCGCGCGTCCCGCATCGGCATTCCGGTGGTAGCCGCGCGGCCGTGGACCGACACGCTCGACCGCGTGGACGGCGCACTGCGATCAACGACGGCTGTGCCCTGACGCGACCTCGACCGTTCCCCTTGGGTCCCACTCACACCGCGAGTACGGAGACCTCGTACTTGTGGATGTCGGAGTCTCTTGTGACCAACGTGAGATCCTCGCATTGCGCCTGGGCCACTAACATCCGGTCAAATGGATCTCGGTGGATCAATGGCAGTCGACCGGCTGCAATGGCGTGCTCGGAGGTGATGTGCAGCTCGCGGAAGCCGCTGTCGCGGATGCGCTCGGGAAGGTTAGCTGGCTCCAGGAGCTTGCCGATGGCCTGCTTGATGGCGACTTCCCAGACTGTGGCGGGACTGAGGTACACGTCCGGATCGTGGTCGAGCCGGGCCTTGATGTCGTTTGACAACGTGGCGTCGTCCGTCAGCCACCAGAGCACAACATGGGTGTCCAGCAGCAGGCTCATGGTGCCAGGCCGAAGTCCGCGGCGATGGCCTGGTTGACGTCGCGGGAGTCCCAGTCTTCGGCGACCACGAGTTGGCCGGCTAGGGAGCCGCGTCCAGCGCGGGAGACGCTGCGCGTCAGTGGAACGACCTTGGCAACAGGAGTGCCGGCGCGGCTGATGATGATCTCTTCGCCATGCTCCACCCGGTCTATGATGCGCGAGAGGTTGGTCTTGGCGTCATGGATGTTGAACTGAGCAGCGCCCTCGCTGGACATGTACACCTCCTTAGCTAACAGGTTAGTCCATCGCCGGTGACGCGGCTATGTCCAGCTTTCTTGTGACGGTGGCTGCGGACGGAGGTTCCCATTCCGAGCGTAAGCCTTGAGAGATGTTGGCACGCCTGATCGGGTGTAGGCGGCGAGCGGGCATGGTCAGGCATCAGACGAGGCGGTGCGCATCGTCGATCGCCATGGCCACGAAGTCCAGCGCGGCACGGCGGCGGGCGAACGGGCTGCGGTACCGCGCCCGGCCGGGTCCACCGCGGCGGATGCGTAGACATTCGTCGATGATGTGCCGCCATCGCGGGTCGAACGCTTCCCGTGCGTACTCCCCGGCACCGCACTTCGACGCGATGGCTCCGGTTGCCAGGGTGTAGTGCAGGCGGCTCACCCCCAGGACGCCCCACGCCGGACCCCATGAGATCACGCATGCCAGCCCCGGTCGCGACAGCAACCGCGAGCTGCGCCGCAGCCATACCTTCCAGTAGTCATCCGGTTGATTGTGGCGCGGACCGGCCGGCGTCGATCAGCACGGCCGCCACCACGCCACCGAGAACGAGTACGGCGGTGGCCCAGATCGTTGCGACCCGGTAGCCGTGGACGAGGGCGTGAACCGTGTCCGGGCGCCCCGAATGGCTGGCCAGATAGGCAGCGGTGGCGCTCGCCGCGATCGTGTTGAGCAGCGCCGTTCCGAGCGAGCCCCCGATCTGCTGGGCGGTGTTCACGATGGCCGCCGCGGCGCCCGCCTCCCGGCGGTCGACGCCGAGGGTGCCGATGCTGAACGCCGGCACCATCACACAGGCGGTCCCCATTCCGAGGAGGACTTCGGCCGGCAACACCAGGCTGAGGTACGCGCTGTGCACCTGCAGTTGCGTGAGCATCGCCATTCCCGCGGCGGCGACCAGGGCCCCGGGCACCATCAGCGCCGCCGCCGGCAAGCGCGGCATCAACCGGCTGGCGATCGCCCAGGAGCCGACCTGCGTAGCGAGCGTGATCGGCAGGAAGGCCAGCCCGGCTCGCAGCGGCGAATAGTGAAGCACCACCTGGAGGTAGTAGGTCAGGAAGAGGAAGGCACCGAACATCCCCGCGATGCCCAGAGCGACGGCCAGGTAGGCGCCGCCCCGGTTCCGGTCGAGCACGATGTGCAGGGGGAGCAACGGCTCGGTGGCCCGCACCTGCCTGAGTACAAAGGACACGAGCAGCAGCGCACTCGCGGCCAGCGGAGCCATGACAGGGATCGAGCCCCAGCCGTCGGTCACCGCCCGGGTGCAGGCGTAGACCAGCGCCACCAGCCCGGCAGTGGCCAGGAGCGCGCCGGGCAGGTCAAGTCGGGCGCGGCCGGCGGCGCTCGGGGTCTTGAGGAACGTCCAGGCGCCGGCCGCGGCGACGACCGCGATCGGGACGTTGACGTACAGGCACCATCGCCAGGTCACGTACTCGGTGAGGACGCCGCCGAGGAGCATGCCGACGGCTGCACCGCTGCCGGCGATGGCCCCGTAGACCGCGAAGGCCTTCGCCCGTTCACGCGGCTCGGTGAACATGATCGCGAGCAGCGAGAGCGCGGTCGGGGCCAGCAGCGCGCCGAAAGCGCCCTGCAAGGCCCGGGCCCCAACGAGGACCGCGAAGTTCGGAGCCGCACCGCCGACCGCGGATGCCAGCGCGAAGCCGCCCAGACCAACCAGGAACGTGCGCTTGCGGCCGAACCGGTCGGCGACCCGCCCCCCGAGCAGCAGCAGCCCGCCGAAGGCGAGCGTGTAGGCCGTGATCATCCACTGCCGGTCGGCGTCGGAGACACCAAGCGCACCCTGCGCCGAGGGCAGCGCGATGCTCACGATCGTCGCATCCAGCGCCACCATCAGCTGGGCAAGGCCTATGAAGGCCAGCGCCACCCAGCGCCGTGACGCCAGTTCGCGATCCGCGGCCGCTGATCGAGTCGCCGCCGACATGACCCACCTCCTGGCGACACGTTAAGCAGCTAAAACCCTATAGCAACCTAGAACTTTTGGTAACCCAAGCAATTTGCTAGGCTCGACACGTGGCGACCAAGTCAGGCCTGCGCGAGCGCAAGAAGCAGCAGACTCGCCAGCTGATCTACGAGACGGCGACGCGCCTGTTCGCGGAGGGACCTCTTCTTTGCCGGTATGCAGTTCTTCGAGGAGAAGCTCCTGGAGGCCGTGCGCGAGCGCGCCGCCGGAGAGTCGGTGTTCACCGCGTTCCGCCGCTTGGTCGTCGACAGCTGTGCGGGACTCGTCGCGGAGGAGCGCGCAGCGATGATCACGGAGGCGGCAACGTTGATCAACGCCAGCCCGGCACTCCAGGCGCGCGAGCGCGAGATCGTGGCCCGCTATACCCAGGCCCTGGCCGGTCTCCTCGCCGAGGAGACCGGCGCGAGCCCGGACGACATCGAGCCGCTGGCCGTCGCCAGCGCGTTGATGGGCGCCCACCGGGCGCTGGTTACGCATGTCCGGGCCGGTGTGCTGACCGGACGGCGCGGCCTCGCGCTGGCAGCGGATGCGCGATCGCAAGCGACGCGCGCCTTTGCGCTCTTACGGAACGGGCTCGCCGACTACGCCATCAAGAAGGGCTGAGAGCAATGCCTGAACAGCCGAAACGTCCGCTCCGTCGGCGACTGCAGGCACGCGCTATGCGCGTGGTCAACGTTCCGATGCGGCTGGTCCTGGGTCTTCCCTTCGCCACTCCGCTCAGCCGGCGGCTGATGCTCGCACGGCTCACCGGTCGCAAGACCGGCAAGGTGTACCGGCAGCCATTGAGCTACGTGCAGCAGGGCAGCACGCTGCTGACTCCGGGCGGGGGCAGGTGGAAGCTGAACCTGCGCGAGGGTCAACCAGTGCCGATCCGGCTCCGCGGACGTGACGTGCTCGCCCGTCCGGAGCTGATCGGAGATCCCGATCAGGTTGAGCGGCTTCTCGCGGTGATGGCGGCCGCCAATCCGCGCGTCAGCACGTTCGTGGGCATCCCCAAAGGACCCGATGGGCATCTGGACCGCACACGCTTGCAGACCGCGGTGCGGTACGGCTTCAGGATCGTTCGCTGGCATCTCGACGGGGGTGAGGCGCGATGATCCTGGTAACCGGGGCGACCGGGCACGTGGGGAGCGAGGTGGTCGCGCAACTGGCGTCGCTCCTGGACGCCGACCCGGCGGTCGTCCCCGGCGTCGCGCGGTCGATCCGGGCGATGACCCGGCGCCCGCAGGCCGCGAGCTTTCCATCCACAGTGGAGGTCGTCTACGGCGACGCCGACGACCCGAGCAGTCTCGATGCCGCCTTCGCCGGAGCTGACGCGGCGTTTCTGATGTCGGCCCAGCCGGTCGGAAGTGCGCCGCGCCCCACCCATGACATCGCGCTGGCTACCGCCGCCGAACAGGCCGGCGTCCGCCACGTCGTGAAACTGTCAGTGCTCGACGGTGGCGCGAGCGACGACGTGATCGGGGCATGGCACCGGCAGGCCGAGGGGGCGGTCACCGGTCGCGGGTTCGGCTATACGCTGCTTCGACCCGGCCGGTTCGCGTCCAACGCTGCACAGTGGGCGCCGATGATCCGCCGCGGCGACACCGTCATGATCCCGTTCGGCACCCGGCCAGCCGCTCCCATCGACCCCGCCGATGTGGCCGCCGTGGCCGTCGCCGCGTTCACGTCCGACCGGCATCGCGGCGCGGCCTACCGGCTGTCCGGACCGCAGGTGCTGACGCCAGCGGACGAGCTGCGCATCCTCGGCGAGACCCTTGGCCGATCGCTGCGATCCGTCGAACCACCTGTCGACGTCGCCCGCGCGCAGATGATCAAGTACGGCATGGCGGAACCGGTGGTCGACGCCGTGATCGCTCGCGTGCTGTCCGACGACGACACCGGCGTACAGGTCCTGCCGACCGTCGCGAACGTGCTCGGCCGGCCGCCAACCACCTTCGCTCAATGGGCCAGGGCGCACACCACCCTGTTCACGGATGACCCGCCGGATGGCACCTAGTCACGAAGCGACCGGTAGAGCGCCAGAGCCTCCCGGGTGACCGGTCGCATCACCCGCAGCCGGGAGAGCCCGACGAGCCGGTCCACCAGCGGTACCGCCCGGTCGATCAGCAGCCGGGTCCTCTTCTGTCCGGGCGAGCGGTCGTGGACCCAGAACAACGTCACGCCGAGCTGGCCGAGCCAGAGCAGGTCGGGCAGCTCCGCCCGTACCTCCTCGTCGATCTTGGTGGTCGAGCCGGCGACCACCTCGCGGAAGATGTCCAGGCTGATCTTCCGGGCCGGGCCGGACTCCCGGCTGAACGGGCTCAACGGGGAGTCCGGGTCCGCCGCCACCTTGATGAACTTGCCGGCGAACCCGTGGTAAGGCGCCATCACGTCGAAGGCTGCGGTGAGCACACCGTGGATGCGGGGCGCGAGCTCGGTCTCGGCGGCCAGCGTCTTGGCGGCCACCGCCCGGTACTCCTGCTGGATAAGCGTGTAGAACTCCTGGACCAGGTGGTCCTTTGACGGGAAGTAGTAGTAGGCGTTGCCGACCGCGAGTCCTGCGGCGGTGGCGATCGCGCGCATGGTGGTCTTCTCGTACCCCTGCTCGCGAAACAGCCGTACCGCCGTGTCGACGATCAGGCGCTTGGTCTGCTCACCGGCTGGTATGGCTTCCGGCGCCCGGCCAGGCGCACGTACCGGGTCAGGCATCGAATGGCCAGGCGTCGCAGCCGTCGTCACATGCTCGACCGTAGCCGCCGGCCCGGGTCTTGCGCCGTACCCCGGCAGCGGCGGCGACGATCTGCCGCGCCAGCGGGCGCAGCCCGGGCCGGGCGAGGCTGATCGCCGTCGCCCGGTACCCGGACAGCGCCCACAGGCACATCAGCCAGGCGGCATCGCCGTCGTACACCGCCCCCGTGTCGGCCACGACGGTGATCTCGCGTTCGGTCTGCGCGTGGTCCAGCCCCGGAAAGCGCGCCCGGGCCTGCGGGAAGCCGGCCGGCAGGAAATCCAGGCGTACGAGCTGGCGTCTCCTGGCGAGCCAGCGCCGGGCGGTTCGGCACAGCGCGCACTGGTCGTCGTAGAGCACGGTCAGCAACCGGATCTGCGGCTCGGTCATCGGGGCGGCGCGGGCGGGCCGGGGACCGGCCGGGCCGGGACCGGCGCGGCAGGGACCGGCCGAGCAGGGCCCGCCGCGGCGGGGACCGGTGCGGAGGTCTCCGGCAGCATCTTCATCGGGCTCACCGGCGGCGGAGCCCCTTCGAGCAGCCGGCGCCGGCGGAACCGGCTGAGCACGAACAGGTTCGCGAAGTGCATCGTGCCCAGGACCAGCAGCACCAGGCCGAGCTTGATCGACAGGTTCTCAACCGCCGAGCTGGCCGTCGAGATGTCGCTGGACACCCGGATCGCGAGGCCGACGTAACCCAGGTTGAGCAGCCAGAAGCCGACGACGAGCAGGCGGTTGACGGAGCCGGCCAGCCGCTCGTCGCCGAGCGCGTCGTCGAGGAACACGTGGCCGTTGCGGAACAGGGTACGGGCGACGTACGCCGTCAGCAGGAAGCTGAGCACCAGGTACGCGAGGTACATGAGGAGCTTAGGATCCACCAGGAGCCTCCTTGAACATGTTCAACATCCAACCAGCCGAGGGTACGGCACGGTGTTGAACATGTTCAAGCCGGTGGGGCGGGCGGGGTGGTTGGCCGGCCGCGCAGGCTGATGCGAGCCGCATACGGCCCGTATGGTGAGTGACGTGGGTCTGTTCGGCCGTGGCGACCGGTCCCGGCGGCCGGTCGAGTCTGACGGTGACCGGCCGGATCACAAGAGCCTAGGCGCCCCGGCGCTGTCCGCCTCTGCTTTGAGCAAGCGTTTCGGTGACCGGATCGCGTTCCGCGACGTGTCCTTCGAGATCAGCTACGGCGAGGTCTTCGGTTTCCTCGGGCCGAACGGTGCCGGGAAGACCACGACGGTACGCACGCTCGGCACGCTCATCGCCCCGACATCCGGCTCGGCCATGGTCGCCGGGATGCCGCTGACGCCGGAGAACGGAGTGGAGATCCGTCGGCGGATCTCGATCATGCCCGAGTCGCCGGGGCTGTACTTGCGGCTGAGCGTGGTCGAGAACCTCGAGTGCTTCGCCGAGCTGTACGAGACGCCCGATCCAACCGATCGCATCGACCGCGCGCTGCGGGTTGTGAACCTGGTCGACCGGGCCGGCGATGCCTGCGGCGCGCTGTCCAAAGGGCTGCGCCAGCGAGTTGCTCTTGCGAGGGCGCTGCTCAGCGACCCGGAGATCCTGTTCCTCGACGAGCCCACGGCCGGCCTGGACCCGGCCGCCGCCCGGGACGTCCACGAGCTGATCCTCGCGCTCAGCCGGAGCGGGGTGACGATCTTCCTCACGACCCATCGCCTGGAGGAGGCCGAGCGCCTCTGCGACCGTGTGGCGATCTTGAACACGACGTTACGCACCATCGGCAGGCCCGCCGAGCTGCGCGACCAGCTGTTCGCCAGGACGCTCACGGTCAAGACCCTCGCCCCGCTTGGCGACCCGGGTGGGGTCTTCGGCGGCCTGCCGGCCGTCGACGGCTGGCACCAGGACGGCCCGGTCGCTTACGTCCTCGCCATCTCCGACGCAGCGGTCGCCGCACCGGCCGTCACCCGGGCCCTGGTCAAGGCCGGCGCCGACGTGCTGTCGATCAGCGAGTCACACCACTCGCTCGAGGACGTCTATCTGGAGCTGATCGCCGAGAACGAAACGGTGCGTGGAGGATGAGCGTCAACCGCAGGCGGGTCCGGGCCATCATCCGCAAGGAGCTCCGCGACTTCCGGCGCAACCGCTCCCTCACCGTCGGGATGGCGATCATCCCGGCGCTGTTCTGCGTCCAGCCGCTCGTCGCCGTCTTCACCCTGGACCCGGCGGCGGCGACCACGCTCAGACACCAGCATGTTCTGCTGTACATGCTCGCCATCCCGGCCCTCGTGCCGTCCTTTGTCGCCGCATACTCGGTGGTCGGTGAGCGCCAGCAAGGCACGCTCGAGCCCGTGCTCACGACGCCGATCCGCCGCGAGGAGCTGCTGCTGGGCAAGGCCCTGGCCGCCCTGTTGCCATCGGTCGCCGTCGCCTACCTGGTCTACGGCCTCTTCCTGGCCTGCGTCGAGCTCCTCGCTGCTCCGGCCGTGGCATCCGCGTTCATCCGCCTTCCGGACCTGCTCGCCCAGCTCTTCTTCACGCCGCTGGTCGCCGGGTGGTCGATCTGGCTCGCCATCCTGATCTCCACGCGGTCGAACGACATCCGCGTCGCACAGCAGTTCGCGATGCTGGCGAGCCTGCCGTCGATCGCCGTGACGACACTTATCGGGCTGAACATCATCAAGGTCTCGCTCGTTGCCGGCCTGGTCGCCGCGGCGGCACTGCTGCTCCTGAACCGGATCGGCTGGCGGTTCGCGTCGGCGATGTTCGACCGCGAACAGCTCATCATCGGTACGAAGTGACCCGCCTAGGCGGCGAGTCCCAGCGTCTGCGCCGCCGCCCGGCCGTTGGCATGGCTCGCGCCGTACGTCGTGATGAACGCCCGTACGTTCGCCGGCCGCCACGACGACGGCCACCCCATCTCGACCACGACGACCGGATGCTCCGCGGCGACCGTTTCGATCAGCTGGGCGGCGGTCGACAGCCGGTGCAGGTTCCGGCCGACGAACACGATCGGCCGCGGTCCGGCCCGGTTACGCAGGGTCTCGGCATCGGTGTCCTGAGCGAGCACCCGCAGCAGCTCCGTACCGTTGATGTGCGGGCCCAGACCCCACGGCACCCGCCCGGCGGCGATGCTGGACTCGGACTCCAGCTGTACCACCAGCGGTGGGCCGAGCTGGTCCAGTGAGCCCTCCACGCGTACCGCGCCCAGAGCGGCGGGGTAACCGAGCCGGGAGTCCTCCCAGACGGACCGGCTGCCCTCGCCGACCCACTTGGACAGGCCGGCGACCCGCTCGGCCGCCTCCTCGACGCGTGACACCGGCAGCCGGCCGTCGCCCAGCGCGGCGACGATCTCGGCGGCCACCGCCTCGACGAGCGGCTCGTCCACCTCGGCGCCGATGCACAGCAGGTCGGCGCCGGCGGCCAGGGCAAGCACGGCAGCGGCCGGTATCCCGCCCGCGTAGGCGGCGGCGCCCAGCATCTCCAGCGCGTCGGTGACCACCACGCCGGTGAAGCCCAGCTCGCCGCGGAGCAGCTCGGTCAGCGCCGCCCGGCTGAACGTGGCCGGCGCGCCGCCGGTCACCGCCGGTACCCGGATGTGGGCCGTCATGATCGCCTTGGCGTCGGCCTTCACGACCGCCGCGAACGGTGGCAGGTCGCGCTCGCGCAGCACGTCGAGGGCCACGTCAACGGTCGGCAGCTCGAAGTGCGAGTCCACAACGGTGGCGCCGTGGCCCGGAAAGTGCTTGGCGCAGGCGGCCACCCGCAGGTCCTGCAGGCCGGCGACGGCGGCCGCCGCGTGCGCCGCCACCCGTGAGGGCGACGGGCCGAAGCTGCGGGTACCGATGATCGGGTTGTCGTCGGCCGTGTTCACGTCGACGGTCGGCGCCAGGTTGAGGTTGAGGCCGAGCTGGTTGAGCTCGGCGCCGATCGCGGCGTAGATCTGGCGGGTCAGGTCGATGTCGTCGACCGCGCCGAGCGCCGCGTTGCCCGGGTAGGGGCTACCCTCGTGATGGGCCAGGCGGGTGACGTCGCCGCCCTCCTCGTCGATCGCGAGCAGCACGCCGGGCCGGGCCGCGTGCAGCTGCGCGGTCAGCGCGGCGAGCTGTTTCTGGGAAACAATGTTGTAGCCGAAGAGGGTAAATCCGGCGAGGCCGTCGGCGATGAGGCGGGTCGTCCAGTCGGGCGCCGTCTGCCCGGGAAAGGCGGCAAGGAGGGTCTGCAGCGCGAGCCGTCGCAACCCGGGATCCATCGTCACGGTTGTTCCCCTTTCGCCGCCCGGCCCTCCGACCACTCGTCGGACCGAGCCACTCTTTACGATCGTAAGGACCGTTTACCGGCGTGTGGATAGGTCGGACGAGTACTCGACCGTACGCTAACCATATTTTGGTACTAGGCCCTCTTACAGTTAAGTTTCCTAAACAATAGAGGTCACTGTCGCGATGAGTCCAGCCCGTGTCCCAGGAACGCCTCGCCTGCTACGCGCGCTCAACGACCGCGCCGCGCTGGAGCTGCTGCTGACGCGCGGCCCGTTGACGCGCGCCCAGCTCGGCGAGCTTACCGGTTTGTCCAAGGTGACCGCTTCCCAGTTAGTGGAAAGGTTGGAGGAGCGCGGTCTGGTGACCCGGGTCGGCGAGCAGGCCGGCGGCCGGGGGCCCAACGCCCAGATGTACGCCGTGGTGCCACAGACCGCCTACGTCGTGGGCGTCGATGTCGGCCCGCAGCATGTCCTCGCCGCGGCGGCCGACATCACCGGGACAATCGTCGGACGTACCGACGTGCAGATCGCCGACAGCGACGAGCCGGTGAAGGTGGTGCACGCCGCGGTCGTGGAGGCGGCACAGGCCGCGGGGGCCAACCTGTCGCGGGTACGCCGGGTGGTGCTCGGCACGCCCGGCCTGGTGGACCCGGTCACCGGCGAGATCTCGTTCGCCTGGGACCTGCCGCGCTGGCACCGCGGGCTGCTCGCCGCCCTGCGCGCCGACCTCAAGCGCCCGGTCGTCTTCGAAAACGACGTCAACCTCGCCGCGGTCGCCGAGGCGCATAGCGGCGCGGCGCGCGGTGTGTCGGACTTCGTCCTGGTCTGGGTCGGCCGGGGGGTCGGTACGGCGGTCGTGCTCGGCGGCAAGCTGCACCGGGGCGCGACGGGCGCGGCCGGCGAGATCGGGTACCTGCCGGTGCCTGGCTCGCCGGTACCCCGCGATGTTTCCCGCCGGGCGAAAGGCTCCTTCCAGCAGCTGACCGGCGCCGACGCGGTACGGGCGGTGGCCCGCGAGCACGGCTTCCGGGCCAGCACCGCGGCCGACGCCGTACGCGCCGTCATCGCGGCCGGCACCGCCGGCGGACCGGTGCTCGACGAGCTGGCCCGCCGGCTCGCCCTCGGCGTGGTCGGGATCAGCGTCGTGCTGGACCCGTCGCTGGTGGTGCTCGCGGGCGACATCGGCCAGGCCGGCGGCACCGCGCTCGCCCAGCGCGTCCAGCACGAGGTGGCGGCGATCGCGCCGGTGTCGCCTCGGGTGGTGGCCAGCGAGGTGCCCGAGGAGCCGGTGCTGCAGGGTGCCCTGCTCACCGGCCTCGAGGCGGTCCGCGAGGAGGTCTTCGGGTCGACGATCGACGCGGAGCAGCGCTAGGGACGCGCATCGGCGGGCGTCGCCCACCGACCGCGCATCGGCGAGCGCCAGCCAGCAGCGCATCGGCGGACGGCGTCTGGACTGAGGAGCGCAGCGACGAGGGAAGACGCCGTCTGAAGAGCCGATGCGCCGCGCGAGCGCAGGCGAGCGCCAATACTTACGTGACGTCGCGCCGGCGCATCGCGAAGAACGCCGCGACGAGGGCCACCACCGCGATCGTGCCGATCACCACACCGCCCTGCTGCCAGGTGATGACGTACTTCTGGATCTCGGTGCAGCCGTTCGGGCCGCAGCTGGGCGTCTCGTCGTACAAGGTGATCTTCTTCACCAGCCAGGCCCCGACGTAGGTCGTCAGCCGGTACCGCTCGGAGTTACGGGTCCCGAGGATCCCGAAGATGATCAGCGTGCCGATCTCGACGACGAGCACGTACCCGATGCCGACCCCAAGCGCCATCGCGGTGTGGCGCCCGAGCGACGCCAGCGCGAAACCGATCGCGGCGGCGGCGAGGGCGAGCGCGAGCGCGCGGGTTCCGTCCAGCGCCAGCGACTGCCAGAACCCCGACGTCAGGGTGTCCATCCTCCCGCGCGTCTTGCCGATGACCCAGAACATCACGACCCACAAGGCGACGTACACAGTGGACACCGCGAGCACGCCGAGCAGCATGGTGCCGAGCTTGGCGGCCAGCACCGGGATCCGCTTCGGCCGCCACAGCAGGAGGTTCATCATGCCGCCGGAGCTCCACTCGGCGCCGACGAACGAGGCGCCGACCACGAACCCGAACAGCGTCAGGACACCCGCGGCGACCAGGACCAGCGCCGGTACTTCCCGCTTGAAGTTGAACTGGTAGGGCAGGTAGTACTCCTCCCGGAAGCCCGGGTCGCCGAACTCGCAGTTGGGCGGGTACTTCCCGCTCGTGTCGCCGTTCTGCTGCGCCCGCTGGCACTCGGCCACCATCTGCTCGAAGAAGCGCTGCTGCTCGGCGATCTGCGCCCGCGCGGCCGCATGGTCGGCTTCGGTGATCCGGTGCGTGTTCGCCGCGAACCCGAGACCGACGAGCAGCATGACCAGCAGGATGAGGCCCATCATGATCTTGGTGAACCGGCGGGCGAACAGCCGGCTCCACTCGGCTCGGACGAGTCTCATGCCGGCACCCCCGTGGCAGGCTGGACCGCGTCGTCGACCTGGCGGAACGCGCCCGGCATCGGCACCGTGCCGGTGAGCTGGAGGAAGACGCTCTCCAGGTCGGGCGTGACCGGGGTCAGCTCCCGTACCCACATCCGCTTGCCGGCCAGCGTCTCGGTGACCCAGGCGGCGTCGGCGATGTCGCAGACGAGCAGGTAGTCGTCGTGCACGCTCACCCGCGCGCCGAGGTCCGTCAGGATCGCCGCCGCTGTGGCGTGGTCGGAGACCCGTACCCGGAACTCGCCCTTGCTCTGGCTGGCCAACACCTCGGCGACCGGGCCGGTCGCCACTCGACGGCCACGGGAGATGATCGTCACCGAGTCGCAGATCTGCTGGACCTCGCCCAGGATGTGGCTGGACAGCACGACCGTGGTGCCCAGGCTCGCCAGGTTGCGCATCATGTCGCGCATCTCCCGGATGCCGGCCGGGTCCAGGCCGTTGGCCGGCTCGTCGAGGATGAGCAGCGACGGCGTCTTCAGCAGCGCGGAGGCCACCGCCAGGCGCTGTTTCATGCCGAGGGAGTACGTCTTGACGCGCTCCTTGGCCCGGTCACGCAGCCCGACGAGCTCCAGCACCTCGTCGACGCGGGTGGGCCGGATGCCCCCGGCGGTGGCGAGCAGCCGCAGGGTGCGCCGGCCGGAGAAGTTGCCGAAGAACTGCGGGCTCTCCACGATCGCGCCCACCTGCGGCGCGACGTCCGGAAGCGCCTCAGGCACCGGCCTTCCCAGCAGCCTCATCCGCCCCCCGCTGGCGCGGACCAGGCCGAGCAACGCACGCAGCGTCGTGGTCTTGCCGGACCCGTTGGGCCCCAGGAAGCCGTGCACCTGGCCGGGCTCGACGACCATGTCCAGGCCGTCGAGCGCCTGGCGCTGGCCTTTGAGCATGCTCCGGTACGTCTTTCGCAGCCCGTACGTTTCAAGTACCGCTGTCGTCATGGCGTCTGACCATACTCGGTATGTGATCGGCGTGGGGGGCAGTGCTTGCCGGCCCGCGGCCGCACCCCGTGATTGGATGGCCGTGTGCCGCTCGCAGATCCCGACCTGGTCGTCGCAGTCGAGGGCGTCACGCTGACGCGCAACCGCACCGACCTGCTCCGGGACGTGACCTGGCGGGTTGAGCTGGACGAGCGCTGGGTCATGCTGGGACCCAACGGCGCGGGCAAGACCACGCTGCTCAACCTCGCCGCGGCTCGCATGTACCCGACCCGCGGCACGGTGGACGTGCTCGGCGAGCGGCTGGGCCGGGTCGACGTGAACGAGCTGCGCACCCGCATCGGCCTGTCCACGGCGGCGCTGGCCGACCGGATCCCGCCCGACGAGGTCGTGCGCGACGTGGTGCTCACCGCCTCGTGGGCCGTGCTGGGCCGGTTCCGCGAGGGCTACGAGGCCGTCGACGAGACCCGCGCCGGCGCGTTGCTGGACCAGATGGGCGTGGCGGCGCTGGCGGACCGGCGGTACGGCACGCTGTCGGAAGGGGAGCGCAAGCGGGTCCAGATCGCCCGGGCGCTGATGGCCGACCCCGAGCTGTTACTGCTGGACGAGCCGGCGGCCGGTCTGGATCTCGGCGGTCGCGAGGATCTGGTACGGCGGCTGGGAGAGCTGGCCGCCGACCCCGACGCCCCGACCCTGGTCCTGGTGACCCACCACGTCGAGGAGATCCCGCCCGGGTTCAGCCACGCGCTCCTGCTCCGTGAGGGCAGCGTGGTGGCGCAGGGCCTGCTGACGGACACCGTCACCGGGGAGAACCTGTCGAAGACGTTCGGCGTACCGCTCCAGGTTTCCTGTGTGGACGGACGCTTCACGGCCCGCGCGGCCTGACTGGTGCACGCGAGTCATCATTGGTATGTGCGAGTCATCCTGAACATCCTGTGGCTGGTCTTCGGCGGCCTGTTCCTGGCGCTCGGGTACGCCGTAGCCGGTCTGATCTGTTTCCTGCTCATCGTGACGATCCCGTTCGGGGTCGCCGCGTTTCGCATCGCCAACTACACGCTCTGGCCGTTCGGGCGGACGCTGGTGCCCAAGGAGACCGCCGGGGTCGCGTCCGCGATCGGCAACGTGCTCTGGATCATCCTCTTCGGCTGGTGGCTGGCGCTCGGGCACATCGTCACCGCGGTCGCCCAGTTCATCACGATCATCGGGATCCCGCTGGGCCTGGCCAACATCAAGCTGGTACCGGTGTCGCTGCTCCCGCTGGGCCACCGGATCGTCGAGGTCCCCAGGGGCTGACGAGCGAGCGGGTCACAGCCGCCCGGCGGCGTCCAGCGCGCGCAGCAGGGCCCGGTTGATCTGGCCGAAGCGGGTGGCGTTCGACGTGCTCAGCAACATCACGTCGGTACCGCCGATCTGGGCGCACAGGCACATCTCGCGGGTACCCCGGTCGCGCACCCGTTCGGCGCTGTAGATGAGCGCGCCGAGCAGCAGCGGACTGCCGAGCAGCGCGCTCCAGCCGAGCGCGCTCCGGGTTGGCGCGGACAGTCCGCCCAGCACCGGCATGTGGCCTTTCAGCACCCGCAGCGCCAGGCCGGCGCCCAGCACCAGCACCGCCGCCGCGACCGCCGCACGCAGGACGAACACGGCAACGGTTCGCCCGATGTGCCGCTCGCCCCGCTCGGCCCACACCGCGTCGAGATCGTCCAGCCAGTACGTCATCCCTTCCACCCGCAGCTCGGCCTCGGTGATCACAATGTTCGGGTCCCGGTAGTAAAGCGTCATGGGCGGCCGCGTCCAGATGAGCCTGGCATGTCTTGCATGGTGCGGCCGCGACGGCGTCTCGCGGAAGGGACGCATGCGGCTGGTGCGAAACTGTGTGAGCTGGCTTGCGACTGCGCGGGTCTTCGCTCGCGACTGCGGGGCTCGCTTCGCTCGCTCCTCGCGCTCGCGCCTGGTCCTCGCAAGCTGCGGTCCTCGCGCTGCGCTGACGTAGGCTGTCCACCACCCGAGCGAGGAGGCCACGGTGGGGGAGTTCGTCCGGCTGGAGCACAAGGACGCTATCGGGACGATCCGGCTGGACCGGCCTCCGATGAACGCGCTGAACGCGCAGGTCCAGGAGGAGCTGCGGGCCGCCGCGCAGGCGGCCACCGACGACGACGAGATCCGTGCGGTTGTCGTCTATGGCGGGGAGAAGGTCTTCGCGGCGGGCGCGGACATCAAGGAGATGGCTCAGCTGGGGTACGCCGAGATGGCCGCCCGGGCGCCGCAGCTGAGCTCGGCGTTCGACGCGATCGCTCGCATCCCCAAGCCGGTGGTGGCCGCCGTCACCGGGTACGCCCTGGGCGGCGGCTGCGAGCTGGCGCTCGCCTGTGACTGGCGGGTGGCCGCCGCGGACGCCAAGCTCGGCCAGCCCGAGATCACGCTCGGCATCATCCCCGGCGCTGGTGGCACCCAGCGGCTGTCCCGGCTGGTCGGGCCGGCGCGCGCCAAGGACCTGGTCATGTCGGGCCGCTTCGTCGACGCCGGTGAGGCCCTGTCGATCGGGCTGGTCGACAAGGTGGTGCCGGCCGGCGAGGTGTACGAGGCGGCGCTCGCCCTGGTCAGCCGGTACATCAACGGTCCTGCCCAGGCCCTGCGCGCGGCGAAGCTGGCGATCGACGGCGGCCTGTCGATGGACCTCGCCTCGGCTCTGGCCTGGGAGAGCCAGCTCTTCGCCGCGCTGTTCGCCACCTCGGACAAGGACGAGGGCATGAGCGCGTTCGTAGACAAGCGAAAGCCGAACTTCACCGGCCGCTGAGGCGCGACTGCCGGCCGCGCCCGGCCCGCCCCGGCAGCGCAGTCATGAGTAGGGTTCGCGTCATGACCGAGCGGATTGACGGGCACGGCGGTGCCATCGCGTTGGCTGTCCTGCGCGCCAGCGGCGTCCAGGAGATGTTCACCCTCTCCGGCGCGCACGTGTTCCCGCTCTACGACGCGGCGCACACCACCGGCGTACGGCTGGTCGACGTGCGGCACGAGCAGTCGGCGGTGTTCGCCGCCGAGGCGGTCGCCAAGCTGCAGCGGCGGCCCGGCCTCGCCGTGCTCACGGCCGGACCCGGGGTGACCAACGGGATCTCCGGCATCACCGGCGCGTACTTCAACGGCTCCCCGGTGGTGGTCATCGGCGGCCGGGCACCGGCGTACCGCTGGGGCGCGGGCAGCCTGCAGGAGATCGACCACGTGCCGATCGTCGCCTCGATCACCAAGCACGCCGCGACGGTGTTCGCCACCGACGACATCGCCGCGCAGGTGCACGCCGCGCTCACCGCGGCCCTCACCCCGCACCGCGGGCCGGTGTTCCTGGACCTGCCGCTCGAGGTCGTGTTCTCCCAGGCGGAGGTGACCCTGCCCGGCCCACCCGTGGTCGACGCGATCGAACCCGACGCTGACGAGGTCGCCAAGGCGGCCGCGCTGCTGGCCGGGGCGCAGCGGCCGGTCATCATCGCCGGGTCGGACGTCTACGCCGGCGAGGCCGTGGCGGCGCTGCGGGAGGCGGCCGAGGCGCTGCAGGTACCGGTGTTCACCAACGGCATGGGCCGGGGCGCGCTACCACCCGAGCACCCGCTCGCCTTCGCCCGCGCCCGCAAGGCCGCGCTGGGCAGCGCTGACGTCGTGGCGGTGGTCGGCACGCCGCTGGACTTCCGGCTCGGGTTCGGCAACTTCGGCGAGGCTCAGGTCGTACATGTCGTTGATGCGCAACGGCAGCGGGCCGAGCACGTCGCGACGGCGGCCGCGCCCGCCGGAGATCTCCGCCTGATCCTCACGGCCCTTGCGGAGGTACGGGCATCGCACGGCGACTGGGTGGAACGGCTGCGGGCGGCCGAGGACGCCGCGCGCGCGGCCGACGCCCCGGCGCTGGAGGCCGACACCGACCCGATCAAGCCCAGCCGCGTCTACGGCGAGCTGCGCAAGGTGCTCGACCGGGACGCGGTGACCATCGGCGACGGTGGCGACTTCGTGTCGTACGCCGGGCGCTATCTCGAACCGGCCGTGCCGGGCGCCTGGCTCGACCCCGGTCCGTACGGTTGCCTCGGCACCGGGATGGGGTACGCGATGGGCGCCCGTCTCACCTATCCCGACCGCCAGGTCTGCGTGCTCCTGGGCGACGGCGCGGCGGGGTTCTCGCTGATGGACGTCGAGACGCTGGTCCGCCACCGGCTCCCGGTCGTGATCGTGATCGGCAACAACGGCATCTGGGGCCTGGAGAAGCACCCGATGCGCGGGATGTACGGCTACGACGTGGCCGCCGACCTGCAGCCGGGCCTGCGCTATGACGACGTGGTGCGCGCGCTGGGCGGTGCGGGGGAGACCGTGGAGAAGGCCGCCGACCTGGGTCCCGCCCTGCGCCGGGCGTTCGACGCCGGCGTGCCGTACCTGGTGAACGTGCTCACCGACCCGGACGACGCATATCCACGCTCATCGAGCCTTGCCTGAGCGTGCCGGGCTCATGGGCTCGTCTCGGGGTCGGGGTGGGTTCAGGTGTCCGTGGGCTCGCCGTCGCGGGGCTGGTCGCGCTTGCGCAGCTCCTCCTCGCGGCGGCGCAGGTCCGCCTCCCACTGCCGGAGCAGGTCCTCGTCGTCGCGCCGGGACTTGGCCAGCCCGCGCAGGAACTCCGGGTCGTCGTCGGGGGCCACGCTGCGCCGGGGCTGCGACGCCTCGGGGAAGCCGGTGCCCGGCCGCCACGCGTCTGAGCTGGGCTGGCCCGTGCGTACCGGCCGACCGGCCACGAACCAGACGATCGGCCCGACCGGCGAGAACAGCAGGATGATGAAGACCCAGGCGATCTTGGGCAAGGCCCGGATCTCGTACTCCTCGGAAGACAAGCAGTCGATCAGCGCGACCACGAGCAGCGCGAGATCGACGAGAAACAGCAGAGGGAACAGGCGACCCATGCCGACATCATCCTCCACCCGGGGCGGCAGTCGTATACCCGCCACGTGACGCCGGGTGGTGGCGGGGCTGCCTGCCGGTACAGTCGCCGCTGATGGTGCGTACGACGCTGGCCGGCCTGCGGGCGAACCCGTGGCGGCTGGTGTTGACCGCCTTCGCGATCATGATCGGGGTCGGCTTCCTCGGCGGCACGCTGGTCTACGGCGACACCGCCCGGGCCGCGTTCTTCGACGACCTGGCCCGGGGTGCCCGCAACGTGGATGTGGCGGTCGGTCCGGTCAACGCGCCGAACTTCATGGAGACCGCTCGGCGGGTGCCGTTCGAGACCGTGAACCGGCTGCGGGCGGTCCCCGGCGTGGCGCGCGTCGACGGGCGGGTCGCCGAGCGCCTGCCGATGCTCGACCGCGACGGCCGGCTGATCACCAACTCCGGCGGGGTCGGCTGGGCGATCTCCACCGCGGGCGAGGAGAGGCTGCGCCTGTACGACGTGGCCGCCGGCCGGCTCCCGCGCGAACCCGGCGAGATCGCCGTCGACCGGGCGACAGTGGACAGCCAGGGGTTCACGGTCGGCGGCCCGGTGACGGTCGTCGCCGGTGACGGCCGGCCGCAGACGCTGGTCCTGGTCGGCGTGCTCGATCTGGGCGCCAACAAGCGCTTCGCCAGCCTCACGGTCGCCGCACTGTCCGGTGCGGACCTGAACCGGCTGACCAACCCGAAGGGGTACGCCGAGGTCGTGCTCACCGCACAACCAGGCATGAGCCAGACGGTCCTGGCCCAGCGGGTGACCGAGGCGCTGGGCGGCCCCGACCGGTACCGGGTGGTCACCGGCGCCGCCCTGCGTGTGGAGCTGGCCCGCAGCGCGGCCAAGTACGTCGACGGGTTCCTGCGGGTGCTGCTGGCCTTCAGCCTGATGGCGCTCGCCGTGTCTGGCTTCGTCATCGGCAACACGTTCACCATCCTGGTCGCCCAGCGGGCTCGCGAGCTCGCGCTGCTGCGTTGCGTCGGCGCGTCGCGGCGGCAGCTCTTCGGCGCTGTCGTGGCGGAGTCCGCCGTGGTCGGCCTGCTCGCCTCGCTCGGCGGCGGCCTGCTGAGCCTGCTTGTCGGGTACGGCCTCCTCGGTGCCCGGACCGTGGTCGGCTCCGCCGCGCCCGGGCGCGGGTTGACCCTGACCCCGTGGACCGTGGCGGTCGCGCTCCTCGTGGGTACCCTGACCGCCGTCGCCGGGGCGCTGCGGCCAGCGCTGGTGGCCAGCCGGGTACCCCCGATCGAGGCGTTGCGCGCCAGCGGCGACCGGCCGTCCGGCCGCCCGATGCGGCGCGCTCTGGTCGCTGCCGGCGCCGTCCTGCTTGGCGTCGCGGTGATCGTGGCCGGCGCGCGGCGGGCGTTCGACGGCATCCCGGTGGTCTTCGCCGGCGCGATCGTCCTGTTCGCCGGCGTGGTCGTCGCCTCGCCAGCGGTGGTACCTCGGCTGATCGGCGGTATCGGCGCCCTGCCGGCCCGGCTCCTCGGCGCACCGGCCCGCCTCGCGGCGGCCAACGCCCGGCGCAACCCGGCCCGCGTGGCGGCCACCACGAGCGCCTTCGTCGTCGGTGTGGGGCTGATGTCGATGGTGGGCGTGCTCCTGGCCACCGCGAAGGACCAGGCGCGGCGCGAGCTGGCCGAGAACTTCCCGGTCGACTACGTGATCACCGGCGTGTACGTCGCGGACGAGTATGACAGCGGGCTGCCGCTCGCGGTGGCGGCGTCGCTGCGAACCCGGCCGGAGCTCGCGGCGGCCGCCGCCTGCCGGGTCGCCGACGCCACGGTCGGCGGCCGCCGGGTCGAGGCCTGGACGGCCGAGCCTGGCTCCCTCACCGGCCCGCTGCGCCCGGAGGTCACGGCCGGGTCGCTGCCTGCCCGGCATCCGGGAGCGGTCGCGCTCAACCGGTTCTTCGCCGCGGCGATCCACGCCCGGATCGGCTCGCCGCTCACGGTAACGGGACGAGGGGCGAGCCGGTCGTTGACGGTGGTCGCCACGTACGACGACGCCCCGACCGCCGGGGCGGCCCTGCTCGACTGGTCGGACTTCACCGCGCTGTTCGGCGAGGGTCAAGCCGATCGCGTACTCGTCAAGGCCGCCCCCGGGGTCAGCCCGCGCGCCTCGCGGGACGCGGTGCTGGCCGCGCTGCGCGACCATCCGCTCGCGCTGGTCAGCAGCCAGGCGGAGTGGCTGGCCGGGCTGACCGGCGTGCTCGACCGGCAGCTGGCGATCCTCGGCGCGCTGCTCGGCGTGTCGATCGTGATCGGGCTGTTCGGCATCGCCAACACGCTGGCGCTTTCGGTCGTGGAGCGCGGGCGCGAGTCGGCGCTGCTGCGGGCGCTCGGCCTGGCGGCCGGCCAGCTGCGGATGATGCTGCTGATCGAGGCGGCCCTGATGGCGCTGGTGGCGGCGGTGCTCGGGACCGGGCTCGGGGTGCTCGTCGGCTTTGCGGCCTCGTTCGGTGTGATCCGCACGTACGGTCACGGTCTGCCGGTGGTACCGCTGGCGCAGCTGGCGCTCTACCTCGTGCTGGCGGCGGTTGCTGGGCTGGTCTCGGCGGTGCTGCCGGCGCGCCGGGCGACCGCGACCCCGATCACGGCCGCCCTGGCGGACGAGCACCGCCAGTGAGCGGGGTCACGACGCACACAGGCTACTCGTCGGTAACATCGGAACGGGCGCACACTGGTGCATTGCGCGACCCGTAGGGAGGACGTCGGCACGATGAAGATCGTCGTACTCGTCAAGCAGGTGCCGGACTCCGGCGCGGAGCGCAACCTGCGTACCGACGACAACACGGTCGACCGCGAGTCGGCCAACAACGTGATCAACGAGATGGACGAGTACGCCATCGAGGAGGCGTTGCGGCTGCGGGAGGCCCACGGCGGCCAGGTGATCGTGCTGACCATGGGGCCACAGCGGGCGGCCGACTCGATCCGCAAGGCGTTGTCGATGGGCCCCGACTCGGCGGTGCACGTGCTCGACGACGCGCTGCACGGCTCCTGCGCGCTGGCCACCTCGAAGGTGCTGGCGGCGGCTATCGCCCAGCACGAGCCCGACCTGGTGATCTGTGGCGCCGAGTCCACCGACGGCCGGGTCCAGGTCATGCCGCACATGCTGGCCGAGCGCCTCGGGCTCGCCGCGCTCACTGGCGCCCGCAAGCTGACCGTCGACGGCGCGACGCTGGCGATCGAGCGGCAGACCGACGAGGGGTACGAGGTCGTGACCGCGCATGCGCCGGCTGTGGTGAGCGTGTGGGACACCATCAACGAACCGCGGTACCCCTCGTTCAAGGGGATCATGGAGGCCAAGAAGAAGCAGGTCTCGACGCTCTCCCTGGCCGACCTGGGCATCGCCGCCGACGAGGTGGGCTTCGCCGGCGCCACGAGCGAGGTCGTGGAGCACGCGAAGCGCCCGCTCCGGCAGGGCGGCAACAAGGTCGAAGACGCCGGTGACGGCGGGGCCAAGCTCGTCCAGTTCCTGGCGTCCGAGAAGTTCGTGTAGGGGGTCGCTGTCGTGGCAGAGGTGCTCGTCGTCGTCGAAAGCTCGGCGACCGGGGGTGTCAAGAAGGTCACCCTCGAACTGCTGACGCTGGCCCGCGAGCTGGGTACACCATCGGCCGTGGTGCTCGGCGGCTCGGCCGCCGCGCTGGTGGACAAGCTGGGGGAGTACGGCGCGACCAAGGTGTACGCCGCCGAGAGCCCCGAGATCGATGGCCACCTGGTGGCTCCCAAGGCGACGGTGCTGGCGTCCCTGGTCCGCCAGGTGCAGCCGGCGGCCGTGCTGCTGCCCTCCACCCAGGAGGGCAAGGAGATCGCCGGCCGGCTCGCGGTCAAGCTCGACAACGGCCTGCTGGTCGACGCCGTCGCGGTGTCCGCCGACGGTGTGGCGACGCAGGTCGTCTTCGCCGGATCGACGATCGTCAAGTCGCGGGTGACCCGGGGCGTGCCGCTGGTGGCGGTACGGCCGAACTCGGTGACGCCGACCCCGGCCCCGGTCACGCCCGCCGTGGAGGCGGTACCGGTGTCGCTCGGCGAGTCCGACACGCTGGCCCGGGTGGTGGACCGGGTGGCCGAGGCCAAGGGCGCCCGGCCGGAGCTGACCGAGGCGTCGATCGTCGTGTCGGGTGGCCGGGGCGTGGGCAGTGCCGACAACTTCAAGCTCGTCGAGGAGCTCGCGGACCTGCTGGGTGCCGCGGTCGGGGCGTCCCGGGCGGCGACCGACTCCGGCTTCTACCCGCACCAGTTCCAGGTCGGACAGACCGGCAAGACAGTGTCCCCGCAGCTGTACGTCGCGCTGGGCATCTCCGGGGCGATCCAGCACCGGGCGGGCATGCAGACGTCGAAGACGATCGTGGCGGTCAACAAGGACGGCGACGCGCCAATCTTCGAGCTGGCCGACTTCGGCGTGGTCGGCGACCTGTTCAAGGTCGTACCGCAGGCGATCGAGGAGATCCGCAAGCGCAAGGGCTGAGGGGCTGACGTCTATCTCGGTGGCGGTGTCGAACGCCGGCCGGCTAGCGTCATCGGGTGCTCGACGTCCGGCCGGCACTCGACGCCGACCTCCCGGCGCTGGTCGACACCTTGGGCCAGGAGCGGTTCTTCACCGGGTACCTGGACCGCCAGCGGACCGGTGCCGGCACGCTGCTGGTCGCCTGGCTCGACGGTCGACCGGTCGGCGACGTGTACCTGCGGTGCGAGCCGGCCGATGAGCCGGAGATCCGCGAACACCTGGCCGGCGTACCGTTGCTGGTTCACCATGAGGTGCACCCCGAGCACCAGCGCCGCGGCATCGGCACCGCGCTGATCGAGGCGGCCGAGCGGCTGGCCGCCGAACGCGGGCTCACCAGAACCGCGCTCGCCGTCGGCGTGGACAACCCGGACGCGGTGCGCCTGTACCGCCGCCTGAGGTACGTCGATTGGCGCCGCGGGACGGTCGACGTCTCGTGGGAGGAACCGGGGCACGGCATGGTGACCCTGATCTGCGAGGTACTGGTCAAGCCGTTGGTCGCGCCCGACGTCGAGGCGTGGCAACCGTGGCATCCACAGGACGTGGCGGCCCGGCTCGTCGGCCTGGACCTCGCCTGGTCGGTCGCCGGCGGCTGGGCGATCGACCTGTACCTGGGACGCCAGACCCGCCCCCATAGCGACCTGGAGATCGCCATCCCGCGCGCCGAGCTCGACCGGCTGCGCCCGGCGTTCGCCGACTTGTCGCTCTTCGCGGCGGGCACGGGCCGGGTCGCGCCGCTCGGCGGCGACGAGGACCCGCGTCACCACCAGGTCTGGGTGCTCGATCCGGTGGTGAACGCCTGGCGGTTGGACACCTTCCTGGAGCCCGGTGACCGCAACATCTGGGTCAGCCACCGTGACGCACGGATCCGGCGCGCCTACCGGGAGGCGGTGGCGCGCACCGCCGAGGGTATCCCGTACCTGCGGCCGGAAATCGTGCTCTTCACCAAGGCTAAGCACCGGCGGGACAAGGACGAGGTGGACCTCGCCGTGACCCTGCCCAGCCTGGACCACGAAGCCCGGCGCTGGCTCGCTGAGGCGCTCGCCCTCGCCCACCCGGGCCACCCGTGGCTAGCCCGGGTGGCGTGATCCGCCGGACCGAGCCGCACACTCCAGGCGGCTAGGCTGGGCATCGATGGCATACCTGGATCACGCCGCTACCACCCCGATGCTTCCGGAGGCGCTCGACGCATACGTCGCGACCGCCAAGGAGCTCGGCAACGCGTCGTCGCTGCACGCACCGGGCCGCTGCGCGCGGCGCAAGGTCGAGGAGTCGCGGGAGCGGGTGGCCGCCGTGCTGGGCGCGCGCCCGTCGGAGGTGGTGTTCACCAGCGGCGGCACCGAGAGCGACAACCTCGCGGTCAAGGGCATCTTCTGGTCGGCCAGGGCGGCCGACATCCGGCGTACCCGGGTCGTGGCCAGCGCGGTGGAACACCACGCCGTGCTCGACGCCGTGGAGTGGCTGGCCGGTCATGAAGGGGCGAGCATCACCTGGCTGCCGGTCGACAGCGCCGGGCGGGTGCACACCGAGGCGTTGACCGAGGCGCTGGCCGAGCACGGCGCCGAGGTCGCACTGGTCACCTGCATGTGGGCCAACAACGAGGTCGGCACGCTGCAGCCGGTGGCGGACCTGGCCGCGATCGCGGCCGCCAGCGGCGTCGCGTTCCACACCGACGCGATCCAGGCCGTCGGCCAGGTACCCGTCGACTTCGCCACCAGCGGTGCCTCAGCGCTGAGCATCAGCGGTCACAAGCTCGGTGGGCCGCTCGGGGTCGGTGCGCTCCTGCTCGGCCGGGATGTGGCGTGCACGCCGCTGCTGCACGGTGGTGGCCAGGAGCGCGACGTCCGCTCCGGCACGCTCGACGTGCCGGGCATCGTGGCGTTCGCCACGGCCGTCGAGTGCGCGGTCAAGAACCAGCAGGAGTACGCCTCCCGGGTCGGCGCGATCCGCGACGCGCTCGTGGCACGGGTCCGTGAGCTGGTCCCGGACGCGGTCGCCAACGGCGACCCGGTCGACCGCCAGCCGGCCAACGCCCACTTCTCGTTCCCTGGTTGCGAGGGCGACGCGCTCCTGCTGCTGCTCGACGCGCAGGGCATCGCGTGCTCGACGGGTTCGGCCTGCTCGGCTGGCGTGGCGCAGCCGTCGCACGTCCTGCTGGCGATGGGCGCCGACGACGGCAGGGCGCGCTCGTCGCTGCGCTTCACGCTGGGCCACACGAGCACCATGGCCGACGTCGATGCGCTGGCTGCCGCGCTCCCGGCCGCCGTGGAGCGGGCCCGCCGCGCGGGTGCGGTCGCCACCCGCCCCCGCCGTCCGGGCTAGTCCGAGCCGTCCGGGCTAGTCTGAAAGTGTGAGGGTGCTGGCCGCGATGTCGGGTGGCGTCGACTCGGCCGTGGCTGCCGCCCGGGCCGTCGACGCCGGCTTCGACGTGACCGGAGTCCATCTGGCGCTGGCCCGTAACCCGAAGACGTACCGCAGTGGGGCGCGCGGCTGCTGCACGCTCGAGGATGCCCGGGACGCCCGGCGCGCCGCCGACGTGCTCGACATCCCGTTCTACGTCTGGGACCTCGCGGACCGGTTTCACGAGGACGTCGTTGACGACTTCGTGGCCGAGTACGCGGCCGGCCGTACTCCCAACCCCTGCCTGCGCTGCAACGAGAAGATCAAGTTTGCCGCGGTCCTGGACCGCGCGCTCGCCCTGGGCTTCGACGCCGTGGTGACCGGTCACCATGCCCGGCTCGGCGCCGACGGCCTGCTGCGCCGGTCGGTCGACCTCGCCAAGGACCAGTCGTACGTGCTCGCGGTGCTCACCCGCGACCAGCTCGACCACTCGGTCTTCCCGCTGGGCGACTCGACCAAGGAGCAGGTGCGCGCCGAGGCGGCCCGGCGTGGCCTCGCCGTGGCCGACAAGCCCGACAGCCACGACATCTGCTTCATCGCCGACGGCGACACCCAGCGGTTCCTGGCGTCGCGGCTGGGCCACGCGCCGGGGGACATCGTCGAGGCGGGCACCGGTCGGGTCGTGGGCCGCCACGACGGCGCGTACGCCTACACCGTCGGCCAGCGCCGCGGGCTCCGCCTGGAACAGCCGGCCCCCGACGGCCGCCCACGGTACGTGCTGTCCATCACACCGGTGACGAACACGGTGACCGTCGGCCCCGCCGAAGCGCTGGAGGTCTGGACCGTCCACGGTGGACGTCCGGTGTGGACGGTCGGCGCGCCGCCGGAGGCCGGCCTGGCCTGCACGGTGCAGCTGCGTGCGCACGGCGAGCCGGTACCGGCCACGGTCACCGCGCACGACAACGGGCTGACAGCGCGGCTGCACCGGCCCGTCAGCGGGATCGCCGCCGGCCAGGCGGTGGTCGCCTACCGCCCCGACCCGGCCGGCGACATCGTGCTCGGGTCCGCGACCATCACCGCCACCGCCGGCGCGGCTACGGTGTCGGCGTGACCTACCCATGGCCGGCCGGCGCCGCGACCGGGATCGGATCGCTGCCCGGCACCGACTTCGCCGAAGCCGTCAAGATCGTCTTCGGCGAGGTACCCGACTTCCCCCACCTGCCGGAGCTGCCGGCCCGGGGCCCGGGCGCCGACATGATCGGGCGCGGCGCCGGCCTGCTGGTCGACCTGCCGGTCGAGATCTACGCGGGGCGGTGGCGGGTGACCGCCCGGCCCGGCCGCGACGCGCGGGTCACCCGCGACCTGCTGGAGCGCGACCTCGACGCGGTCACCGAGCATGCCGCCGAGTACACCGGGCCGCTCAAGGTCGCCTCGGCCGGCCCCTGGACCCTCGCGTCCTCGGTCCAGCTCCCGGTCGGCGGCGCGCTCCTGCGGGACCCGGGTGCGGTCCGCGACCTGGCCGCCTCCCTCGCCGAGGGCCTGCGCGACCACGTGGCGGACGTGGCGGCCCGGCTGCCGGGCGCCACGGTCGTGCTGCAGCTCGACGAGCCGTCGCTGCCGGCCGTGCTGGCCGGCCGGGTGCCCACCGAGAGCGGCTTCAGCACACTGCCAGCCCCTGAGCCGGCCACGGTTCAGGGCGCGCTCGCCGGCATCGTGGAGACCGTTTCCGTTCCAGTCGTCGTGCATTGCTGTGCTGCGGGGGTACCTGTCGGGTTGGTCCGGGAGACCGGTGCGGTTGCCATCGCGATCGACCTCGACCAGGCCTTCGATCTCGATCAGATGGGAGAGGCGCTCGACGCCGGCCTCGGCCTGCTGGCCGGCGCCGCACCCGCGCTGCCACCGCCGTCCGGTCGCGCGCCATCGTCGGCCGAGGTCGCCGAGAAGGTACTCCACCTGTGGCGCCGCCTCGGTTTCCCCGCCGAACGGCTGGCGAGCCAGGTGGTGGTAACCCCGGCCTGCGGGCTGGCCGGCGCGCCGGAGGACTACGCCCGGCGCGTGCTCACCGCCTGCCGCGAGGCCGGCCAGCGGCTGTTGGAGAGCTAGGCAGCGGGACGGATGTCAGATCCCCAAGCTACGGTGCGGTGATGGAGCCGGAGATCGGGACCGTAACCCAGGTGGTGACGGCACAGCAGGAGGCGGCGGCGGGGGCTGAGCCGCCGGCGGGGGTCCGCGAGCGGCATGCCGAGCTGGCCGTTGAGATCGACGAGCATCAGTACCGGTACCACGTGCTCGACGGGCCGGTCATCAGCGACGGGGAGTACGACGCGCTCTTCCGCGAGCTGGAGGGCCTGGAGAACGAGTACCCGGCGCTGCGCACCCCCGACTCGCCCACGCAGCGGGTCGGGTACAGCTACGCCGCGCAGTTCACCGCGGTGCCGCACGCCGAGCGGATGATGAGCCTGGACAATGCGTTCAGCATCGAGGAGCTGACCTCCTGGGCCGAGCGGGTCGAGCGGGACGCCGGCAGCCAGGTGGCCTACCTGTGCGAGCCGAAGATCGACGGGCTCGCCATCAACCTGACGTACGAGAACGGGCGCCTGGTCCGGGCCGCGACCCGCGGTGACGGGCACACCGGCGAAGACGTCACGCCCAACGTGCGCACCATCAGCGAGGTGCCCGAGCGGCTGCGCGGGGACGGCGTGCCGGAGCTCCTGGAGGTCCGCGGCGAGGTGTACTTCCCGATCGCCGGGTTCGCCGACCTCAACGCGTCACTGGTCGAGCAGGGGAAGTCGCCGTTCGCCAACCCCCGCAGCGCGGCCGCCGGCAGCCTGCGGCAGAAGGATCCGCGGATCAGCGCGTCCCGGCCGCTCCGCCTGGTGGTGCACGGCATGGGCGCGCGGCGCGGCTTCGAGCCACGCCGGCAGAGCGAGGCCTACGAGGCGTTGCGGGCCTGGGGCCTGCCGACCAGCGAGCGCTGGACGGTGGTCGACGACCTGGCCGGCGTTCGTCGGTACATCGACCACTACGCGGCGCACCGGCACGACCTGGAGCACGAGATCGACGGGGTGGTCGTCAAGGTCGACAAGGTGTCGATCCAGGGCCGGCTCGGCTCCACGAGCCGGGCGCCCCGCTGGGCGATCGCCTTCAAGTACCCGCCCGAGGAGGTGAACACCAAGCTCGTCGACATCAAGGTCAACGTGGGGCGCACCGGCCGGGTCACCCCGTACGCCGAGCTCAAACCGGTCCGGGTCGCCGGCTCCACGGTCACGTTCGCCACCCTGCACAACGCGCACGAGGTGGCGCGCAAGGGCGTCCTGATCGGTGACACCGTGGTGGTACGCAAGGCGGGCGACGTCATCCCGGAGATCGTGAGCCCGGTGGTCGACATGCGTGACGGCACCGAGCGCGCCTTCCAGATGCCGACCCACTGCCCGGAGTGCGGCTCGCCGCTGGCGCCCGCCAAGGAGGGCGATATCGACATCCGCTGCCCCAACAACCGGGGCTGCCCGGCGCAGCTGCGCGAGCGCGTGTTCCACCTGGCCGGCCGCGGGGCGCTGGACATCGAGGTGCTCGGCTACAAGGCGGCGATGGCGCTGCTGGACTGCAAGGTGATCGCCGACGAGGGCGACCTGTTCGCGCTCACCGGCGAGCAGCTGGCCACCTGCCCGTTCTTCGTCAACAAGGACGGCACGCTCGGCAGCAACGCGACCAAGCTGCTGGCCAACCTCGCGGTGGCCAAGGAGCGTCCACTGTGGAGGGTGCTGGTCGCGCTGTCCATCCGGCACGTGGGACCGACGGCCGCGCAGGCGCTGGCCCGCCACTTCGGCTCGGTCGACGCCATCGTGGCGGCGAGCGTCGAGGAGCTGGCCGCGGTCGACGGGGTCGGCCCGACGATCGCCGAGTCGCTGCAGGAGTGGTTCACCGTCGACTGGCACCGCGAGGTGGTCGAGAAGTGGCGCGCCGCCGGGGTGCGGCTCGCTGAGGAGCGCGCCGACACCGGACCGCGCCCGCTGGAAGGGCTCACCGTGGTCGTGACGGGCACCCTGCAGCGGTACTCCCGCGACCAGGCCATCGAGGAGATCGCCCTGCGTGGCGGCAAGGTGACCGGCTCGGTCTCGAAGAAGACCGACTTCGTCGTCGTCGGCGACTCACCCGGCTCGAAGTACGACAAGGCCGTCGCCCTGAAAGTGCCGATCCTCGACGAGGAGGGCCTGACGCTCCTGCTCACCAAGGGGCCCGACGCGGCGCGCGCGGCGGCTCAGCCGGCCGGCGCCTGAAGTACGCCACGCCGACTCGATCTCCAGGTGGAGCTACCACGGGCGGGCCGAGTCTGCCAGACTAGCCGCGGCCATCGATGCTGGGCGGCATGACGGTCGAGGAGGACCTGTAGGTGCGCAAGGTATCGCTGCTCGCCGCTGCGCTTGTGCTCGTGGTCACCGGTGGTGTCGCCGCCGTTGCGGCGGCCGGATCCCGCTCCACCCCGAAGGTGCAAGACGTCAGCCAGTTATGTGAGTTCCGGGTGACCGCGAGCGGGCTCAACTTCCGCGACGCGCCGGGCATCCGCGCTCCGATCGAGTACCGTCTCGCGCGCAACACCACGTTCCTGGCGACCGACCAGATCTGGGACAACGCGTTCGACCCGTACCACTGGCGGCTGATCGGCGACAACAACTGGGCGGCCAACGAGTACATGGTGCGCACCAGCACGCCGTGCCGACCGCTCTGAATAGTCGGTTGTAGCGGGACATACACTCCTTGCGGGTTCGTCCGACGAAGGGTGTTGTCCATGGCCGCCATATCCCGCGAGGAGGTCGCGCACCTGGCGCGTCTCGCGCGGCTCGCCGTGACCGACGACGAGCTCGACCGGTTCGCCGGGCAGCTTGACGTCATCCTCCAGGCGGTGGCCCGCGTCGGCGAGGTGGCGGCGGCCGACATCCCGCCCACGTCGCACTCCGTGCCCCTGACCAACGTGCTGCGCGATGACGTCGTGGTGCCCTGCCTCCCCAGCGACGAGGTGCTCGCCGGAGCGCCCGACGCGGCCGAGGGCCGCTTCCGGGTGCCGCGGATCCTGGACGAGGAGGTCTGAAGCCGTGGATCTCCTCTCGAAGTCGGCGGTCGAGCTCGGGCGCCTGATCGCGGCCGGCGAGGTGAGCGCCACCGAGGCGGCGCAGGCGCACCTGGACCGCATCAGCGCGGTGGACGACCGGGTGCGAGCGTTCCTGCACGTCGACGCTTCGGGCGCGCTGGCGGCGGCGCGCGCGGTGGACGAGGCGCGGGCACGCGGCGCGGCGCTCGGGCCGCTGGCCGGCGTCCCGGTCGCGGTCAAGGACGTGATGACCACGCGGGGAGTACCGACGACCTGCGGCTCGAAGATCCTCGAAGGCTGGCGGCCGCCGTACGACGCGACCGTGGTGACCCGGCTACGCGAGGCCGGCCTGGTCATCGTCGGCAAGACGAACCTGGACGAGTTCGCGATGGGCTCGTCCACGGAGTACTCGGCCTACGGGCCGACCCACAACCCGTGGGACCTGACCCGCATCCCCGGCGGTTCGGGGGGCGGGTCGGCCGCGGCGGTCGCGTCGTACCAGGCGCCGCTGGGCATCGGCACCGACACCGGCGGGTCGATCCGCCAGCCGGGAGCGGTCACCGGTACCGTCGGCGCGAAGCCCACCTACGGTGGCACGTCGCGGTACGGGCTGGTGGCCTTCTCGTCCTCTTTGGACACTCCCGGTCCGGTGGCCCGCAACGTCCTCGACGCCGCGATGCTGCACCAGGTGATCGCCGGGCACGACCCGTGCGACTCCACGTCGATCCCGGCCCCGCCGCCCGATGTGGCCTCCGCCGCTCGGCTGGGCGCCACCGGCGACCTGTCCGGGGTCCGGCTGGGTCTGGTCACCGAGTTCGCCGCCGGTGACGGTGCCGAGCCGGGTGTGGCGGCCGCCGTCCGCGAGTCCATCGAGGCGCTGGTCAAGCTGGGCGCCGAGGTGGTCGAGGTCTCCTGCCCGCATTTCGCGTACGCGCTGCCGGCGTACTACCTGATCGCACCGAGCGAGTGCTCGTCGAACCTGGCCCGCTTCGACGGGGTGCGCTACGGGCTGCGGGTTGGCGACGACGGCCAGCGCACGCTGGAGGAGGTCATGTCGCTGACCCGCGACGCCGGCTTCGGCCCCGAGGTCAAGCGGCGCATCATCATCGGCACGTACGCTCTGTCGTCCGGCTACTACGAGGCCTACTACGGGCAGGCGCAGAAGGTGCGTACGCTCATCAGCCGCGACTTCGCGGCGGCGTTCGAGAAGGCCGACGTGCTGGTCTCGCCGACCACGCCGTTCGTGGCGTTCCCGTTCGGCTCGCGTACGGCCGACCCGTACCAGATGTACCTGGCCGACCTGTACACCATCCCGTCGAACCTCTACGGTGGCCCGGCCATCTCCGTCCCTTGTGGACTGTCGGAAGGCTTGCCGGTCGGCTTGCAGGTGATGGCGCCGACCATGGCCGACGACCGGATGTACCGGGTGGCCGCCGCGCTGGAGTCGGTGATCCCGCCGCTGGTACCACCGCCGCTATAAGCGATCTTGGAGGATCCTTGCACTACGCTGTGGCTGCCTCGGTGGAAGACGTGGCCTCCCGCTACGAGCCGGTGATCGGCCTGGAGGTACACGTCGAGCTCGGCACCCGGACCAAGATGTTCTGTGGCTGCCCCACGACGTTCGGCGCGGAGCCCAACACCCAGGTCTGCCCGGTCTGCCTCGGGCTGCCGGGGAGCCTGCCGGTGGCCAACCGGGCCGCGATCGAGGCCACCATCCGGATCGGGCTCGCACTCAACTGCACGATCGCGAGCTGGTGCCGCTTCGCCCGCAAGAACTACTTCTACCCGGACATGCCGAAGAACTTCCAGATCAGCCAGTACGACGAGCCGCTGTGCGTCAACGGATGGCTCGACGTGGCGGTCGACGGCCAGTCGGTGCGGGTCGGCATCGAGCGGGTGCACCTGGAGGAGGACACCGGCAAGACCATGCATCTCGGCGGCGCCACCGGACGCATCCATGGTGCGACCGAGTCGCTGGTCGACTACAACCGCGCCGGCATCCCTCTCGTCGAGATCGTCACCAAGCCCGTCCCCGGTACCGGGGCCGCCGCACCGGTGGTCGCTCGCGCGTACGTCACCGAGCTGCGCGACCTGGTCCGGTCCCTGGACGTGTCCGATGTACGCATGGAGCAGGGCTCGCTGCGCTGCGACGTGAACACCTCGCTGAACCGCCCCGGTGAGCCGTGGGGCACCCGTACCGAGACGAAGAACGTCAACTCGCTGCGCAGCGTCGAACGGGCGGTACGCGCCGAGATGATCCGCCAGGCCGCGGTGCTCGACGCCGGAGGCACGGTCATCCAGGAGACCCGGCACTTCCACGAGGAGACCGGCGACACCACGGCGGGCCGCAGCAAGGAGACCGCGACCGACTACCGGTACTTCCCCGAGCCCGACTTAGCGCCGCTCGCACCCGACCCGGCCTGGGTCGCCGAGCTGCGGACCGGCCTGCCCGAGCCGCCCCGGGTGCACCGGGCGCGGCTCCAGGAGGCGTGGGGCCTGTCCGACCACGACATGCAGGCGGTGGTCAACGCCGGAGCCGTGGAGATGGTCGAGGCGACCGTGGCGGCCGGCGCCACGGCCGACGGCGCCCGCAAGTGGTGGCTGGGGGAGCTGTCCCGGCTGGCCAACATGACCGGCGTCGAGCTGGGCGAGCTGGGCGTGACCCCGCAGCACGTGGCCGAGCTCCAGCGCCTCGTCGACGAGGGCAAGCTCAACGACAAGCTCGCCCGTACCGTCCTGGAGGGCGTCCTGGCCGGCGAGGGCGCGCCCGCCGCGGTGATGGCCGCCCGCGGGCTGGGGGTGGTCTCCGACACGACCGCGCTGGCGGCCGCGGTCGAGGCGGCGATCGCCGCCAACCCGGAGGTGGCGGCCAAGATCCGGGAGGGCAAGGTAGCGGCCGCCGGCGTCCTGGTCGGCGCGGTCATGAAGGCGACGCGCGGGCAGGCCGACGCGGCCATCGTGCGGGACCTGATCCTGTCCCGCCTGACCGCCTAGGGGGCGTTCTCGTGCCAGCGACCCGAAAGGGCATGTCGAGAACGCGTCGCGTGCTTCGTCCTTGCCGTGGATACGCCAAGCTGGGCGTAGCGGAGCATGAGGAGCCAGGCATGACGAAGTTCCTGCTCACCGTGGACTACCACGGTGGAGTCGTTGACACGCCGATGACCGAGTGGCCACCCGAGGACATCAAGGCGCACATGGACTACTACCGGGCCCTGCTCAAGGAGCTCACCGACAGCGGCGAGCTGGTCGAGGACCAGGCGTTGACCGGGCCGGAGCTGGCCAAGGTCGTAACCTCCGACGGCGTGGGCGCGCCGGTGGTCACCGACGGGCCGTTCGTGGAGTTCAAGGAGATGCTCGCCGGCTACCAGCTGGTCGACGTCGAGTCGGAGGAGCGGGCTATCGAGATCGCCGCGAAGATCTCGCGCGTGCCGGGGCCGGGCGGTGTGCCGCTGCAGCAGCCGATCGGCGTACGGCGGGTGATGGACGCCTCCGACTTCGCACTGCTGACTCCCGAGCTGTGACGGGGGTTCCGCACCTCGAGGACCTGCTCCGCGAGCTGGCGCCGCAGGTGCTCGGCGTGCTGGTGCGCCGGTTCGGCGACTTCGACGCGGCCGAGGACGCCGTACAGGAGGCCCTGCTGGCGGCAGCCACGCACTGGCCGAAGGCGGGCACTCCGGACAACCCGCGCGGCTGGCTGATCCAGACCGGCTCGCGGAAGCTGGTGGACCAGATGCGCAACGAGCAGGCCAGGCGACGGCGGGAAAGCCTGGCCGCGCTGCGGGAGCCGCCGGCCGTGGATGCCACCGAGGCGCACGATCGCGACGACACGTTGACCCTGCTGTTCATGTGCTGCCATCCGGCCCTGACGGCCGCCTCGGCGATCGCGCTGACGCTGCGCGCCCTCGGCGGGTTGACCACCGCCGAGATCGCCAACGCGTTCCTGGTGCCAGAGGCGGCGATGGCCCAGCGGATCAGCCGGGCCAAGCAGCGCATCAAGGCATCCGGCGTACCGTTTCGGATGCCCGACCGTACGGAGTGGACGCAGCGGCTGCGCGCGGTCCTGCGCGTACTCTATCTGATCTTCAACGAGGGGTACGCCAGCAGCGCCGGCGACGACCTGCATCGCGTGGAGCTCTCCAGCGAGGCGATCCGGCTGGCCCGCATGCTGCACCGGATGCTGCCCGACGACAGTGAGGTCACGGGTCTGCTCGCGCTGATGTTGCTCACCGACGCCCGCCGGCCGGCGCGTACCGGCGCCGACGGCGAGCTGGTTCCGCTGGCCGAACAGGACCGGACCCGGTGGGACCGGGCGCTGATCGCGGAAGGCACCGCGCTGATCAACGCCGCTTTGACCAAGGGCGCGGTCGGCGAGTACCAGCTGCAGGCGGCCATCGCCGCGTTGCACGACCGGGCGGCACGCGTCGAAGACACCGACTGGCCGCAGATCCTCGCCCTGTACGGGTTGCTGGAGCAGATGACCGGCAACCCGGTGGTCTCGCTGAACCGGGCGATCGCCGCGGCCATGGTGCACGGCCCGGCGGAAGGGTTGCGGCTGCTCGATGCGCTGGACGAGCGGCTGCCCAGGCACCACCGTCTGGACGCCGTGCGGGCGCACCTCTTCGAGATGGTCGGTGACCTGGAAACGGCCGTCAAGCATTACCAGGCCGCGGCCGGCCGGACGACGAGCACGCCGGAGAAGCGGTACCTGACGACCAGGGCCGCCCGGCTCAGGGCGTACCTGAACGATCTTTAGGACGGGGTTGGGACCGGCCCGGAGGGTGCGCGCGCCGGTGGCGAGGTCGGCGTGGACCCCGACGGCGAGGGCGAGGGCGTGCCCACGGCCTTCTCGTCCGGCTTGACCACGTGCCGTTCCAGGGTGACCTCGGTCTGGCCGGTGCCACCGACCCGGATGTCGTCGTAGGCCTGCAAGGCGTGCGCGGCGTCGAAGTAGAGCACCGACAGCGCGAGCGGCAGCGCTTCTTCCTGCTCCAGCCCGCGCAGGCCGGCACCACCGGTTGACCCCTCGACCATCGCCAGGGTGCGCTCCTTGTGCCCGGAACCGTCCGGCGACGGGGGCGGGCCGATGCGGTACACCCCCCGCTTGTGCAGGTGACCGGCGAGCACCAGCGGGCAGGTACCGGCAAGCGGCCCAGCCGTGGCCGGGTCGTGCACCATCGCGATGTCGACCCGCGACCCGTGGGACTCGATGGTGCCGGCCAGCATCCGGCCGCTCTGCTCGATCAGGCGGCGGACCGCCTCCTCGGCGACGTCACCCTTCCCGGGGTCGGCGGTCTTGTCCGGGGTGAACCTCGGGTCGCCGATGCCGGCGATGGTCAGCCCCTTGACCGTGACCACGGAGTTCTCCAGGACCTTGGCGTTGGGCTGGCGGGCGACCGCGTCGGCGGTGAACGCGGAGTCGTGGTTGCCCCGGACATACACGTATGGCACGCGCAGCGCCGAAATCGACGCCACGTAGGACGCCTCGGGCTCGCTGCCCCAGTCGGTCATGTCGCCGGTGTCCACGACCAGGTCGATGTTGAACTGCTCGACCACCGCCTGTACCACCGGCCACGCCGTCGGGCTCAGGTGCATATCGGAGATGTGCAGCACTCGGATCGTGCCGGAGTCGGGTTCGTAGACCGGCAGCGTGGACATGACGCCGTAGATCCGGCTCACGTTGCGGACCAGGCGTTGCAGCTCGGCCTGGTACTCCTCGTACCGCCCGGCGATGCGGCGCGCGTCGCCGATGACGGCCGGCGCGTTGGTCAGCAGGCCCTCGTAGCGCGGCTCCTGGATCGCCCCGGCCCGGAACGTCGCAACGCTCACCACCGCCGTGACGGCGAGCACTCCGAGCGCGGTGAGGCCGCACTGCGCGACCCGGCGCATCGACCGGTAGACGGCAGCACCGAGCAGTATCGCGCCGAGCAGCCCTGCCCCGGCCACCTGCAACGCCAGCCGGCGCAGCCCCGTGGACACGTCGTCAACGGCGGTCGCGCTGGCCCGTGTCACGCCGTTCGGGTCGACGATGATCGCCTTGGTCCGGTTCTGGTCCAGCGAGCCGAGCCGCACCGACAGGTGGGCCGGACCGGAGTGGGTGGCCAGGTGCAGCGAGCCCAGCGGTGGGATCGCGACCTCCGTGCCGCCGTGCAGCGCCGGCGTGACGGTGAACTCGGCACGGAACGGGCCCACGTCCTGCGTGATCCGGCCGCCGAGCAGGACGCCGAGCGCCACTCCGGTCAGCGCGACCGCCAGTACGCCGGCGATCCGGCCGCCGCGCCGGGTGGCCCGGTGGCCGACCACCCGGCCGCCGCGCGCCACGACCCGGCCGCCGCGCGCCACGACCCGGTCGCGCACGGCGGCGACCCACTGGGGAGTACGCATGCTAGCTGTTGCTCGCACCCGCACCGCCGACCACCAGTCGCAGGATCCGGTCGTCCTCGGGCTTCGGCGTGCCCCGGCCGTCCTTGTTGGACGTGCTGATCCACAGCGTGTTGTCCGGCGCGACCGTGGCGGCGCGCAGCCGGCCGTACGCCCCGACGAGCGCCGGCGTGGGAGCACCGAACGCCGCGCCGGTCGTCGTCAGGGGCGCCAGCCAGATCCGCTCACCCTTGAGGCAGGCCGTAACGAGCACGTTCGACACGATGGCCAGGCCAGCGCAGGACGCCTCGGCCGGGGTCCACTGCAGGATCGGGTCGACGAAGCGGGGGTCCTTGGCCGCACCCTCGACCTCGGGCCAGCCGTAGTTCTTGCCGGGCTGGATCAGGTTGATCTCGTCCCAGGTGTTCTGGCCGAACTCGGTGGCGTAGAGCCGCTTGCCGGTGTCCCACGCCAGCCCCTGCACGTTGCGGTGCCCGTAGGACCAGACCAGGTTGTTGAACGGGTTGCCGGGGGCCGGCTTGCCGTCGGTGGTCATCCGTAGGATCTTCCCGCCCAGGTTGTTGAGATCCTGCGCAACCGCGCGCTGCGAGGCGTCGCCGGTCGCCGCGTAGAGGAAGCCGTCCGCACCGAACGCGAGCCGCCCGCCGTTGTGGATGTTGGCGGCCGGGATCCCGGTCAGGATCGGCTGTGGCCTGCCGCCTAACGTCAGCTTGGCGATCCGGTTGTCCTGCTTGGTCGTGTAGTAGATGTACACGGTCTTGTCGGCCTCGTAGGTGGGGGAGACCGCGAGGCCCATCAGGCCACCCTCACCGTTGGGGCTCGCCTCGTCGATCCTGGCGACCTCGGTCACGGTCAACCCGTCGGGTCCCGACTCCGGGCCGAGCCTGACGATCCGCCTGCTGTCCCGCTCGGTGACCAGCGCCGACCCGTCCGGCAGAAAGGCGATCGCCCACGGTACCGCCAGGTGCTTGGCGATGACCGTGGTGACCACGCTCATCTCGTCTGAGCCGCCCGAGCTCGGCGACGTCGACGGCGTCGGAAACTTCGGCGGCGAGCCGGCCTGGTCGGGCGGGGGTGGGCCGAAGCTGCACCCGGCGGCCAGCGCGACGGCGACGACGCTCGCGAGGACGCCCAGCCCTCGGCGGGGTCGGCCGATACGCTGCCGGCGCGGTCGCCGGACTCGGGGCGCCGTCAAGGGGGCCGTCACCCGCCCAAGGGTAGCCGTCGTGTTCATGCGCTTGCCTTCTGCCATGTACGCACGGAGCCCGGCGGCCGTCGGTGGGTTCCTGGCCGGGCGAGCGGATATTGTGTCGGGTCTATGAAGGTATGGATCCCGCACGAGGCCGGGCTGACCCTGACCGGCGAGCTGCCGGCCGGCGTGGAGCTCGAGGTGTTCCCGGCGCACGGCGCACCGGAGCCGTCCGACCCCGGCACCGTCGAGGTGTGGGTACCGCCGTTCCTGGCCAACCCGGACACGGTCGCGCTCGCGTACCGGATGCCCCGGCTGCGCCTGATCCAGCTGTTGAGCGCGGGCGCCGACGTCTGGGTCGGCGGGGTTCCCGACGGTGTGGCGCTGTGTGACGCCCGGGGCGTCCACGACTCCTCCACGTCGGAGTGGACGGTCACGGCGATCCTGGCGTACCTGCGCAACTTCCCCGCGTTCGCGCGGGCGCAGGAGCGGCGGGAATGGGCGTACGCCCAGACCGACGAGCTGGCCGGCAAGCAGGTGCTCATCGTGGGCGCCGGATCCGTGGGCATGGCCACCGCGCGCCGGCTGGAGCCGTTCGACGTGACGCTCACCCTGGTCGCCCGGCGGGCCAGGCCGGGCGTACACGGCATCGAGGAGCTGCCGTCGCTCCTGCCGTACGCCGACATCGTGGTCCTCCTGGTTCCGCTGACCCCGGCCACCCGCCACCTCGTCAACGCAGACTTCCTGGCCGCGATGCCCGACGGGGCGCTGCTGGTCAACGCCGCTCGGGGACCGGTGGTCGACACCGAGGCGCTCACCGCCGAGGTGGGCAAGGGACGCCTGGCGGCGGCTTTCGACGTGACCAGCCCGGAGCCGCTGCCCGCCGACCATCCACTCTGGACGATGTCGAACGTGCTCATCACGCCGCACGTCGCCGGGTCGGTGCGCGGGCTGCTTCCCCGGGCGTACGCGCTGGTCGGCGCCCAGCTTCGCCGGCTCTGCGCGGGCGAGCCCCTGGAGAACCTGGTCACTGACGGTTACTGAGCGGGGCGGCTCTCCAGCTCCCGCCCGCTGGCCGCCACCAGGCGGGGCAGGTCCGCGGCGGTGACCGCGGGCAGGCGGATCGACGCCCCGTCGTCCAGCACCGCGTACACCCGGCGGCGCCGGTCTGGAACCAGCCCGGTGATGCGGGACCACTCCACGCGCTGGGAGCCGAACAGCGCGCGTACCACCACCGCGGAGCGGTCGACGTCGGTGCCGGCCCGCCAGGCGTACAGGCCGATCGCCACCGGTACGAGCAGGATCCACAGCAGGTACCAGCGGGCGCTCGCGAGGGGTATCGCGCTGATGAGTACGACCAGTCCGGCGATGGCGGCCGCGGCGCTGTACCGGAACTTCACGGTCGGGGCCATGCCTCCATGGTCGCATCCGGGCTACCGGGCTGCTGCAGCTGTCAGACCCTCCGGGCATACTGGCGCCAAGAGAGGCGGACCCGCGCAACGAGGCGGACGGGAGGCGACGGCATGACTGTCCTGATGGTGATCGGCACCGGCAAAGGGCTCTTTCTTGCGCGCAGTGACGACGACCGCAAGAGCTGGGAGGTGTCCGTTCCGCACTACCCGATGACCGGGGTCTACGCGGTCGCGATCGACAAGCGGCGCGCCACCCCGCGGCTGCTCGCCGGAGTGATCAACCCGCACTTCGACCCGACCGTCGCCACCAGCGACGACCTGGGCGAGTCGTGGCACGAGCCCGACCAGCGTCCGATCGCATTCGGTGAGGACACCGGCGAGTCGCTGGCGCGGGTCTGGCAGATCGCACCCGGGCCGGCGAGCCAACCCGAGCGGGTCTATGCCGGTGTGGAGCCCTCGGCCCTGTTCGTCTCGGACGACGGCGGCGCGACCTACGAGCTGGTTCGCGGGCTGTGGGACCACCCGCACCGGCCGAACTGGACGCCCGGCGGTGGCGGCAAGGCGATCCACACGGTCCTGCCGCACCCGACCGACACCAGCTCGATGGTGGTCGCGATGTCCACCGGTGGCGTCTACCGCACCGCCGACGGCGGCGCGAGCTGGTCGGCCAGCAACACCGGCATCAGGGTTGACTTCATGCCCGACCAGTTCCCGGAGTACGGGCAGTGCGTCCACAAGGTGGCGCGCAACCTGGAGCGGCCCGACCAGCTTTTCCTCCAGAACCACGGCGGCGTCTACCGCTCAGACGACGCCGGCGGCAAGTGGACCTCGATCGCCGACGGGCTGCCCTCCGACTTCGGCTTCGCGATGGTGGCGCACCCGCACCGGCCCGGGGTGATCTACAACTTCCCGCTGGCCGCCGACATGCGCCGGTTCCCGCCGGACGAGCGCTGCCGGGTCTACCGCAGCGAAGACGCCGGCCAGAGCTGGACGGCGCTGACCGACGGCCTGCCGACCGAGCCGTTCTACCCGACCGTGCTGCGCGACGCCATGTGCGCCGATGACGCGTACCCGGCCGGGATCTACTTCGGCACCCGGTCCGGCGAGGTGTACGCCAGCTCCGACGAGGGCGACAGCTGGCAGCAGGTGGCCGCGCACCTGCCCGAGGTGCTGTGCGTACGGGCGGCCGTGGTCGCATGATCACGCTGCTGGTGCCCGGCGCGCTGCGCGCCGACGTCGAAGGCGCGTCGCGGCTGTCGGTCGAGCCTAACGGCGCGGCCACGCTCGGCGGGGTGCTCGACGAGGTCGCCCGCCGCTGGCCGCGCCTGCACCGGCGGTTGCGCGACGAACAGGGCGAGCTGCGGCGATACGTCAACGTCTATGTCGATGGTGAAGACTGCCGCCATCTGGCAGGCCTGGCGACGCCGGTCGCCGACGGCTCGGAAATCCAGGTGATTCCATCGGTAGCGGGTGGTTGAGCGGCCCCGGTGGTGGTTGACTGAGCGATCGTGAGGAGCCCCAGCCATCGGCGCGGTTATCCCGAGGAGCCGCCCGATCGCGACACCGCGCTGACCGGCGAGATCGTCGGCGGCATCCCCCAGCGGCCTGCGCTGCCCTCCGGCCGGCGCGGCGTGTCCGACGAGGACGACGACAACCTTGACTACCTGCGGGAGCCGGGCCCGGAGCGCAGCTGGGACGAGGCGCCCGCGCGAGCGGCCGGCCGGGGCGGCTCAGGCGCATGGGCGTACTCGCCCCAGTCGGCCCCGTCGGCGCCGGGCGAGCGCCGGGCCGGGCCGGCGCCCTCCTGGCAGGCCCGGATCAGTCCGTCCCGCCCGGCGGTGGTCCGCCCCGGCCCGGCCGTTCCGATCATCGCGACGGCCGCCGCCGGGCTGGCCTGGCTCCTCGTCGTCGCGTACGGCTTCGACCACCTGCCGCTGCTCTGGACGCTCGCCGCGTTCCTGGCCGGCGGGGGCGGGCTGGCGCTGACCATCCGCGGGTTCCCGGTTCCGGGGGCGATCGTGCTGGTCGCCGCCGTGGTCGGCTGGGGGCTGGCGACCCGGGACCTCGTGCCGCAGGCGGCCACCGACATCCTCGGCGACCTGCGCCTGTTCGGCTGGAACCTGGCCTTCGCCGCCCCGCTGTTGCCGGCCTATCTAGGCGCGCTGCGCATCGATGCCCGGCGCAGCGCGCAAGCCGAGGTACGGTCCATCGTCGAGAAGCGCCGCTGGTGGGGCGACGAGGCCGGCGAGCGGGGCAGGCCCAGCGAGCCGGGCCGGCCCGGCGAGCGGGTCGGGACCGGCGAGCACCGCGAGCACCGCGAGCAGGAACCGCGGCTCGGGGTGCTGGAGGCGATCCCGTCGGTGCGCTTCTTCGCGGTGCCCGGCAAGATCTGCACGCACGTGGTCGTGGCCGGCCGCCAGATCGCCGTCGTCGGCAGCACGGTCTGGCCACGCGGCGACTACACCAGCGACCAGGCCGACGTGCTGCGCAACGGTCGCTTCTTCGGCCCGGGTGCCGACGACGTCACGGCCCTCATGACCGACAGCCGTACCTGGGTCAAGCGGTTCACCGAGACCTCGGTGACCTGCCGGGCGTTCCTGGTGGTCCATCCGGCGAGCGAACGGTCCACCGACGAGGTCCGCCTCGCCCTGCCGAGGACCGAGCACGCCGAGCTGGTGCACGCCGACGCCTTCGCCGAGGTGGTCGGCGAGTTCCTGATGCGCGAGCCGTACCGCATCGACGTGCAGGTCATCCAGATGCTGGTGGAACACCGCGGCGAGCGCGACGCGCCGCAACCGGAGAGCTCGGCCGCGTCGGCCGGCCGAGCCGCAAGGATGGCCCAGTGACGTTCAGCGCGGCCGACGGCGACGCGGTTCTCGCTGAGCACTTCGCGCCGTGGGTACGCGACTTGGGCCTGCGGGTCGAAGCGATCGCGGTCGAGGAGAACGGCTTGGCCAGCGCCACCCTCCGGCTGCCGTGGTCCGACCGGCTGGCCAGGCAGGGCGGTGGGTTGTCCGGCCAGGCGTTGATGGCCGCCGCCGACACGGCCACCGTGATCGCGCTCAGCGTCGCGCGCGGCGGGTTCGGGCGGATGACGACCGTACAGCAGTCGATCACGTTCCAGCGCCCGGTCGTGGGCACCGACGTCCTGGTGACCGCGCGGATCAGCAAGCTTGGCCGGAGCCTCGCCTTCGTCGCGGTGAGCATGGTCGCCGAGGGCGCCACCGAGCCGGCCGCTCAGGCGAGCACCGTCTACGCGCTCGCCTGAGCGCACTGGTTGCGCCGGGTCAGACTGGTGCCCAGCCCGGCATGGGGTAGCCAGCCAGCAGCTCGCGCACCTCGCTCGCGATGCGGGCCACGGTGGCCTCGTCGTCCTTGATTGCCGCGTTGACGGCTTCGTCGATCCAGGCGGCCACCTGCGGCATCTGCGCCTCGGTCAGCCCGCGCGTGGTCAGGGCGGGGGTACCCAGCCGGATCCCCGACGGGTCGAACGGCTTGCGGGTGTCGTAGGGAACCGTGTTGTAGTTGCACTCCATGCCGGCCCGGTCGAGGGTCTTGGCCGCCGGCTTGCCGCCGATGCCCTTGCCGGTGAGGTCGACCAGGATCAGGTGGTTGTCGGTACCGCCGGTGACCAGGTCGAACCCGCGATCGTTCAGCGCCGCGGCCAGGGTCGCCGCGTTGGTGACGATCTGCTGGGCGTACGAACGGAACGCAGGCGTTGCGGCCTCGCCGAGCGCCACCGCGATCCCGGCCGTGGTGTGGTTGTGCGGGCCGCCCTGCAACCCGGGGAAGACCGCCTTGTCGATCGCCTTCGCGCGCTCCTCGGTGCACATGATCATCGCACCCCGGGGGCCGCGCAGGGTCTTGTGGGTGGTCGTGGTGATCACGTCGGCGTGGCCTACCGGGCTCGGGTGGGCGCCGCCGGCGATCAGCCCGGCGATGTGCGCGATGTCGGCGACCAGCACCGCGCCGACCTCGCGGGCGATCGACGCGAAGGCGGGGAAGTCGATGGTGCGCGGGATCGCGGTGCCGCCACAGAAGATGATCTTCGGGTGCTCCCGCCGTGCCAGGTCGCGGACCTCGTCGAGATCCACCCGGCCGTCCTCGCGCCGCACGGAGTACTGCACGGCGCGGAACCAGGTGCCGGTGGCCGAGACCGACCAGCCGTGGGTGAGGTGGCCGCCCATCGGCAGCGCCATGCCCATCACCGTCTCGCCGGGTTTGGCGAACGCCAGGTAGACGGCGAGGTTGGCGGGGGAACCGGAGTACGGCTGGACGTTGGCGTGGTCGACCCCGAACAGCTCGGTCGCCCGCGTGATGGCCAGCTCCTCGATCGGGTCGATGAGCTGCTGGCCCTCGTAGTACCGCTTGCCGGCGTAGCCCTCGGAGTACTTGTTCGTCAGCACCGAGCCGGTCGCTTCGAGCACGGCTGGCGAGACGTAGTTCTCCGACGGGATCATGCGCAGCTTGTCGTGCTGCCGCTGGGCCTCAGCCTCGATCAACGCCGCGAGCTGCGGGTCCGTCGTGGCAAGGGTGGTCAGTTGGGGTACGTGCATGAGCGCCCTCCTGGCGTGGTGCCATTCGACCGGGCACCCAGGCGCGCGGTGCCACGATCTCTCGGTCGCTCCCCGGTGGTCGGTTCCACCTTCTGTGCGCCAGTCGCGAGTACCTTCGTGATCCTAGTCGCCGCCCGGGCTGGCCATTGTCCGGTATCGGTCCTCTTTGCCGTGCCCTCCCTATGCCCTCGCCATGCCCCTAGCCCTCATAGAAGCGCTGGTAACGATGGCGAAGCGATGGGCTACCTTGGCTGCACGCTCGCAGGAGGAGCGGGCACCGAGCAGGGAGCAACTATGATAAAACGGGCGCTCGTCATGGCGGCGGCCATCCTCGCTGTTCTTACGGTCAACATGAGCTCGGCATCGGCGATCACCGATGGCGAGCTGGACGGCAACCGTCACCCGTACGTCGGGCTGATGGTGGCTCAGGACGCCGCTCGCCACCCGCTGTGGCGATGCAGCGGGACGCTGCTTTCGTCCACCATCTTCCTCACGGCCGGCCACTGCACCGAAGCCCCGGCCGCGCACATCGAGATCTGGTTCGCCGCTGACGTCGAGTCCGGCATCCCGGCCAACGGCTACCCCAACACGGGCGACGTCGGAGGCACCCCGTACACCCATCCCCAGTACAACCCGAACGCCTTCTACCTGTATGACCTCGGCGTCGTCGTGCTCGACCATGCCGTCCGGATGAGCAAGTACGGCAAACTACCTCAGCTCGACGTCCTGGACGCGCTGGCCACCCGCCGGGGTACCCAGGACGTGACCTTCACCGCCGTCGGATACGGGTTGCAGCAGAGCTTCCCGGACCAGGCGTCCTTCCTCGAGCACAACCAGCGGGTGCGGATGGTCGCCTACCCACACCTGCTGCAGATCAACACCGGCTTCACCGGTGACTTCTCGCTGCTGCTGTCGAACAACGCCAACACCGGCGGAACCTGCTTCGGCGACTCCGGCGGCCCGAACTTCATCGACAAGTCCAATGTCCTCGCCGGCGTGACGTCCTACGGCCTCAACGGCAACTGCGCCGGAACCGGCGGCGTGTACCGCGTGGACCGCGCCGACGACCTCAACTGGCTCAGGACCTTCGGCCTGGGCTAAGCCTGAGCAGCGCCCTGCCGCCGGCCCGCCCGCCACGGGGGCGGGCCGGCGGCGCGTCTGTTGGCGGCGCGTCTGTTTCAGACAGCCGGCTTCCTCAGCCGTACCTCCATACCGATCCCCTCGCGCTGGATCTCACAGGTGCGGAAGGGGCTCTCCGCGACGAGGCGCTCGAACTGGGCCGGCGAGTAGGCGCGGCGCCGGAGCATGGCGAGAGCCGATCTCGTCATGAAGGCGTTCAGCGGCTTCAGCCGCATCCCCTTCACCTCCCGGTCGATCTCGGCACGGGACGCATCGCGGCTCATGTCCTGGATCACCGCCGTACCGCCGCCGCGCAGCACCCGGTGCATCTGGGCGAGGGCGCGGGCCGGCTGCCGGAAGTTCTTGAAGGCCGCCTGGCAGACGATCAGATCGAAGGACTCCGGCGCGAACGGCATGCTGGCCACGTCGCCCTGCCGGAAGTCGACGCTCACGCCGGCCTGCCGGGCGTTCTCGGTTGCGAGGTCCACGAACGTACGGCTGATGTCCAACCCGGTCACGTGGAACCGGCCGAGCCGCGCGATCTCGATCGCGTGGAACCCGGGGCCCGGCGCCACCTCGAGCACGTGAGCGCCGTCCGGTAAGCCGTCGGTCAGCTGTGCGGCCTGCCTGCGGTAGCCCTCCAGCTGGCCGCCCGAGCTGCGCGTGCGGGCATACCACCGGGCTACCGCCCCCTCCATCTCCGGCAGCACCAGGAACCGCTTCTGACGGGTGTCTTTCACCTCGACTACCTCCAAACCTCTGCTAGACCGTCCGCTGGTACGTGCGGAAGGTAAGGGTGGACAGCCACACCATGAGCGCGGCGAGGGCGAGCAGCCAGCCGCCGTGGATCAGCGTCGCGCCCCAGTCGGCGCGGGCGGCGAGCGCGCCGCGAGCGGCGTCGAGCGCCCAGCTCACCGGGTTGGCCGCCGCCACCGCCTGCATCCAGCCGGGCATCAGGCTCCTGGCCATGAACGCGGTGGACAGGAACGTCAGCGGCAGCAACAGGAAGATGCTCAGCCCGATGATGCTTTCCCGCTGGCGCAGGGTCATACCGAACACATTGGACAGTGCACTGAAGACGGTGCCGAGCAGGACCGAGGCGACCACGAGTGCGACCGGGCCGGCGGCCCCGCCGGGGTACCGCGCGCCGGCGGCCCAGCCGAGCAGCACGATGGTCGCCGACTGGAAGGCGGTGCTCAGCGCCTGGACGATGACGTTGGCGTTCATGATGGCCGCGCGGCTGACCGGCGTGCTGAGGAACCGGTTGAGCGTGCCCCGCTCGATCTCCTCGATCGTGCCTATCCCCGCCCACATGTTGGCGGAGACGGCGTTCATCACGACCACCCCGGGGACCAGGTAGTCGAGGTAGGACGCGGTGCCGAACCCGGGCAGCTCGATGATCCGGCGGAACAGGTTGCCGAAGAGGAACAGCCACACCATCGGCTGTACCAGCGTGATGACGAGGATGGCGGGCTGGCGCAGCAGGGCCTTCAGCTGCCGGTGCGTCATCCACCAGGTGTGGGCGATCACGGCGTACCTCCCTCGGTTGTCTCGGTGAACCGGCGACCGACGTGCCGCAGGTACACGTCGTCGAGTGAGGGGCGGGCAACGGTCACCGCCGCGACCGGCGTACCGGCCCGGTCGAGGGCGGCGAGGACGCCGGGCACCGCGGCGGCGCCGTCGTCGGCGCGGGCGCTCAACCGGCGGCCGTCCACGGACACCTCGCGTACCCCAGGCACTGTCCCGATGGCCCGCCGTACCGCCTGCTCGTCGGGCCCGTTGTGCAGCTCGACGTGGACGGCATCGCCGCGCAGCTCACCCTTCAGGGCGTCCGGCGTTCCGTCGACGACGACCCGGCCCTTGTCCACAATGGCCAGTCGGTCGGCGAGCCGTTCCGCCTCCTCCAGATAATGCGTGGTGAGCAGGATGGTGACCCCCTCGTCGACTGCGAGCCGGCGGATCTCCTGCCACAACGCGGCACGCGCCTGCGGGTCCAGCCCGGTCGTCGGCTCGTCGAGGAACAGCACGGCCGGCTGGTGCACCAGCCCCACCGCCACGTCGAGCCGGCGCTGCATGCCACCCGAGTACGTGCGCACCGCCCGGGCGGCGGCGCCGGTCAGCTCGAAGCGGTCGAGCAGCTCGACCACCCGGCGGCGCAGCGCGGCGCCTCGAAGGCCGTAGAGCCGGCCCTGCAGCATCAGGTTGTCGCGCCCGGTGGCCATCGGGTCGGTACCCGAGCGCTGGGCGACCACGCCGATCGCCCGGCGCACCCGTTCCGGATGGCGCGACACGTCGTGGCCGGCCACGGTCGCCGTACCCGAGTCTGGCCGTGCCAGCGTGGTCAGGATCTTGATCGCCGTGGACTTTCCGGCACCGTTCGGTCCGAGCAGCCCGAAGACCTCTCCGGGCTTGATGGTGATCGATAGCCCGTCGAGTGCGCGTACGCCCGGCGGGTAGGTCTTGACGAGGTCGTGCGCCTCGACATGCATGACAGAGCTCCTCCTGGTACGGGTCGTGATGCGTACCCGCGGGAGGAGAACCTGACTATCCTTGCGGTTGCCACCTCGTGCGCCAGGTTCCGTTCCCGCGGGACCGGTTCGAGGTCCCGACCCCGGTCGCGGTGTTCCCGCACCGCACCGGGGTCTCTTGTTTGGTCAGTCGTTCGGCACTCCAGCTTCCTCCAGCAGCTCGGTCCACCCCGGCGGGACGCCGCCGGTCTTGTGGTACTCGCGCCATTCGGCCACGCCGGACAGGGTGCCGTCGGTGAGCTCCTTGAGCAGCGTCCGGACCCAGGTCGCCTCAGCCTCGCGCATCGCCAGCGCGTACTCCCCCTCGATGAGGAAGACCCGCGGCACCTGCTGGCCGGCCTGCTCGAGCCCGGCCCGCTGGCCGGCGATGCCGGCATCCAGCGCGCGCAGGCGCTCCTCGAGCAGCTCGGTCACCTCGTCCGGCGGGAGCACTCCCAGCACGGACAGCGCCGCCTCAAACCTCGGGTACTCCTTCTCGGGCTCCGCCACCAGCTCACGCAGCCAGTCCTTGAGCTCGGCTCGGCCGGCCTCGGTGATGGCGTAAATGGTGCGCTCCGGGCGCCGCCCCTCCCGGTTGCTGCCGGTGGCCTCGATGAAACCGTGCTTCTCGAGGTTCTGCACCACCGTGTAGAGCGAGCCCCACTTGATCTTCATGTCGTGCTCCTTGCCGGTGCGGCGGAGCACGGTGACCATCTGGTACGGATGCATCGGGCGCCCCGGCGCGAGCACGGCCAGCAGGGCCAGCGCAAGCACGTTGCTCACCTTGCGCCGCTTCGCCACGGTCTCACCTCGCCTCCGTATACTCGCGTACGAGCATACGCAGACGAGCACCACCGGCGCAACTGACTTAAGATCGCGTCGACGTCTACGGTATCCACGTAATGATGGACTCATTCGGTGGCTGACGTAGACGTCGATGCACACGCCGGCGGCGGCTTCGCCGGACGGCTCGGCGGGCCTGGGTATCTTCGGATCTCATGACTGACGACACGCTCCGCTCGGTCGAAATCGAGCGGACCGGCGGCGAGCGGTACGTTGCGCGCAACGTCCGCGGCGGCTCGATCGCGATGGGCACGGGCGGGGACGACAGCTTCACCCCGGTAGAGCTGTTGCTGGCGGCGATCGGCGGTTGCACGGCGGTCGATGTCGACCTGATCACCAGCCGGCGCGCCGAACCCACCGAGTTCGTCCTGAAGGTGACCGGCGACAAGATCCGGGACGATGCCGGCGGGAACCGGATGGCGAACCTGAGGGTCGAGTTCGCCGTGACCTTTCCAGAGGGTGCGGCTGGCGACGCGGCGCGGGAAGCGGTGCCACGCTCGGTGCGGATGTCACACGATCGGCTCTGCACCGTCTCCCGTACCGTCGAGCTCGGTACTCCCGTATCGACCGAGATCGTCGCCCAGCGTCGCCGCTAGCCGATCGGCTTGCGGTAGGCGACCCAGCGGACCTCGACGTCGAAGCCGGCTCGCTCGTAGACCCCGACCGCCCCGGTCGGGCTGTCGGCGTCGACCCCGAGCGCGACCACGCCCTTGCCCGCAACGGCTCCCGCGCTGAGCGCCTCGGTCAGCAACGCGCCGGCCAGCCCGCGCCGCCGCCACGCCCGGCGGGTGCCGACCTGACCGATGTAGAACCGATCCGGGCTGGCGTCGTCGTATGAGAGCAGGTAGCCGGCGATCTCTCCGCCGTCGAGGGCGACGCGCGACAGATCCGGCCGGAAGCTCGCCGACCGTACCGTCATCGTGGCCCACGGCTCGTACGGGCGCCGCTGGTAGCCCCAATGGTCGACGAACGCCTCCATGTGCGCCTCGTAGAGCGCCTTCTCCAGCTCGGGTTGGTAGACCACCGACGTGAGGCCCGCCGGTATCACCGGTGGCGGTGCCTGCTTCGTTACTGCGGTCATCTCGAAGAAGTACCGCACAGGCGTTAAGCCCAGGTGTTCGAAAAGGCGGATGGCGGAGTCGTCACCCAGGATGGCGCCCGTCTCCGCCTGCCACTCGGCGTCGGGAGCCGTCGCCCGGTGGATCTCCGCCGCCCGGGCCAGCTGCCAGCCGAACACGTCCCGCCCGATGCCCCGGCCGCGCCAGTCGGGATGGACGCCACCCATCAGGTCGACGCGGAACCCGCCCTCCGGCGGTGTCGGCACCACACCCGAGGCGACCAGGTTGCCCGCTGGGTCGAACAGCATCCGGCTGTCGCGCTCCGGCTCCAGCACCATCGTCTCGACCATCGAGCCGATTCCCTCGGCCGTAAAGCCCGGGTGACCGCCGGCCGCCTGTTCCAGCACGTTGTACAGCCCGGCCAGCGCCGCCGCGTCCTCGGGCCGGTACCCCCGCGTCGTCAGCTCCGCCACGCTTTCCACGCTAGGGCGCCGGGCAACAGGTTTTCCCGGCGTTGCACCTCAGCCGGGGAAGCTCAGCCCGCCCGCCACGCGGGCGCTGTGGGCTCGCGGGTCGCTGCCAGCTTGCGCAACTGGCGTACGAGGTCGAGCAGGCCCGCCGCCGCCTCGACCGGTGAGGCGTAGCAGCGCTCGGGGAGGTCGGCCACCGCGATCATCCCGTCGGTGGTGCCGCGGGCGGACGCCGGCGGGTCGACCTGGATGTCGCCGGAGACGTACCACAGGTTGGCGTCGCCGGCCGGCGGCTCGCCCCGGCGCAGGTCCGCCACGAACGCGATCGAGTCGCGCGGGTCGCCGCCGTCGACGTACCCGAACAAGACAGCGCCCGCCGGCGACCAGGCCCCGCCCTCGAACTCGTCGAGGGTGACCCCGGTCGTCTCGAACCGCCTGCCGGTGCGCTGGCCGAGCTCGACGGCGAGCTGGTGCAGCTCGCCGTCGGCCTGGCTCAGCGAGGAGCGGACCAGCGCAAGGTCTTCGGGCGACATCGGCCCGAACACCAGTGTCAGGTCGGCGTCTGGCGCCGCCGCTGCCTTCGACCGCATCGCGGCCTCAGTCGGGAACCCGGCGGTACGCGCCGTCGCTCGCCGAGGTCGCCATGGACGCGTACGCCCGAAGCGCCGCCGAGACCGGCCGGACCCGGTCGACCGGGCTGTACGGGCGGTCCCGCTTCTCCTGCGCCACGCGCCGCGCGTCAAGCTCGTCGGGCGGGACGTTGAGCTGCAGCGACCGGGCAGGGATGTCGATGACGATCTCGTCGCCCTCTTGCACGACCGCGATCAGCCCACCGGCCGCGGCTTCCGGTGAGACGTGCCCGATGGACACCCCGGAGGTACCGCCGGAGAAGCGCCCGTCGGTCACCAGCGCGCAGGCCCGGCCCAGCCCGCGGCCCTTGAGGAACGAGGTCGGGTAGAGCATCTCCTGCATCCCCGGGCCACCGCGCGGCCCCTCGTAGCGCACCACCACGACGTCGCCGGCCACCACGTCACCGCGCAGGATCGCCTCGACGGTCGCCTCCTGGGACTCGAAGACCCGCGCCGGTCCGCGGAACGTGAGGTTTTCCGCCGGTACGCCGGCCGTCTTCACCACGCCGCCGTCAGGGGCCAGGTTGCCGAAAAGCATCGCCAGGCCGCCGTCTTCGGAGTACGCGTGCGCGATGTCGCGGATGCAGCCTCCGGCGGCGTCGGTGTCCAATGTGGACCACCGGTTCTCCGTGGAGAACGGCTCGACGGTACGCACACCGCCCGGCGCCGCGTGGAACAGCTCGACGGCCTCCGGCGCCGGTGCCGCCCCGCGAACGTACCAAGTGGACAGCCACGCCTCCAGCGACGGCGCGTGCACGGCGTGCACATCGCGATGCAGCTTCCCGGCCCGGTCGAGCTCGCCGAGGATCGCCGGGATGCCGCCGGCCCGGTGCACATCCTCCATGTGGTACTGCGGCGTATTCGGCGCGACCTTGCACAGGCAGGGCACCCGGCGGGAGACCGCGTCGATGTCGCTGACGGTGTAGGCCACGCCGGCTTCCCGGGCGGCCGCGAGCAGGTGCAGCACGGTGTTCGTGGAGCCGCCCATGGCCACGTCGAGCGCCACGGCGTTGTCGAACGCCTGGCGGGTTGCGATCGAGCGGGGCAGCACGGAGGCGTCGTCATCGCCGTACCACCGCCGCGCCAGCGTGACGACCAGCCGGCCGGCCTCGAGGAAGAGCGACCGGCGCGCGACGTGGGTCGCCAGCGTTGAGCCGTTGCCGGGCAGCGCCAAGCCGATGGCCTCGGTGAGGCAGTTCATGGAGTTGGCGGTGAACATGCCCGAGCATGAGCCGCAGGTCGGGCAGGCGGAGCGCTCGATCGCGCCGAGCTGCTCGTCGGACACCGCCTCGTTGGCCGAGGCGATCATCGCGTCGATCAGGTCGATCTTCGAGTGGACGACGCCCTCGATCGCGACGGTCTTGCCGGCCTCCATCGGACCGCCGGAGACGAAGATTGTCGGGATGTTCAGGCGCAGCGCGGCGATCAGCATCCCGGGGGTGATCTTGTCGCAGTTGGAGATGCAGACCAGCGCGTCGGCGCAGTGCGCGTTGACCATGTACTCGACCGAGTCGGCGATCAGCTCCCGGCTGGGCAGCGAGTAGAGCATGCCGCCGTGACCCATCGCGATCCCGTCATCGACGGCGATCGTGTTGAACTCCTTGGCCACGCCGCCGGACTCGGCGACCGCCTCGGCGACGAGCGCGCCGACGTTGCGTAGGTGCACATGCCCCGGTACGAACTGGGTGAAGCTGTTGGCGATCGCGACGATCGGCTTGCCGAAGTCGTCGTCGGTCATGCCGGTGGCGCGCCACAGCGCGCGGGCGCCGGCCATGTTGCGACCATGCGTGGAGGTCCTCGACCGCAGCTCGGGCATGAGCACAGTCTGGCACCGCCGCGATGGTCTGTGGGGCACGACCCCGGCACGGCGCCGGCAGGGCGCCGCCCCGGACGGCTCCCAAGGGTTGGCACGGCCATCTCGTCACCCACAGGCGTTCCGGTTCACCGAGGGTGGTCGGCATGCGGCACAGTTAGTGCATGCCTCTGCACGCCGGTCTCCTCGCCGCCGCGGTGATCTGCGGCGTGCTGGGCCTGACCGGCGTCGCGATCCTGATCGTCACGGCCCGGCGGGCTGCGTTCCGGCTGTTCGCCGCGGCGGACGCCGTGGGAGCCGCCGGAGCCGCGACCGTCGCGTTGACCGGTGCGCTGGTCGGCGGCCGCGCCACCGAGGACGTGCGGCTCCAGCTGGCGGCCGGGTTCGATGTCGCGTTCGCGCTGTCCACCGCCCTGGTGCTGGCCGGTCTGCTGGTGCTGCCCCGGGTGGCCGGCTGCGCCCGGGTCCGGCTGCGACATGCCGCCGACGGGCTCCTGCTGGCCGCCGGCGGCTTCTTCACCGGATGGACCCTGGTCGTCCAGCCGCTCTACGACGCACGGGCGGGCGGTCAGATCTCGACGAGGCTCTCCGATAGCTACCTGACCGTGGCGGTGCCGAGCGTCCTGGCGATCGCGGCGCTCGGTCTGCTCGTCGCCATCGTCGTGCGGTCGGCGCCGCTGCGGGGCGGCCTGATCGCTTGCTGCGTGGGCGCGGCGCTCGCCAGCGTCTCCGGGCTCGGGTTCGCCCTGGCGCTGCGCTACGGCGACGGCACCGCTGTGCTCGCTGCCGCCATCGGCTACGCCGCAGGTTACCTGCTCCTCGCCGTGTCGGCCGAGTCGGTGGACCGGCAGCGGGCGGCATCGCCCGAACCCGCCGTCGACCGGGCCGGGATCTCGTTCGTACCGGTGGTGATGGTCACCGCGGCCTGCCTGATCCGGTTGCTCTCCGGTGGCGAGCTCGACGACGTCGGGCTGTCCACCGCGGTGGTCATCTTCCTCGCCTTCGCGGTCCAGCTGGTGCTCGACCGTCGCGAGCTGCGCCACTACGCCGAGGAGCGGGCGCGCAGCGAGTGGCGGTACCGCGTCATGGCGCACACCGACTCGCTGACCGGCCTGGCGAACCGGCGGCAGCTGCTGTGGACCCTGCACGAGGAGGCGGTCGGCGGCCCGCCCTGCGTGCTGCTCGCGATCGACCTGGACGGGTTCAAGAACATCAACGACATCCGGGGGCACGATGTCGGCGACGCGGTCCTGGTCGAGGTCGCCAACCGGCTGCGGACCAACCTGCGCCCCGGCGACCTGGCCGCCCGGCTGGGCGGTGACGAGTTCGCCGTACTGATGTGGGCCAGGCCCGCCGAGGCGCGGGTGGTGTCCGAGCGGCTGCTGCGCGTGCTGAGCCGGCCATACGAGCTGCCCACCGGCACCGCGTTCGTGTCGGCGAGCATCGGTCTCGCCGGGTGTGCCACCGCGGGCGACGTGCCGACGCTGCTCCGCAACGCCGACCTTGCCCTGCGCTTCGCCAAGCAGCGCGGCAAGCGCAGGGTCGAGCAGTACGACGCGGCCTATGACGAGCAGGTGCGCCGGCGCACCGAGCTGGAGCACGAGCTGCGCGGCGCCGCCGAGCGTGGCGAGCTCATGGTGGTGTACCAGCCGGTGGTGCGGCTGCCCGACGCCGAGCACCGGCACGCTCGGGTCATCGGGGTCGAGGCGCTGGTTGCCTGGCACCATCCACGGCTGGGCGCCGTGCCGCCGGAGGAGCTGATCCCGGTGGCCGAAGAGTCCGGGCTCATCTGCGGGTTGGGCTCGTTCGTCCTGCACGAGGCGTGCCACCAGCTGTCGAGCTGGCAGTCCGAGGGCCACGACCTCTGGCTCGCGGTCAACGTCTCGATCCGTGAGCTGCACACCGCGGAGTACGCCGCGGCGCTGGCCGAGGTGCTGCGCCGGCACCGGCTGCCGGCCGACCGGTTGGTCGTGGAGGTGACCGAGCATGCGGTCGCCGTCGACCTGGCCCAGGTGGTCGAGCGCTTGACCGCGCTTCGCGCCACGGGCGTCCGGGTGGCGCTGGACGACTTCGGCTCCAGGTACTCGTCGCTGGCGCAGCTCCGCTCGCTCCCGGTCGACATTCTCAAGATCGGCCCATCGTTCCTTGACGCCGACCGCTTCACCGGTCCGCTCGTCGACGTGGTGGTGAGCCTGGGCCGGCGGCTGGGACTGGACGTGATCGCCCAGGGCATCAGCGAGCCAGCCCAGTGCCGGCTGCTCCTGGAGGCCGGCTGCCGGTACGCCCAGGGCGCCCTGCTCGGCGTCGCCATGCCGGCGGAGCGGGTCGAGGCGGTCTTCGGGGCCGACCTTCCGCTTCCCGAGACCGCCATCCTGCCCGCCCAGGATGTGAGACCGGTTGACTCAGCGCATGAGATGCGTCAGAGTTAGCCCGTGCGGTCTCACCGAGTACTTATCACCTAGCGCGTCGACCCCGCTGCCGACGCGCTAGCCCCCGTGCCTCCTGAGCACGCGGGGTTTTTTCTTGCCCGTCCCGAGTCCGAAGGCGATCCGATGACGAGACCAACGCCTGAAACCCTCGCCCACCGCGCTCACAGCGCGGCCGCCGCGGCCAGCGCCGCGACAGCCGCCGTGGTCTCCGACGCGCCGGTGAGCGGCGCCGCCGCGCTCGTACGCTCCCTGGAGGCGCTCGGGGTCGATGTCGTGTTCGGCATTCCGGGCGGGGCGATCCTGCCCGCCTACGACCCGCTCTTCGACTCGAAGAAGGTGCGCCACATCCTCGTGCGGCACGAGCAGGGGGCCGGCCACGCCGCCACCGGGTACGCACAGGCGACCGGCCGGGTGGGCGTCTGCATGGCCACGTCCGGCCCGGGCGCCACGAACCTGGTCACGCCGATCGCCGACGCGTACATGGACTCGGTCGGGATCGTGGCGATCACCGGCCAGGTGCCCAGCGGCGCGATCGGCAGCGACGCCTTCCAGGAGGCCGACATCCAGGGCATCACCCTGCCGATCACCAAGCACAACTACCTGGTGCGCTCCGGTGACGACATTCCCCGGGTCATGGCCGAGGCGTTCCACCTCGCCTCGACTGGCCGCCCGGGCCCGGTGCTCGTCGACATTCCCAAGGACGTGCTGCAGGCCAAGACGACCTTCCACTGGCCTCCGGTGCTGGAGCTGCCCGGGTACCACCCGACGCTGCACCCCCACGGCAAGCAGATCCGTGAGGCGGCCCGGATGATCGTCTCGGCGCGCCGGCCGATCTTCTACGTCGGCGGGGGCGTCATCAAGGCCGGTGCCTCGGCGGGGCTGCGCAAGCTCGCCGAGCTGACCGGGGTGCCGGTCCTCACCACGCTGATGGCCCGTGGCGCCTTCCCCGACTCGCACCGCCAGCACCTGGGCATGCCCGGCATGCACGGCACGGTCGCCGCGGTGTACGCCCTGCAGAAAGCCGACCTGATCGTGGCCCTGGGCGCCAGGTTCGACGACCGGGTCACCGGCAAGCTCGACTCGTTCGCCCCCCACGCGGCGATCGTGCACGCCGACATCGACCCCGCCGAGATCGGCAAGAACCGCGCGGCCGACGTGCCGATCGTCGGCGACGCCCGGTACGTCATCGACGAGCTGATCGCCGCGATCGTCGCTGAGCACGGCGCCGGTCGACAGGGCGACATCTCCGACTGGTGGGCCCAGCTCGACGAGCTGCGCCAGCGGTACCCACTGGGCTGGGAGGAGCCGCCGGACGGCACGCTGGCCCCGCAGCGCGTGCTCAAGCGGATGGGCGAGATCATCGGGTCGGACGCGATCTACTGCGCGGGCGTCGGCCAGCACCAGATGTGGGCGTCGCAGTTCATCTCGTACGAGCACCCGGGCACCTGGCTCAACTCGGGCGGCCTGGGCACGATGGGCTACGCGGTGCCGGCCGCCATGGGCGCCAAGGTGGGCCGCCCCGACAAGACCGTGTGGGCGGTCGACGGCGACGGCTGCTTCCAGATGACCAACCAGGAGCTGGCGACCTGTGCCCTGGAGGGCATCCCGATCAAGGTGGCCGTCATCAACAACGGCAACCTCGGCATGGTGCGCCAGTGGCAGACGCTCTTCTACGACGAGCGGTACTCCAACACCGACCTGGGTACCCACAAGCACCGCATCCCCGACTTCGTGAAGCTGGCCGAGGCGCTGGGCTGCGTCGGGCTGCGTTGCGAGACGGCCGAGGACCTCGACGCCACGATCGAGGCGGCGCAGCGCATCGACGACCAGCCGGTCGTGGTCGACTTCGTGGTCGGCAAGGACGCCATGGTCTGGCCGATGGTGGCCGCCGGTACCAGCAACGACGAGATCATGTTCGCCCGGGGCGTACGCCCGATGTTCGACGAGGACGACGTGTGAACAGGCTCGCCACGGTGGGGCTCCTGGGCGGGATGAGCTGGGAGTCCACCGCCACCTACTACCGGCTGGTCAATGAGGGGGTCCGGGAGCGCGCCGGCGGCCTGCACAGCGCGCCGCTGCTCATCTGGTCGGCGGACTTTGCCGAGATCGAAGAGCTGCAACGCACCGGTGACTGGCCTGCCGCGGCCGAGATCCTGGCCGGTGCCGCGGTCCGGCTGGAGTACGCCGGAGCAGCCGCGATCGCGTTGTGCACCAACACGATGCACCGGGTGGCCGAGGTCATCCGCGGCCGGCTGGCCGTGCCGCTGCTGTCCATGGTGGACGTGGTCGGCGCGCACGCCGCCGGCGAGGGCTGGACCCGGGTCGGCCTGCTCGGTACGGCGTTCACAATGGACAGTCCAATGTATCCAGACGCGATGGCGGCGCACGGCATCGAGGTGCTCACGCCGCCGGCCGAGGACCGGGGCCTGGTGCACCGCGTCATCTACGACGAGCTCTGCCAGGGCGTGATCCGGGGCGGCTCACGCCAGGCGTACCGCAGGATCATCCGCGACCTGGTGGCGCGCGGCGCGCAAGCGGTCGTCCTGGGCTGCACCGAGATCTCCATGCTCGTCGGCCCGGCCGACGCCGAGGTGCCGCTGCCCGACACGACCGCCCTGCACGCCGCGGCGATCGTCGACTTCGCCCTTCAACACTCGCTCACGGGAGCTGGAAGATGAGTAAGCACACGCTGTCGGTGCTGGTGGAGAACAAGCCCGGCGTCCTGGCGCGGGTGGCGGGCCTGTTCTCGCGCCGGGGATTCAACATCGACTCGCTCGCCGTCGGAGAGACCGAGCATCCGGAGGTCTCCCGGATCACGATCGTGGTCAATGCCGAGGACTCCCCGCTGGAGCAGGTCACCAAGCAGCTCAACAAGCTGGTGAACGTACTGAAGATCGTCGAGCTCGACCCGGGCGCCTCGGTGCAGCGGGAGCTATTGCTGGTCAAGGTGCGCGCCGACCGGCCGGTGCGCGGGCAGGTGCTGGAGACGGCACATCTGTTCCGGGCGCGCGTCGTCGACGTCTCACCGGAGGCGCTGACCATCGAGGCGACCGGCACCGCCGAGAAGCTGGACGCGTTGCTGCGCGACCTGGAACCGTTCGGAATCAAAGAGATGGTGCAGTCCGGCGTGGTCGCCATCGGGCGCGGGTCGCGTTCGATCACCACCGGGCCAGCGCTCCGGGCTGCGAGCTGAAGGGACTTTCATGACCGCCGAGGTGTACTACGACGACGACGCCGACCTGTCGGTGATCCAGGCCCGGAAGGTCGCCGTGCTCGGGTACGGCAGCCAGGGCCACGCGCATGCGCTGTCACTGCGCGACTCGGGCGTCGACGTCCGGGTCGGGCTGCCCGAAGGCTCGAAGAGCCGGGCCAAGGCCGAGGAGCAGGGGCTGCCGGTCGTCACGCCCGAGCAGGCGTGCGCCGAGGCGGACGTCATCATGGTGCTGGCGCCCGACACCGCGCAGCGTTCCATCTATGCGCAGGCGATCGCGCCGTCGCTGTCCGCCGGCAAGGCGCTCTTCTTCGGCCACGGGCTGAACATCCGGTACGGCCTGATCCAGCCACCGTCCGATGTGGACGTGGCGATGGTCGCGCCGAAGGGCCCGGGTCACCTGGTACGCCGCCAGTTCGTCGACGGCAAGGGCGTGCCGGTGCTCGTGGCCGTGGAGCAGGACGCCACCGGTGGCGCGTTCGCGCTCGCGCTGGCCTACGCCAAGGCGATCGGCGGCACCCGGGCCGGTGCGATCAAGACCACGTTCACCGAGGAGACCGAGACTGACCTGTTCGGCGAGCAGACCGTGCTGTGCGGCGGCGTGACCGCGCTGGTACAGGCCGGCTTCGAGGTGCTCACCGAGGCCGGGTACACGCCCGAGGTCGCGTACTTCGAGTGCCTGCACGAGCTGAAGCTGATCGTCGACCTCATGTACGAGGGCGGCATCGCGCGGATGCGGTACAGCGTCTCGGACACCGCCGAGTATGGCGACTACTCGCGGGGCCCGCGGATCGTCGACGAGCGCACCAAGGACGAGATGCGCAAGATCCTGTCGGAGATCCGGTCCGGGGAGTTCGCCCGCGAGTGGATCGCCGAAGACGACGCCGGGCGACCCAACTTCACCAAGTGGCGCGAGCAGGCGGCGCAGCACCCGATCGAGGAGGTGGGCCGGCGCCTGCGCGGCATGATGAGCTGGGTCGACCGCCCGATCACCGAGACCGCCTGAGCGCCCGCACCCACGCCGCGGGCGCGGCATGCGCCCGCGCGCCCGGGCTCCAAGATCCGCGCAATAACAACGTTATTGCGCGGATCTTGGCCGCGGGCCACGCTATGAGCGGCGGCCTCTCGACGGCCTCCCCGACTCGTGCCAGCTACTCGCGAGGCGCCCGGAACGAGACCATCACGCGACCGCGCTGGAAGCCGACACGCTCGTACAGGCTCTGGCCGACGGTGTTTGTGCGTCGTCGCCGTTGCGGGCAGCGATGAAGGCGGCGATGGTCGCCAGGTCGTCTCCTGCCGGATCCACCAGCGTGACCTGCATCAGCGCACAGTAGGTCCGGCCAGCGGCCACCGGCGACCGTATTGTTGTCGCTGACTGTGAGGGCGCTCACGGCCGGTCGAGCGGTTGCGGGCTTGCCGGCCGGCCTACGATCGGGTCGCAACCGCCGCCCGCCAGAAGAGCCCGTTGCCAGGAAGCGAAGCAATGAACCCTGTGGTACTCGTCGCCGAAGAGCTCGCGCCCGCCGCCCTCGACGTGCTGGCGCACGACTTCGACGTACGCCATGTGGATGGCACCGACCGTCCAGCCCTGCTCGCCGCCCTCGCCGACGCCAACGCGGTGATCGTGCGCAGCGCCACGCAGATCGACGCCGAGGCGCTGGCCGCGGCGCGGCGCCTGCGCGTCGTGGCCCGGGCCGGCGTCGGCCTGGACAACATCGAGGTGGCCGCGGCCACCGCGCGAGGGGTGATGGTGGTCAATGCGCCGACGTCCAACATCGTCTCGGCGGCCGAGCAGGCGGTGGCGTTGCTCCTCGCGGTGGCGCGCCACACCGCGGTGGCGTCCACCGCGCTCAAGTCGGGGGAGTGGAAGCGGTCCAAGTACACCGGGGTTGAGATCTCCGGCAAGACCGTTGGGGTGATCGGGCTGGGCCGCATCGGCGTACTGTTCGCGCAGCGGATGGCGGCGTTCGGGACCCGGCTGATCGCCTACGACCCCTACGTCCAGCCGGCCCGTGCGGCGCAGCTCGGAGTACGCCTCGTGGGCCTGGAGGAGCTGCTGCGTGACAGCGACTTCATCTCGATCCACCTGCCGAAGACGCCGGAGACGACCGGCATGATCGGCGCACGGGAGCTGGCCATGGTCAAGCCGGGCGTGCGCATCGTCAACGCCGCCCGGGGCGGCCTGATCGACGAGCAGGCGCTGGCTGACGCGATCGCCGAGGGGCGGGTGGCCGGCGCCGGCATTGACGTGTTCGCCAAGGAGCCGTGCACCGCCTCGCCGTTGTTCGGGCTCGACGGCGTCGTGGTGACCCCGCACCTCGGTGCGTCCACAGTGGAGGCTCAGGACAAGGCGGGCCTCGCCGTGGCGCGCAGCGTCAAGCTGGCGCTGCAAGGCGAGTTCGTACCGGACGCGGTCAACGTACAGGCCGGGGGCGTGGTGGCCGAGGACGTACGGCCGTTGCTGCCGCTGGCCGAGAAGCTCGGCCGGGTCTTCACGGCGGTCGCCGGCGGTGTGGCCGCCACGGTGACCGTCGACGTACGGGGCGAGATCGTCGCCAACGACGTGTCGGTGCTGAAGCTCGCGGCCATCAAGGGAATCTTCGCCGGAGTGGTCGAGGAGCAGGTGACCTACGTCAACGCGCCGATGCTCGCCGCCGACCGCGGCGTTGAGCTGTCGCTGTCGACCTACCAGGAGTCGATCGATCACCCGAACCTGGTGACGGTGCGCGGGGCGCTGCCCGACGGACGGATCGTCTCGGTCTCGGGCACCTACATCGCCGGGCCGCGCGAGGCGGTCAAGCTCACCGAGCTCGACGGCTTCGACCTGGAGCTGTCCGCCGAGGGCATCCTGCTGTTCTTCCTGTACGTCGACCGCCCGGGCGTGGTTGGCACGGTCGGCTCCATCCTCGGCGACGCCGGGGTGAACATCGCGGCGATGCAGGTCTCCCGCCGCGAGGCCGGTGGTGAGGCGCTCATGACGCTGACGGTCGACTCCACGGTCGCGCCGGAGCTGCTGGAGAAGGCGGCCGCCGCGATCGGCGCGACCGCCGCCAGCACGGTGGACCTCACCGCCGAGTAGCGGATGAGCGCGCCCGGCCAGGACGGTGAGGGGCGACCGTTACGGATCATGCCGTGGTGGCTCGCGGGCCTCGGCCTGCTCGCCGCCATCGGCTTCGGCTGGCTGGTCACTGTCTGGCTGCTCGGCGAGGCCGACCGGGGTACGACCCGGGCGGAGCTGCGCATCGACGCGATCCGCACCGGGCTCACCGTGGTGGCCGGCACCGGGGCCGGGGTGGCGCTGTTGATCGCCGCCCGGCGGCAGTGGCTCGGCGAGCGCGCCCAACGCCACCGGGAGCAGGTGGCGACGCAGAACCGGCAGCATCAGGACCGGGTGCAGGCGCACCAGGAGCAGGTCGCTGCGACCAACCAGCGGCATGAGGAGCACGACGCCACCGAGCGGCGCATCACCGACCTGTACACGAAGGCGGTCGAGCTGCTGGGCAGCGACCGGCCGGCGGTGCGGCTCGGCGGCCTGTACGCCCTGGAGCGCCTGGCCCAGGGGCAGCCCGCGCATCGCCAGACCATCGTGGACGTGATCTGTGCGTACCTGCGGATGCCGGAGGCCGAACCCGAGGGCGCGGACCTCGAGGTCCGGCAGACCGCCCAGCGGATCCTCACCCGGCACCTGCGGCCCGGTGCCGGTGACGGGTACTGGCCGGATCTGGCCATCGATCTCAGGGACGCCACGCTCCTCGACCTCGACGCCAGCGGCTGCCGGTTCGGATCGCTCGACCTGCGTGACACCACCTTCGAGGCCAACACCCGGTTCGCCGAAGCCGTGTTCGTAGAGCCGCCGCGGCTGCGCGGTGCGTCCTTCACCGGAACCGAGGTGTCCTTTGTCGGCGCCGAGCTCCGCGCCGAGACGACGTTCGAGGCGGTGACGTTCGGGTGCCCGGTGGACTTCGCCGGTGCGCGCTTCGAAGAGTCGGTCCGGTTCGACGCGCAGACCAGCTTCGAAGGGCCAGCGATGTTCCGGGGTGTGGTGTTCCACCGTTCCGCCCTGTTCGAGGGCGTCCGGTTCGGCGCCAACGCCTCGTTCGGCCGGACCACCTTCCAACAGGGGGCGTCCTTCGAGCACGCGACGTTCGAAGGCGAGGTGGGGTTCCGGCGTACCCGGTTCTCGGACATGGCGATGCTGCGGTTCGTCACCTTCGGCGTCGACGTGTCCTTCGAAGACGCCGTCTTCGAAGGACACGTCGACTTCGCTCGGGCCACCTTCCACGGCGCGGCCCTGTTCACCCAGGCGACGTGGGCACGCAAGGGCGTCTTCACCAACGCGCGGGCGAACCGCTCGGCCCACCACGCATGGCCGGACGGGTTTCGCGAGGTACCCATCGACGACGACTGGGTGGCGATCGAACGGCGCTAGCTGGCGCCCGCCGGTGCGCGCTAGCCGCCGTCGACGGGCTTGAACTGCGGCACCACGTGCCGCGCCCGGGCGGTCGGGTTGGTGAGCCGCTCGACGGCGTCGAACATCGTGCGACCGAGCACCGCGTGCGCCTGTACCGCCGGATGGGTCGCCCCGTAGTTGTCCAGGTCGCCGAGGCTGTCGGCGAAGAACCCGTACACCAGCGTGGGCGCGCCGCCCGAGTCGAACATGACCCCGGCCTCGTTACGGGCGGCGCCGAGCTCGTCGAAGTCCGCGCCGTACTTGGTCGCCACCCGGCTGCGCTCGTTGGACGACATGTTGCGCCGGACCCCGTCGTGGTACCCGTTGATCCACCGGGTGATGCCCAGCAGGAAGTCGCACGAGCGCGCCGACAGCAGCGTCTTGTTCGCCAGCCGCCACAGCAGGTCGGTCGTCTCGCGGGGCGTGGTGAGGCCCAGGAAGAACCGGTTCGGGTTGGTCGGCAGCGGTTCGACCCGGGTGTGGACGAAGCCCTTGGCCGCGAGGATCTCGTTGATTTCCGGTCCGGGTACGACGCGGCCGCACATGCGCACCGCCGTGTTGTCCGACACGAGCAGCAGCGCGGTGAGGATGTTGGCGATCGTGAGGTCGTCGCCCCAGACGGTCTGCAGGTGGTAGATGCCGCTACCGCCGAGGATGATGCTCGCCTGCAGGTCGAGCTTCTGGTCCAGGCGCAGCTCGCCGCGGTCGACCTTGTCCATCACGGCCGTCGCGACCGCGAGCTTCTGCACGCTGTACCCGTGCGTGACGTGGTCGGCGTCGTCGTCGATGACCGGTCGCAGGACGCCGGTCGAGTCCACCGCCGCCACATACGAATGCCACACACCGCCGGCGCGCGCCTTCTGTTTCTCGTAGGTACGCCGCACCCTGCCGAGCCCCGTGCTCAGGAGACCCACCTCCTCCGCGGTGGCCGGTGTGGCGAGCCCCAACGCGGCCGCGGCCGCCGCCGCGCCCACACCGAGGGCGGATCTGCGCGTGATCGAGCGTGCCATGCTTTTCCCCCGTCCGTCGTCTGGTATGGCACCGGGGACGGTAGGGCGCTGGCGCCACGGCGGTCAACGTAAGAAAGACCACTGCCGATGGATGCAACGTTTTGGGCTGCTCAGCCGTGAAAGGCTATGTCGAGCGGACGAAGTCGGCGATCACCTGGCCGAGGCGCTCGCCGGCGTCCTCCTGCAGGAAGTGGCCGGCGCCGCTGATGGTTGGGTGGTCCAGCCCGGCCGCACCGGGTACCGCGTGCTTGAACACGGGCGCCATCGGACCGGTGATGGGATCGCCGTCGCTGAACGCCACGAGGAACGGCTTGTCCCAGGTGGACAGTTGGTGCCAGGCGGCACGGTTCGCCGGTGCCGCCGGATCGTCCGGCCGGGTGGGGACAAGGCCGGGCATCGCGCGTACCGCGGCTTTGAAGCTCTCGTCCGGAAACGGCGCGTCATAGGCGGCGAGGACCTCGGCGGAGAGTGTCGTCTTGCAACCGGACTGGACGAACCGCGCCACGTCGAGCCTTGGCGCGCGCAGCACGGCGTCGCGGAACCGCAGCCAGACCTCGGGCATCGGCTGGTCGCCCGTGGGCAGGCCGGTGTTGGCGGCCACCACCCGGGCGAAGCGCTCCGGGTGCTCGGCGACCAGGCGCAGGCCGATCAGCCCGCCCCAGTCCTGGCCGACCAGGGTGACGCCGCGCAGGTCCAGCGCGTCGAACGCCAGCGCGCGGGTCCACTCGACGTGGCGCGCGTAGCTGTGGTCGGCCACCTCGGCGGGCTTGTCGGAGCGGCCGAACCCGATCAGGTCCGGCGCGATTGCGCGGCAGCCGGCATCGGCGAGCACGGCCATTACCGTGCGGTAGAGGAACGACCAGCTCGGCTCGCCGTGCAGCAGCAGCACCGGCGGGCTGTCGGCGGGACCCGCCTCGACGTAGGCCATCCGGAGGGGTACCTGCGCGTAGCGCGGCTCGTACCCGAAGCCGGGTAGGTCGGCGAAGCGCTCCTCGGGAGTACGCAGGATCGGCACGCCGGGTCACCTCCGAGGTCTTTCCGCGGTATGGGATGCTCGCACCGGAGTGTAGGACCGCGGCGTAACGTTCGTTCGGGTCGGCGTGAGGAGGCTTGAGGTGGCGCGCATCGCGGTGATAGCCGGCGACGGGATCGGGCCCGAGGTGGTCGCGCAGGCGCGCAAGGTCCTGGACGCCGCGCTGCCGGGGATCGAGGCCACGGAGTACGACCTGGGTGCCGCGCGCTACCACCGCACCGGCGAGGTGCTGCCCGACAGCGTGCTCGCCGAGCTGGCCCAGCACGACGCGATCCTCCTCGGCGCCGTCGGCGATCCCACGGTGCCATCCGGCGTGCTCGAACGCGGCCTGCTGCTGCGGCTGCGCTTCGCCTTCGACCAGTACGTCAACCTGCGCCCCTCCCGGCTGTGGCCCGGCACCACCAGCCCGCTGGCCCACGTCAAGCCGGGGGAGATCGACCTCGTCGTGGTGCGTGAGGGCACCGAGGGCCTGTACGCCGGCGCGGGCGGAACCGTCCACAGTGGAACCGCCGCTGAGGTGGCGACCGAGGAGAGCCTCAACACCCGCCACGGTGTGGAGCGGGTCATCCGCGACGCGTTCGCCCGGGCGACCGAGCGCGAGCGGCGCAAGGTGACGCTGGTCCACAAGACCAACGTGCTGACCCACGCCGGAAGCCTGTGGGCGCGCGCCTTCGCGGAGGTGGCGGCCGCGCACCCGGACGTCGCCACCGAGTACCAGCACGTCGACGCGGCTGCGATGTTCCTGGTGACCCAGCCGCAGCGCTACGACGTGATCGTCACCGACAACCTGTTCGGTGACATCCTCACCGACATCGCCGCCGCGGTCACCGGCGGCATCGGGCTCGCCGCCAGCGGGAACATCAACCCCACCCGGCGCTACCCGTCGATGTTCGAGCCGGTACACGGCTCGGCCCCGGACATCGCCGGCAAGGGGGTGGCCGACCCGGTGGCCGCCGTCCTGTCGGTAGCGCTCCTGCTGGCGCACCTGGGCCACTCCGCCCAGGCTCGGCAGGTGTCCCAGGCGGTCGCGGCGGAGCTGGCCAGACGTACCCCCGGCGCACCCCTGCGGACCGCCGAGATCGGCGACCGCCTGGCGGCTGCGGTCACCGTCGCCTAGTCTCGTCGATCTTGCAAAGACACGCCCATCCTGGGCTACGCGCTGCCTTGAACGAGCGTTCGGGGTACCGTTCAGGCACGATCGGTTTTCAGATCCAGTCTCAGCTCCTGGGAGGAAGCATGAGCGGCGGTGACCGCCTCGAGTTCGAGATTCGTCCGAACCCTGCGCCGGTATCCGCCGCCGAGCGGTCCGCGTTGCTGGCCAACCCTGGGTTCGGTCGGGTCTTCACCGACCACATGGTCACGATCCGGTACGCCGAGGGCAAGGGCTGGTACGACGCCCGCCTGGAAGCCCGCGGGCCGATCTCGATGGACCCGGCCACGGCGGTGCTGCACTATGCCCAGGAGATCTTCGAAGGGCTCAAGGCGTACCAGGCGGTCGACGGCGGCGTGACGCTCTTCCGGCCCGACGCCAACGCGCGGCGCTTCCGCGACTCGGCGCTGCGGATGGCCATGGCGCCCCTGCCCGAGCAGGTCTTCCTCGACTCGCTGGACGAGCTCATCAAGATGGAGGTCGCCTGGCTGCCGTCCGACCCGGAGAGCAGCCTCTACCTACGCCCGTTCATGTTTGCCAACGAGGTGTTCCTCGGTGTCAAGCCGTCGGCCGAGTACCTCTACGTGCTGATCGCCTCCCCGGTCGGGTCGTACTTCAAGAGCGGAGTGCAGCCGGTCGCGGTCTGGGTGTCGCGGGACTACACCCGTGCTGGGCCCGGCGGCACGGGCGCGGCGAAGTGCGGCGGTAACTACGCGGCCAGCCTGATCGCCCAGGCAGAGGCCATCGAGCACGGCTGCGAGCAGGTGGTCTTCCTCGACGCGGTCGAGCGGCGCTTCGTCGACGAGCTTGGTGGCATGAACATCTTCTACGTCTTCGACGACGCGAGCCTCATCACCCCGCCGCTGAATGGCGCGATCCTGGCCGGCATCACCCGCGACTCGGTGCTGACCCTCGCCAGCCAGCTCGGGTACTCGGTGCGCGAGGAGCCGTACACGTACCAGCAATGGCGCGCCGACGCGGCCAGCGGGCGGCTGCGCGAGGCGTTCGCGTGCGGGACCGCAGCGGTGATCACCCCGATCGGCACGGTCCGGTCAGACGATGGCGAGTTCACCATCGGTGGCGGCGGTATCGGCGAGGTCACCATGCGCCTGCGCCAGGCGCTGGTCGATATCCAGCGCGGCCGGGCGGAAGACGTCAATCGATGGGTACATCGAGTGCTCTGAACCGCCAGACACGCGACGCTGGCTATGATCTGAACCATGAAGATCGGCGTTCTGGGAACCGGCGTCGTCGGCCAGACCATCGCCGGGCGGCTGGCTGAGCTCGGTCACGAGGTCGTCATCGGTACGCGCGATGTCGCCGCGCTCCTCGCGCGCACCGAGCCCGACCGGATGGGCAACCCCCCGTTTGCCGTCTGGAGCTCCGCCCACCCCGCCGTTCGGGTGGCGACGTTCGCCGAGGCGGCCGGGCACGGTGACCTGGTGGTCAACGCGACGTCCGGGACGGCATCGCTGCCAGCTCTGCGCGCGGCCGGCGCCGACAACCTCGCCGGCAAGGTGATCCTGGACATCGCCAACCCGCTGGACTTCTCGAAGGGGTTCCCGCCGAGCCTGTTCGTCAAGGACACCGACTCCCTGGCCGAGCAGATCCAGCGGGAGCTCCCGCAGTCGCGGGTGGTCAAGTCGCTCAACACCATGAACGCGGGGCTCATGGTGCGCCCGGAGACGCTGGCCGATGCCGACCACGCGGTGTTCGTCAGCGGCGACGACGAGGCGGCCAAGGCGCAGGTTGTCGAGCTGCTGCGCGGCTTCGGCTGGCGGGACATCATCGACCTGGGTGGCCTGAGCAGTGCCCGGGCCGCCGAGATGGTGCTTCCGCTGTGGCTGCACGTGATGGGGCGGCTGGGCACGTCCCGGTTCAACTTCAAGGTGGTCCGCTAAACGGCGGGTCGCCGTCGCCGGGTTCCGAAATCCGGGACACCCCTTCGCGACTCCGGCCACGGGTCTATCCTTCACATCGTGACCAGGCTCCACGCCGTACTCATTATTGGCCCCTAGCGCGCCCAGCCAACGCCAGACGCTGAGCGCGCAGACCTCTCGCATCCGCGAGGGGTCTTTTTGTTGCTGAAGTTGCTGAAGGAGAGCGAGCTCGATGCAGGTCTACGACACCACGCTGCGCGACGGGGCCCAGCGCGAGGGCATCACCTACTCCGTGGTCGACAAGCTGGCGGTTGCCCGCCTGCTTGACGAGTTCGGCGTCGGCTTCATCGAAGGCGGCTGGCCGGGAGCCATGCCCAAGGACACCGAGTTCTTCCGAAGGGCGCGCTCCGAGCTGAACCTTAGACACGCGCTGTTCACGGCGTTCGGGGCCACGCGCAAGGCAGGAGCGGTGGTCGAGCGGGACCCTCAGGTACGTGCGCTGCTCGACGCGGAGACGCCGGTGGTGACGCTGGTCGCCAAGTCTGACGTGCGCCACGTCGAGCGGGCGCTTCGCACCACGCGCGAGGAGAACCTGGCGATGGTCCGCGACACGGTGTCCTACCTCGTCCGTGAGGGACGCCGGGTCTTCCTCGACTGCGAGCACTTCTTCGACGGGTACCTGTTCGACCCGGCGTACACCCTCAGCGTCGCCGCAGCCGCGCTCGAAGCCGGCGCCGAGGCCGCGGTCATGTGCGACACCAACGGCGGCATGGTGCCCTCGCGCATCACCTGGGTCGTGGGCGAGGTCCGCTCCGGGCTCGCCAAGGCGCTGGGCATCAGCGAAGACGAGGCAGTCGCGCGGCTGGGCATCCACTGCCAGAACGACACCTCATGCGCGGTCGCCAACACGCTCGCCGCGGTCGAGGCCGGCGTACCGCACTTCCAGTGCACCGCCAACGGGTACGGCGAGCGCCCCGGCAACGCCGACCTGTTCGCGGTCGTCGGCAACCTACAGCTCAAGCTCGGGCTGACCGTCCTACCGGAGGGCTGCCTGGAACAGATGGTCCGGGTCTCACACGCCATCGCGGAGATCGCCAATGTCGCACCCGACACCCACCAGGCTTACGTCGGGTCGTCGGCCTTCGCTCACAAGGCGGGGCTGCATGCGAGCGCGATCAAGGTGGATCCGGTGCTGTACAACCACGTCGACCCGGTCCTCGTCGGCAACGACATGCGGATCCTGGTGACCGAGATGGCCGGCCGGGCCAGCATCGAGCTGAAGTCCCGTGAGCTCGGGCTGGACCTGGCCGGCAATCCCGATGCGCTCTCGCGCGTTACGGAACGGGTCAAGGATCTGGAGGCTCGCGGCTGGTCGTTCGAGGCGGCCGACGCGTCCTTCGAGCTGCTGGTCCGCTCCGAGCTCGATGGCTCTGTCGCGCACCCCTTCACGCTGGAGTCCTACCGGGTGCTGGTCGAGCACCGGGAGGACGGCGCCGTCGTCTCCGAGGCGACCGTGAAGGTACGGGTACGCGGCGAGCGCATCATCGCCACGGCCGAGGGCAACGGGCCGATCAACGCGCTCGACGAGGCGCTTCGGGTGGCGCTGGCCAAGCACTATCCGGCGCTGGCCCGCTTCGAGCTGGGCGACTACAAGGTACGCATCCTGGAGGGCAGCCACGGCAGCGGCGCGATCACCCGGGTGCTGGTGGAGACGTTCGACGGGGTACGGGACTGGACCACTGTCGGCGTCCACGAAAACGTGGTGGAGGCGAGCTGGCACGCCCTGGTCGATGCGCTGAGCTTCGGCCTGGCGCACGTGACCCAGCCGGCCAGCGCTGCCTGAGGGGATCGCTAGCCGGGCGGTAGGACGAGCTCGGCGAAGACGGCCCGGTGGTCGCCGCCGGGGAGGGGGCGGACGTCGACCCGCCGCACCCCGACCCGGCGGTCGGCCAGGACGTGGTCGATGGTCACCCGGGGAAACACCTTGTCGTACGGCCATGTGGCGCGCAGGCCCGCACCCGCGATGTCGGCGGCGTCACGGTAGCCCGTAGCCAGGAGCCGGCGCAGCGCCGCGTGGTCCAGCGTGGCGTTGAGGTCGCCCAGCAGGATGCGTACCTGGCCGTCCACAGTGGCCGGTGGCTCCGCCGCCAGCCCGCGGTCCCAACAGCTCGCGGCGGTGCGTTCCAGCGGCGGGCACGGGTGCGCCGACTCCACGGCGATCGGGCCGGCGCCCGGCACGGAGAGCGTGGCCATCGCCTGGCCGAAGCCGGACGGGTTCATCCGCATGCCCTCGTCGCGCAGCGGAAAGCGGCTGTAGAGCCCGGATCCGCCGACTCCGTCGAGCGGGTGCGACGACGCGTTGGGCAGCAGGTCGGTCAGCCCGGCGCGGGCCAGCGCGCGTTCCGCGTCCGGCGTGAGCTCCTGCAGAGCGAGCAGGTCGACCTTCTGCTCACGGACGATCCGTACGATCGCGGCGGGGTCCGCCCCGCCGACGAGCATGTTGGCGGTGAGCACGCGCAGCGTGGGACCTGCGGGCAGGGCGCCGCCGTCCGCGAGCGACCGCGGGAGTACGCACGAGACCAGCGCGACCGCCACCGCGGCCGAGACGGCAGCAGCCGGCCAGCGCCGCAGTGCGGCCGCGAGCAACGGTACGGCGAGCGCGGCGCCCGCCACGTACGGCGTGAACGCCATGAGCTGGACCAGCGGGAACCCGCGCTCCAAACCGAAAAGCCTGACCACGGCCCAGAACCCGAACGCTGCCACAGCCATCCACAGGCCAACCGTGACCAGGCGGCGGTCCCAGCGTGGCCGGCCCGGTGCGACACCCGCGGTATCGGTCGTGGCTGTGTCCGGTATGACGCGGTCCGTCAAGGCGCTGTCGGTCATGGCGCTGTCGGTCATGGCCTAGAAGGTAGCCACCGATCGCCACCGGCCAGGTACGCTGCCCGGCGTGAGATCCGCGCCCCAGTTCGGCGACGACTGGACCACGCCGCCGCCTCCGCACGTACCGGGAACCAGGGAAGAGCGCCCGATCCGGGGCCGACGCGTCGGGCTGGGCGTCTTCCTGGCGGTGCTCGGTCATCTCGTTACCGTCGGCCTCGGCTTCGCCGTGGCGCAGCTGAAGTCGGGTCCCGACTGGCTTCTCGTCTGGGTGCTCGGACAGGCGGTACTGGTCGTCGGCTGCGTGATCGCGGGGACGCTGCTGCTGGTTCGCGGCGACCGTGGCGTGGGTCTGGGCGTGTTCATCGGTTGGGGCGCCGGCATCGTCCTCACCCCGCTCATCGCCGCCGCGGTGATCCTCCTGCTGTTACGGACCTCCGGTGTCGGCTGAGCACCCCGAGCACCCCGACCGCGGCGCGCCCGGCCCCGACCACGGCGTGCCCGGCCCCGACCGCGGCGTGCCCGGCCCCGACCGCGGCGTCCCCGGCCTCGAGGACGCCGCCCACGGTGGCCCCCACCTGCCGGCGTGGCTGCGCCAGACGCCCGGGGAGCGCCGCTGGCCGGTCGGCCTGACCGTGCTGGTCGCGGTCGCGCTGCAGCTGTTCTTGCCGACCGATCTGGTGTTCGGAACCCGGTGGCTGCTGCCCGCCATCGAGCTGGCGCTGTTCCTGGCCCTGACCCTTGCCAACCCGACCCATATCAACCGCGAGTCGCGCGTGCTGCGCAGCGTGGGCCTGGTGCTCGTGCTCGTCGTCAGCTGGGCCACCGCCTGGTCGGTCGGGGTGCTCATCTACCGGCTGCTGTACGGCGGCATGACCGAGAAACCATCGGTGCTGCTGCTCACCGGTGGGGCGATCTGGCTCACCAACGTCATCGTGTTCGCGTTGTGGTACTGGGAGATCGACCGCGGTGGCCCGGCCGCCCGCGCCCACGCCCGCAAGAAGCACCCGGACTTCCTCTTCGCCCAGATGGTCTCGCCCGAGCTGGCCGAACACGAATGGGAGCCGTACTTCGTGGACTACCTGTACCTGTCGTTCACCAATGCCACGGCGTTCAGCCCAACCGACACGCTGCCGCTGTCGCGCTGGGCGAAGCTCGCGATGATGTTCCAGTCGGCGTTGTCGCTGGCGACGCTCGCGTTGGTGGTGGCCCGAGCGGTCAACATCCTGACCTGACCAGCGTTTCCAGGATCTGCGCAGAGTGCGTGGATGCTGTTGACGCCACCTCGCGTCGGCCGGTGGTCGTGAGTCGTCGCGACCCCATCGACCAGGAAGGTAATGACGGTTGGCTCCGGCTCATCAACTACCTGGCACAGATGACATCGGACCTCGGCGGTCCTCCAGCTTCGCAAGCTGCACGATCGCGATCGCGCCGAGCAGGGCTGCGGCCCGTGGGTCCTGACACATGAGCGTCAACCACACGTCTCCGACCGCCTGGACCTCGGAGAACTGTTCGGTGAGCAAGTCTCGGACCATTCGCGTAAGCGTGGCCAACGTATCGCGCATCCCGTGGTACTCCTGCTCAGCCGCTGCCACTATCCCCGGCGGTGGCGGCTCCCGGTTCACCGCGTACCTTCAAGCGCCTGGATTGTCGGCTGTTTCTCGTCTTGCGTTCGATCCGGAACGCAAAGGAACCAGTTGCCGTCACGCTCGAATGCTTCAAACTGACCATGCGTGTGTTCGACGTAGAACTCGGCTGTAGGTCTGTCCATGGACCCGCTCGCGGGCTGGCGATGGTAAACCTTGCGTAGATCTACCGTCACGCCGTTTTCGTTGCTCATCTAGCTCCCCTTGGTGCACTTGCAAATTCCACAGCGCACTGCATTCGGGTTCGGGCCGGATATCCGCTAACCTTGCGGCGGCGGCCCGCAGCCGCGAGTTTCCCTGGTAAGCAAGACGCAATGGTGCATCAGTTAACGACAATCGGCTTCAACCGGAAGTGCCCATCGAATCTGCAACGTGGTATCTATGCCGCGCTGGGTCCACCAAGTTGGAGACATTCGAGTAGTTGCTGCGTTAACTCCATCGGAGCGAGGGTGGCGTCGAGCTCGACAACGAGAATTCCGAGCCGACGGGCGAGTGAGACCATCTGGTCCGTATGCATTCGTCGAAGCGCGAGGCGTTCGGTAAATTTCGTGAGCTCGTCATCTGAACGATATGCCAGAGTGTCGCCACACCGAATACAAGAGTTGCGGGCCGCTTCGATTGCCGGAAGCGGATAGCATTGCTCGCAGTAACGCCGCTGCTCGCGGCGACGCTGTGCGAGATCATCGGATACCTGCAGGCTGATGAGGACCATATTGTGTCGCGCAATGCGGTAAAGGTCAGCCAGTTGAGAGCGTTCCAGGGCAGGTTTTCGAGCACCACCGGACCGCTGAGATGGTCGAGCACGCTACGAAGTGCGTATCCAAGCGCTTCATCGGGGACAAAGCCAAGGCGGTCACGCGGAAACAGACCGATAACTGCTGGCTCGTTTCCAATGGCCCGCAGCACGACGCTTCGCGGACGATAGACCGGGGCCGGCAGAGTGCGCCCGAGGTGTTCCGCCAATGTCGTCTTGCCGGCTGCGGGCGGTCCGACGAGGCATATTGGCCTAAGTGGAGGCTGTCCGGTCATGTAAACCTCACCGTACCATGCTGCGATAGATCGATGCCGTAACGCTGATAGACCTTCGTCGTGTTCTCGCTGGTGAGCTGGCTCCCGTCGTAGCCGAGCAGCACGGCGATGCGCAACACCTCGTTTGGACTGTCTGCCTCAATCTCCAGGTAGGGCGGGATCATCGGCCACTCGTCGATCTCCAACTGTGCGCCTTCGAGGATGAAGCTGGTCCGGCGGTTCTCCTGATAAGACTTCGGATGGTAACCGAGCATGTTCAACAGTTCGTTGGTGTCGTCCAGGCTGTCCACGGTCACCTCAACCTCGTAGGTGCCGTCGATGCCGTCGTGGGAGATCTGCTTGACGGCGAGCGTTGTCTTTTGGCCGGTGTCCCGCAGCCGAATCCACTTGCTCTGATCGCCGGGGGTGATGTCGTAGACATAGCGCCGTTGCAGTGTCGGCGGGCTGACCTCGCGACCGCCCTTCGATATGATCAGGTCGGCGATTGTCATCGGGTCGATGTCGAGGATTTTCGCTTCATACTCTGCGGGCATCGTGACTCCGTGTCAGGTTCCTCAGCGGCCGATGACTGACGGTACTCAACATCGCGGAGTTGTGGCAGAAGGTACAGGTCATGCCGCAACCGTCGATCACCTTCACCCGGAGCGTCCGGTCCCGGTGGACGAACGTCGGGACCGCTAGGCG
>WNFZ01000122.1_pt1 | contig 86868 bp, 62 predicted proteins | sample 5400081 | NCBI WGS metagenome assembly WNFZ01 (sample SAMN13153365, study PRJNA577476) | soil metagenome | isolation source: 80 cm soil or saprolite under grassland replicate 1 | place: USA:California | collected 2016-06-15
TCAAAGTTCTAAGCTCAAAGTTCTAAGCTCAAAGTTCTAAGCTCAAAGTTCTAAGCTCAAAGTTCTAAGCTCAAAGTTCTAAGCTCAAAGTTCTAAGCTCAAAGTTCTAAGCTCAAAGTTCTAAGCTCAAAGTTCTAAGTTCAAAGTTCTAAGTTCTAAGTTCTAAGGCCAAAAGCCAAAGGCCACCATTTACCATTTACCACTCACCGCCTTAGTAGCTCGCCTCTCTCATTCACACCGTGGCTTCAGCCCGGCGGCCGGACACTGACAGGGCGAAGCGGAAACCGTTTAAACGGTTTTCGGCTGCAGAGGGACCAATGATCACCGGGCTAAAGCCACGGTGTGAATGAGAGCGTTTACCATTGACTACCGTTTACCATTTACCATTTACCATTCACCATTCACTATTTACCATTCACCATTTACTTCCTCAGTAGCTCTTTGGTAGTCCTAAAACGCGCTCGGCAATGATGTTGCGCTGGATTTCACTCGTGCCCGCTTCGATAGTGTTCCCGCGGGACCGCAAATAGGCGTAGGACCACCGGCCATTATCAAAGTCGGAAAGCTGCCCGTAAGGTCCTAACATTTCCTGCGCCACCTGCTGGGTGCGCTGATTCATCTCGCTCCAGTAGAGTTTCTGTATGGAACCTTCGGCGCCAGGGACACCGGTCTTCGAAAGCGATGTCAGCGCGCGATTTGTATTCAGGCGCAAGATTTCCAATTCAAGATAGGCTTGCGCGAGCTTTTGCCGGACGATCGGATCTTCACTTGCTCGCCGGCCGTTGCGCTCCACGGTGTGCGAGCGCGCGATCAATGCTTCAAGGTTGCGTTTGAAAACAACCTGGACGCCGGTACCAAGGTTCGCGCGCTCGTTCATCAGCGCAGTAATGGCTGTGGTCCAACCCTTGTTTACCTCACCGAGCACCTGCGCGCTTGGCACGCGGACATTCGAAAAAAAGACTTCATTGAAACCTGAGTCGCCGGACATCTGCCGTAATGGACGCACTGAAATGCCGTCGCAGCGCATATTCGCCAACAGACAGGTTATGCTTTTGTGTTTGGGTGCGTCATTATCAGTGCGCACGAGAAGCAAACACCAGTCTGCGAACTGCGCAAAGCTCGTCCAGATCTTTTGCCCATTGATGACAAAGGCATCGCCGTCCCTAATTCCTTTGGTGCCGAGTGCAGCCAGGTCGCTGCCGGCGTTCGGCTCTGAAAAACCCTGGCACCAGATCTCCTCCGCGGAAAGAATCGTTGGCAGGTAACGTGACTTCTGAGCCTCGGTGCCCAACGCGATGATCGTTGGACCGACGAGGGAAAGGCCTATGGTGCCGATCAATTGTGGTGCGTTTGCCCGAGCTAGTTCCTCCTGAAAGATGGCCTGCTCCATGAGGGTTGCACCCCGCCCGCCGTACTCCTTAGGCCAGGAGATGCCGGCCCACCCACCGTCATAGAGCTTGCGCTGCCAGTCGCCGAGATAATTGAGGTAATCTTCACGGTCCTCAGAACCGATTCCACCGCCGGTCCACTCCGCGGGCACGTTGGCTTTGAGCCAGGCCCGGAATTCGTCGCGGAATTGCTTCTCGTTCGCAGTGAGATTCAAGTCCATAATTCTGACCTCTGAAGTCTTTGAGAAATCCTGGCAGCTCTTTTTGTATCCGCAGATTACGCAGCGCGGGCCTAGGCCGCAACCAAATTAGTTAGACTTGTCGGCTTGGCCATGACACTTGACATGCCTGTCACTGTTTGATTCCAGGCAAAGGCTCATTCAAGCAGAGGCCCGCTGCGCCGCCTGATGTGAGACCTCGGCTTCCCCTCGTTTTGTTACCGCCACACAGCGTCAATCGAGCAAATGATCTTCACTCCGTCTCTCAATTCTCCGCCTCACGCGGCGTTACGGCCTCCCATAGCAGTTCAGAAACGTCCATTACCTGGACATCGCGTTCGCCTTTCCGCGCGTTGATACCGTCTTCCATCATGGTCATGCAAAACGGGCAACCTACGGCAAGCACTTCAGCCCCGGTGGCAATGGCTTCGCGTGCGCGCTCCTGATTCACTCGCTGACTGGCAGGCTCATCCACAAAGCTCATACCGCCGCCACCCCCACAGCAAAAACTTTTAGCGCGGCTGCGCTCCATCTCAACTGCATTCCCGGCTGCTGAGATTTGCACCAGCTGCCGCGGCGCGTCGTATACGCCGTTCTGCCGGCCTAAATAGCATGGGTCATGAAAAGTGATCTTCTTTTTCGACTGCGACAACGGTTTGAGTTTACCTTCGTTCACCAGCATGTTGAGATACTCACTGTGATGATAGACCTCAAACATGCCACCATAACGCGGGTACTCGTTCTTGAAAGTGTTGAAGCAGTGAGGACAAGAAGTAATTACTCTCTTGACCTCATACCTGTTCAGATTTCCAACGTTCTCTTTCGCCAATGTCTCGAACAAAAATTCGTTGCCCATACGACGAGCGGGATCACCCGAGCACTTTTCCTCGCGCCCCATGACCGCAAACTTCACCCCGGCCTGTTCGAGGAGCAGTGCGGTCGAGCGCGTCACTTTCTGGTTACGTTCCACGAGCGCCCCGCCGCAGCCCACCCACAATAGCACTTCGGCGTCTTTCGTCTCGTTGATCTGCCTGACGCCCAGCCCTTCAGCCCAATCGAGACGCGTCGCGTGCGTGCCGCTGAAGGGATGACCGCGCTTTTCCAGCGACATGATTGCCTGCTGCATCGAATCAGGGAAGTCGGCTTCCTCCATCACGAGGTAGCGTCGCATGTCCACGATCTTGGGCATCTGTTCGATGAAGACCGGGCACACTTCCATACAAGCGGCGCAGGTTGTGCACTGCCAAAGCGCGGCAGGCGACGTGGCAGGAACCGCGTCAATGATCTCGCACTTCGCAATGCGAAATTCTTTATGCATTAAATCGCGTAGCTGGAGGATAAGGTCCCGGGGCGAGAGTTCTTTGCCAACAACGTTAGCCGGGCAGACGGCGGTGCAGCGCCCACACTCGGTGCAGGCATCCAGATCAAGCAGGTCTTTCCAGGTGAAACCATCAAATGAATTTACACCGAAGCTTCCGGTTTGCTCGAAGTCTATGTTTTTGAGCGACGCACCAAGCGGTGCAAGGTTGGCTGTATAGATGTTCAGCGGTGCAGTAAGAACGTGCATCATCTTCGTGTAGGGCAACCACGTGATGACGCCAAAACTCACGGCGAGGTGAAACCACCACGTCCCCCTGTGGGCCCAGTGCAACGTTGCGACGCTCATCAACGGGCGTGAGGCGCGGGCGATCAAATTGCCGAACGGCGACCAGGCAGCCCATGGATCATTCGTTGCCGCAATACGCCAGCCTTCGAGCAAAAATCCTTGCAGGCAAATCACGAAAATAGCGACGAGAATCAAGGTCGCCTCATCCGTGTAAACCAGTTTCTTCGGTCGCTTGACGTAGCGGCGGGCGGCGGCCATTGTGACGCCTAGCAACACCAGCGCGCCAAACAAATCAACCGTGAAAGATTGAAAGTAGAGGTAAAAATTGCCGCGCATGATCGTCGTGCCGAAGTCTGCGTCGAGAGCCACAACTGTCGTGGCAATGGTCAGTACCACGAAGCCGTAACTGATGAATTGGTGAAAGATTCCGGCGTAGAGGTTGTGTGCGGTGCGTTTTTGCGCGAGCGCGTGTTTGAGCACAAGGTTGATTCGCGCCTTAGGATGATCGAAACGGGCTGCCGGTAAGCCGCGACGCCAACTCCGGAAGTGCCGGTAGATGCCGTAAACACCGATCGCCACGGTTGGCAACAGCAAGACATACATGGCCCAAATGTGGGAGATGTTCCAATAAATCTGGCGCGTGGCTCCAGCAGTATTCATCTTTAGAAATCGGCGTCAGAGTCTATTTCTGTAAAGCTACGAGCTTCTCACGTAGCAGCGGTACGACCTTGCGATAGTCTTCAACGATGCCGAAACGGCATTGCTTAAAGATGGGTGCGTCTGGATCGGTGTTGATAGCGGCTATATTCTTCGCCTCTGAGATGCCTGCCATGTGCTGGCTGGCGCCCGTAATGGCGATCGCCAGATACAAGTCTGGTGTGACCTTCTTGCCCGTTTGTCCCACCTGCCAGGTCGGGGGTACCCAACCTGCGTCGCAGGCGGCGCGCGACGCGGCCATCTGGGCTCCCAACAAGTCCGCCAGCGGCTTCAACTCCAGATCGAAAGGTTCAGGTCCGCCAATGCCGCGCCCTCCGGAAACGATTACGCGGGCCTCTTCGAGTCGTGCTTCGCCCTGCGCCTCTCGTTTACGTTCAACGATTCGTGTTCGCGTGTCTCGAGGAATGTCGAGTCTTGTTTGTCTAATCTCACCGGCTTCAGCCCGTGGTATGGCAGGCGAGAAGGATCGAGCGCGCAGCCATACGACCGCAGGCTTGCGTTTCAGTTCGATTACAGCCTGTGCCTTTCCTCCGTACACCTGACGGCTGACACGCAAGGCTTCTCCATCGAAATGCACCTCCAGTCCATCGCCGACTGCTGAGCCGCCAAGCCGGTATGCGAGGCGCGGGGCCATCTCCTGACTATAAGTGTCGCTGGAGAGAAGCACAGCGCGAGGCGACAGTTCGCCGCACAAATACGTTAGTGCCCCTAAACACGTCTCCGGTTCGTATTCAACTTGATCTGCGATGACAACTGTATCAACCAGACGTGCGACCTCACCTGATACTGTGTGTGCCCCGGAGCCAAGGAGGACAGCGTGTAGTTGTGAGCCAAGATCGTCAGCGAGACCTCGGCCGGCTCCCACGAGTCCTTGCACGGCTTTATCAAAGCCGCCGGATCCAAGAATGCAGATTACAACGTCGTTCATGAGATGTATGCCTTGAATTACAACGCGCTCGTCACTTCGACGATGCGCCGGGCGAGGGTTTCGACTCGTTCGTCCAGCGTGTCACCGCTAACGAACTCACAGCGCGTCTCTTTCTCGGGAATAGAAAGGTCGACTACCTCATAGTAAGAGTTGCCGGCACGTGCCTCGTCAGCTGCGATATCAAGATCGTCGAGAGTCCATTGAGTTAGTGGTTGCCGGAACGACATCATCACGTCACGGACCTTGGGGATGCGTGGCACGTTGTGTTCGTCGTTGGTGACGCTGACAACGACGGGTATCTCAGCTTCGAGCACTTCCCAGCCCGTGTCAGTTTGCCGCTTGAGTCGCAATCTGCCGTCACTTGAATCGATATGGTCAACGAAAGAGACACATGGCAGGCCCAACTCCTCGGCGATTAGCCCACCGGTTTGCCCGGCTCCCCAGTCGCCCGCTTCGCGGCCGACCATTATTAAGTCAAATGTTCCCAGCTTCCGGATTGCGGCAGCCAATACCCGCGCAGTGGTAAGCGGGTCGGGGTTCTGGTTGCCATCGTTGACAACGAGCGCGGCAGCATCGGCTTTCATGGCCATTGCTTTGCGCAAACAGTCTTCCGCTGTCGTTGCTCCGTAGCAGAGCACGGTGATCGTCGCAGCGCCGACGCGTTCGCGAAATTGTAGTGCCGTCTCAAGTGCGTTCTCGCAGAAGATGTTGGTGACGAGGCTGGCCACGCCGCGTTCGGCCTCACGCTTAAGGGGATCAATGCGGAAGTCGCGCGCGGGAATCTCCGGGTCAAGAATCTGTTTGAGACAAACAAGGATCTTCATGGCGTGGCAAGTTTGGATTTCAGAGTTTGATCTCAGATCTCAGATCTCAGATCCTCAGATCTCAGATCTCAGATCTCAGATCTCAGATTGTCTCTTCACGACCTGTAAACCAGACTGCGATGAACGTGCTTCGGGGCGTAATAAGCCGTGAAGAGCAATTTTGACGATTTGCTCGGAAACCTGCTCCTCCGTGAGTTCGCCGTTCTGTCTAAACCACCGCGAAAGCCAGTTAATCATTCCCAGGAGGCTGAAAGTTGCCGTAGTTGTATCCACCTCCTGCAGTTTCCCTTCCGATTTGAGTTCATTCAAGAGGTCGCGGAGTCGGTTGAAGTATTCACGCTTGCGTCGCGTGATCATTCTATTTTGTGCGGGCGTCAGTGCCGTAATCTCGTCAACCAGAATCGTGATGGCGCCTTGCCCGCGCGTTACCAGCTGCGCGTGGCTGGTGATAATAAAGTGCAGACGCGCACTGCGGTCAGCGATGGAACAGGCGGGCGTCACAACCTCCTCATCAAGCTCGTCCAGGCCGAAATTCATAATGTCAAAAAGCAGCTCCTTCTTGCCGTTGATGTAATGATAGAGTCCTGCTTTGGTCATGCCGAGGGCGTTAGCGATGTCATTGATGGAGGTGGCATCGTAACCTTTTCGTAGAATGATCTGAGCGGCGGTTCGATAAACTTCCGCCAGGCGTTCATTATTGGGAACCGATTTCTTTTGAGTTTTCATGGGGATTAGCGTTCGTAGAATTGCAACCATCAGAGATTGCGCGCAGCTTATCGAGATGTTAACTTACCGACCGTCCGGTAGGTTATACCTCCGAAGCGCTCGGCACGTCAAATAGCGCTGGAAAATAGGGCGTCATCAAATAACGCAACGAAAATCGCTCCCCTGACCATTATGCCAACCAAAAGCGAAACTACTGAATGCCCCCAGCAGCCCCCGCGCGCCCGCGTGAGATCTTCGCACGCTGGAGGTCACTTTCTGATCGATGATGTGGCGGCGAATGACATATTCACACGCGAAGATTTGTCGAAGGCGCAGCAAATGTTCGGAAAGATAGCAGAGGATTTCATGCGCAGCGAAGTAATGCCATATGAACAGCGAATCAACGACAAGGATTGGGCGTTTACCCGGAAACTATTGCTGAGAGCAGGTGAGCTCGACCTGCTCAGCGTTGACATCCCACAAGTTTATGGTGGGCTGGGACTAGACAAAGTGAGTTCTGCCTATGTGGGTGAAAAGATTGGCATTCTTCCCTCGTTCGCGGGCTCGCTCGGCGCGCACACAACGATTGGGACCCTGCCCATCGTATATTTCGGCACTGAAGAACAGAAAACTCGTTACCTGCCTCGCCTGGCGAGCGGTGAATGGGTCGCGGCGTACGCCCTGACGGAGCCAGAATCAGGTTCAGACGCGCTCTCTGCTCGCAGCAAAGCGACCCTTAGTGCCGACAATACACATTACATTCTTAACGGCCAGAAGATGTGGATTACCAACGGTGGTTTTGCCGACTTGTTCATCATCTTCGCCAAAATCGATGGGGAAAAGTTTACTGCTTTCATCGTTGAGCGAGAGATGGGCGTGGTGAGCGGACGGGAGGAGCCCAAACTTGGCCTTGACGGTTCCTCAACTACTGCCCTCATGCTCGACAACGTGCGAGTACCAGTGGGCAACGTGCTAGGTGAAGTGGGCCAGGGACACAAGGTCGCCTTCAATATTCTGAATCTAGGTCGTCTCAAACTCGGAACGCGGAATATTGGCGGCGCCAAACAAGCCTTGACCCGCGCAACGCGCTACGCACTTGAGCGTCATCAGTTTGGGCGCGCGATTGCCGAGTTTGGAATGATCAAGCAAAAGCTGGGTGAGATGGCTGTGCGTTGTTATGTGGGCGACGCAACTGTCTACCGCACGCTCGGCAATGTTGACCGTGCTCTGAACGCGCTGAACGATCAGGATTCTGAACGAGTGCTGAAAACTATTGAGGGCTTCGCTGTCGAGTGCTCCATTAATAAAGTGTGGACCAGTGAAGCGCTCGCCTTTGTGGTAGACGAGGCTTTGCAGGTTTATGGTGGCTACGGCTATTCAAAAGAGTTCCCGGCTGAACGTGCCTATCGCGACGCACGCATCACTCGCATTTACGAAGGCACGAACGAAATCAACCGCCTGATCATCCCCACACGCCTTTTGAAGAGCGAAGGGTTGGCGCATCTCTTTTCAGCTGAGAACGCACAGCGCAAGCCGGCAAGTCAAAGTGTTTCTGCTCCCGCAGACAAAAACTTGTTCTCCGCCGAGCGTTACTTGCTCGCCCGCGCCAAACGACTCGTGATCTCTACGTTGGAAGGTGCAAGGAAGGTCTACGGCGATATGTTGCTAAATGAACAAGAAGTGTTGGGCCACATTGCCGACATCGCGATCGACGTTTACGTTTTGGAGAGCGCGCTCCTGCGAACGGAAAAGCTTGTCACGGCCCGCGGCGAGCAGGCTAGCGTGGTGGCCATTGACATCGCACGTGTCTACGCGAGCGACACCGCGGATCGGCTGGAACACTCTGCGAAACAGGTCATTGCCGCGTTATCTGAATCGAGCGCATCCTGTCCTCTGTTTGACGAAGTCGAAGAGCTTACCCGCCACTCCACTTTCAATACCGTAGCTGCTCGCCGGCGCGTAGCCGATTCAGTACTAAATGCAGGTCGCTATTATCTATAAGCGTCCTTCGCTGAGCTTAACCCCTCGGTCTAGTAACCCTTTTAGACTAAGAAACCTCTCAAGTTTGGAGACCTCTCACTAAACCTGAGAGGTGGCTGCAGTTGAGTGACTGTCCTTTCAATTAGCGAGAAGTGCTGACAGGGACCACTAAGTGCGACGGATAGCGGCCGGAGCGAAAGATACGCTGCGTGGCAGCCAGGTAATCGCCATCGCGGGCGAGAAAGACGTTCTCTACAAACTTCTGTGGGTTGCGATCATAAAGCGGGAACCAGGTGCTCTGGACTTGGACCATTATCCGGTGGCCCTCGAGAAAAGCATGATCGTTCGTGTGTAGATCGATGACGTACTCGTTAACCTCGTTGGCAACAATGGGTTCCGGTTTCGTATATGAATGGCGGAACCGCCCACGCAATATCTCATCGGCGATGATCAACTGATAGCCAGCCATCTTTGGATCCTTGGGATAACTCTCCGGGTAGACATCGATCAGTTTAACTACCCAGTCACTGTCCGTACCTGAGGTAGCGGCAAAAAGGTGTGCAACAATATTGCCTGCAAAAACAGTGTCCTGCTTCAGCGGCTCCGTCTCATATGTCAGTACGTCCGGGCGATTCTCGACAAAGCGCTGATCCTCCAGTAGCCAGGTGGACCAGCGTGTGCCACCCTGGTCAGCGGGATTGTAAGTCGCCTCAATAGGCCGCGGTCTATACGGCACGGGATGCGCCGGGTCCGAAACATAGCTATCGAACTGTTGCTCAGTTTCCGCTTGCGGGGAATCGTATGAGAGCTGGCCGCCCTCACGGAAATAAAGGTCGCGCTGCCTGATGTTGCTGCGGGGAGGCCAGGCATCGTAGGCAGTCCAGCGGTTCGAGCCGGTCTCGAAAGTCAGGGCCTCTGGTAGGTCGGGCTTTCCTTTGTCTTTTAAATAATAGGCGAACCAGGGCCTCTGGATGTTCTCGCGAAAATATTTGCTCGTGGCGCTCGCAAATTCTATATTTCCTAACTTGTCACCTGTCGCGCGATACCAGCCGCCGTGGTTCCAGGGACCAGCAACCAGATGATTCACGTGATTTGTGTCCGTCTTCTCCAGGGTTTCGTAAGCAGTCACTGGCCCATAAAAGTCTTCCTGGTCCCACCAGCCCGCTACATGCATGATCGGTACCGTGATTTTCTTAAGCTGGTTTACTAAAGCCTGTTGCTGCCAGAATTGATCATAGTTTGGGTGGGACACAAAGTTGTTCCAGGTCGGCAACTTCCCGTGGAAATATTTCGCGTCGGCATTGGAGAGCGCGCCGAGTCGCAGATACCACTGATACGTGTCATAGCGATCAAACTTAAAGGTCGAAATCAAATTGGAAGACTCAAGGGCAAAGGCGTACTCGAAGCCGTAGCTCAGTCGAAAGGCGCCGTTATGATGAAAGTCGTCGCCAAGGAACATGTCCGCAGGAGTCGCCTCTTCGGTGACTACTTTCAACGCCGGATGGGGGTCGAGGACCGCCATCACCACCAGCCACCCGGGATATGACGTCCCGAACATGCCGACACGTCCGTTGTTGTGCGGCACATTTTTCGTCATCCAATCAATCGTGTCGTAAGTGTCTGTGCCCTCGTCGATTGCCTTGGGGTTGGCAGAATCGTGAGTGGGACGCAGCATGACAAACTGTCCTTCGGATTTGAAGCGACCCCGGATGTCCTGAAAGGCGAAGATATATCCCTCGTCAACCTCTTCCTTCAAAGGACCAGCGAAGTTACGCGAGGAGTTGTCTATGCCATAAGGAGTGCGGTTGAAGAGAATGGGCAGTGACTCACGGTGCGATTTTGGCGAATAGATGATCGTGTGTAGCTTGACGCCATCGCGCATCGGGATCATCTGTTCGGTCTTATCGAAATCAGTTGCGGGCTCAGGCGGTGGATTAATTTGACCGTGAAGGGGCAGGCTAAAAAGGAATAGGAGTATTGCGGGGAGGCAAAATCTCAAGCCGAAGAGGAACGACGTGCTCATGCAATAACCACCTTCCATTTCGTGGTTTTTAGCTAGAAGAATGAGTTTTACCTTCATTTTCCATTCACGAACTGTTTTTACTTAATCTTGCCTGGTCCCCAGAGCGCCTTTCCCGGCTTCGCCCCTGTATGCTCCCCGTCTTTAAGTACCTGCACACCGTTGACAAAAACGTGCTTGACGCCCACTGCGTACTGGTGTGGGTTTGCAAACGTGGCTCGGTCCGCGATCGTCTTTGGGTCAAACACGACCACATCGGCGAACATGTCTGGTTTGAGAAAGCCGCGATGATCCAATCCGAGATTCCTCGCCGGCAGGCCTGAGAGTCGCCTTACTGCTTCGGCGAGCGAGATCACCTTCTCCTCGCGCACGTACTTGCCGAGCAGGCGTGCGAAGTTGCCGTAAGCGCGTGGGTGGGCGGAGGATTTGAGGAAAACGCCTTCGGGCGCAATCGAAGCCGCATCGGACCCGAACGAGACCCAGGGCTGGCGAATCTGCTTCTTGATGTTTTCTTCGCTCATCAGGAAATAGATGGTCCCGATGCGAGAGCGATCTTCGAGCACAAGATCCATGATGGTCTCAGGAGGATCCTTGCCCCGCATCCTTGCGACTTCGGCCAGGGTTTTGCCGGTAAGTGGCTTCAGCTTTTCAGTCTTGAAGCTAGCGAGCAGTATTCGCTCAGGCGAGCCGGCAAGCAGGTAGAGATTCTCCCAGTCGTTGGTTGGCGTGCGAATGGCTTCTGCAATCTTCTTCCGCGTATCCGGGTCCTGAAGCCGCTTGTATGCGGCTTCACGGCCGCCGTCGAAGACCCAGGGCGGCATCGAGGCGTCGAGACCCGTCCCGCCAGCCGGATACGTATACATATTGGCTGTAATCTTCAACCCACGGCGGCGAGCGGCTTGGATCATTCTGATTACTTGATCCATTTTGGGCCAATTCGCTTTGCCTGATGCTTTAAGATGATAGATCTCGGCGGGAAGGCCGGCTTCGCGACTGATGCGAATTGTTTCCTGCACCCCCTCGATCAATTGATTGCCTTCGCTGCGCATGTGGGTGGTGTACTTGCCTTTATATCTCGCCGCGACCTTGCACAACTCGATCAACTCCTCGGTCTTCGCAAAAAACGCGGGCGGATAGATTAAAGCAGTCGTGATGCCGAGTGCGCCGGCTTCCATCTCGCCTCGTACCAGCTCGCGCATCTGGTCGAGTTGTTCCGGCGTCGGCCGCTTGTCTTCCAGCCCGATGACATACTCCCGGAGCGTCGGGGCGCCGATGAACGATGCAACATTCTGCGACACTCCTCGTCTTTCAAGATAGCGCAGAAACTCGGCGAGCGTGGTCCACTCGATGTCATACTTCACATCCCCCTGGGATTCGCGCCTCGTGCGCTTCATTTGATCATTGAGTGGCCCCATCGAGCCCTCGCCAAATATTTGAGTAGTCACGCCTTGCTTTATCTCACCCATCGAGCGGCCGTCCACGATCAAAGATGACTCAGAGTGAGAGAGCATGTTGATGAAACCGGGCGCGACAGCGAGGTCCGTGGCATCGATGATGGCTTTAGCATTGGACCCGCTCAGGTTGCCGACGGCCGCGATGCGATCGCCGTTTATGCCGACGTCCGCTTTTAAAGGCGGGCGACCGGTGCCGTCGTAGACAATTCCTCCCTTGATAATGACATCGAACGATTGAGACTCCGGACGGGAGCGTCTTTGCGCGATTGCCATCATTGACAGCGCAATGATCAACGTTAGAGTCAACAGTCTTCGCACGCTGCTTCTCATTTCTCTAAACAAGTCCCATGGCCTCCGGAAGTGGGCCATCACGGTGTAGCGCTCGCGGGTTTTTGTGTGCCGCTGTATTTTTTCATCAAATCCATAGCGTGGTCAGCCAGCTTGAACAGGTGAGGATGCGCGCGATTGCCATTGGTAAGGATGGCGAAGCCGAACTTGCGGTCACGATTGCCAAGCAGAAAAGCCGTATAGCCAGGCACGCTGCCACTATGCGCAATGTAGCGATCACCGTCGCGCACCTCCGTCCACCAGGTCAACCCGAAGCCGGCGGTTTCATTTCCCCAGATGCCTTCTATCCCTCCCTTAAATTGGTCGTATTGACGTGTGAACATCTGCTCCAGTGTCTGTTCGCTGATGATCCGCTTGTTTTTGAAAACTCCGCCGTTGAGATTGACGATCAACCAGTTGGCTTGATTGAGGACAGTGCCATAGACCATGCCGGCCGGCCAGACCGAGGCTTTGAGTCGCACTGCCGCTAGCTGACTCCCAGTCTTTTCCTCGACTGTGTAAGGAATCGACAGCCTCTCTTCCATCTCCGGGGTCGGCTCAAACGCAGTACTCGTCATCTCCAACGGCGTAAAGATGTGCTCCTGAATATATTGCTTGTAAGGCACTCCCGAAAACTTCTGCACCAGATAAGCAACCAGGGTGTAGGCCAGATTTGAGTAGACGACAGAGGTCAGCGGTGGCTTAGTAACCTTGAGGGATTTGCGAAGATACTCTGCGAGCGGCGGCGGCACAGTGTCGCCCCAGACGGTGAATGGGCCAAAGTCGCCGGGCAAGCCGGAAGTGTGTGTCAGCAGGTGGCGAAAAGTTATCGGATGCTGCGGGTCTTCATTCTGAATTTTGAATTCTGTCAGGTAATCATTGACGCGATCATCAAGCTTAAATTTGCCCTGCTCCATTTGCTGGAGCAGGGCGATGGTAGACATCGCCTTAAATGTCGAGCCAATCAGATAAACCGTGCTCGACGTGGCAGGAGTCCGGGCCCACAGATTTGAGTAGCCGTAAGCCCCGGTCCAGATCACTCGATCGCCTGCGATCAAGGCGATCGAGGCCGAAGGGATTTTGCCTTCGAGCAGTGTGCGCTGGATTTCCGGTTCGACCTCCGCGATTACGCGATCAATGTTGACGGTTTGAGCGGCGATAATTCCGGGAGCAGACAGCAGTATTACGGCCAGACTGATGACGACGAATGAACAATGACGAATGCGACTTCGTTTCTCTGAGACGTCTTTAGACTTATTCATACGTTTCAGTCAGTAGCCGTGGGCGAACGCTTAACGACGCCCACGGCTAATCAATTTTTGCTGTCCGACAAACTTTAGTTTGTCGCTGCAGTTTGGACATTCGACTCTGTTTAACGCTGAAAGCGTTCGCGAATTCCAACCCAGGGTTTGCTTTGAAACCCTGGGGAAACGAGCAGCGTTACTTTGTCGCAACTCTGAAGGAGTTGCGACATTCGACAAACTTGAGTTTGTCGAGCAAAAGACTCCTTACTTAAACGACAAAACTTAACAACAAATCTCAAACGACAAACTGAAGTTTGTCGGACATTTAACTATCTGCTCGACACCCGATCGATTGGGGCCGGTCTTGGCACTCGTCGAACTGGGTTCTGCTCAAGCAGCCGCAGTGCTTCCTGGACCGCCCGTTCGAGCTGTGGATCGTGTCCTTTGATCACCGCGGCCGCGGTGTACTCCACTTCGATGTCCGGCGGGACGCCCTCGTTCTCCACGGCCCACCTACCCGAAAGATCATAAAACGCCAGAGTGGGCGCGGTGATGCCACCGCCGTCGATCGTTGCAGGAACACCGAGTGTACCAACAAGTCCGCCCCACGTCCGAGTTCCGACCATTGGCCCAAGCCGCCGCAGATGAAAATAATATGGCAGCGCGTCGCCGCCTGAGCCCGCAGACTCGTTAATGATCATCACCTTGGGACCATAAATTCCGGCGATTGGTGAGGTCGCGGGCTGGCCGTCACGTTGAGCGAAGTAGCCCATGAGTTTTCGATCGAGCTCGTTGACGATGTAATCCGCCACCTGGCCGCCGTGGTTGTATCGCTCATCGATGATCGCGCCGTCTTTGTCTTGTTGCGCATAGTAGTAGCGAGTGAAGGAGGTGTAACCCGGGCCCGCGGTGTTGGGAAGCCAAACATAAGCCAGCCGGCCACCAGAAAGCTTGTCTACCAAGCGGCGATTATCTTCAATCCACGCCCGCGTACGAAGCCCTTCTTCGCTGGGGACAGGAACCACAGTCACAACGCGCGAACCTTCCAGTGAAGGGGTGCTATTAACTCTAATCAGCGTCTGCCGTCCTGCGGTTCCTTCGAACAGGCTATACAGATTAGTGGGTGGCAGGAGCGGGCGGCCATTCACCTCTAATAGGTAATCTCCTTCGGCGACCTGGATTCCGGGCGCGCTGAGCGGCGCTCGCAAATCAGGGTTCCAGTTCTCGCCGCTGTAGATCCGTTTAATCCGGTAACGCCCATTCTCGACCGCGAAGTCGGCTCCCAGCAAGCCGACGGAGACCGGATCCTCGCCGGGAATATCGCCGGTCCCAATCAGATACGAGTGGCCCACCGTCAACTCGCCCCCAACCATCGCGATGAGGTACCCCAGGTCGGCGCGATGACCTACGTACGCAAGGAGCGGCCGATACTTCTCGTAAACGGCCTGCCACTGATTCCCGTGCATCTCAGGGTCATAAAAGTACTCGCGTTGAATCCGCCAGGTCTCCCGATAGATCTGTTCCCATTCGGCGCGAGGATCGATCCGCATTTCCAATTGGGCCACGTTGATTGGTCCATCCCCGACTTTGGCGGGGCGCTCCGTCGCGACGATGCCCCAGGACGCGCCGCCGCCGGCGCTGGCTTGATAGAGCAGTTTCTTTTTATCCGCTGAGAGTGCGTAAGAGCGAATGCCTTCGAGAAATGGCGCCGCGCTCCGCTCTTTGAGTTGATATCGCTGCAACCGCAGTGATGGCGGGCCGGCGGCACCGCCAGCAGTCAAGATCGGTTCAGTATAGTAGACGCTACCGCCCGTCCCCGCCGAGAGATTGCTGTAATCCCCGGCTGGTACATTGACTGCGAGTATTCGTTGTCCTATTCGGTCGAAGTCGATGCGCACGATAACCGCCTTCGGCGTGGCTGGCGTGGGCGACGGGGCGGGCTCTGGACGAGCCTCCTCATGCGACACGGGGCGCGGCTCATCGCCGGTCTCCGGCAGGAGCGGCGAAGGCTCGCTGGCACTGAGCACAGCGAGATAGATCGCCCGACGCACCGGCCGGTCTATCGAGCTCATTTCCAACCAGCCTGTACTGGGTCCGTAGTTAGTGCTTGCCAAAAAGTAAAGGTACTTGCCTCCAAGGTCGAAGGCAGGAGATACGGAGTCCGCAAGTCCGTCAGTGACTTGGCGAGGTTTCTTCTCCGCTAGCGAGTAAACAAAGATCGCGCGAAGATGGCTGGGTAGATTCTTTGAGTAGGCGATCCACTTCGAATCCGGCGACCAGGTGGCGTCGAACGAGCGTGTGGGGTCCGGGTAGTTGTCGGTATCAACCTTGGTTGCTTTGCTGCTGGCTACTTCGATAGTCCAAAGATTCCGATGGTTATCTTGAAGCAGGATCTGCGTCCCATCCGGGGACCACTCAGGCGCGGAGAAGAATGCTGTCGCTGGTAACGAAATTGCTCGCGGCCTCGTGACGCCCAGCGGATCACCGAGCATAAGCTGGTACTCCCCGCCAGCGTCTGAGAGCCAGGCGAGTTGTCCGCCATCGGGCGACCAAACGGGACTCCGGTCGTGCGCGCCCGAACTCTGAGTGAGGTTTCGATAGTCACCCTTTTCCGACGGCACCGTGAAAATTTCGCCCCGAGCTTCGAAGGCAGCGCGAACCCCGGTCGGCGAGAGTGCGGAGTTACGGATCATGCTGGCTACTTTCTTGAATTGCGCGCGCGCCCAGGGAAGATCGCCGGTTACCTCTATGTTGAGTTTACGCGCCAGTTCTGTGCCGGATTCGACCAGATAGATATAGCCGGCCTGCTCGTAAACGATCGCGTCCGGACCCGCCGACGCGGTCATGATGTCGAAGTCGTCATGATGCGTGAGTTGGGTCACCTGTTTCGTATCGAGGTGGCAAGCGAAGAGATTCATCGTGTGATTGCGATCGGAGAGGAAATAGATCGTATTGCCGATCCACATGGGAAGCGTGTCGTTGCTGTTGGTCCAGGGGAGTTTTTCAACTGAGTAGTCACTTAAGTTCATGACTGAGATTGGATGAGTGCGTCCGCCCCTGTAGTGTCGCCATTCACTGGTCTCGTACCACTCCGGAACGAATGCAGTTGTAATCTCCTCGTAGGCCAGCCGGCGACCATCCGGCGAGTAAGCGGCGCTGAACGCGCGGGGCATCGGCAACGGCTCCGGCAATCCACCGTCCAAACCGACTGTCCAAAGCCGGAAGTACGACTGTTGTGGTGCGCTGGTCCGTACTGAAGCAAAGATCACGCGCCGGCCATCAGGTGTCCAGCCGCGGACGCGATCGATGCCCGGATGATAAGTCAAACGCCGGGGATCGCCGCCCATGGTCGGCGTCACATAAACGTCGGTGTTGCCCGCAACGGTCGAGGTGAAGGCGATCTGCGAGCCGTCGGGTGAGAAATATGGATCAACCTCGACACCGGGTGTCGAGGTTAGTCGGCGCGCCTGGCCTCCGCTGCGCGAGACGACCCACAAGTCTCCTGCGTATTCAAAGGCCACCGATTCACGACTCACCGTTGGGTGGCGCAGCAAACGCGTGCCTTGAGCAGTAGCTATGCCTGAGACATACAGACACAGCAAGAGCGCGAACATTAGTTGTCGTATGGTCATATTGGTCTAAATTATTTTCGAGAAACTTCAATTGTCGCCGGCAACGACACGTTAGAACTCAATTCTCAAACCGATTTGCCCTTCGCGTCCCGGAAGCACCTGTTTCAGGGCGCCGAATGCAAGGTTAGCGTTTGTTGTTGTCGTTTCCACCGCGGCGGGATTTCTTCGGTTGAATAGATTGAAGAACTCGAAGAGAACTTCTACTTTGGCCCGCTCGTGAATGTTGAACCGCTTGCCGAAACGCATATCAAAATTAACGAAGGAAGGCGAGGTGAACGCATTCCGCCCGGGAGTAAGATCTGTCCCGTTGAGAGTCCCATTGCCATCGGGATCGGCTGAGGATCCAGTGCGGCTGAAGTGAAAACCGCTTTGCACGCGAAAGATCCCACTGAGCTGTACTTGCCACGGAAGTGCGAGCAAACCGTTAAGCTGAAAGGTGTGATCGACGGATAGATCGGATGGTCCTTTATCCAGATCAGGACCATACACAAACGTGCCAGCCTGCGCAACGAACCTGCCGTTGTTGCGGGTAAATGGACCATTGGCATTGGTTTTGACGACGCCCCCTTCGGTGATTGATACCACAGGTGCGATGCCTATAAAACTATCCGAGGGAAGAGAATTGATGCCAAGCTGATTGTCAGTCTCCCTGGCGCGGGCGTAGTCTCCGTTCAGGACGAACCGGTGACTGAGACGCTTGTTGAAACCGACGACGAAAGCGTCATATTTTCCTGAGTACCAGGGGCCAAAGGTGTTGATGGCGCCCGCGGTGAATGGTGGTAGAAACGTGCGGGCGGCGGCGCGGGACTGAAACGCGAGATTGGATTGCCGCACGCCCAGCAAGTTATGCATCCTACGGTTATAGTAGTCCGCCTGGACTACTATCTCCTTCCCGATCTCTCGCTGTACGCCGATACTAAAACTGGTTGTGAAGGGCGTGCTGAAGCTCGAGTCTATGCTTGTCGGTAAGATCTGAGGAGGTATAGCCGCATGAGTCAGGGCACCGAACGGTCCCCAGAAAAAGAATCCCGACGCTTTTCCTACGGCCGCACTTGCCTGAGCCACGTACTGGTCCGGTGTTAGCCCTGACAACGACTGAATGTTTGAGATATTGATCACTCCGTTGGCTGGAATCAGGCTATGTCCGGGGGCCACCACTTTGTTGAGTCTGTCTATGCCTACATAGAGTCCGGGTGAAAACGGGCAGGCTAGGTTGCCGGCTACGATCTGCGCATCGGTGAGATTGGTCGAGACACAAAGCCCGCCCGCGAATAGCGAGGCGTTGATGGCTGCAGGAGCGATAGTCGGTACTCCATAGAACCCGCGCGGATACGAAAATGGTTGTACCACTCGCCGATCGGCGCCGCCGAAGACTGGGACGTCGCGCACCAGACCCAGCCGGAACTGATCATAGAATCTTCCGTAATGTCCACGTACCACTGTTTTCGGTGTTGCCGCCCAGGCGAAGCCGATTCGTGGGGATATGTTGTCCTTTTTCACGAACGCTGAATCATAGTCCCAGCGCACGCCGAAATTCAAAGTTAGGTTACTGAGAAACTTCCAGTCGTCCTGAGCGAACACGCCGTTATAGTCATTGCGTAGATGGATCTCATTGGCCTGTGGTGTAAGTCCCCCAGCAGTGGTCACCGTAAAGAAACCGGAATTGACTGGACCATACGTCAGGAAGTCATTGACTGTAGCAAACAGTTGCAGCGTTTGCGTCTGCTCTTCGATACCGTCAACCTTTGTCCGCAAGAAATTCCAACCGAACTTGATGTTGTGATGATCCCCCAGGAATTTTCCGGCGTTTGCCGACAGTGAAGTGTATTTCTGGTCCAGGCTGGAAGCCGTTACGGGATTACCGAACGCAACGGATCCTAGATCGCCACCAATTCCGCCCGTGGTAAAAGAGCTAAATATCTGGAACGTTGTGCCCGCTCCGGCTTCCGGATGTGCTGGTGCAGTGTTGGAAGGTTCGCCGCGATACCCACCGCGCAGAGTCAACACCCAGGGATTGCTCTGATTGCCCAGGAGCACAGTATCACTGAATCCCAATAAAAGGCTGCGTCCGCTGGTGTCATTTCGACGCGATGGCAAGCTGTTCGCTGATGAAAGCGGAAGAAATTCCTTTACTACTGCGTTTGTATAATTCACCTCCTGAGACAGATGGTGACGGCCTAATTGTTCATCAAGCTTAAAAAAGCCACGCGACTCAAACGTGCGCGATGGATTATCAAATGGCGTCTCAAAATTACGCAGCAATTGATCGGCCTGTGAATTTCCAGTGCTTGGGAAAGTGAAATTGAGCGTACGGTTCTCTCTTATACGCTCAGCCGAACCGAAGAAGAAGACTTTGTCCTTGATCAAAGGGCCCCCAAGCGCCAGGCTATAGTCATATCTGTGCAGTGGAGGCGCATCCCTATTGGTTCCCAAAGCGTTCGAAGCGTCGAAGGCGTCATTGCGATGGAACAGCGACCCCACACCGTGAAAGCCGTTTCCGCCGCTCTTCGTAATGACATTCACAATGGCCCCGGACGCTTGGCCAAACTCGGCTTTATAACCTGTTGTCAGCACCTGAAATTCGGCAATGGTCTCCTGATTGAATTGCGCCGCGGCGCCACCGTTGAACGTATTTTTATTCGGCTGGCCATCTATCATGAAGTTACTGTTCCCCGCTCGCTCACCAAGCACGGGTGTGGAATTGTCGCTACCCACATTTGCTTGCCGGTTGATCACGACTCCGGGAACAAGTTGCAGTAGATCGAGATAGTTGCGGCCATTGACAGGCAGTTCTTGGATTTGTCGCGGGACAATAGTCGAGCCGGTGGCCGATGAGGTCGCGTCAATCAACTGGGTTTCCGCCGTGACACTGACCAGTTCCTTCATGTTGCCGACCTCGAGTTGTATATCCAAAGTCAGAGTGCGATTGATCGTTAGCTCGAGATTGTCAATTGTGCGGTCGGCAAACCCCCTACCTGAGACGTTGAGGGCATAGGTCCCTGCCGGCAACGCCGTTCCTTCAATGTTCGAAGTAGTTTGCGCCAGAGCAGGCAAGCTAAAAAACAGACACGTTAAACTTAAGCCAAAAATGATCAGTACGGTCCTCATCGCTCTCTTCACCTCCGATTAAGTGTCGCTCAGGTCTTCCTTGTGGGAATGATTAGTCACAGCGCCATTGACTACACAGATAAGTAGGGTCTCTCTACCGCAAGTGCTGCAAAATGTCAATAGTGCGACAGATGCTGCAAAACCTTCTTGCCACTCGAAACGTGATTTGCTATCTTGCCGGGCCATGCGAACTCGATCCGAAGTTGTGGCTCGGCCCCTGCAAGCCGTTGATGAACAGCTCGCGATCGATAAGATCGAAATTCGCACTGTGCGTTTACTGCTTAAGGAGCCGTTCGAAACCAGCTTCGGTCGGATTGATTCGCGACTTATATTCCTGGTTAGTGTCGCGGCTGAAGGGCTGTCCGGGTGGGGCGAAGTGGTCGCCGCCGAGGAGCCACGCTACAGCTACGAAACCGTTGGCACCGCTCAGCATGTAATCCGAGACTTTCTCGCCCCGGCGATGTTGTCGCGACCGGTTGCAAGCCTGAGCGACCTTTCCGCGCGTTTCGAAACATTTCGCGGACACAATATGGCCAAGGCAGGATTAGAGCTGGCCTATATGGACCTGCTCGCGCAAACGAGAGGTTGGTCACTAGCGCAATTGATTGGGGGAGTACGAACACGCATCCCGGTGGGCGTCAGTCTCGGCATTCAGCTTTCACTGCCTGGACTTTTGCAGCGCATCGATCGCTACCTGGACCTGGGTTATCAGCGGATCAAGCTCAAGATCAAACCCGGCTGGGATGTTGACATCGTGCAAGCGGTGCGACGACGCCATGCGGACATTGTGCTTTCGGTCGATGCCAACTGCGCCTACACGATTGCGGATGAAAATCACCTGCGCGCGCTCGACGATTGCGACCTGCTCATGATCGAGCAGCCGCTTGATCATGACGATTTGCTTGATCACGCCAAACTTCAATCTGCAATAAAAACGAAGATCTGTTTGGACGAAAGCATCACCGGAGTAAAGCGAGCCGAAGAAGCTCTTGATATGGGGAGCTGTCGAATTGTCAACATCAAGATCGGACGAGTTGGTGGCTACTCACAGGCTCTGGCTATTCACGATTTGTGCTATTCGAGAGGCATACCGGTCTGGTGCGGCGGTATGCTTGAGTCTGGCATCGGGCGCGCGCACAATATCGCCCTGGCAAGCCTCGGAGGATTCTCACTCCCCGGTGACATCTCAGCCAGCTCGCGTTACTTCGCGCGGGACCTGATCGTTCCGGAGGTAAGCGTTGCCGCTGATGGTACAGTAGAAGTTCCGCGTGGATCGGGGCTCGGATTTGAGCTGGATCTGGATTACATTGCTTCTAACACAGAGACGGCTGACCGATTCGAAGCAAGAGGTCTAAAGAAGTAAGGTGAGAAATGAAGAGTTCTAATTCATCCAAAAGAACCAGGATTGCCTTTCACAATTCCGATGGCAATGGAAAATCTTCACCGACCGCTCTAGAGGCCTGCTTTGCAAAGGCAAGATCGAACTTAAATCCGCGCCGTCAGCGATTGGTCCGGGCCATCCTCGATTCCGCCGATGAGACTTGCTTCCTCTCTTCTCGCGAGATGGCCAAACGCTATCACGTCGACGCTACGACAATCCTGCGTACGACTCAGGTGCTTGGCTATGAAAGTTTTGCCGCTTTCGCAGCCGACCTCCGCCAGCACTTCTTCGCGCGCATCACTCCCTACGCAGCGCTGAAAGCGGCGACGCAAGAGAAGCGAAGCGTTGAGGATCACATCGATCATGCATTAGATAAGGCATTAGACAACCTGAATATTTTGAAATCGGAATTGGACCAGCAGCGTATTGTTGAATTGGCCAGGCTGATTAAGCGTTCCCGCCAAGTCCTTGTAGTTGGGTTGGATTTCGCCACTTCACTCTCTTATTATCTGGCTTATGGGCTGTTGGCGCTGGGGTTCGATGCAGAGGCGCCGATAGGCAGCAGCGGGAATCTGCAATACAAAGTCGAAGTATTGACCTCCAAAGATGTTTTGGTAGCGATCAGTTTTGGTCAATGCCTTAGGGATACGGTTGAGGCAGTGCTGCGGGCCAGAAAACAAGGTGTGGCGACTTTTGGAATCACCGACAGCAGCACCTCGCCAATTGCTCGCTACTGTGACGCTTATTTGGTTTCTCCCGTCGTCAGTCCTTCGTTTCTTAATTCTTATGTTGCTCCCATGGCCGCGATAAGCGCTATTCATGTGGCTTGCGCTCATATAGATCCCAAGCGTTCGCTTAACCGCCTCAGGCCTACCGATAGAGAATATGCCTCAGGGCCGCGCTGGTACCGTGAGCCGAAAGGGTTCAACGGGGATTTACCCTAAAGGTGGTGCGGCGTGAGTGCAATCGAAGCACCAACAATTGCAATTCGTGACATAGAATTGCTGTCGGAAATGCGCGAGGTCGAAACACTCCAGAAAGAAATCTGGGGTTGTGACGACCGCGATGTCGTACCACTCACGGTTTTCGTAGCGGCGAAGGAGGTGGGCGCGGTTCTTATCGGCGCCTATGACGGTCCTTTACTTATCGGTTTTGTCTTTGGTTTTCCCGGTTATGAAAATGGCCACATCGTGCATCATTCTCACATGCTTGCGGTCAAGGCTTCGTATCGTAACCTCAACTTGGGCTACAGGCTTAAGTTAGCGCAACGCGAGCGAGTTCTCGGACAAGGCATCAAGCGGATTACGTGGACCTTCGATCCGCTGCAGAGTTTGAATGCATACTTCAATTTCGGGAAGCTGGGTGTGCTCGCGGACAGCTACAAAATCAACTTCTATGGCGAAGCTACTTCGAGTTTTCTGCATCAGATCGGCACCGACCGGCTCTGGGTAACCTGGCCGCTTGAAAGTCAACGCGTCCGCGCGCGCTTGCAACCTGAAGCGAGCCGGAAGGAATCGCCGTTTAACACGAAACATATTCCGCCTTTGGTTCAGGTTGGTTCTAACGATACCCCGCAGAGGAACGAGTCACCTGACGTTCTGGGTCGGGAACGTCTCTTCATAGAAATCCCTGACGATATTATCGCGCGGCAAGGCGGGTCGCCGGATTGGGCGTTCAGTTGGCGCGAAGCAACTCGCTGGGCTTTCGCTCAGACGTTGGCTTATGGATATCTGGTCGAAGAGTTCAATCGTTCGCACAGAAGAGAGCACTCGGTCGGAATCTATTCTCTCAATTACCAGAAAAAGATTGAAGACTTCGTTTAGCTGAGCATATCGGATCTTTGGAGATCACAGGCTAATGAGCCGAGCACGACTCGAACCTGCGACCCACTGGTTAAAACTGCGGCTAGGCCGATTCCATCCAGTCACGGCCCTCTAGATCTATTAACATTTTACACAGGTTGCAGCCGCTTCGGAGTTCATCTAGTCACAGCCATTCATACCTGTTTGCCGGTATTCACGTCACAAATTTGCCACAGCTCATTCCTTGCCAAATCGATTAGCTCGTTGTGAGACTGGTGGTTCTGTGGCCCGTTCCGGGCTACGACTTATTGGGCTTCGTGAGCCGAAGGGGCTGCGCACTGCGCGCTTGCTATCTACCTTCTTCAGCGCCTTCGGACGCAGCAGCACTATCACAAGATGGTCCTGTAATACTCCCACTGCTGCTTCAGCTTCGCCAACAACGCGATGAAGCGGGCATCTTGTCGAAGGTTATCTAAATTTGTATCCCTCTCAAACATCGGGTAGCAGGGGAAGCCGTCCTCAGCCGCCGCCTCCAACCACTTTATTGCCATCTCACGTTTATTCATGCACGCATACGCACAAGCGATGAAATAGGCCGTATGATGGAAATGACCAAATCCTTTTCCTCTTTCTATTGCCAACTCAATCTCGTCCTGCGCACTGCGTTCTTGTCCCGCCGAGGCCGCCAGTAAAGCCTTGAGGCCAGTGAATAGGCCGCCATTGTCCTTCGGGTAGTCTCTTAAAAATTGCTCAATTGCAGTTGATGCCTCCTCTTTCCTGCCGAGATTGATGAGGGCCCAAGCAATCTGGTGCCCGACCAACTCTCGATTGGCTTCCTTAGGTATGGCCTGTAGAACGGACAGAGCCTGTTCATACTTTCCTTGGAGATTTAGAGTCTGCCCGATTCGGAATTGAGCCAGGTTATTGTTGGGGTTTGTTGCGACTGCTTTTTCCGCTTCTTGAAGCGCCTGGTCGAAGGCGCCAATGTGGCAATAGACGAGCGCGAGCTGATTTCGCGCCTCATCCAAACTTGGATTCAAAGTCACTGCGCGTCGATATTCTTGAATTGCCTTCTCGTGAGGGAAACGGTTAGCAGGGGTCCAGAGAATGCGGCCACGGGCTAAGTGGGCCACGGCTAAATCCGGATCTAAGGCGAGGGCTTTCTCCGCAGCGACAAAAGCCTTTTCGGCCAACTGCTTCTCACCGGGCGCGAATAAAAACAGCTTCCATGAGAATGCTTGAGCCAATTCTGCATAGCCCGCGGCAAAGGTCGGGTCTGTGCTCACCGCGTGTTCCAGAGCCGTGATGGCGGCTTCATTATCCTCTTTCGTTTGGCGATTGAGATGAAACCGTCCCCGAAGATAGTGATCGTAAGCTTCCGGATTTACGCCACGGACGCTTCCGAATTGCAGTTGCTCCTGCGGTGTAAGTTTGATTCTGATTTCGCCGACGATGTCTTGCGTCACGTCTCTCTGTAACGCCAGCACGTCTCGCAGGTCGCGCTCGTAGCTGTCAGCCCATAGATTTCGCTCGGTTGCGGCGTGTACTAACTGCACCGTGATTCGGACGCGCTCGCCTGAGCGCACCACTGAACCTGTCAGGACGGCATCTACGTTCAAGTCGCGGGCGATCTCAGTCAGCGGTTTGTGCGCACCTTTGTACTGCATTACCGATGGCCGTGACATCACCCGCAGCGCGCCGATCTTTGCCAATTCGGTGATCAGCGACTCGGTCATCCCATCGACGAAGTAGTCTTGTGAACCATCGCCGGACAGGTTCTCAAGTGGCAGCACAGCCAACGACTGAATGCGAGCGCTGTCTTTGCCCAATATGCGCTCGCGTATTCCGCGCGGATTCAACCCGAGAATCAATACTGAGAGCAGCAGCAATCCAACCAAAACAAGTTCCCAGCGGCGAAAAAAGGCGCGTGGCTGTGATGCTTCGATTGGCCCGAGCGAAAGAGTCTGTCTAGCGGCATCTGCGACGGCTGTACCTTCTTGATCTGCTTTATCTAATTCGCGAGCTGAGGCCTCCTTGCGGTTATCCCATCGATCCTTAACGTCTGCGACAAAGCGATAACCACGGCGGGGCACTGTTTCTACGTATTGATGTTCATTCGGGCCTTCTCCCAGTGCTCGCCTCAACGCCGACATGTTTACCGACAGATTAGCTTCCTCGACAAAGCTATCCGGCCAGATTCGCTTCAATAACTCATTCTTCTCGATCAGGTGACCGCTGTTTTCTACGAGCACGACCAGGAGGTCGAATGATTTAGGAGTGAGCGGCACAGGTTGATTGTCGCGCAGAAGTTGCCGTTCTTCGGGAATGAGCCGGAAAGGACCGAATTCGTAAATGCGCGGCGCTTGACTGACCATACGGCTGAAACAGAGTTCTTTGGAGATCCCTTGGTAAAAAACTGGAAAAGTTTAAGGACTTTCAAGCCTCCCACTGACTAATGTCTCGCCCTCAATCGCGCCAGTTGGGGGTAACGCAGATTGTAGTACAGAGCATTCGGCAAGCAAACACGCTTTACGGCCGACAATCTCTCTTTCCAGATTCTGCGACCTCTGCAACAAACTAACGGTACACCAACCAGAAAAGGGTAAATCAAATATGAGACTCACGAAATTCAGGATAACACTCGTAATCGCAGTTTGCCTTAGTGCCGCTCTCTTGGGTGTCCTAGTCTATGCGCAGGCTACTAACATACTCGCGGTAGGCACCATTCCTCACTCCGAACTATTCGATGGCCCGGCCACAGTGACGGTGCGGACACTTACCATAAACCCCAACACATCACTCGCTTGGCATTATCATCCCGGGTACGCCTTCAGCGTCGTAAAAAGCGGCACATTAACCGTGGAGGATGGATGTGGTGGTGAGGAAACGCTCTTGCCAGGGGATGCTTTCGAGGAGCTGGATGGCCGTGTGCATAGAGCGAAGAATCTGAGCGCGACAGAACCGATCCTTATCTACAACACCTTCGTTGTTCCAGAGGGGAAACCGACAACGAGGAATATCCTCGGAAATGAACGCCGATGTGGTCCGCCAAGAGATATCAATGAATGCATGGACGGAGGGTGGGCGAACTTTACTCAACCGCGCAGCTTCGCTGATCAGGGAGACTGTGTTCAGTTCGTTCGTCACCGGCCACAGAACGTGATCCCCGTTCCAGAGGATCTGCAAAATTAAGGCGTGGGCCGGACACTGGTACAAGCCACGACTGCTTTAAGCAATCCAACTTTGCGCTGCAGCGAGCCACACAACAAGAAAGGGCGACTTAACTTGTCGCCCTAACTTGTTCATCTTAAATGGTGAGCCGAGCAGGACTCGAACCTGCGACCCACTGGTTAAAAGAACGGTTAAGCCGATTCCATCCAGTCACGGCTCTTGGGATCTATTAACATTTTTCACAGGTTGCAGCCGCTCTGGAGTATATCTAGTAACAACCATTCACACCTATTTGCCGGTATTCACGTCACAAATTTGCCACAACGAATCTGAGCAATCGTCTCCTGGTTCTGCCAGCGGAGCAATCAACGAGAGAATAGATATCTCCGTTAGCTTCGTCATGCGCTTGTGATAAATCAACCTGTATGGCCTTCGATTCTTAATCTAAGAGAAGAAACCTGAACAACAGATTCAAATCGCATGAAAGCGGCATCCCTTGGTCTTACAAAACCATAGCCGTATCCATCGGCCTATCGGTGGTCAAGATGTTGCTTCGGCTGGGTTCGTATCAACACGTCGCGTCACAGCTTAGCCAATCTTCATTCCTCGACTATATCACTCAAACTCCTGTTTGTAGTCGAACAACGCGTCTAATTCCTTTCGCAGCGCCTCGTCACCGGCGCAGGCTTCATCCAGAAACGCACCTCGCTTATCTAGTGGCAGTTCAAGCATCGCATCGGGTAATTGGTCAAGCTGCTTTCAGGGCTCACGCTGCATGACGGATCTGCCCTCGTGTTTTCATCTCGCAAACTTCATGATCCAAATATCACCCGTGATGTGTCCGCGCGAATAAAGCAGTTGGCGACCATCGTGTGAAAGCTGGGGGTCTTCCAGGAACAGTCCGGATTCCGGAAAATTCGTTGCCTTCGCCGGCTGGCCTCGCTGCCAATCTTGTGCTGGACCAGGCACGCGGTAGATGTTCTTATGGTCGGGTTGAAAGTACAGCCACTTGCCCGAGGGCGAGACGAATGGATGATAATCTTGATGTGGAGTAGCCACGACGACGCGTGACTGCCCGCCCTCCACGGGCAGCGCCCGCAGATCTAAACTGCTCGCGTTGGATTGGTAAATCAACCATCTACTGTCTGGACTGAAGGTGGCAACGGGCACTACACCCGGCTCGTTGGTAACACGGCGCGCGCTCTTCGTCCCCAGCTCAAAGATGAATAGCTGGTTCTCACGATCGTCAACCACCGAGCCATAGACGATGGCTTGACCATCCGGCCGCCAGGCAGGATTGACTGCATTCTCGATCAGCAAACGCGGGCTCGCTCCATCGGGCGACATGAGCCATAAGCTACCCGCGGTCCCTGAAGAGGCTTGCGACTCGTTCACGGGTCTGCGAGCGAAAGCGATAGTTTTGCCGTCAGGAGACCAGCGCGGAGATCCATCATCAAATTGTGGATCCGAGGTCAATTGAATCGGACTAGAGCCGTGATCAATCCGCCAGATATGCCCGCTTGCCGCCTGATAATCTCGAAACACGATGGAATGTCCGTCAGGTGAAAAGCTCAAGGCGTAAATGATCTTATCGCCGGATGTGGCCGGCTGCGGCTCGCCTGTTTGACGGCCTATTTCGGAGTCGAAGGGCAATGTTTCGGCGTTAAAAGAAATTTCCTGCGCTGCGAAGGCGATGAGTTTTCCATCAGGCGAAACCGCGGCTTGTATGTCACGCCCTCGCCCGACCGTAAGTGGCTCAGGCGTTCCTTCTGCTGTTCCTTCCGTCGTCGAAAAAGGTACTTGCCACAACGAAAAATTTTTGCCCGGTTCGCCATTTGAATAAATGATCATCCGGGAGTCTGCGCTCCAGACCGGGCGCTTGCCTTTAACGAGTCGCCGCGCCTCGCCACCTTCGGCGGGGACGACGAAAATGTTATTCCCCGCTTCGAATGTTATCCAATGCTTATCCGATGAGTAGCTCGGATATAGCCAGAACGCCGCAAGTGGCTCATCGGTTTTGAATGTAATAGGTATGTCTTGCGCCTGGCCGCCTTGTGCGGGAACTCGCCGCATTTTTGATTGGAACCTTGAGGTGCCGCTTGTGTAGATAATCGTTGAGCCGTCCGGCGACCAAGACGGGAAATTGCCCAAATCAGCGATCCGCCGCGCGCTGCCTCCGAACGCCGGCATCACCCAGATATCGCCGCCCAGCAGAGGAAAATCAACGCCGGGATAGTGAAGGTTGGATGAACTTGAGCGTGTCGAAACGAACGCGATCTGTTTGCCGTCCGGCGAGAAAGCGGGTTGTACGTCGTCGGCTGAATTGTTGCTGATGTTTATGTCCGGTCCGCCTGAGATTTGTTTCAGAAAAATTTGAAAAGTACCCGTGCGATCTGCGACGTAGGCGATAGTCTCGCCGTCCGGCGAAAAGGTCGGCTCGCCTTCGTAACCCGGATCGGTTGTTAGCGCAGTTAGCGAGACGTTTCGAAGATTTAGAGCACGTTCTGCCTGTCTGCTCGATCTGCCCATCTCCCATGCAACGATAGCGATGCTCATACCAATGGCTATCCCGATGATGGGCCAGAGCAGGCCCATGGGTTTCTTCCGCGCTCTTTGCACGAGAGGCTGCACGCGCGCGCTCACTAGCGAGTTCGCCTCAAAAGCGCGTTTAAATCTTCGGAGATCTAACTCGAAGTCTCCCGCATGCTGGTATCGTTCTGCCGGGTCTTTGGCAAGAGCTTTCGCAAGAATGTCTGTCAGTTCGAGTGGGACTTTTGGGTTTATTTCAGTGATCGCTGGCAGCTCTTCATTGATGATCGCATGAAGTGTGTCAATCGCCGACTTGCCCTCAAACGCCTTATGCCCCGTGAGCATCTCATAGAGCACGACGCCCAAGCTGAAGATGTCCGTACGATGGTCCAACGGGCGTCCTGCCGCTTGCTCGGGTGACATATAGGCGACGGTGCCCACAATTACGCCCGACTTGGTCTGGTCATAATCCTTCGTCACATGAGCTATAGTCACATTGCTGGCTGCGAATTGCGCTCGCTGTTTTTCAATGAGTTTTGCAAGACCAAAGTCCAAAATCTTGATCTGCGTCGCGCGCGTGACCATCAGATTCTCAGGCTTGATATCGCGATGGATGATGCCTGCAGAGTGGGCGGCGGCGAGCCCCGAGGCGACTTGCGCGGCGGACTCAACTGCCTGCTTAACACTGAGCCTGTCATGCTGCAGTCGCACCCGTAAGCTCTCGCCTGCAACATACTCCATTGCGATAAAGTCCCGCTGTCCGTCTGAAGCGAGGTCGTAGATGGTAACGATGTGCGAGTGGTTCAGCGTCGATGTGGTCTTTGCCTCCTGAGCAAAGCGTCGACGCACTTGTTCATCAGTGAGCAGATCATCCGGTAAACGCTTCAAAGCTATGTTGCGGCCAAGGCGCGTGTCCTCAGCAAGATAAACCTCACCCATCCCGCCGGCGCCAAGTCGCGAGATGATTTTGTAGTGACCCACGATCTGGCCCAACAACGAATCTTTTTTGTCCACCAGCGCCTTGGCCGCTACTTCCAACGCAGGCTGTTCGAGAAAACTGCGTGCGCCATCATCCGCGGCGAGCAACGCGTCTAATTCCTTTCGCAGTACTTCGTCACCGGAGCAGGCCTCATCGAGAAACGCGGCTCGCTTCTCTGGCGGCAGCTCAAGCGCTGCATCCAGCAAACGGTCAACCTGATTCCAGCGTTCACGCTTCATGAATGGAAATTGCGGAATGTTTTGTGACGCGGGGCGGCAAGAGAGCGCCACGCCAGAGGTTCTATTCCAACGCTCCTTTCAGCCAAGCTTTCGCTTTGCGCCACTCACGTTCGATCGTCCGCGATGAGACGTTCAGATACTCGGCAACCTCATCATTAGTAAGGCCGCCAAAGAACTTCATTTCTACGATCCGGCTCTTTTGTGGATCAAACTCTGCTAGCTTCGTTAGGGCGTCGTCAATCGCCACCAAATCCACAACGCGCTCTTTAGTCAAAATAGCCGTAGCGTCAAGCGACAATCTCTGTGCGTGACCTCCCCTTTTCTGGCGCGCTTGAGAACGCGCGTGGTCCACCAGAATGCGCCGCATCAACTGCGCTGCAATACCGAAGAAATGACTGCGGTTCTGCCAGCGAACATTTTTTTGATCGACAAGTCTGAGATAAGCCTCATTAACTAACGCCGACGTTTGCAGGGTATGCCCAGGATTTTCACGCCGCATGTACCGGCGGGCCAATCGATGAAGCTCGTCGTAAACCAAGGGCGTCAATTGCGCCAACGCCGCCTCGTCACCTTGGCTCCACGCTATCAACAACTGGGAAACACTGCTGCTTGAAGAGGTCATTGCACTGCCCCGTTTACCTAACCTTTTTCCACCCTTCCCGCTCGTTTGTCAAGAAAGGTATTGGCTCTTCAGAGGGGAGGATTTTCTGTTGTCGGGTTCTCTAGAAAAACGTCGCGTTAAGACATGAGGGTGAGAAATGATAACCACGCGATATGCGGCGCTGTTTAGCACTGTTCGTTTTGTCAGCCGCAGTCGGGCTTACCATTTCAGCTCCTGTCCACTTCGCGAAAAGGAGCATTCTCATGTCTATGCTAAACACGGAAGGGGGGGACTATGATGAAGAGAATGAACACACGGCGCCAATTTATTCAATGCGGAGGCGGAGGGCTGGGGGGCAGGCTCCTGAAGCGAGCGCTCCTGATCACGAGTACGGCGGCTCTTCTGGGTGTGCCGCAGATTGCCAATGCGGATGTCGTGACCGATTGGAACACGATCGCGGTCAGCACCGTGTCTGCCGACACAGTTGCTAACCGCCAGAGCCGTGACATGGCCATGGTGCATGCGGCGATGTTCGACGGCATGAACGCGATCCGGCCGTACTACACGCCGGCTATGGTTTCGATCACGGCAAAGGGCTACGCCTCGCGCGAGGCGGCCGCAGCCCAAGCGGCTCACGATGTGCTGATTGCGCTGTTCCCGGCCCGGCAGGCCAACCTCGACGAGAAGCTCGCGGCGTCGCTGGCGCAAATCCCGAACGATGATGAGCACGGCCACCGACCGAGGTACTGGGGCATCGTCGCGGGGCAGGTGGCAGCAATATCGGTGCTCTACGCGCGCCAGAATGACCACGCCTTCGATAGTGTCCCATTCACACCGCAACCAGGGCCCGGCGAGTACCAGTTCACCCCCGGCTGCAGCTCGGTCAATATCTCGGTACCCGGCTGGGGTAACGTCACGCCGTTTACGGTACCGGATCCCGACTACTTTCCGACGGCGACCCGGCCCGCGGTCACCGACCCGGAGTGGCTAGCCGCGCTCGACGAGGTCCGGGCCTACGGTGCGTCGAACTCGACCGTGCGCACCGCCGAGCAGACGCAGATCGGCCTGTTCTACATCGAGGGGTCAATGCCGCTCGTAAATCGCCTGGCGCGCCAGCTGGTGGCGCAGGAGCCAGTGGAGACCAACCTCGCTGCCGCCTCGAAGCAGCTACTGGCCCACGCTCGTCTGTTTGCCGCCATCAACATCTCGCAGGCAGACACCTACATCCGGACGTGGCGGGTCAAGTATCGCGAGCACTTCTGGCGTCCGTACACTGCGATCAACTTCCTCTATCCGGGGACAGACTGGACGCCGCTCCGCCAGACGCCGTGCCATCCCGAGTTCTATGCCGCGCATGGCACGCTGACGCCAGCCGGCATCACCGCGATCCAAAACTACCGCGGCAGCGATACCATCGACGTGATGACCACGAGCACCGCCCTCCCCGGCGTCTCGCGGCACTACACGAGCTTGAACCAGATTATCGAGGACGTGAACGTCGCACGCATCTACGCCGGATTCCACTATCGGTCGACGCTGGTGCGTAGCAACACGCTCGGTATCGCGGTCGCCAACTGGGTGAACGACAACATGATGATGGTGCTTCCCGAGAGCCCCCTCGGTCCCGAGGATGCGGACAACGACGGCAATTATGGCGGCATTTCGGTCGAAAGCTACAACGTAAACAACCTCGAGAACGAGGACTAAAAACCGATCGCGAGCTGAGTGAGCCCCCGAGGTCTAACTTGGCGCTGCAGCCGACGGCGCCAGCAAGGGTGAAGCGCCGCGGCTGAGCGGCGATCGTTCCCCTGTTTCCAGTTCCGAATCACCCGAGTTACCCGTCCAATCACTCACCGTATTCCGCCGCTCGCGCTGAGGTCCTGGCCTATTTGTTCCCGACCCGCGCACACTTCATTCGAGCGGTTGGCAAAGGGGCCCGTGACTCGCGAATCTGGGCTGGGATTCACTACCAGAAGGATAACGTTGCTGGTGTGCAGGTGGGGAAGTCGGTTGCTCAGGTTTATATTTCGCGGGCTCAGAGCGATGGTTCCCAGTAATCAACGACGAGGATACTTGTGAACAGTACAGCGTCTTTTATTGGTCAACTAAGAACAACCGTTCTAACCATAAGGTAGTCTTAATGGGCGGTTTTTACTGCGCAAGTAGAATGTGCATTAGAAGGCAGAGCCACGACAAGCTTCCATACTGTCGTGGCTTCTGCGATTAAGTGGCCGCTGCCATCAAAAAGGAACGGCACAAACCCGAGGACATTGGGCCACCGAACTATCCTACCTTCATCCTCGGCAATCACTAGGGGTGCTTTGCGGGGCCGAGGGCGGAGAGTCGAACCTGCACGGCCTTGGGCCAACGAATTTGAAGTTCCGTGAGAAGGCCAGGTTCGCTTGGGTGCCACTTTTCTGGTCTCATTGAATCATGAAATAACACAGAAGAGATTGGCGCAAAATTGTCACAAAATAAGGCGAGCAGGCCGGGCGTCAATTATTGACTACGATTATCGCGGATCCAAAACTGCGACCCACTGGTTTTCGACCAGTTAGTCAACCCGTGTTGGTCTTACTTCTCGTGAAGCTAAGTCCTTTATTTTCAGAAGTGGTGAGCCGAGCAGGACTCGAACCTGCGACCCACTGGTTAAAAGCCAGTTGCTCTACCGACTGAGCTATCGGCCCACACTACCTTTTTTGCGCGCCGCGATTGCGTGCTGTTTTCTAGCAAAGAATTCGAGGTGGAATTCTACCGAACCACCGATATAAAGTCCAAAGTGCGTCTTCATCAGCGGTCTCTTCAGGACCATACTTCTTCAGGACATCCATCTTCAGGCTTGCCTTTACCCTCCATGACATTACACCTTCGGTACAATAAAGACGAGCCGAATAATGGAGCATGGAGTTAAAGAAGATATCCTCCGTCTCCACACCACGGAGCGGTGAATCCGACCCCTGAAAGTGGTAGGGCAAACGCTTCTTTTTTGCAAAGCAAGCCAGCTAGCAAGGAACGTGAGCCTCCACCGCAAGGCGGTGGCATCCTCAAAAGTTGACTGCTCGACGTTTTAGCGGCGGGCGTGAATCTTCCCCGGACAAGCCGGGGGCATCCAGCAACAGTTTTCACACATCCGCGGTAGCGCCGGGCCGATGCCGGCTGTCAAGGGCCAAGTTGCTGCGATCGACCCGGCGCTACCGCGCTCGGTTCTGTAGTGCGAGTCATCTAATCCTCGCCAAAAAACCTTCTCTTTACTGACTCATCTGTCGGCAATTCGGGGCCGCTGAATATATGATCGGGCACACGGCTTGGGTCTTCCGCGATCAGCGGTAAGGCGCGCGTGCGGCGCGCATCAGCATCAGCACCTTGCTCCAGAAACATGGTCCTGAACCATTCCTCGACCTGGCGTACCACCGCGTAATAACGATCATGCTCAGTTGCGTAAATGTGCCCGGCGACGTCCCAATTATCGTTCTGCAACAGCTGATCGCGCAACACCCGAACATCACGGACTGTCAGCGATAATCCCTGCCCAAACGAGGGATCGCTGGTGGCCGCTGCATCTCCAAGCAAAACCACTCCGTCCTTGTACGGGTGATCGACCCAGAAATCACCACAACGAAAAGACGCCAGTGGTCCAATCGGTCGGGCATTGTCGAAGTATGCCGCCACTGGTTCAGCTTTCTTTGCTTCCGCAAGGAAACGCGGCACATTCTCATTTCCCTGCAACCGCAGACCGGTATCCTCCCGGTAGGCAACATAGGTGCGACAACGACCTCGGCCAACGGGAGTCGCCGCGGTCAATCCCAACGGTGGAGTGAACAAAAAATATGAACAATCTTCCGGGGCGGTCACATCGGCAAGCAATAAACCAGCAAAGTAGAAGGGCTGCGGAGCTTCGTGTATCTGGAAGCCGGTCCACTGACGCGTGGTCGACGTGCGTCCATCGGCAGCAACAACTAAACGACAATTGACAACCTCGGTTCCGGCTCCAACTTGGAACGTCACTGAAGGCATTGCGCCCGCCTTGACGTTCATGACCGTCGCACCCCGTCGAACTTCCGCGCCTGCTGCCTTCGCAGCGGAGAGCACAACTTCCTGCATCTCGGGATGACAAAACCCGAGAGCCGGAAGTTGTTGAGGCGTGGTGACAGTCAGATCCCTTGGCCCAAAGCCAAGATCTGTGTAGGGAGCGTCTGCGCCACACGTATCTCTTATCAGCTCGTAAATACCGAGATCACGCGTTTCAGCAACTCCCCAGGGACATAAAAACTCACCGCGCACGCGGTCCTTAAACTCTCGCTCACGCTCCAGTATAAGTACGCGCTTCCCCTGCTCAGCCATGACTTTGGCAAGCGCGGAACTTCCCAGACCACCGCCGACCGTCACAATGTCGTATTGTTCCGAGGCCATATTAGATCTCCTTTCCCGTGATGAGGTATGCTACCCCAGGAGAATGGGTTTCCGCGACCTCTCAGAATGAAAGGCGGAGCCCAAATTGGATCTCCCGGCCTGGCGTGGCTGCTTCGGTGATAGTGCCAAACTGAGGAGTGTTCACGAACCGATTCGGTGTACCCAGGTTCGTATGGTTAAGCGCATTAAAGGCCTCAGCGCGCAGCTGGACCTTGATGTTCTCGGTCACCCCAAACTCAAGCTGCAAGGCAAGGTCAAGGGTCTGTTGCCCGGGACCATAAACAGTGTTTCGTCCCACATCACCGAAGGTGAACGCCGGCGGCGTGGCAAATGCCGCGGTGTTAAACCAATCATCGGCCGTGTGTGTGCCGGGCCCGAATACCGGCTGGCCCGTATAGTTGGCGCGGATTGGGTTTTCGCCCAGCAGCGTGCCGGCGTTTGCGGTATCGCCGAACACCGAGACGGTGAAGGGAAACCCGCTTTGCGCCTGATAGATTGCTGACAGATGCCAACTCTTGCTGATCGCATGGCCGAGCCCTGATTTGCCCCATAACGGGAGATCGTAAACGGCACTCAACGCCGAAGTGGCATCTGCGGAATCCCTGCCTGACGTTGCTTCACTGCTGGTAAGCCGAGGAGGAAACTCGCGAGCGCCGAACCCGTGCCCTCGTTGGTGGCCGTTTGCGTGGTGAAACCATTCGTGAACTGATAATAGCCGCGGTTTTGAAAGAACCCCCACATGGGCCAGATGAAATAGCGATAACTACCATCGAACTTCAGACTGTGTTTTCCAATCTGCCAGCTTAGCGAGTCACGAGTCTCTAGCTAGAATGGTGTTCCAAGCGTGCATGGGGGTAGCGATGAAGGTGTCACCCAGAACTGTCATGAGACCAAGGTTGGGAGGTAAGATCAATCTTTAGTTGGAGGAAAGCTAGCGCCTTAAACCTTCCTCGCTACCGCTATCAGTTCGCCGGGATACTTTGAACCATAAGGACTCTTATCATAATCGGCATACAAAGCTTCCAGGCGAAAACCGCATCTCGCCAGCAAGTGTTCCAGTTCGAACCTGAACAGATAGCGCAATCGGAATCGGTGCACCACTCGCTCCTCACTTCCATTGGGGTTCGTCACATAATAGATCAACTCGGCATCAGAGATTTGATTAAGGAAGTCGCGGGCGACAATGCGTGCGTGCCGCACCACACGACGGCCGTCAATGGTCGTAAATTCTGGCTCCTCTGCATGTTCCTCAAGGTATCGATCATCGGTAAGGTGTGGCAGAGAGGGATTAAAGACGTCCAGGATAAGGCAGCCACCAGGTGTCAAATGATGTCTTGCAGTTTGTAGACAGGACAATTGGTCCTCAGTAGTCAGAAGGTGCTGAAAGGGGCGGAACGGAATCGTGATCAGAGCGAATTGTCGTTTTATTTCGAACTGTCGCATGTCACCTTGCACGAGATAGGTTTTCAAGCGAACCGCCTCTGGTTCGGCAGATAATCTTTTTTGACACACTGACAACATTGACGCAGAGGCGTCGAGCCCTACTATCTCGATGCCTGCCCGGGCGGTCGGGATCAGCACACGCCCCGTGCCGCAACCGAGTTCCAGCACGGGTCCCGCAGAACTCCGGGCGATATCAACGAAGAAGTCCACGTCCTTGCGGTCGCGATAGGGCCGAATGTAATCGTACAATTCTGCGAGAAATTCATTGTAACCCTCTGAACAGTCCATGAGATTTCGTTATTTGCTATCCAATCACCGGCAGTATTCTTTAGCAATCCGAAGCATTGCGTCCAGACTATGCTCAACATCCGTGTCCTGAGTGGCCCAGGACGAAACACTAATCCGCATTGCCGTCTGGCTTTGCCAGACGGTACCACCACACCAACAGGTGCCGTCTGCCTGGAGATTAGAGATCACGCGATTCGTGGTTTCTGCATCTCCGAATCGTACCAACACCTGATTGAGCACAACATCATTGAGGATCTCGTATCCGGCGGCGCGTAAGCCATCAGCGAAACGTCTGGCATGACTGCAGTTGCGTTCGACCAATTCGCTAACACCTTGTCGTCCGAGCGAACGCAAAGCTGCCCATACTTCCACACCTCGCGCCCGTCTTGACAATTCTGGCGTAAAGTCCGAGGGGTTTCGAAACGGGCTGGCCGTAGGAAGATACTCAGCCGTGATCGACATGGCCGCGCGCAAGGCATCAGCGTCACGGACCAGAGCGATGCCACTATCATAGGGTACGTTTAACCACTTGTGAAAATCCGTGGCCCATGAGTCCGCATCGGCGAGTCCGGTCGTAAGGTGGACAGTCGTCGGAGCAGTCGCCGCCCAAAGCCCAAACGCGGCATCAACGTGAACCCAAGCCTCCGCCCGATGCGCAACGTCGCAGACTTCCCGGACCGGATCAAACGCTCCGGTATTAACGTTGCCTGCCTGGGCACAGACAATGGTTGGGCCGGAAAGATGCGGGATTGCCTCTGCTCGCATTCGTCCTTGTGAGTCAACTGGAACTCTTAGTACTCTGTTGCGGCCCAAACCCAAAAGCCCCAAAGCCTTGAACAGCGTGGGATGGGCTTCTTCACCGACGACGACCGTAATTTCCGGTGCGCCAAACAGTCCTTCTGCTTCGACATTCCATCCGGCTCGCTTTAACAAAGCATGACGCGCTGCAGCTAACGCGGAAAAATTCGCCATCGTTGCGCCCGTTACAAAAGCTCCTCCGGCCTTAGCAGGCAGATTGAAAAGGCTTAACAGCCAACGTAATGCGACTTGTTCAAGATGAGAGGTGGCCGGTGTGGGAGTGTAGAGTCCTGTGTTTTGGTCCCACGCGCCCGCCAGCCAATTGGCTGCCAGACTTACTGGGAGTGAGCCGCCGATGACAAAACCAAAGAAGCGTGGTCCGGCCATGGCTGTCGTGGCCGGAGAGCAGATCTCGTCAAGCAGTCTGAGGACTTCTTCAGGCGGGCTGGGCCCTTCCAGCAACGGCTCGTCCAAAACTGAGAGCCTCGCAATCGCATCGGTGCCTGGGGCCACACTACGAGCATCAAGCGCTTCGAGATATGAAATAGCACGGTGGGCGGCATCTTCTAAGAGGTCTCTCATGGAAATGTACTTATTTGTTCAGCGTTGCTCCTGACCTGAGAGGTGCGACGAAAAGAATGGCAAGACTTTCGTCTCTACTCGTTCCGCGATTCGATTGACATGGTTGCCCTGATAGAGCTCGAACGTGTGACGAATGTCATATTGCGTCAAAACCTGATCTAAAACTTTGGTGCCAGCGGCAATTCCCACGTCCTCTGTGCCGACGTCGATTGCAATCGCACGTAGTCTTTTTAGGTTGGGTATGTATTGATCAATCATCACCAATGGAGCATTAGCCGTCCATTTCGCAACCACCATTGGCTGGAGCTGCCGATCCTTGGTGGGAAGATCAAAGAACAGTGGAGGACTCTTTGGGTTTGGAGACCAGGCAGCGGCTGATGCAATCGTGGCCTTGGTGCGGAAATCCGCCTTCGCCAGATCTGCTGAGCTGCGAATAGCCTCAGCCAGCGCCATCGATTCGGCTTGCGGATTCAGATTAGGCGTCAGGCAGCAGGGGCTCAAAACATAAATGCACGAAAAGATCTCCGGGTGTTTCATACCGATCCGGATCGTCCCGTATCCGCCCATTGAATGACCTGCCAGACCCCGACTGTTGGCCGCAGCGATGGTACGGTAGTGGCTATCAATATAGGAGACCAGGTCTTGCGTCACGAAAGTTTCCCAGTCTCCGGTCGTCACCGAGTTCGAGTACATACTACCCTGGTAAGCGGTATATGCATTGGGCATCACCAAAATCATCTCGCGTGCAGCCCCGCTGGAAAGCGCTTTATCCGCCACAACAGGAACGTCAATAAAGTGGCGTCTCATTCCGAACCACTGGTCGTCCGAATCCGTAAAGCCGTGGAGAAGGTAGACCACCGGGTACCTGCGCTTCCCGTTGGTTTTGTAACTGGGCGGTAGGTAGATTGAAACATCTCGTTGGGGAGAATCACCCTCCAGATTACCTTCGAGTGCTTGTCCGTGCACCTTGATGCGCTCGACCGTTCCTTTGCGCTCTTGTTGGACCGTTTGGGTAACAGGTAAAGCCAATAGCGTGGTAGTGATTACAACCGACACCGCCAAGTTCGACAATAAATGAAATATAGTTGTTGGACCTCTTTTCATCCGTTTCGAACCTCCATTTCGGAAATTCCCTTGGCCCGGAAAAAATTTATAGCCATCCTCTCCCTGGATGTACCTTGCGCGAGTTACACTACGATATTCAGAGCGCGCTGAAATATCAACTAACCTGCAATCACGTCAGTGTCTCAATTTGCTCATCATTACCTGGATGGCTTTATCACAGGGGCTGTGCTCATAGTCCAGCAGAAACTATTTTCTTGCCCCTTGAAGCATAAATAGGCTAAATTAATGGTAACTAGCCCTCTCCCCTCTCACTGCCCCATTTCCTTCGCATTCAAGCGGTTATGCCAATCGGTCTATGTCTTTTAAGAGGAGATCAGCAAAATGTTGCGCGAACTGTGGGACACGATCATATTGTTAATTCCAGTGTTTGTGCTTCTGGCAATGATGTTTGGGGCGGGTTTCTTCATTGGCCGCAAGAGCAATCAACAATCGTGATAATCTGCTAACGTCCCGACAGGCCGGGAGCGATATCGGAACTGGTTTGCATACCGACTAACTGCTTTAGCACGAATTCGTGTGGACCAGAATTCCTATCGGTTTTCCGCTTCGCCTTACTAAGAGCGAGCAAAGGAGGGCATTTGTCCGCTGGTGGACTTCCCTGCCCCAAGCAAATTGACTTGCGATCCGCCGAATGGCAAACAATTCACACTTAACTTGGCAGAGGGCTTCGCAATTAATGTAGCAGCCGAGGGACTAAAGCGGGTTCGGTTCATGGCGGAGAGTCCCGACAAACGAATTTTCGTTACCGATATGTACAGCCTTGCTGACAACAGGAAAGGCGCAGTCTATATCCTCGATGCGTTTAATCTGCGTACTCGAAGGTTCAGCAGAGTGGTTTCATACTTAAGATGGGACTCCTCTTCGCTGTCACCGCTGGCATCTCGCCAGTGGTCCCAGTGAAGGGGAGCGTTTTGAGTTACACGTTTTGCGGTTCCTCAGGAATGATGTAAGGTGCGGGATTATGGCAAAAGAAAAACTAGCTGAACACGAAGACAAGAAATTGCGCGACCACCTGCTGTATTTGCTACATGGCGGAGGCGCTCACATGTCACTTGATGATTTCATAGCGGAGTTCCCCGGAGAACTTTGCAATCGAAGCGTGAAGGGCGTGCCCTACACCCCCTGGCAGGTGCTTGAGCACATGCGCCTTGCCCAGTGGGACATCATTGAATTCTCACGCAATCCAAAACATGTCTCGCCCGACTTCCCTTCCGGCTATTGGCCCAAACCCGATCAGAAAGGAGATCTTCAATTGTGGAAGCAGACTGTGCAGCAGTTCCGCGAAGATCTCAAACAAATGGAGAGCGTGATATCAAACCCAGCAGCCAATCTGCTGGCCAAAATTCCCCACGGAGAGGGACAAACGATCCTCCGCGAAGCACTGCTTGTTGCCGATCACAACTCCTACCATCTTGGTGCCCTGGCAGTGCTGAGTAGGATATTGAAAGACTCGGCCACTTAGGCTCGCACGTTCCAATTGTTGGGGGTGGCACGTCTGTGGCTGTGTGAAAACCCTCAGGAACGTTCAGCGGCGACTGGACAATTCAAGCTGAGTAAATTTGCAGGTCGGGAAGGGGGCAGTCGTTAGTTTCAAGATTCCGTAAATTCAAGGCGCCCCCGCTCGAGTGTCAGAGGCTTCATCGTCGAATCAATCAGTCAAGGCAATTTACGGCTGAGGCTTGAGTAATTCACTCAGTAGCTGCGCCCAGGCTTGCTCTTCACGTGCGCGCCTGAATAGTCTGGCCAACTTTCTAACACGAGCAATTAAGTCATTGAGATAGGTTCGATCCGTCTCAGCCCGCGAAAGTAGGCGCGCCAGCCCCTTGGTATCGCCCACGTTAAAAAGTCCTGGATAATTCGAGCCCAGAATGCCAACGTTGCCCTCGATCCGCGACGCTAGAACGGGAACAGCCGCGAGGATTGCTTCCGATAACACGTTTGCGCCTCCCTCAATTCGAGAGGAAAGAACACAGAGTCTGCACCCGGCCAGGATCTGTTGTGCTCGGGAATGAGACCGCTCGCCAAGCCAGCGATAACGTGAATTGATCTTCATTTCCGCTCGAGCTTTTGTCGCCATATTTTCCATCATTGCGCGGCCCACATGTACCAGCAGGATTTTGGAATCATGGGGTAGTAGCCGCACCGCGAGCGCGGCGCGAAATGGATCTTTTACCGGGCGCAGGTGCCCGATTACACAAACAGTAAAATCTTTGTTCGCAGACAGTCGTTGAGAGCTGAGTTCCGCGCTTGCTGTGCGCGGACTCTCTTTTGCTTTTTTGCTCTCGATTGACTGATAGATGACTCGAGTCTTCGAACGAAACTCGGACGGCAACTCCCTCAAAGCATTTGGTTGTAATACGATGACACGGTCAGCGACCTCGAGTGCTCGTTTAGCTCCGATGTGGTGGCGAATGTCACGATAGAGATCGGTTCCCGTGAGCGCAAGAACAAGCGGCAATTGCGGATGGTCTCGATGAAAACGCCGGATAGAGGAGGAACTACGACGGGCATGGAGCGCAATTAACAAATCGTAGGACTGCCCCTCGTACTTCTGTACGATAGAGGTGCGATGACCGAGCTTTGTAAGAATTCCGCCCCAACGCAGCGCAGTTATTCGATTGCCATAGTGCGAGTAGGGCGGCGCCGGCGTTACGATACCAATCCTCATCGCCTTGCTATAAAGCACACGTCCGCAGGCCGGCCCACACATCGCGGCGATCGGGTTTGTAAAAATTTCGATAAGTATTATGGATCAAGCGTGAGCGCGTGGTCCAGCAACCCCCACGCAACACTTTGTGATCACCGAACCAGGGCTCTGAATACTCCTTATAGGGACCAGCGGCAAAGTCTGGGTAGGGAAGGAAATCAGAGGCGGTCCACTCCCAGACATTGCCCATCATCTGTCGGCAGCCAAAAGCACTGTCGCCTTCGGGCAACGAACGAACATCAATACAACCACTGCGGCGCCAGTCCAAGTTGGCACGTCCCGGAGTGGGTGGCTCGTCTCCCCAGGGATAGCGACGCTTGTGCCCATTCGTTCCCTGACTATCAGGATCTGGCTCCGCACTGGCCGCTATTTCCCACTCCGCTTCTGTGGGTAAACGACGCCCGGCCCAACGGCAATAAGCCTCAGCCTCGTACCAGTTGATGTGAAGCACAGGAAAATGAAGTTCAACGGGAACTATCTCGTCAAAATTGCGCCGGAGCCACAGTCCCTCGCCACGTTGCCAGTAGACGGGATGTTTTGCCCCTACACTCACGCGCCAGCTCCACCCGTCTTCGGACCAGAATTCAGGCCATGTGTAACCGCCCTCATCAATAAAGCGCGCGTACTCGGCGTTCGTTACTGCCGTGCGCGATATCTTGAATGGGCCAAACTCTATCTCGTGCGGGCGCAGTTCGTTGTCAAAGATGAACGGAAGATGTGTCGCATTACCAATAAGAAAAGTGCCACCGGGAATTGAGACATCGCCAAACTTATCCGGAGCGGGCCACGCTATGTTCGGCTCTGCTCGCTCACCAGAATCAGACTCTGTCTCGCGGACTGGCTCAAATTGAGGCTTAGGATGGCCGAGCGTCTGTCTCGTGTACGTGATGGCTTCTGCATGCATATCTTCGTGGAAGAGAACCAGCGAAAGGAAATACGAAGCATCCTTGCTCAGTTGTCGATTCTCTTGTGCAGCCGGCGGGTCCTTAAAAGCGAAGCAGTCAACAACCTGAGCGAGTACACGCTGCATGTAAGCCAGGGTCCTGGTCTTTGTGGGCAAGAACAACTGCCACCGTGTATCGTGGGCCACGCGCGCAGAATCGTAAAGAGCGTCGCCACCGGTCAGTATTGGCGTGCGACCATTCAGGTGTCGTAATAACCAATACTCCTGAAACCACGCGACGTGCCCAATCTCCCAGCGCAAAGGGTTTATGATGGCCAAATGGGGCCCAATCATCTGCTCATCATCAAGATCCGCCACCAATCCCATGGTGCGCTGCCGCGCTTCACAAAGTGCGTTGACAAGGTCATTACAACCGGAAATCATCTGACTATTTTTAGTTATCAAGTTACTCATGAATTTCGAGCAAAGACAGAATCCAGCGAAATAGGTTAAGCTGACCGTCGCCAGCCCAAAAGGATGGCAATCTTACACGGCGGAATCTGTTAGCCGGAATATATATTCAACTCAAGTACAATTTCAATCTGTATTGGTTAAGTCGCCGATGAATAATGAACTGGACGGATGGCGAAGTCTGGAGGCTGATCAATGCATTCCACGACGGCCTGGCCCAGATTTGGATACCCGACCCTATATGGATAGGACGGGAAGACTGGTCTGGCCACCAGCAAAATAGCAGGGGGCGGGATTGACCAGGAAATTCCTTACGCATCATCTCCTAATTCTCTCTTTCGTCTGCCTCGTTTGCGGTGAGTGCCTGGCACAGGTGAATCCTGCAGCGCGTGAGACTTATCCCCCGCCGGTAGAGGATGATTACCTGATTCGCAACTTCCGCTTCCGTAGCGGTGAGACGTTGGCGGAATTAAAGATTCACTACCGAACTATTGGCAAACCTGTTCTTAATAGTGCTGGTGTTACCCAGAACGCAGTGCTGATTCTTCATGGTACCGGCGGAGCCGGAACGCAATTCCTGGCAGAACAGTTTGCGGGCATTCTCTTCGGTAAGGGCCAGCTGCTGGACGCAAACCGATATTTCATTGTTCTGCCGGACGGAATAGGCCACGGGAAATCCAGCAAACCAAGTGATGGCCAGCACGCCAGTTTTCCACATTACACCTACGACGATATGGTTGATGCGCAGCATCGGCTTATTACTGAGAGACTCGGCATTAATCATCTGCGTCTGGTAATGGGTACTTCAATGGGTGGCATGCATACCTGGGTTTGGGGTGAGACTTATCCGGATTTTATGGATGCATTGATGCCCCTCGCGAGTCTTCCTGTAGAGATTGCCGGACGTAACCGGGTAATGAGAAGCATGATCATGACAGCCATTCGCAGTGATCCTGCCTGGAATAATGGGGAATACAGAGCCGAGCCCATAGCAGGCCTTACTGCTGCTATCAATATTCTTTTGTTGATGGGCAGCAGCCCCTTACAATGGCAGAAGCAGGCACCCGGGAGACAGTCAGCAGACAAGTTCTATTCCGAGCACTTGCAAGCTTCGCTTGCGCGAACTGACGCAAACGATATGCTTTATCAGTTTGACGCCTCACGCGAATACAACCCTTCATCCAAACTTGAGACCATTAACGCGGTGCTCCTTGCCATTAACTCAGTGGACGATCTTATTAATCCACCTGAGCTGGGCCTTATGGAACAGGAAATCAAGCGAGTCAAGCACGGACAATATGTACTGTTGCCCATATCTAACGAAACGCGTGGCCATGGTACTCATTCACTACCGGCGATTTGGCAGCAATACTTACGGGAACTACTTGAACAATCAGGACGATAAATCCTTGTACCGCGCCAGGGAAAAATAGTGAACTGCATCATCTATTTCGCGTCGGGTGGCTCGGCTTGCGAATTACTATTAAGAAAGCGATCAAACCAGTAGAGTTGCCAATTCAAGCTCTCGACGAGATGTTTTGGTTCACCAGTTCGCGTCAGATTGTGATTTTCGCGCGGAAACACAACTATCTCAGCAGTAACTCCAAAGTGTTTGAGGGCGCGAAACCACTGTTCCCCCTGTTCCAATGGCACTCGTAGGTCATTATCCGAATGAAGAATTAACGTCGGTGTTTTGGCGTTTTTTGCGTATTTTAGTGGCGACCGCTCCCAATAGAAATCAAATCTCTCAAAGACGTCGCCGCCGAAATCCGGCGTGTGGCCATAAGCTCCATCTCGTGTGCCCTCGTCGGAGATAAAGTTGGACACACTGCGCAGTGTAATGGCGGCTTTGAAACGATTCGTGTGGCCGACGATCCAGTTCGTCATAAAGCCGCCATAGCTGCCACCCGTCACGCCCATTCTCTCAGCATCAATCCAGGGATATTTCTGCAGCGCAGCGTCGACTCCGTTCATGATGTCCTGATAGTCCTTGCCGCCCCATTCGTTAACGATCCCACGTTCAAACTTCTGGCCATATCCAGTCGAGCCACGAGGGTTGGTAAAGAGCACTGCGTAGCCTTTGGCCGCGTACACCTGAAATTCATGAAACCAATCGACGCCATACTGTCCTGCCGGCCCACCGTGAATACTGAGGATCACTGGATACTTCTTGCCGGTCTGCCAGCCGAGAGGTTTCACGAGAAAGCCATCAATCTCCCAATCATCAACGCTCTTGTAGGTAAATCTTTCAATTGCGGCAAGCTCCAGTTGCTGCCAGAGTTTTTCATTGAGGGCTGTGAGCCTTCGTTCGTTTCTGCCACTCAGATCAGCAGCGTAGAGATCATCCAGATGTTTAAAATCATTGGCGCCATAGACCATAGTCTTTGTGGCACTATTAAAATCTAGCCCGTGGATGGCACGAGCGCCCACTGTAATCGGTGCGACGATCCTGGTGGCCAACTCAACGCGGAAGAGCTGGACTTCACCTTTTACGCCGGCTTCGAAAAAGAGCGACTTGCCGTCCCCCGACCACTGGAGGTCCGCGGGTATTAAATCGAGGTTATCAGCAGCAAGTTTTGACGGAGCACCGCCGTTTGCGGGAGCCAGCCAGATCTTGGGGTGATCGCGATCGTGAATTTCGCCCGTGAAAGCGATGGTTTTGCCGTCCGGTGACCAACGAGGATTATTATCCGCCTCGTCATGATCTGAAATCCTGGTAGGTTGGCCGCCTGCAGTCGTAATCACCCAAACGTCTGTGTTGCGGTTCTCTTCATACTCTTTTCCCGTGCGATTAGACGCAAAAGCAATGTGAGTCCCGTCAGGAGACCAGCGAGGGTCTCTATCGTTCCAATCATTGCCTTCAGTTATTTGTCTGCTATTGCCGTCTTTGAGATCGACCAACCAAAGATGCGTGCGCCGATCATCGAACCAACCGTTGTCATTGAATTTATAAGAGCTGTTTCGATAATGACGTACATCACTTCGGTCCTCACTTTCAATGCGGTTGTCGCTTGGCCCAGAGCGGCTGACAACCACCATTCGAGCGCCATCTGGTGACCAACGAAAGAGGCTAACACCATTCTTCAGATTCGTGAGGCGTTTTGCTTCGCCACCACTCATCGAGAGGAGATACACTTGCGAACGCAACTGCTCGGGCGAGCTCGTCGCTGCCGGAGTCGGTGCCGGCGTGGGAGTGGGACCAGGGAAACTGCCGGAAAGCGTTGAGCCCATAGATTCCGCGGCTGGTCTGGTTGAGAGAAACGCCAGCCACTTTCCGTCCGGACTCCAACGTGGTGAATTACAGGACTGCGAACTCGTCGTAAACTGCCAGGGAGTCCGGCTCCCATCCACTGTCGCCATCCAAATTGCAGAATTTCTTCTGTTGTGGCTACGGTCAATTTTCGAAACTACATATGCTACCAACCTTCCATCCGCTGAAATCTGCGGATCACTCAAGAACTCGAAAGAGTAGTAGTCTTCTGGCGTGATGCCTCGGCCCGGGCCAGAATTCTGGGCCAATGTTAAAAAGGTTACCTCAGCCAACCCCAGACAAAGAACGAGAACAGTCAGCAGCGAGAATTTGATGGATCTTTTTGTCATCGTTTGGTAGCGACTATTCACCATTTACCATTCACCATTTACCATTTACCTTTTTCCCATCTACTCTCCGATCATCTCTAATCATTAACCATGTGCTGGCGGCGCTAGCCAAACTTAGAGCGGCAGCGATTAGCATGATCAGTCGAAAACCTGAGAGGAATGAGTCCGCCACTGCGTTCTTCAATTGTTTTCGCGTCTCCTCATCCATTTCCGGCGGCATCTCTATTCCGCTCAGCTTCACCCGTTGTTCGTAAAGCGAATGGCGCGTTTCATCTGGAATTTTAATATTGACCAGACGACTACCAAAATTTTGACTGAACGTATGGAGCATTATGACGCCGAATATTGCGATGGCCAGCAGGCCGGCTGTTCGTGAGACGGCGTTATTTATTCCCGAAGCAACTCCTGATTGCGACTCCTTCACAGAGCCCATTACCGTGGTGGTAAGCGGCGCGACGCTCACGGCCATCCCCAGACCCAGCACTACAACACCGGGGAACATACTACGCCAGTAATCCGCGCTCAGACCCACTATCGCAAAAGTGACAAACCCCACAGCCGCTATAACTGGACCAATCATCAGAGGCAGTCGCGCGCCAAAGCGATCGATCAGACCACCAGACCATCTTGACAAAGCAAACATTATGAGCACGAAAGGAAGAAGAGCAGCCCCAGCCGCCGTCGCAGAATAACCCTGTATCTGAATGAGATTGAGAGTCAGAAAAAAGAGGGTACCACCCAAAGCTGCATAAAGGAGTAGCGTCAACACATTTGCGCCGCTGAAATTTCGAGAACGAAACAGATGAAGGGGTAACATCGGATTTTGCGCCCGGGCTTCGTGCACGACAAACACAACCAACGACACCAGGGCAATAACAAGAGAGGTGATGACGGTCGCATTCCGAAAGCTGACGCGAGATGATTCGATCAACCCGTAGACCAAACCGGCTAGTCCGATGGTAGCGAGCGCTCCCCCGCGCCAATCCACCGGTCCAGTCTCTTCGGTGTCACGGCTCTCGGGAACACGCCAAATCAGAATTATCAGTACCGCAGCTGCCACCGGCAAATTTAGGAAAAAGACTACTCGCCAGGAAACATGCTCGACCAGCCAACCTCCCAAGACGGGTCCTATCGCGGTGGTAATCGCAGAAAACCCAGACCAGGTGCCAATTGCTCGACCTCTCTGCTCTGGTCCGAATGACACACTGATAATCGCCAGACTGCCGGGAACCAATAGAGCGCCACCAACACCCTGAATAGATCTGGCAACGATCAGTTGAGCAATGCTGGTAGCCAAACCACACCACGCCGAGGCCAGGGCAAAAATGCTAATCCCGATTGCAAAGATCAATTTGCGACCATAGCGGTCACCGAGTGAGCCGCCCACCAGTAACAACGCGGAAAGGAACAATGAATAGGCTTCGACGACCCACTGAACGCCGATCACCGTGGCGTTTAAATTCTTCTGCAAAAACGGCAGAGCAACGTTAACGACGGTGCCATCAATGAACGCCATGCTGGAAGCTAGAATTGTGGCGGCGAGAACCCATCGGCCTTGAGTCTTCGTGCAAGGTGAAACAGACGCGCGCGCGAGGATAACTCCTTCATCGCAGGGCGCTCTAATAATGTTCGCCATTTAGAATGATCCCAAGGGGCATAAGGCTCATTGTTCAGACGCACACTTCGCCCGTTTTTCTATTGCTGAAAGCGGTCGCCCGTCATCAACCGAAAGGTTCGGCAATGGACTTGCTCTGCGGGGTGAAAAATTTTGCTCCCTGCTCAGTGATATAAAGACAATCTTCCAGACGAATACCAAACTCGCCATAGATCACAATCGTCGGCTCATCGCTGAAGCACATGCCCGGCTGAATCGGAGTTTTATTGCCACGAACGAAGTTGGTCCATTCGTGACCATCCAAACCGATACCGTGTCCCGTCCGATGCGGTAGTCCCGGAACTTTGTAGTCGGGACCAAATCCGGCCTCTGTGATTACTCTTCGCGCCGCAATGTCAACAGTTTCACAGGGGACTCCCAACCTTGCCGCCGCGAATCCGGCGTCCTGAGCCCGGCGCTCGAGGTCCCAGATCTTTCGCTGGCGCTCAGTTGGTTTACCAAAAACAAAGGTACGCGTAATGTCTGATTGGTATCCTTCCACGCTGCAACCGCCATCCATTAATACGACGTCACCCTCTTTAAGCGTTTGCGGTGTGCTACTGCCGTGAGGAAATGCTGTGTATTTACCAAAACTACAAAAGATGCCTCCCTCGACTCCCAGGGCCCGAAACGCGGCACTACAGTTCCCGGCAAACTCGTTCTGGACCATGCCCACTCGCATGCTTTCGTAGGTAGCCTTATACGCCACCAGCGTGATGTCATTGGCGCGTTGCATCAAGGCGAGTTCCGCCGGCGACTTGAACATGCGACATCCCGCAGTAACGGGTGTGGCACCGACAAAATCAAGGGTCGGTGCTTCCTGGCGAATGCCGTCAAAGAGAAAGAAGCGCACACGTTCCTCCATCCCAATGCGGCCGTTACCTAAACCTCGATCGTGAAAGACTTCGGCAATGCGTCGGTATGGACTTTCGTCTTCCTCCCAGGTCCGCAAGTCTTTACCAAACTTGATGAGTTCGCGCGCACGCTCTTCCTCGAATTTTGGACAGATCCAGGCAATGTCACCGCGTGCGGGGATCACGAGGCCAAACATACGTTCGCTGTTACTCCAGCGCATGCCGGTGAAATAGAACATACTCGAGCCCGGCTCCAGATAGATGGCCTCGATTTTGTTAGCAACCATCAGTCGCCGAGCTTTCTCGATCCGGGCCTGCCGCTCACCATCGGAAATGGGAACAATCCCATCCGTCATCTTCCTGAGTCTACGGATGGGTTCGGGAGTTTCGCGCTGTCCAGACAATTGCGACATGGTCCCATTATTCCGGACCAGACCGTCACCTAGAAGGCTCGCGCCAGCGACGCCTGCAGATAGACGCAGAAAGTCTCTTCTATCGGTGCACATTACTTTGCCTTCCAAAAATGTTGAGCTTAGTGGAGTAGTAGCTTGAGAATGCTACATGACCAATCAGGAGCTAACAAGCGAAAACCTCGCGAGTACCTGAGGCGATGTCCCAGGCTGTCACCTTTCGCGCCCTTGGCGCTGGTGAAATGGTCTAACACAGAGCCGGCGCAGATTACGCAGCGCGACTTCCGCCGCAAGCAAACAGCGCGAAGAAAACTCGGCTCTGCCGCCTGATGTGAGGCGATGGCTCTGCCCCGCCGTCAGCGCTGCCTCTCATTCCTGGGCTGGCCCCTGGTTCGGGCTTAGCCCCTAAAAAGTGCTTACGGATAAGATTTCGGTAAGCAGCGGTTAAAAGGGCAAAACCCGAACCAGAGCATAGCCCTCGCAGAGAAGCGAACTCTTCCCGACAGACTTTTCAACCTTGGTGTTTTCCTTTTAACGAACTGTGTTAGAGTTGCCGCAAGAACAGAACGTTGACACATGTAAAGGCAAAGCTGCGTATGGATGAAAATAAGACTCCAGAGATCTCGTATGAAATTCGAGTAAAACCCGGCCGGTCGGGAGACGATCCGGAAGCACCAGATTGGGAAGTACTGGAGCTGGAAGATGGAATCGTTAAAAACAATGCCGATATTTACGACAATCTTACCAAGGCTGAGGCGCATCAGATTTGTGGAATGTGGACCAGGAAGAAGGAAGAAGCAGAGATAGAAACGGCGGAAACGACCCATTAATTGGCATCCTATTCGGTCCTGGAAAGCGGAGCTCCTTGTGAGATGAATTGCAAATAATTTTTCAGTTGATTTTCCTGTGTCTTACCGAGGCCATTTATACGAACCCCCAGGATAGAACCTCCGTCTGGATCATCACCGTCCACTGGACGGCTGCGGACCGGTGTGACATCCATTTCGATCGCGGTTGCGGGAAGGTGCAGCGAAAGCTTCAATTCTCTCTGCTTGGCGCAATACTCCTCATGGACTCTGATAGACGGGATAATTAGTGCAACACCATCGGCACTGATGTCCTGGGTTTGGCCCAACAGCACCAACCTGGCCGATTCGTCCTCCGGCGATGCATCGAGCAGAGAGGCGGTTGCTGTCAGCTCCGCGTTGCATTGCGTTCTGGTCCGCGGCGATTGCCGACGTTCTTTATGGTGATTTCGTTCGTCCACCCAGGGCCGCTCTTAAAGTCGGGACTACTTAATAGGTTGCCATTGCTCCGTGAGGACCGTAGGCGCCACTCTCACATTCGCGAGTTAATCATGAAAATCGAAATTTGTATAGAAAAACCCGAAGTTCGTCCTTAGGATTGGTGTTTAAGAGAACACCGATATTCGTAGCTTCGCTGCCCTTAGAGAGCAAGGTCAAATTTCTTGAGTTGCCAACCCTGACCTTCCACAACTAAAGCCGCTGCATATCCAGGAGGCACATCCAGTGCTTTCATGGACCAGCGAAGGTTTTCTTTAGCATCAACGTGGTTCCTGACGAGCGCGGCAGGCTCACCAGGCTCGAAAGCAACATCAAAATTCTGTAATGGCATGGAAAGTCCCTCACCACGCGCTTTAATGTAAGCTTCTTTGCGGGTCCAGCAGTTGAAAAAAGCTTCCTTACGTTTCTCGACTGGGATTGAAAACAACGTGCTTACTTCGCGTGGCGAGAAAAATCTTCTGGCTACATTCTCATCGGCGAGCTCGTCACGAAGGAACTCTAAGTCAATTCCCAATTCACGATTTAAGCTAACCGCGTACACCGCCATTTCGCATGAGTGCGCCAGATTAAACCGTGTGGTGTTAGTTATTCCCGCGAGGGCCGGTTTTCCCTTATCACTATATGAGAATTTCAAGTCCTGTGGTGCAATTCCCACGTATGAGGCAAGTATAGCTCGGAGCAGCCCGCGCCCGATAATAAAGCGATTTCGGTCTCTGTAAAATCTGAACTTGTTCGCGCGCTCCCGCTCATCTTCAGAAAGGAAGTGAGCCACATGCTGCATCAGTCGATCGTGCAGGCTGGCCTGCCAGACGTGGACGTCCTCAGGGCCCAAAACAGAACGTTCGGAAATTAAAGCAGAAATACTTACTACCATTTTTCAAGCATATTAATAGGAAATGGAAATAGGCCTGGGTGCAGGGACCCACTCGTCTCAATCCTGAATCAAATCCGCTGAAAGTGGTGTAGCATTTACACCTGCCTCTCTGGCTTTCTTTATCAGCAATGCTATTTTATCTTCCTGATCTTCGTTCAGATCGGTGAAGCGGACACCAAATCCCACCCCCGCCGTGTAGTGTCGGACTTCGCCTTCTAAGTATAACCAGTCATCATGGTTGGGCATCAAAAGCCGAAAACAGACGATGTCTCCGCTCAACGTTTCGCCAACGGTATCCAGATAGCAACCACCTTCTGAAAGATTTGTAATTCTGGCACTCTGTCGACCGTCGGTGCTGTCCCATACAGCATCCAGACTCACGGTGAGCCTGGGCTTGCTCCTTCTATCTTCCATTGAAGTTCTCCTCTAAGCGTTTTCATTGGGGAGGAGAAAGCGGAAGCGTGCGATTGAGCAAAGGTGGCGCTCTAAAAGAAATGCTTCCAACAGTCTTCTCTTGAAGGTGAATTGAATCGGCACGAATTTGGTTAATGCCACGCCCATCTTAGTGGAGAAGATCAGCCCTTTCAAACCAACATCAGATCTGTTTGCGGTCCGGGTAGCGTTGTGGACTCGGGCATAGGATTTAGTTAAGCGTGTATGCCGGGAACTTGAATGCCTGAGATTGACCGCACAAATTCTCGGTATCACTTTCTTCCTCGGAAATTAACTGAACAAATGTCTGTAACAACTGGGGATCAAGTTCTGCACCACTCGATTGAATCAGGATGTTAACGGCTTCCTCTTTACCAACAAAGGGCTGGCCATTTCGCGCGTTCAATAACCGATGGTAATCGTCGGTAATCCTGAGTATCCGGGAGGTCAAGGGTATCTGCTCACCCACAAGTCCTCGAGGGAACCCGCTACCGTCGAAATTCTCCTGGCGAAATCGAACCGTGTCGGCAATATCTGAGAACTCTGGGACTGCAGCCAGAATCCTGGCACCGCGTTCTGAACGTTGTTGCAGCACCCGGACATCACGTTCATCCATCGCTTCACCGCTCAGCGAAGACAATGGGTCGGGACCAATTATCCCAATGTCTTGCAATAGCGCCGCAACACGCAATTCCGCGCCCAATTCTTCGCTTAGGCCCAGAGTCTGGCCCAAAAGAGAGGCGTGGCGGCTAACTCGCGCGCCATGATTAGACAAGTATTCGTCTTTACTCTTTAACATATGAGCCAACGAGCGTATGAAGCCCACCTTCATCTCTTTCAACCGGGAAATCAGCCGCTCATTAGCTATGGCCAGCGAGTTTCGTTTCTTATTATTTTCGTAATGCTCGATTGCGCGGTTAACCCTTAGCTTCAGATCGTCGTTTTTCCAAGGCTTGGTCACATACATGTAGACGAGCCCGCAATTCAGTGCCTCAACGAGAGCTTCAACATCGGTATAGCCCGTCAGGAGAATCCTGACCATATGTGGCCGGATGTCTGAGGTCTCCTTCAGCAGTTCGATTCCCGTCATCTGTGGCATTCGCTGATCGGTAATAATGATAGCTACATCGTGTTGCTCGAGAAGCTTGATTGCTTCCGGCCCTGATGAAGCAGTGAGACAGTAGTAGTCTCGACGAAACAATCTCTCGAGCAAACGAAGATTTGGCAGTTCGTCGTCGACGATGAGAATTTTGTATGTCAACTTTCAGCAACCTCCAGAAATTAATTCACCCTCGCGTACTTGGCCGCTGAGAGTTTTGTTTGGCTCCGCCACGGGCATCACCGGAATAACAGCTGTGAAAACAGTGCCCTTACCCGGTCGACTCTCAACGGTAATGCTTCCCTGATGACGTTCGATGATCCCGTAGGAGATGGACAGGCCTAGCCCCGTTCCTTCACCAACCGGCTTGGTAGAAAAGAACGGGTCGAAGATCTTGTTGAGCTGTTCTGTCGGAATGCCACAACCGCTATCACGAATTTCCACGACTACGGACTCGTCCTCAGCTCGCGTTGAAATTCGGACTTCGCCATCACCCTGGATGGCCTGGGCTGCGTTAACCAGCAGATTCATCCATACCTGATTGAGCTGGCCCGCATAACAGGTGACTGGCGGCAAGGAGCCATATTCCCGAATCAAGGCGATTCGGCCCGAACTGTAGTAACGAGACAACAGTCGTATCGTCGAATCTATACCTTCATGAATATCCACACTCTTTAATTCAGCATGATCCATGCGAGAAAAGAGTCTGAGATTTTGCACTACATCCCGAATACGTTCCGCTCCATCCAAACAGTCGACAATGATCGAGCTAAGCTCTGCCATGACTGCATCGTAGTCAATCTCGGCTTTGATCGCTTTAACCTGTTCTGCCATGGACGCAGGCAGGAGCACCCCATCGTAAACGTCGAGAAGCTTCTTAAGTCCGAAGGTGTATTCCTTCAAGATATCCATGTTTCCGTAGATGAATCCGGCAGGATTGTTTAGTTCGTGTGCGATGCCTGCCGACAGCTGGCCCAGGCTGGCCATCTTTTCACTATGAACAATTTGAGCCTGGAGTCGCTCTAACTCAGCCTTCCGACTTACTAGTTCGGCATTCTGTCTTTCCAGGTCTGCCCTGTATTTGCCAGCCATGCGCGATAAGGCACGTCGTTCCAAAGCGCGTTCTATCGAGACCCCTAAAACTTCCAGCTCACATGGTTTGATAAGATAATCAAATGCTCCTAAGCGCAGGGCGTCCCGTATCCGCTGCGGGCGATCGACTGCCGAAACCATGATTACCATGGTATCCGGATAACGCAGCATGATTTCCCGCAGGAGCTCAACGCCATTGCGACCAGGCATGTTCATGTCCGAGATAACTACTGCGTAAGCGTCCACAGCCAGATGGGCCAGTGCTTCCTCACAGGAGGACGCCGTGGTGCAGTCATAGTTCTCGCCAAGGTAGTCAGCAAACATGTTTCGCACGCCGTCCTCATCGTCCACGACAAGTATTCGGCGATCGCTGTCATCCCGATAGAGCTCAGGAACCACCAGCGGAAGACTGTCCGTTACGTGTTGAGGAATGGCAGAAGACATAATTGCGGTCTAGCTTAGCTTTCAACTAAACGAGGGCGAGGGCTAACGACTGCGGCTTTTTGCCACATTCCGACATAAAGCACACGCGTTTTGCCCCGTCCGGGTTTTTCCGGGTGCTTTCGCAGCACTCTCAGACTACATGGCACGCGCCGTGCCGCTGGGTCGGCAGATGGGAAAGGGTCTCAGGGCTGGAGAACAACAATGGGGCTGTCGTCGTCGATAGGCTCCTCACCGGCATCGTCGCCAGCTGAGATGGCGCTCTGGGGGGCCGTTCCTACACGTATTCTCAACTGATCGTAAGCGTGCTTCACTTGCGCTATATCGCAAAACTTCGGACCATCGGCTTGGTTTGGTACATTCAGGGCCTTGAGCTTGCTCATAACCGTAAACCTCGAATTACAGGAATAACAATCGCGCAATCCAAGATTGTGGCCAAGTTCGTGAGCCACTGTGTCAGTCAGCGCCCTTAAATTCGTGAGTGCCGGATCGATGACTATTGCGGCGTAAGTCATGATTTGGTCACTTTCTAAGCTGTAGGCTCGCAACTCGGCTGCATGGTTGGTGCGCTTGTCAAACACTGACCCTCGCATGATCGTCAGGCAGTTTTTGCAGAACTTCTGCTGCGTAGTGGTTCCCTGATAATCGAAGATAACGCCCGCTCCGGTTTCCCCCGAAACTGAGTTCCAATTTTTTAGCGCAATAAGCAGATAAGGAACTTCCGCAGTTTGAAAATCCGCCGAGAGAACGTACACGCTAACATGCGCGTTAGCCGGCCAGGTCCAAAAACCAACATCCGGGGCTTCCACGCCAATGCTGCACTGGCGTGGTCTTACCGTTCCTGGTTGAAGGGCAAGAACAATAGGCGCTAGTGTCGTCAGAAGAATTAAGCCACGGAGAGTTTGTTTCATTTTAAGTCTGCTCACTGGCTTGGTTCAAAGTAGCACTGCAGACGAGACTCGCTTGAGAGACAGTCGATTGATTGTTACCTGCGCCTATCGTAAAAAGTTGCGCGCCCTCGACGTTCTCCGCAAGACTGCGTGCTGGGCGATAGTCCACACAGCTTACGGAGTCGCCGGGGCGCTGCCGAGACCGACAAGCGGCCCCGACAAGCTCAATTCCTATTTCTTGGCATTGGCACCAGCCCTGCCGGAGATGGCGTGGGTGCCAGTCGCTCGTTCCAATTGATAAACATTGCGAACGGTTTCCAGATCACAGATTGACGGAGCAATCAAGCCATTGGTCCGGTTAATCCCGGGAAAGGCATTCATGATCGTCTGTTTTTTCTGGCACTTTTCGCAATCCCATAGACCCATCCCGTGACCGAGTTCGTGGGCCATGAAGCCCTGCAACGCCTCGGGATTGGTTGTGGCAAAATCAAAGTCAATCCATGCAGAGATTAGTAGGCCGGATTGATCCTGTCTTAGCGGATTGAAAAAGGCATAGTGCCGACGATCGTTCTTGTAGACCTCACGTCTGGTTACCGTGAGACATTGTTTGCAACTGACGATGGCATCAGTTTCTCCGGAGTAGACAAATTTAACTCCGGCGCCGGTGCTGGCGGCTGCCAGGGTCCAGTTTTCCATTGCTTTGAGCAGGGTGGCACGTTGTTCAGCTGTAAACATGTTCCGGGAAAAGTAGACCTTGACCGCAGCATCCGGCGGCCAGTAGTACGAACTGACAGGGGGTGCGTTGTGATTTGGGGCACAGACTTGCGTGGCGCTCTGGGCCAGCAACGACCCAGAGGACGTAAGAAATACCGTGGTTAGAATAAGGGGGGCGACTTTCATGACTCTTGTCCTTGCAGGCTCACGGATGCTGATTGGCAGGAGGCTCCAGCTCCGTGATGGTGACTCTGCTGGCGAAGCGCTGGTAATCGTAGTAGCGGACCCTAATGCGATAGTGAACGTGTTGATTGGGAAACCGCAGAATGTCGTCCGCCTCGGTCCGACTGGGAAAAAGAAAGGACGAATTGCTCCACTCGCGCCAGGTTTCAAAGATGGCGAAACGTTGCTTACCTTGTGGCTCCACACTCCCTTTTATCTTCATGATCTGAAAGCACATCGGTTCGATCCATATTCGTCCGACGAAGTAGCGCTCTCTCATGCGCCAGGGATTCGGTTGTTGTCGCGGCGTGACGCCGATTATCAGGGCCTCGCCCGAATCGATAACTTCCCTGCCGAGATAGCTGAGTTCATACTTTGCAGATTCGGTAATATCGATGCCCAGCAGCTGTGCACCTGAGAGGTCCTGGATATCTTCTTTTGTAATCCTCATTTCGCGGATGGTGGACCGTGGATGGTAAAGGATGTGTTCAATGCGATTACCCCGATCGTCGAAAATAAATTTCGAGTTCCGGATATACTCACCTGTGACTTCACCGTCTGGTCCGACCGTTTGCAGGACCACATCCCGTTTGAACGTATGCTGGTTCAACGCTTCGCGCACTCGGTTTTCTGTGGCTACAAAATTCTCGAGAACAGTTGACGCAGAGTCGACGGAAAGGGTGAGCTCCGACCTGACATGCACCAGACTTGCCGCGGTTTCGGAATCGATAGTTCCTACAGATTCAATCGGCCCACGCTGTGCCATCGGCACAATAGCGAAAGTCGCAACTAGAGAGGTAAGGCCGAGCGGTCTAAGGTAACTCGAGAAAGAGTTAACCATGGTTTGGTCCTTCGAACTATGAAAACCAGGCTGGCAAGAGGGGCTTGGGGCGGACCAGCCTTAGGTAGCGAGAGGATTCAATCGTGGGGCGATTGGCAGTAAAAGAGGCGTAATGCTGAGCTTTCTCGCCCCACTAGGAGCACAAATGCAGCGAAATCCAGCTGCACACAGTGAGTAAGCATCTGTTATGCCAGAGGAGAGCTGCAGTAAAGAAATGAAGTTTGGCGAACTTTGTGAGTTAGGTAGGAGTGTGAGGGAGTGACTTGAGAACTGCAGGCCTATTTATGGTTCTTGTCCAAAACCTGTCTTACTTTAAGAGCCAGGCTAGTGGGTGAAAAAGGCTTCTGGATAAAATTAGCTTTCGGGTCGAGTATCCCCTGGTGCACGATGGCGTTGTCAGTATAGCCGGACATAAAGAGCACTTTCATTTCCGGTCGTAGCAGGGACACCCGCTCGGCCACCTCGCGACCGCTCATCTCCGGCATAACGACATCGGTGATAACCAGATCAATTGGTCCGGTATGATGCTCACAGATCGAAAGGGCGCCGCCGCCGTTTGCCGATTCTAATACCTTGTAGCCATACATTTTTAAGACCTGGCTTGCCAACTTCCTTACCATCTCTTCATCTTCCGCCAGCAGGATCGTCTCGTTCCCCTGTAAAGAATATTCCGCTCCGGAGCTGCGGCGATACTCCTCCGCACTCTCATCAACTCGTGGCAGATAGATCTTGAAAGCTGTACCCATCCCTGTTTCACTGTACACCCAGATGTAACCACCTGATTGTTTAACGATGCCGTAAACAGTGGAAAGTCCGAGACCGGTTCCTTTGCCAAGCTCTTTAGTGGTGAAGAACGGTTCGAAGATCCGTTTTTGAGTTGCTTCGCTCATTCCGACACCGGTATCCGTTACGACCAGCATCACGTATGGGCCAGGGACCGCAGAGGCATGCTGTCCCGAATACTCGGCATCGAGCGAAACATTGACCGTTTCTATAGTCAGCTTTCCGCCCTCCGTCATTGCATCTCGGGCGTTCACCGCAAGATTCATAATCACTTGCTCGATTTGTCCGGGATCCGCTTTGATGCGGCCCAGTTCAGGATCCAGAACGGTGCGCAGCTCAACATCCTCTCCGATTAATCGCTGCAGCATCTTTTGCAGCTCTGAGATCACGGAGTTTAGGTCGAGGATCTTCGGTTGTAAGACTTGCTTCCGGCTAAAAGCCAGCAATTGACGCGTAAGCGAGGCAGCCCGATCACCCGCTTTTCTGATCTCTTCAAGATTGCGACGTAAAGGATCGTGCCGTTCCAATTTTCGTATTGTTAGATCGCTATAGCCATTGATTGCCGTCAACAAATTGTTGAAATCATGCGCAATACCTCCTGCCAATTGACCAATGGCTTCCATCTTTTGTGCCTGTCTCAGCTGCTCTTCGCTTTTAAGCAATGCCTCCTCAGCACGTTTTCGTTCTATTCCCTGGGAGATTATGTCCGCAACAGACGCCAGAGCCTCAAGCGTATCCTCTGCCAATTTCTTGCGGGCAAACATCTTCATCACGCCGACAAGTCTGCCTTCAAGTAACAATGGATAACCAGCAAAAGAGTTGATGCCATCCTTTAGCGCCCATTCGCTATTGTTAACTCGCGGATCATCGTGAACATTGTTCGTTAGATAGGGTTGCCGCTCCTGGGCAATCAACCCGATCTTGAAATCACCGACCGGAACTCTGGCCTGCAGTAGATCGTTGCTAGAACAAGTGCCAGCACTCGCTTGGAGTTCCAGGACGTTGTCTTCCTGGTCGAAGGTCCATATACGGACTAGCGCCGCGTGGAGGTGTTCCACTATAGCCTCTGCGCAATTTGCAAGAATACTCTCCAGCGATGCGTCAGCCTCGGCCAGAGCACGACTAATCTGTCCCTGCAAGGCAACTCTTGCCACCCGCAGGCGCTGTAATTCCTCGTTCCTTTTCCGCTCGGTCACATCATTTGCCAAAACCAACTCCGCCTGTCTCCCAGAGAAGAGCAGTTCGTGAGAAGTGATCTCCACATCAATAATCTCGCCATTCTTTTTTCTATGTTTCCAGACGCCGGCATCGTTCATGCCGCCATTCACCTGCGCCATGTTCTGCCTCAACTCCGGTGTGTCCTCAGGAGGGCGAATATCCAAAATCGTCATTGCCAAAAACTCTTCGCGTAAGTAGCCGTAACGGAGAACCGCAGCTTGATTGACAGCCAGGAAGGCGAACGTTTCAAGATCATAGACCCACATTGGCAAAGGATTTTTTTCAAAGAGCAGGCGGTAACGGGCTTCTGACTCGCGCAGTGCTTTCTCAGCCTGTTGCTTCTCGGTCACGTCGTGGGCCATGCCGCGCACCGTGGGCACGGCCACGCCCTCAGTCCGCAAGGTATTCGTATATTCCCAAACCCGCGTTTCTCCTGCTCTGGTGTGAACGGTCATCATTCCATGGGCCATACCTCGCTGCTGAATCTCCTCAATGTAATCTGAAAATTCATGATGAAATGCGGGCAGCAGAATGTCTCGAATATTCCGGCCAATAAGCTCTTCTGTTTCATAACCAAGACTCGTAGCCGCGGCAGCATTGACCGAAAGCAATCGTCCTTCCAAATCGTGAGTACAAATCAGATCCTGGCTGTGTTCAATGAGATCGCGATACCGATCCTCATTCTGCCGTATCGTTTGTTCCGCCCGACGTCGTGCCGACCGGTTTTCAGCCTCCTGCAGCTCTCGCTCGATTGCTGGTCCAAGCCGCGCCAGGTTGTCCTTCATCAAATAATCCTGCGCGCCCGCACGCATAGCATCAACTGCAACTTGCTCGCCAATAGTGCCGGAGATAATGATAAACGGAATGTCGATATTTCTTTCCTTGAGAATGGCCAGTGCGGCGGGTGCATTGAAGCGAGGCATCGAGTAGTCACAAAGGACCACATCGAACTCCTGCTGCTCGAGTGTCGCCCTCATTTCTTCTGGCGTGTCCACGCGCGCGCAGATCAGGTCATAACCTAACTGAGACAGATAGTGCCGTAATATAGCAACGTCGCGCTCGGAGTCTTCAATATTTAGTACTCTTAAAAGTTTTTTCATGCAGCATTCAATTTGAGGGGGCAACTTGGTTTATAACCAACCAGTACAAGCCCATCTGTCTTGTGGCTTCCAAAAAGTTTTCAAAATCCACAGGTTTTCTCACGTAGCTGTTGGCGCCGAGGTTATAGCTGCTAATCAGGTCCTCCTCTTGATTAGAAGAAGTGAAGATAACCACTGGTAACCTTTTAAGACGTTCGTCCGAGCGAATCGTGCGCAAAACCTGCAGGCCATCAAGTTTTGGTAGCTTCAGATCGAGCAAGACGATCTGCGGCATCTCCCTTGTGTCGCGTCCCGCGTACGGTCCCGTCCCGAACAGAAAGTCGACTGCTTCTACTCCGTCGCGTGTGACGATTACCTGATTCAAAATGTTATTCTTCCTTAAAGCGCGCAGGGTTAACGCCTCATCACGCGGGTTATCTTCGACGAGCAGGATAGCGTTACCTTGCATCTATTTCCCCTCAGAAGCTACGACAGTAAAGTAAAAGGTTGCTCCTTGATCTACCTTGGCTTCCACCCAGACCCTTCCGCCGTGACGATTCAGAATGCGCTGAACGGTTGCCAGGCCAATTCCGGTGCCTTCGAATTCCTTAGCGCTGTGAAGTCGTTGGAAAGCGCCAAAGAGTTTATCCGCGTAGGCCATATCAAATCCCGCGCCATTGTCACGGACAAAGAAAACCTTCTCGCCATTTTGCTGTTCCCGGCCAAACCTTATCTCGGCGGCTTCCTTCCTGGATGTAAACTTCCAGGCATTTCCCAACAAATTACTGAGCACTACACGGATGAGCCGCTTGTCCCCATGGGTAACTAACTCAGACTCGATCGCGATGCTGATGCTTCGTTCCGGTTCACTGCGCTGCAATTCATCCAAAACTTCCTGAGCGAGCTCGGTCAGATTGACCTTTTCCTGGTGCAGTTGACCGCGAGAAACGCGTGCTAGTTGGAGTACATCGTCGATGAGTCGAGCCATTTCTTCGCTGGCGCCGCGCAGCTCCTGAAGATACGTCCTTCCTTCTTCATCCAGCTTATCCTGGTAGTCCTCGAGCAGTGCTTGACTGAAGCCGTTGATATGCCGTAACGGAGCACGAAGATCATGCGAAACTGAATATGAAAATGCTTCGAGTTCCTTATTGGCAGCGCTGAGTTGGGCGGTGCGTTCTGCTACACGTTGCTCAAGTTCCTCATTGAGTTTGCGAACCTGTTCTTCAGCCCTGCGATGTTCGGTAACGTCATTATTGGTTTCAAGGATTGCTGCCGGCTCATCCTGCTCGTTGCGGTGCAGAATCCATTGGCTCATCACGACAATCCGCTCGCCATCCTTTCGCGTATGGACCAATTCACCTCTCCAACTCCCCTGGGCAAAGAGTTGGTCTTTGATCTCGTGCAAAGGCTTTGGGAATTCCGTTTGCAATAACTCGTGAGTGTTTTTCTCTATGGCTTCTTTAGGTGTCCACCCATACATCTGCTCCGCGCCCGTATTCCAAAATATGATTCGGCCATTCAAATCTCGAATCGAAACAGGAGCCAAATCGAGCATACGCGCTTGTTCTTTGAGTGCCTTCTCAGCTCTCTTACGCTCCGTAATGTCGCGCAGAATGACGGTGTAGAACTTTTTGTTTTCGGACTCGAGCTGCGAGATCGAAGCTTCGATGGGAAATTCATCACCATCAGCCCGTAACCCTAAAATGGTGCCCAGATTGCCGATTGTTCGTTTGGTAACCTTTGTCAGCCCAAAGTTGTCGATGTGAGCCGGATGGTGATCGCGAAAACGGGAAGGGATAAAGCGATTAAGCGACTGACCTATCACATCCTTCGCTGCACACCGAAACATCTTCTCTGCAGCTCCATTGAACAGGACGATAGCTTGGTTCCCATCAACTGTGATGATTGCATCCATAGCAGACTCAACTATACCAGCGAGTTGAGTCTGGCTGGCGCGCAAAGCTACTTCTGCTTGCGTTCGTTCTATCTGACGCAGTGCGTCCAATTCTTTGTTAACTATCTCTAACTGCCGTTTTCGCTCTTCTGCAACTTTCGCCGTAGCAATCAGCGCCCGCACTTGAGGAATTTTAGGAAGCAGCAGGACCGCCGTGGCCACAGAGACAATGGCCGTGACTAACTTGATATAGCCAGACAGCCAGAACATGGGAGACCAGATCGTCCACACTTCCATGAAATGCGTCATGCCGCAAGTAACTATGAACATTCCAAACGCGAGGAAAATTAAGCGAAACGGAATGTCGCGACGCGACTGGTACACGAGATAAGCAAGCATCGCTGAAATCGCGACATACGAGAGTCCGATCAGCAAATCAGAACTCAAATGGAGCGCGACGAGCTCACGAATCCAGAGGTAACACATGCCGTGAGGCATGAAGAGGTCGGAAGAGAAGAGGTTTTGCCAGAGATGAGGCCATACAAATAGGAGGGTAACAGCTAACGCTGCGAGGAGCAGATCGTAACGCCGCCACCAGTATTGGAATCTTGGGTAATTGCTGTGCGAGGTAGACGCGGGAGTCCCTGCGGGACCTATTTGCATACAGTCCTCATGATGCTAGAACGGTCACAATTCGGCGTGACCTAGAACCGGAGCAGGGACTGTAATCCAGAGGTTTCGAGAGGCATTGTTTCAGGGTTTTCGACCCTGGGGCGACAGGGCCTGGCGATGATTCGCAGCCAAAAATTAGCTACGAGACACTAGCTTAGACAAGCTTGACCAACAAGTCAATCACGATTCTGTTTCGAGTGTAAATTCAAAGACACAGTGAACCTCAGCCGCCCCCCTCAGGTCAGGAAAAGTGGACCTATTCCCCGCTTTCAACTCACTTCCCTAGGCAGCACGCGGAGAGAAACGAGTCGTTGATTCTGAATTGATGTTGTGTCTTTTAATCATACGATCAAGGGTCTTGCGATCCACTCCCAACAGCCGAGACGCTGCCTGCTTATTACCTTTCGTATGACCCAGCACTCGTGAGACATAGCGTCCTTCTATTTCACCAAGCGACGGCCACTCTTCAACAACTTCCGCCGACGAGACATGGAGGTGATTGTTAATCGCGGCGGCTAACTCCTCGTGACTTCTGATCCGTTCTGGTAAATCCCGGGGACGAATTATGCCGTCACACATAGCCGCCGCGCGCACGACCGCATTCTCGAGTTCTCTAATATTTCCAGGCCACGGATAACGCTCCAGCAATTCCAAAGCTTCTGCAGAAAAACCCACAGAAGGATTAAGTGAGTAGACCTGATCGGCAAAGCTTCTCGCTAATGGCAATATGTCTTCCCGCCGTTCCCGAAGTGGCGGTAATACTATCGACACGGCATTCAGACGATAAAAGAGATCTTGTCTGAACCTCCCGGTGATCACTTCTCCCTCTACATCGCGATTGCTGGCAGCGATTACTCGCACGTCCAGCTTCTGCGTTTGATTGGAGCCAACGCGCCGAATCTCACCCTCTTGTAAGGCGCGCAACAATTTAACCTGAAATGCCGGCGCTGTTTCGGTGATTTCATCCAAGAAGATCGTTCCGCCGTCCGCCTCTTCCCAGAGTCCGCGACGATCACGATCAGCCCCCGTAAACGATCCTCGAACATGGCCAAAAAGCTCTGATTCAATCAGCTCGGCGGCAATTGCCCCACAGTTGACGGCAACAAAGGGCTTTTCTGAGCGCGGACTGCGCCGGTGCAAAGCCGAGGCTACCACCTCTTTGCCAGTGCCAGACTCACCCGTTAAAAGGACCGGTAGACTTGTCCCTGCCACTCGACCTACCTGCTTCATTACCTGAATAAATGCGGTGCTTCGACCAACCAACTCGATATCAGTTTCGTAACCGCCAGCAGGATTTCTCGTGACCAGCCGGTTGTGGGAGCGACTTTGAAAACGTTCGGACATCGCGCGCGAAAGGGACTGTAAGGCCTCTACTCCAAACGGCTTTAGGAGATAATCATAGGCGCCAAAAGCCGTAGCATCGAGCGCGCCTGCGGCGCTCCCATGTCCGGTCATCAACACTACTCTCGTCTGCGGCAGTTCCTCTTTAAAGCGTCGCAAAACGCTGAACCCATTCGCCCCGCCCATCATGACGTCGCAGAAAACTGCTGCCCATTGCTGCTCGCGGAGCATCGCGAAAGCGTGCTCTGCTGATTCGGCCTGGCTAACCTCCCAGCCGTCTTCTTCCAGCGCTTGAGCCACGAACCTCCGTAGTTGAGCTTCATCATCGATTACTAAAGCGTGCATGGACATACATCTTCATCCCTTCACTGAGTTTCTCTAATCAGGCGTTAACGGTAATTTCCTGCTTAAGCACGTTTCGCACTTTCAGAGTTAATGAGTCTGGGGTAAACGGCTTCTGCAAAAATGGCATGTCTTTTTCCAGCACGCCGTGGCGAACTATTGCATCGTCAGTGTAACCAGACATGTAAAGAACCAGTATTTCTGGCCGCATTAGCTCCACCCGTTCGGCCAGTTCCCGCCCGCTCATCTGCGGCATCACAACATCAGTCAACATTAGGTGAATATCGCCTGTGTGTTCACGACAAACTCGGCAGGCATCTTCTCCATTAACTGCAACTAAAACCTGATAACCGCTCATCTCCAGGATCTGACTAGTTAAATCCCGAACGATCTCTTCATCCTCAACAAGCAAAATGGTTTCCTGGCCCCAAACCAATTCAGTTGGTTCTGCTCTGAATTCATTCGCTTCAACAACCTCTTCCACCAGCGGTAGGTAGATTTTGAACGTGGAACCTTGGCCAGGTTCACTGTAGACGCAAATAGTTCCCTCGCTCTGTTTGACGATGCCATAGACAGTTGAGAGTCCCAGGCCCGTTCCCTTGCCCATTTCTTTGGTGGTAAAGAATGGCTCAAAGATTCTTCGTCTTGTGTCCCGGTCCATTCCACAACCGGTGTCACTAACCGCAAGCATCGCATAAGGCCCGGATTTAACGATCACATGTTTCTCAGCAGACGATTGATCTAATAGAACTTGGCCCGTCTCAATCGTTAACTTGCCACCTCTGGGCATCGCGTCTCGCGCGTTAACGGCCAGATTCATGATTACCTGTTCGATTTGGCCGGCATCGCCCTTTATTTTGCACGGAATAGGATCGAGGACCGACACCAGATCAATATCTTCGCCAATTAGCCGGCGGAGCATTTTGTCGATATCAGCGACAATAGTATTCAGGTCGATCACTTTGGCCTGAAGCATCTGCTTCCTGCTAAAGGCGAGGAGTTGGCGCGTTAATGAAGTAGCCCGCCCACAGGCTTTCTTTATCTCCTCCATGTTCTTGCGCAAATCGTCGCCCTTGGGCAAACGTTTAAGCGATAGTTCGCTATAGCCAAAAATTGCCGTAAGTAAATTGTTAAAATCATGGGCAACTCCACCAGCGAGCTGACCCACCGCTTCCATCTTCTGTGCCTGACGAAGCTGTTCTGCTTTCTCCCGCGCTCGTTGAATTAACGCAATATTCTCTACTGCGTTCGCAGCCAGGTTCGCAGCCATACGCATTGCCGTCGCATGCTCTTCTGAATAGGCATTGATTTGGTATGACTGAATTTCAATGCAACCCACAATGCGGCCCATAACTGCCATCGGCGAAGACAATGCGGACTGGGGTATGGTTCCTTCTTTGCACTCACCAATCGTTATTGAGTCGGGCGATAACGTTTTCTGGTACTCATTCTCAATGACGATTGAACCTGATTTCAGAGCGCGCCCAGTAACTCCCTCTCTGACAGGAATCTTATCAAGGTCGCCGATATCCCATTCTTTCTGATCGGCCCAGCAATATACAGGCTTCCGGGTTCCCTTCTCCTGGTCGTACAGCGAGATCAGCATTCCGTCACAAGGCACGGAAAGCTCGGCAAAATTGCGCACAGCTCGGAGAATCGTTTCAAGGTATCGGGCTTGTCCCAGCGTTTGGCCCAGCGCAGCAATCCTTTCCAACAACTTTTCGTATTCAATCAACGCGCGTCTGTTTGCTTCTCCCAAAGCCGCCTCGGCTCGCTTGCGCTCGGAAATATCGCGGATCACCATCTGCACCGCGGAACGATCTCCATAAATGAACGGCACGGACATCGATTCAGCGAAAACCTGGCTTCCATCCACGCCCTTACATTTCAATTCGATCGACGACGGAGGTTCGCCTTTGAGGGTTCGCACACTGCGAGCATGGAGTATTTCAAGGTCCGTGGCATCTACAAAATCAAAGAAGGATCTTCCGATCACCTGGGTTGGAGAAGCGGCGCCAAGTAAGCGCGCCCCGGCCGTGTTAATAAAAGTGATCAGTCCTTCTGAATGCACGATGATGGCATCGGGAGAGAGTTCCACGAGATCGTGATACCGCTCTTCGCTTTCTCGCAGCGCAGTCTCGGCTTGTTTACCACCAGTGATCTCACGTTGAGTTCCCCAGGCACGCTTAAGACACCCATCTTCAATTACTCCAATGAGGTTGTTCAGGAACCATCTGGTGTTGCCATCACTGTCACGCTCTCTTGATTCGGCGTCCGTCAGACGATGACCCGAGGCGATGAACGCCTCCAGATAAGAAACGTTACCGGGAACGGAAGCCGGTAAGAGGATCCGCAGAGGAGTACCGACGGCCTCTTCGGCGCGCGAAAATCCAAACCTCTGGGCCATCCTATCGTTACATTCCGCCAGATATGCTGCGCGATAAAAGATCTCAATCTGCCGGTTGGGCGGAAGTGAGATAGGACATGATTCCGGAAGTTCGAGACACCAAATCGCCTCGCTGCTCTGTGCGACAAAAGCTCGAAAGCGTTCTTCGTTTGCTCTTAAGGCAGAGTGTTTCTCTTTATGGCTGCTGATATCGCGGGCAATCCCCTGCATTGCCACTGGCCGGCCGTTCTCGTAGATGAGGTGTGCGTCGATTTCGACCGGCAACCGACCACCATTCTTGGTAAGAAGCTCGCATTCGTAAGACGCGGAAGTCTGTTGCTCGAGCATCGAATTGAGCGTCTCTTTAACCGTATTGCGATACTCCGGAGCAATCATCTGCAGAACATTCATCCCCAGAGCTTCTTCCGTTTTGTATCCGGTTAGGTTTTCAGACGCTCTGTTGACGAGAATATAGTCGCCACTGAGATCGTGCGTGTAGATGATTTCGTTGGCGTGTTCAACCAGACTGAGATATCTCAGTTCATGCGCCCGCCGGCTTTCTGTTTTTCGCTGTCCGTCGATGACCTCACATAGTGTGCGCTCCAATAGAGCAGGCGTGAGACCTCCGCGTATAATGCAGTCCGCAGCACCATTGTGCATGGCCGTCAGAACTTCTGTAGCGGAATCGGAAGTCAGAACAACGACCGGAAATGAGCAGCCGAGTCTGCGCACCTCTGCCAGGAGAACCGCCGCGTTACCTCCAGGCGAATCAATTAGGCAGACGTCATGTTCCCTGTGGATAAAAATGCTCAGGGCCCCAATGTAGGTTGTGACACACTCAAGACTGAAATTCTTAATGTCCGTTCGTGACAAAAGCTCGTGAAGATTGCTTAGGCTCCCTGCGTTGTCGTCAACGAAGAGTATTCTGATTGGATTTTGGAGGATTTTCATGTCGAGGTAAGGCGAAAAAAACCACCTAAAGAAAATTTCGAGGAATGAAGCCACCGAGCCGTGGGCGATTTGGTTCGGTTGAAGAGCCTCGATCCGGGCGAAGAAGGAGGGCGAATTGATACAGCGTGAGGTAAACCGCCACATTTACGTAAAGCAAAGTGGCGAAACTCCGCTCCCAACTCCTGCAAACAATCGCTATGCCATCAGCGTGTGGAGGCGGGGATACCGGTAGCAGTTATTCAAAGACATGGATAATGGCAACTGTGCGGGCAGCCTTGTCGGAATTTTGGCGGAACAGTGAATTTCGCCATTTTTTTGACAGAGTTTCGTTTTCCCACAAGGAGTCGCTACAGACGTTAATTTTGCGTGCGGAGAAAAGGCCAAAGCTTGTGTGTTTTACATGAAAACCGGGCTTATCGTTCGCAATTGCTCAGTTACATTGCGTCTCGATGCAAGAAATCGATTTCTGCCATTGCACCAGCAATGCCAAGTGATTCCTCTTGATTGGCTTCTTCTTTTCCGAGCAATAGTCGAATCCTCGATCTTTGCTCTTCTGTTACGTTAATAAAGCGCACGCCAAATCCCAGACTCGGCTTGTAGTGGGCTACCTCTCCGCTTAGTTGAAGCCATTGCTGATCAGAGATGAGCACCTTGAGGGAAATCTTCTCACCTACAACAGCCTCTCCTAAAGTGTCGATATAGCACCCGCCTTCGGATAGATCCACAAGCCGACAGCTGTAGTTCGCTGTGGAGCCATCCCATCTGGCGTCCAAACAAACTTCCAATCTCTCTTCAGCTCTTCGTTCGTTCATAAGTAGGCCCATACGGGTCAAAAACATTTTCGGGGCGGGAAATAATGGGCTAGGCTGCGGCCTTTTGCCGGGGAGATATGCCGTAGCTCGGAGAACTTCTGGCGCTGAGGCGCGCCTCTTATGCCTGACCGTGGCATATTGCGTACCAAGCAATTCAAGCCACCCCCGCTTAAGTCTCAGAGGCTTCATCGTCGAATCAATCAGTCAATGTAATTTACGGCTGAGGCTTGAGTGATACGGATAAGCACTGGCATTCAAGGTTGAGCGGGGCGCCTTGAATTTACCAAACCTTGAAACTAATGACTGCCCCCTTCCCAACCTGCAAATTTACTCAGCTTGAATTGCCCAAATCCTGAACTAAAAGGTCTTTGACCTTTGGTCTACCTGCGTTGAACTTTGCTTTGTGCTTTGAACTTTGCCCGTTAAATCGGCTATTTTGTGCTTTGATCCTCTGAGACAAAAGTCCAAGACCGAAAGTCGTTGCGCATAAGCCCCATAAGTTCAATAGCTGACGCAAGTTCAGGCACAAAGCTCAAAGTTCAAAGGCCAAAGACCAAAAGACCAAAGACCAAAGACCTAAGACATGGTTAAATCTCTAAGTGAAATTCGTTCTCACTTTCCCGCGCTGCAGCGCATCCACAACGGTTACCCAGTGGCTTATTTCGATGGGCCAGGTGGGACTCAGGTGCCGTTAGCCGTAGTGGAAGCGATGGCTGACTATCTTTTCTATCACAACGCAAACACCCATTGGGCTTATCCCACCAGCGAAGAAACCGACGCTGAAATTGACCGGGCCAGAAACGCATGCGCCGATCTGCTGAATGCCTCACCAACTGAGATTGCTTTTGGGGCAAACATGACGACGCTGACCTTTCATCTCGCTAGAGCACTGGGCGCCAATTTTGGCCCGCAAGATGAATTGGTGGTGACTGAGCTCGACCACCACGCGAATGTAGCTCCCTGGAGACGGCTGGTAAAGGAACGCGGTCTGGTTGTCCGAACCGTCCCGTTTACTTCTGAAACGGGTCAATTGGATGGGGAGATACTGGAGCAGTCATTAAATCCCCGAACAAAGCTGCTGGCTATCGGCGCGGCGTCGAATGCACTCGGAACCATAAACGATCTGCATCGTGCGATTCGGCTGGGTCGTTCTGTGGGTGCGTTCGTATTTGTCGATGCTGTCCACTACGTGCCTCATGCCCTGATTGATGTGCGGGCTCTGGATTGTGATTTTCTGGCAATGTCAGCTTATAAATTTTATGGACCGCACATTGGAGTGCTTTTTGGAAAACAGAGACTCCTCGAATCAATCCAATTTCCGAAACTCATTCCCGCGCCCGATTACGCTCCAGAAAATGTCGAGACTGGAACCCAAAATCAGGAGGGAATAGTAGGCACCGCAGCCGCGATAGATTTTCTTGCAAGTTTAGGCGCAGGTGAATCCAGGCGCGTCCGCTTACAAACTGTCTATGACGAGCTGCATCGCCGTGCTGCCGTCCTGTTCGACAAACTTTGGACGGGGTTGGCTTCAATACCAGGAGTGCGACTTTATGGACCGCCCCCGGATGCAAGCCGAACGCCTACTCTATCGTTCACTGTAGACGGCGTTAATTCAACTGCGGTTGCGCGCGAGCTGGCCGCGAAGGGTCTCTTTCTCTCGCACGGCGACTTTTATGCCGCCAGCGTGGTAGACCGGCTGGGGCTGAGACCCGACGGTCTGGTGCGCGCCGGTTGCGCTTGTTACACAACGTCGGATGAAGTAGAACGTCTTATCAATGCGGTTGCGGAGATTGCAAAACAAGAAAGATGAGGTGATCTTAAAGCCCTATTCTTTTACAGCATTGATAAAATCGGCTAACAGACCGTAGGCGGTACTTTGCAGATTGGGCCGGTGTGACGTGACGGTTAGGCCCGGCAGTATGTCCAGCTCGAAATGAATGGCAAGGGAAGTCCCTCGCACATTGCCAATTCCCTCCGTCGTACTCAGCTGCTCAGGCTTTACGGAGGTGATGAGCGCGCCATTTTCTGCGAGTCTCGCTCGCGCAACGAGCTTGAAAGGCTTGCCCTCGGCACGTGCGGCCTGGACCAGTGGCGGATTAAGATGCTGAATTCCCTGGCGGCGCACCGCGGTTGGTTTAAGTGGCCGCTTCATTAGTACTGCGGCTAGCGCACACACCTTGATTGTCGCGTCCCAGCCGTCAACATCGTGAGTGGGGTCAGATTCCGTTATGCCCAGTTCCTGAGCGGTCTTTATGCCTTCCGCGAAGCTGCGGCCCGCCTCCATGGTCTCAATAATCACGTTGGTGGTGGAATTAACTATACCGGTGAAACCACGCAATCTTGCAGCCGGCAGAGTTTCGCGAAAGAGCGAAAAAATCGGCGCGCCATCGAGCACGGTTGCTTCAAAATAGAAATGCCTGCCAACTTCGCGTGCTAATTCATCCAGCTCAGAAAAACCGTGGACCACAACGCCCTTGTTTGCGGTTATAACATGGGCGCCAAACTGTAAGCCGGCACGCGCATAATCGACTCCCGGTTGACCTGTTTCATGATTGAGTGAAGTCGTTTCAAATACAACGTCCGGCTGAGACCGTTGCAACCACTGGCCGATTGCGTCGGAGCGGGAACCCTCCGATATTTGAGATTCACCCGCGGCCATTGTTGCTGCATCGAACCCTTCCGGCCGCGATAACCAACCGAGCTTGCGGCTCGCGATGCCGGTGATGCGCCAGTCGAAACCGTTCCACTCGCGCAGCTCACCAGATTTCAAAATAAGAAGTCTTGCGAGTGCTCGGCCGACGTTACCGAAACCGAGGAAACAAAGATTGAAGTGCTTCATTCGCGATTATGATCCACAGCAAGTATTATTATCTTTTGTTGGTTTTCTGTCGCTGCCCGTAATTCATGAAACAATATCACGACTTACTTAAATCGATACTGAAACTCGGCAGCGAGCATTACGACAGAACCGGTATCGGTACGATCTCTCATTTTGGCTATCAGACTCGTTTTAACCTCCGAGCAGGCTTCCCCATTGTTACCACGAAGCGCGTCCCTTTTCGTTGGATTGCGGAAGAGTTGTTCTGGTTTCTCTCCGGGGACACGAATGAAGAAAATCTTCGCGCGCGCGGTGTGGATATCTGGGCTGAGTGGGCTGATGAGGAACACACCCGGCGTTTTGGGAGAGATCCCGGAGACCTTGGTCCCGTTTACGGGTATTTGTGGCGTTCCTTTGGGGGGAACTATCCACAACAAAATGGAGTGGACCAGATCGCCAATCTCATTAGCGAAATAGAGCACAATCCCAACTCCCGTCGGTTAATAGTAACGGGTTGGGATCCACGCGAAGCATCACGCGTTGATCTTCCTCCCTGTCATACGCTCTTTCAATTCAAGGTCGAGAGTCCCGGCATTTTGCATTGTCAACTTTACCAGAGGTCCGCCGACGCATTTCTCGGTGTGCCCTTCAATATCAGCTCCTATGCACTCTTGATGCACATGGTCGCACACGTGTGTGGATTGAATGTTGGCGAATTCATCTACACTCTTGGCGATTACCATATTTACAAGAATCATCGCGCCCAGGTCGATGAGCTACTCGCTCGTGACCCGCTTCCTTTACCACATCTGGAGATTCTTGATCGAGGAGGCGAGTTCAAGGGCTTGCAAGGTCTGTTGGCGATGCATTACGAGAATCTGAATCTAGTGGACTATCGATCTTATGGCAAGATCGCGGCGCCCGTCGCCGTTTGAGGACTCATGATCATTGGAATTGTTGCCGTTGACCGAAAAGGAGCCATCGGTAAGGGTGGACAACTTCCCTGGCATTACTCTGCCGACATGAAATTCTTCCGCGAAGTCACAACGGGCCATGCGTGCGTTATGGGCTACAATACGTGGTTAACATTGCAGCGACCTCTGAAAGAAAGACTGAATATCGTTCTCAGTCGCCGGGCCTTGATTGCTCCGCAGGATTCTCTTATGGTCCTGCGAGATCTCACGTCGGTACTTTCACTGGCTCCCTATTTGTCGTGTGAGCTTTTCGTGATTGGGGGACAAAAAGTCTACCAAGCATTTCTACCATTCATTCAAAAATGGATTGTTACACAAATCCCAATGACGGTAGAAGGAGCGGATGCGTTCGTTCCGGAGAATTATCTGGCGGGATTCCAGGAAATGGAAGCAAGACTGTTGGCTGAGAATTTGACGGTCAAATTCTATTCCCGAGCGAATTAGCGGCTTCGGTCCTTGGTCTTTGAAATTTGTTGTTTGTGCCGGCGACTCATTAACACCTAATTTTTAAGATACTGTCTGAAAACTCTGAGGAATCTTCAGTTGCGACGGGACAATTCAAGCTGAGTAATACAAAGTACAAAGTTCAAAGTTCAAAGACCTAAGACTAAACTTCATCGTTTTCTTATCCACGTTCCAGCTTTAGATCCAGCACATCATGTCGCGTAATGATCCCAACTATGCGGCCGTATTCCTCCACCAGCACGGCCGCACTAGTCTGCAACCGCCGAGTGACCTCGTGCGAACTGGCGTCAACATCAAGTGTAGGGAAGCTACCCTCCATTACTTCGCTTACTGGTGATTCCAGTAAGTCCCGATTGCGGACCACCTTGGCCAGCACTCGATTTTCTCGCAATGAACCCACTGGACGACCGTCTTCAAGCACTGGCATCTGCGTTAGACCCAATTCGTCCATCTTAGTAAGCGCGTCTGCGAGTTTCTCCTCCGGAGATACCCAAATCAGGTTCCGCGGCGCATGTGGTCCCTTGGTCTCACTTATCAGACCCGCGTTGATTTTCTGCGGCTCCAGTAGCCGCTTCTCTTTCATCCATTCATCGGAGTGATGCTTGGTCAAATAATGTTCGCCCGTGTCGCAGACTATGAAAACGATCACCGCACCTTCTGGAGCGTCTTTAGCGATTCGAAGAGCAGCCGCCAGATTCGTTCCCGTCGAGCCTCCGCAAAAGATACCTTCCAATCGGCCTAACTGCCGCGACATCTCAAAAGACTCGCGGTCAGTGATATTAATGATCTCGTCAACATACCTGATGTGAACATTTGGCGGGATAATCTCCTGTCCAATGCCTTCAACGAGATAGGGGGTGGCCTCAATCAGCTTTCCGGTTTCTTTGTACGTTTTGAACACCGAGCCATACGGATCAGCTCCAACAATTCTGATTTCGGGATTTTTCTCCTTAAGAAAGCGGCCGGTCCCGGAAATCGTGCCTCCAGTTCCAAGTCCGGCCACGAAATGAGTAATCCTGCCATCAGTCTCTTCCCAAATTTCCGGACCGGTTGTTTTGTAATGTGCTTCCGGGTTCGCAGGGTGAGAATATTGATCTGGATAAAAGGAGTTCGGCGTCTCAGTCGCAATTCTCTTTGCCGTCGAAACGTAATGATCTGGCGTCCCGGGTTTTGCTGAAACTGGCGTGATTACGACGTCCGCGCCAAGTGCTTTCAAGTATCGTGATTTCTCCACCGAGGCTTTGTCAGTCATAACAAAAATGCACTTGTAGCCCTTGATGGCTGCAGCAAGCGCCAACCCAATGCCCGTATTTCCGGAGGTAGCCTCTACAATCGTTCCACCGGGTTTCAAAAGTCCTTCGTGCTCGGCAGCCTCGATCATGGCAACGCCAATCCGATCCTTTACTGAAAAACCGGGATTGAGATTCTCCATTTTTGCGAGCACTGTTGCGTTAATACCACGCGTCAATCGTTGCAGCTTGACCAGCGGTGTATGACCAATCAGTCCCAGTACATCTTCGTAATAATGCATGCCTGTCTCCGCTATAGAAGTGAATCTCTGTCAAGCAGGTAGCGCAACTTAAGGGTGGTGTGTAAACCTGGTCGTGGTACCGTTTGCCTCTTTTTGAAGATTTCCTTTCCCCGAAACGGGAATGTTCAGACATAAATTACGCGATTAGTGCGGTCGCTGTCCAAAATATAGGCTGGATAAGTCAAAAATGCTGAAGCCCGGATGCGCTCTCCCCTTCGCATCCGGGCTCCAAACAAGGTCATCTGCCTTACAGAAGATGACCGAACTCAGTCTTTAACAGCTTAGTAGCGGCGAAATCCTCTGTTGCGTAACTTGTAGGTGTACAAGGCTGCGCCACCACCACCTGTGACCGCTCCAATAACCGCGCCCCTTCTACCACCGACTAAACCACCCAAGAGTGCTCCGGCCACCGCGCCCCCCGCTGTGGTAAGCTTGTCCTGGTGTTCACGCCATACTGAGCGATTCCGATCGTATCCATAGCCGCTGTAGCGGTAGTCGTTATACCCGTATTGATCATTACGATAAACGTCGTTGCGATTAACATCCCTTCGATTACGATAGTCATACCGGCTATCGTACCGTCGATCATAACCCGAGCCGTTAGTCACACAACGCGAGCGCGTCTGAGCGTTCAAAGGAAGCGCTGTTATCCCAAGAGCTACGAGGCAGATTACGGTTGCAACTATTTTTTTCATTCTTAAGCCTCCGTGCTTAGACATTGGCAAAGACCATGCCAAACGCACTTATTGTCCAGAGGGCTTTTTTCCTCGCTAGTTTTAAGGCCATTCGTGAGGGGTCGGAGATTTCGTGGAGTTTTCTTGTGATTGAGCGGTTGACGATTAGGTATGCGATGCTTCCTCATACCTACCTTTTGGGGTAGTCCCGATGAACTGCTCACTCTTATGAATGCCGCCGCTGTCACCGAGATTCGAACGGCGGCAGTTTCTGCCCTGGCCACACGACTTCTTGCCCGGGAGGACGCATGCGAACTGGCCATTATCGGTGCGAGTACAGGCCCGAGATTGGTACCTGGGTCGCGTTTTGATTTCTGATCATCCTCACGGCGATGCTACACCTTCGTGCATCATGGCGTAGTGCTTTCTAAATGGTCCATATGTTGCGCGAAAGAGGCTGGCCGAAGCGATAGACGCCAGGCCCACTGTGATTGCCAATGAGTAGCCCACCATCTTTTCACCAAGCAGATCATTGAGTAACCCCACAAACCACGGTCCCAGCGTCAGGCCGCCCACATTGATGGTGAAAAGTAACAATGCGGAAACCTGTCCCCGTAGTTGGTTGGGAAAAATCAGTTGCAGTGCCGCATAAGAACTTCCCACCGGCATCGCGAGAAAAAAGAGAGCCGGGATTAGGACTACCACTGTCCACGCCGGCTGCTGGATGCTCATTGCCAAGACAAAAAAGAATCCGGCACCAATCGTGCCGGCCACTCCAACTTTTAGCGACGCCTCAGAAATTTTTTTCCGCTGCCAGCGATCGCAAAGTGACCCTCCAACGTACATTCCAAAACAACCAGTAACCAGGATCATCGTTCCCAGAACCCAGCCGGTCTGCCGCGGGGTCCAGGCAAAGACACGAATGAAGAAGGTAGGGGCCCAGGCCTGCAAAGCATAATTACACATCGCCTGCATTGACAGCCCTACAGAAACCCCGACGACGGACTGCCAACGAAGAGTCAGTTGGCTGAGCCCCTCGCGAAAGCTAAGCTGCGAAACTTCCCCGGCAGTTGTTCTTAGTAGATTTCGACGCAGGGGCTCTCGCACAGTGTAGACCAGCACGCCGACCAGGAGACCGGGAATCCCTACAATCAGAAATGTCAGTCGCCACGAAGCCATCGTGCCCAGAATGGGAACGGTAACGTCGGGCAGGTGAGTCACAGCGCTCACGACCGTGCCGCCCACGATGAGCGCCAGACCGGCGCCAATAAAGATGCCGGCGGAGTAAACACTGAGCGCTTTGCCAAGGTGTTCGCGGCGAAAATAATCGGCGATCAAAGAGATAGCGGACGGCGTCAAAGCTGCCTCCCCGACTCCGACGCCCATTCGGGCCAAGAACAGCGAGGAGAAGCTTTTGGCAACACTGCACAGGGCTGTCATCAGGCTCCAGAAAAAAACCCCTGCGGCAATCACATTGCGGCGGCTGCTGCGATCAGCAATCCGGCCGACCGGAAGTCCCAATAGTGTATAAAACAGCGCAAACGCCAACCCCTGGAGCAGCCCGATTCTGGCATCACTGATGTGCAGATCCTGTTTGATTGGCGCCACCAGTAAACTAAGGATCTGGCGGTCAATAAACGAGAGCGTGTTGCATAGCATCAGTACGATGACGATGTACCAGCCGTAAGCGGGAGTAAAGTTGCTTGCCTCCGGCTTGTACGTGACTGGCCGCTCGATTTCCACTACCATGCAGTTGCCCTCTCACGAGTCACTCACCCCATACTTCCTTTGCTGTTTCCGCCACGAGACGTAGTTTGGCTTCCTCGTCCTCAAGGGTTAGCAAGTTCCCCTCCATGGTGGAAGCAAAACCGCACTGCGAACTTAATGCGAGTCTCTCCAAGGGCACATAAGCCGAGGCTTCATTGATGCGGGTTTTCAACTCTTCCTTACTTTCCAGGGCCGGCTTCTTTGAACTCACCAGGCCCAGCACGACACTTCTGTCTTCCGGCACCTGGCCCAGCGGCTCGAAACCTCCTGACCTTTCATCGTCATACTCGAGCAGGAACCTTTCAAAGCGGGTATTTTGAAAAACCCGCGTGATTGGTCCATAGTCGCCGCGGGCGTAAAATTTGCTTTGATTATTCCCGCGACACAGGTGCAAGCCAAAGAGAACTCCCGGATGATTGCTGATCACCGCGTTATCCATTTCAATCGACAGATCGAGCAGTCGGTCGGGATCGTTGCCTCGCTGTCGATACCCTTCCCGCAGCTCCGGATCCAGCAAGGCTGTATATTGTGGCGAGTCAATCTGAATGTAAGTACAGCCCAGACGGATCAACTCTTCTATCTCTCCTCGAAGAATGTCAACCAGGTCAGCCAGATAAGCATCGATCTTGCTATAGGCCTGACGTGATTTCTCTTTGTCGTAATAGGCCGACGCCTGCTGCGCACTGATTAGAGTGGTCTTGGCCGTTCGGCTGGCGCGTGCACGCAGATACGTGAATTCCTCGGCGCACATGTGACGCCTGCGCCGCAGCCGGGAAACGACCACGGGCCGCTTCAGAACCAACTCTTCCCCTGCTTCGTTGCGAAAAGGGATAGCCCATCCGCCGTACTTGTCAAAGCCTTCCAGCGCATCGATCAGATGACCATAAAAGGCATAGCGTCGCATTTCACCATCGGTGACAACCTCAAGGCCAACGCGTTCTTGCAAGGTGACAGCCTCGTCAACTGCGCGATCTTCCAACCGTTTGAATTCCGCGTCCTGAAGTTGGCCTGATTCGTGGCGCTCACGGGCCTCTTTCAAGTATGGAGGTCGCAAAAGACTCCCGACAACATCGCTCCAATACATCAATCCTTACCTCATTTCGGTTTAGTCCGTCCGATTCCAGCTCTTGTTGGAACCAGTCATCTATTTCCAAAGCGCAATTTCACGCCATACTGAAGCTGTCGTGGGTTGGAAGCGTCCCGAGGCGTGCCAAACCCCAGAATTGGGTTTGGCGGCACGCTGAGGATCAGTCCGCCATAGACGGTATTTAGATCCGTGACATTGACGCGGTTGAACAGGTTGAAAAAATCGGCGCTGAATTCCGCGCTGACACGCTCATTGAAACGAACCTCGCGCGCAAGTCGCACATCAAGACTTACGAACTTAGGTCCTCGCAACGTATTTCGGCCCAAGTCTCCGGGACGGTCGGAGAGTGGATTACCATCGAGGTTTGCGTCCGAGCCGGCAAACACGTTGAAGCGGCGTCCGGCCTGGGCAGTAAACAGTGAACTGAACTTAAAATCATGCAGCCAACCGGCTGTTCGAGGTACCTGACTGACAAATGCCAGCGTGAATCGATGGGGCACACTCTGGCGCGAAACGGCTCGCTCGGCACTGATATCAGGACCTTCGGGTAAATCGGCCAGGTTGGCCACCGACTCGTAGTTGCTGATGGTTTTCGCAAAAGTGTAACTGCCGTGAAAACTAAACCCGTGCGCGAAGCGCTTCTGGATCTCCAGGCTGCCCGCGTGATGAATTGAATACCCAATGTCGTCATTAACATAAAAGTCTCCCAACTCGAGGAACCTTCGCCCACCGAGCGCTCGGTTGAAGACCGGTTTGCCCCCCGGCACTACCCCAGGTACAACGACGCCATTGACCAATGTTCCCGTCTGCACACCGTTGAGCAAACCAGTATGGGCAGCCAGTTTGAGGGCATGCACATACAAGTAGCTGAGGGTTACCGCAACGCCACCCCCGAGTTCATGAGCGATTTCAATGCTCGCTTGTTCGGCATAAGGAGTGCGGAGGGCACCATCCTTATTGTCTCTGAAACCGGGATTGATGATGCCGCCCACTATTGGCGCGGTCGGAACTTGTCCAGTGGTAGTGAAGATACAGGTGGCGAGCTGGGCGGCGCTCGTGGTCGTGATTGTTGGTCCACCCGGGCGACAAACCACCGCCGTTGCCGCCACGGCGCCACCGACGGTCGGTTGAATGAACCTGGCCCTCACGGGCTGAACCCCCGGGAAGACGATCTGCGCATTGGGTTGATCACCGGCGCTGCCCCATTCACCGGTAACCAACAACTGTCCGATACTGGGAAAAAGCCGATCATTAAAAATACCAAAACCGGCGCGCAACACTGTGCGCGGCGTCATGGCATACGCCAGCCCAAGGCGCGGTTGAAAATTATTTTTGTCATTACGCTGCACGAACAACGAGGGATAGGTTTCGACGTCGTAACGGAGGCCATAGGTAACTGTCAGTTTTGCTGTTGCTTTCCACTCATCCTGCGCAAAAAGGCCGTAGGAATTGTGGTTTACGCTCGTTCTGGTAAACGGTTCCAGACCACTGGGAACGTCGTCTGAAAAGGGAATGCTCAACGACGGTCGAGTAGCACTGCCATTCAGCAATGGCCACCAGAAGACAACCGGTGTTGGCGAAGGCGCAAGAAAGGCAGGCAAGCTGGGAAAGATTACACGCGCGGGAAAGAAGAGATCCCACTTGGCTGCGTCGCCAAGGTGATTAAAATCGATACCCACCTTTAGCGCATGTCCTCCCGAAATAAGACTAATGTTGTCCGAGGCCTGCAGGCGAGACTCGCGATAAAAGTCGACATCTGAAGTACTCTTGCCAGTAATGATCAGGTTGGAGATCTCCAGATCAGGCTCCTTGCGTACCGAGGGAAAATCGAAACTGCGGCGCGACCATTGCAAGCGGGCTTCATTTACGACTTGTTTGCCCAGCAGTGCAATATCGCTGGCGGCTAAAGCCTGGTCCACGATTTTGTTGTTCCGCGCGGTAGTAGAAGTCGGCGAGGCGCGACCACCACCGCCCAGGAAACCCCTGGTTTCGGAATCCAGAAGGTTGTAGCGGACGGCGGCGTTGTTATGGGCAGTTACTTTGTGATCCAGCTTTATAAGGAATCCATCGTAGTCGTTTGCACGCAGCAGATCTGTGACCTCAGGTGTTAACCCAAAGAACCGTTTGGTAGTGTTGATCGCTGTCAGATTGTTCAGAATCACCGAAGAGAACTTGTTGGATTCGGCCCGCCGCTGCCCTTCATAATTAGCAAAGAAGAAAGTCTTTTCCTTTGTAATTGGACCACCGAAGGTGGCACCGTACTGGTTCTGCCGTAGCACTGGATTGGGGCCAGTCAAGATGGGCTTAGCATTCAGCGCGTCGTTCATCCCGTAATAGTAGGCCGAACCGTTGTAACGATTGGTGCCGGACTTTGTAACGATGTTGACAAAGCCGCCGAGCGCCCGCCCGTATTCAGAGAGGAAAGTTGAGTTCAGTACGCGGAATTCCATCACCGCTTCCTGCGATGGGGTCACGCGCGGCAATCCGGTGAAAGTTTGGATGTTGTCCACGCCGTCAACCAGAATCAGTGTGTTGAGCTCCGATTGACCGCCGAATGTCAAACGTGGCGCCGCGGCCTGACCTACTCCGGTATCCGGTTCCTTGAAGGCGCCACCGCCAACGTTTTCCCGACCGGGGGCCACGCCGCTCGAAAGCTTGGCAAAATCAACGAAGTTGCGCCCGATTATAGGGAGCGATTCGATGGAGCGCTCGTTGACAACACGACTCAATTCCGCTCGGGTAGGTTCGATCAATGGCTGCTCGTCCTGGGTGACTTCAACCACCTCGCTGACGTTTCCAATTTGTAGAGTAAGATCCACAACTACAGCGCCACCGACGGTCACCGCCACATTGCTCTGTAGTGCAGTCTTAAAGCCGGTACGCTCAGCGCGCAACTCATATCGTCCAGGCTCCAGATTGATGAAATTGTAGCGGCCCGCGCTGTCAGTTGTGCTGTCGCGACTCGCTCCCGTTTGCGCATTTCTGGCAGTTACTTTGACCCCGGGTACTACGGCGCCGGTTGCATCCTCGACCACACCCGATAATGTAGCGCTCGTGGTCTGGGCCGCCCCGTTTACAGATAACAGCAGCACGCACAGCACCGCAATTGCTAAGCCTTTGTTAATCATGATCGGAAGCTCCTTTCAAGCTGCGCGGGAACGTCGAGTTTGCGTTTGTTGTGGTTTTCGTAATAGCCTCAATTAATTCGCGGTAATCCTGTGGCGCTTTCCCGTCAAATCGGTCCAGCAGGTTCAACTGCGCCCCCCATTGCTGACGGCGCGAGGTTGCTTCAGCCATCAACGGCTCTATACCGGCTGCACGGAGCATATCGGCAACCTCCTCCATTTCGCGCGCGCGTCGCTCACCGTGTTCGACTATGCGAGAAATCATATACCCTGCAAGCTTGCTCCAATCAATTCCCGGCAGTGTCTCATCGAGCGAAGCAAAGACGCGCTCACTGGCGTCGTAACGAGTGGCAGCGAGCGCGCATTCCAGTAACAATGCCTCCAGGCCTTTGACGATAATGCTGCGGCACATCTTGACAGCCGAAGCTGTGCCCACGGAGGCCGAAACTATTTCGAGACGCATGCCGAAAGGTGCCAGCAGATCCCTGAACGGTTCGGCTTGTTTGCCGCCGAGCAGAATCGGGACGCGGTGGCCGTGCCGCGGCACCGGCGCCATGATGGCTCCTTCGACGAAATGGGCGCCGCTGGTCTCTACCAGCTGTTCAATGGCCTGCTTGGTGGCCGGAGACACGGAATCCAGATCGGCATAAAAGTGTTTGTCCTGCAGAAACGGCAGCGTCTGTTCAGCGGCCTCTATGGCAGCGTTCGCCGTAACGGCTGAGAAAATAAGATCGCATGTCCGAGCGAGACTCTGTGACGAGTCGAGCAAGTTGACGTCGCTTGCTTGCGCGCGATGCCGAATCCTATCTCCCAGTCCCGCCGTTTTTGTGTTGATGTCATAGGCGTATAATCGCGCGACACCTGCGCCGCGAAGTCCTGTAGCCAGGTGAAAACCTGCTTCGCCGAAGCCAACAAAGCCGATTGTTAGTTCATTATTCATCGCCTCAGTGCAAGTAGCCGCCGCCGTCGCAGAGGATCATCTGACCGGTGATCATCTCGGCGTCATCGCTGGCAAGAAATGCAATTAGTGCGGCCAAATGCTCCGGCCGCACGCGTTTCTTTATTGCCTGATTCATCATTACCCGGTCGAACGCTTCCTCCGGGGAATGGGCTTGCGTGCCCGGAGTGGCCACCATGCCCGGCGCGACCGCATTAACAGTAATGCCGTCCTCGCCCATCTCTCTGGCTTGCACGCGCGTCATTCCCATCACCGCGCCTTTGGCCGCGACGTAAGCCATCTGGCCCGGATTGGCTAAAAAATATGTGCGCGAAGCAACATTGATGAGCCGTCCACAGTGACTCTTTTTCAGCAATGGATAGACTGCCTTCGAGACGAGGAAGTACCCCATGAAGTTGATCTGCATGAACCGATTTACTTCCTCATAAGTGAGCGTGTGCCAGGGATTCCGGCCGGAAAGAATCCCAGCATTGTTGACCAGAATGTCCACTTTACCGTGCCGCTCATCAATCGCCTGCACAGCCCTCCGGATCTGGGCCTCATCAGTGACGTCGCATAAGGCGGAATAAGCGGTTCCACCTGCGGCGCGAATATCCTGACACGCAGAGGTTGCGTCCTGAATATCCAGAATTTCAATCACAGCGCCCTCAGCCGCCAGACGCTCAGCCGCTGCGCGGCCCAATCCCGTTGCCGCGCCCGAGATAACGGCCACACGGTCTTTCAATCGGCTCATTGTTCTTCCTCAGTTTCTGCTACTGGGCCAATCTGGAGTTCAACACTCTTGGCGAAATCTGAGTCAGCAACCTAAGAGTGAGGGGCTGATGGATCAGCTACTCACTTTGCTCATTGCTCATTTGTTCGAGTCTTTTGTATTCCTGGTAGACCGCATGCAGTGACATCAAAGCATGCAACGGATGGGCGCCGGCCTTGCTGACTGCTATCGCGTTGTCACTAATCTTCCCCGCCCTTCCCACCGCAGCGATGGCTCGCGCACCTTCCTTCTCCTCGGCGCTTAGATCCCACTCGGACGCGAGGTCTTCGAAACTGGTAAGCAGCCGACGCCTTAGGTTTGCGTCGTTCCGTACTTCAAAGAGCAACTTGTTCAACTTGTAGGCCGAGGCCGGCGGATGCTTATAAAACTCGAATCCCTGATTTTTGAATGAGTACGCCGAACTGCTACCCGGCGCTGTGTCCGGCGAAACCGTCTTCGCCTTAGCGGGAATAAATCGCATCATGGCATGTCCGTGGTGCCAGGTCGGTGTGTAACACACGAGTTCCCCCGGCTTATCTCCAATGGCTCCAAACAATGTTGCCCAATTCAGGAGCTCCGTATTGCCGACCTCGTCCAATTGCTCAACGGTCATTTCGAGCAACGCACGTGTATTCCCTTGCGCAAGCTGCGAGATCATCCAGCGATCGAACTCAAACTCCGGGTGCGGATATTTCCAGGTGCCGGGGTAGTGGGACATACCGCCACTTGCCACGATGGCTACCCGCTCGGGCCGCGAGAAAATTACTTGGGCGATCTCGCGGCCCAAAGCGGCGCACCGCGCCGGGCTCGGCAGCGGCGGTAAGTAAACATTCGTATGAAAGGGGACCACGGGAATATCGCGGCCACCCAGTACAAACTCGAAGGGTACGGCGAAAGCATGTCCCAGCACGGCATCTTCCGAGTAAGCCAGGTCAAAACCTGCCGCCACGAGTCGGTACAGAAAATCCACGGCCATGTCCCGCTGGATAGACAGGTCATAATTCCTGCCGGCAAAAGACGCGATGGCTCGACTACCCGCAATGATGGCGAAGGTTGGCACGCAACCCAGCGAAAAAGTTTCCAGATGATCGCTGCCCAGAAAGATCAGCACGTCGGGCCTGGTCTCATCCAGGATGTTTCCCAACTGGCGCATGGCCTCGATGGTCGCGTCGAGCTGCGCCGGATCTTCATCCGGTGGATAGGTAAACAATTGCGGCGCATGACACGTGGCCATCGCTGCAACAATCTCACCCATCATTCTCCTCCTGATCAACGTATTGCACTCCAAGCTCTTTCAACTTCGCACGGAGTCCGTAAAAATCCAGGCCCAGTTCTCCGGCACGCAAACGTTCCCGGTTCTTCTCTTCCTTAGCAATGCGATCTCTAGCGAACTGCACCACTTCCGCTGCCCGTTCTTTGCGGACCACCACGACACCGTCCTGATCTCCAATGATTGCGTCACCCGCTCGGACAATGGCGCCGCCGCAGACGATCTCAACGTTGACGGAGCCGGGACTGGCTTTGACGGTGCCCTGCGCGCAAACAGCTTTCGCCCACACGGGAAAATTCATGGCCGCAAGCTCCGCCGTATCTCGCACGCCCGCATCAATCACCAGCCCCGCTATGCCGTGAGCGCGGCAGGACGTCGCCAGCAGTTCTCCGAACATGCCATCCGTCGATTCAGAAGTGGGAGCCACAACCAGCACGTCCCCCGGTGCGGAAACCTCTACTGCAGCGTGAATCATGAGATTGTCACCTGGATGACAAGAGACTGTTACCGCCGGACCAGCGACTTTGGCCAACGGATAAATCGGGCGCAGGTATGGTCTCATCAAACCGACGCGACCTTGTGATTCGTGCACCGTGGCCACGCCCTGCTCACCCAGTTCTCTAACGAGATCTGGGGATGGCCGTTTTATTCGACGGATGATCCGGTGGTTCATGACAACTCGTCCGTCACTTGCGGATAGGTACGCTGAAATGCTTCCGCGTACCTGATTTCCTTCTTACCCGAATTTCGCACGGCCTGCGTGCCCCGACGCAGGGCCAACTGTGTGTAGTACTCCCACAAGTGCTCTTGTGCGTCCATGCACTCCATTGCTTTACGTTTTCGCTCAAAGACACTGGTAATGTCGAGCAGGATCTGCGGCTTGAAGTCACACATCTCAGGCTGGTGAGGTTCAAAGTGGAACACCGGCGGCGCTCCCAGCGGCCTCGCTTCACTGGGATAACCCATCGCCTGAGCATACACGCGAGTGTTCATTGTCAGACGTGCAGCTTCAGGATGGTCACTGTTGTAGGGATCGCTCAGGGCATGCGTAAGCACGATTGTTGGCTGGAGTGTGCGAAATTCCTGGACCAGCTGGTCCGCGATCTGATCCGTTGCCCGGAGCGGATAGTCGCCGGCGTCAAAGAAGCGAATGTCGGCGCCGAGCACGTCCGCTGCATTTTCAGCCTCCCGCCGCCTGATCTGCTTCACCTGATCGACTGTCATGCCTGGCTGCCGCCACAGTTTTTGCGACTCTCCTCGTTCCCCGAATGACAAACACAAGATGCGAACACGACCGCCGCGCGAATGGTAAAGAGCAATCGCGCCGCCGGCCCGCCAGACAAAATCGGCGGCATGAGCGCTGACCACCAGCATCGTATTTCCGGAAGTATCCATAGTTATTGTTACTTCAATAGCTTTGCCGGCGTGCCAGCTGCCATTCTGTTGATGTCGGCAACGGAGAATCCAGCTGCCAAAGTTTTCTGGGCGAAGATCGCAAAGCCCTCAGCGACTGGCGGATTGGTAGCCTGGCCGAGATCGGTCGAAAGGATGCAATGGTCCACGCCCACGTGACGGATGTTGGCGAAGACCAATTCCCAGGGAGCTTTGCTGGTATGATAGGTGGTGAAGCAGTGCTCGATAAGTGCTCCCATCCCGGCAAGTTCCCGTTGTTCTTCGCCGGTAAGATTTTGCGAGGGAAACTCGGCGTGGGTGATCACGATTCGTTCGACGCCTGTTTCTCGCGCCGTGCGAACGAGAGGAAAAATCTCATGACGGCCGAGGTGTCCGGTAGCGAGGATCATATTATGTTTCGCGATCAGCTCCAGACAGTGACGAACGTCCGGGGAAATCTGACCCTCCGGATCCAGCACGGTAATTGGCGGCCGGGTAATGCCAGCTGCGGCAATCTCGCGCTGAATCTTGGCCCAGAATGGAAGTTTCTCATGTGCGCCATCCAGACGACCGGCAGTCTCATTCGCGGCA
>WNFZ01000129.1_pt1 | contig 86041 bp, 67 predicted proteins | sample 5400081 | NCBI WGS metagenome assembly WNFZ01 (sample SAMN13153365, study PRJNA577476) | soil metagenome | isolation source: 80 cm soil or saprolite under grassland replicate 1 | place: USA:California | collected 2016-06-15
TGCTTACGCGCGCGGTACTGTACCGATCTTGCGTGGTTCGATTTAACCTGCAAGATGAAAAACGTAATGGAGCTATAGATCTTGATTTGCCGTTATGCAACTGCGGCGCCGCCACCGTCACATCCGCAACAAATTTGCAACCACGCGTTTACGACAATCAGTGTGAATCTCGGTCCGAGGGAAGTGTTCGTTTGTGGGAAGCCGCGATCCCAAAATTGGACAGGAAAATGAGCGGACCGCGAGAATATCAGTTCGTGGCTTTGGCCCCCAGCCTCAACCTGATCAATAGATCATTTAGCGCCGCCTTGCCCGCAGGTGTTTCGGACAATGAAGACGCTTGATAGGCGTCTTCAAGCATTCCGCGCAATCGCTCGAACTCACGCCGATGAAACTCCACATCGACATCGCTCAGCGTTGATTTCTCAGGTCCGGTTAGTTTGCGCTCGATCAGATCGGATATGTATGGCAGTTTGAATTCCGCATTCAGCGTGACCAGGTTCGCTTCGACTTCGCCGCTGCGCATCAGATGAATGCCCGTGAGCAGGACGCGATAGACGTAAAGCAGCGGTTTGACGCGGCGCGGGCGTTCCTTGTCGAAGAGTCCCCACTGCGTCTTTTTCTTGAGCAGCAACCCGAAGAACTTCTTCACATCGTGCGTGACCAGGTCAATTTCCAGCCCGTCGCGCACGGCTGAAACTTCAATCGTTTCGCGCCCCGGATCGAGGCCTACGACTTCGCGCACAGGCAGTATGTGAACGCCTCGCAGATCGTAATCGGAATCTGGCGACGGGAAGCCGTAAAGATGCGCGCCGCTGACCGTCGCGAACAGAAGCGGATAAGGTTGAGCGGTGATCTCGCCGTAAATTCTCGGATCAAACTTCATTTCAAGTCGCCATCAACAATTGATGAAACTCTGTTGGAATGGCGCGTTTTTTAGAAACAATCCGGCGCAAGAATTCTCATCTCGGCTGTAGATTAACAGGGGCTGGATTGAGACGATTGATGACGAATTGTTGCGCGACGCCTACCAGATTGCTGACCATCCAATAGAGAACCAGACCCGCGGGCGCCGATTTCATAATCAAAATGAAGATTATTGGCATTATGTAGTTGACTTTCTTTTGAACCGGGTCCGCAGTCTTGGATGTGAGCGCATACTGCGCAATCATCGTAGCGCCCATCAACAGCGGTAACGCCAAATAAGGATCGGGCGCCGAAAGATCTTGTATCCAGCCGAGGAATGGCGCGTGGCGGGCTTCTATCGAGACGAGGAGAATGGCATAGAACGTCATAAGGAATGGCGACTGCAGCAACATTGGCAGACATCCTGTCAGCGGATTGCCTTCCTTTATCAACGCCAGTTGCTCTCTCTGAAGATCAAGCATTCGTGGATCGTCCTTCTCCAGCTCCTTCATCCGCTCCTGTAGATCTTTCATCCTGGGTTGCAGCGCCGCTGCGCGTTTCATGGCGACTGAACTCTTCCAGCGGAGCGGGAAGAAGAACATATTCAGCACGACGGCGCCAACAACGATTGACCAGCCGAAATTGTTCGTGAGGCGATTGATAAAGCGCAATGCCGTGAGCATATACTTCGCGATCGGCTTGATGATAAATGATATTCCTATGTAATCGAGCCAGCTATAGCTGACGATGTCGCCCAGATCGCCTCCATTCTCGGCCAAACCGAAGCTTTCACTGATCCGGCCCAACAAGTTCAGATCCTTCGGACCGGCATAAATGTGACTCACGGCTCCTTGACTTACCAAAACAGCGATAGAAACGTAGCGATCATTAAGGAACCGGATCGCAGGAGCGGCTTGGGGCGGAACAAACGCCATCGCAAAATAGTTGTCGTCCACCGCAGCCCAGGTGACGGAAGAGGGTGTGGGAGCAATCAGCGTGTTCTTTAGAGTATCAGCATTGTCACGATGCGCCCTGCCGCCAATCTCATAAGTTAATTGCGGCGCATGACTGTAGACATTTACTTCCTTGACGCTCTGATCACCGAAGTTGGGGCCTATGACCACGTAGGTTACAACCGGATTCCCATTACGTTTCACGTCTGCCTGAAAATCAAATTCGAAGCCAGTAGCCCCTTCATATCCTTCCCCCTTGAGGATAAGCGTTTTATTCGCTTCGACGCCATTGTTGGAATAGGTAAACGAGACCTCTCTCTTTGCGCCTTTATTCAGGAAGAACTCCTCGTCGGGAAGGTTTTTGATCTCGTAGAAGGCCGAATTCAGCTCCTTTTCGAGAATCGGATCCGCCGGAATGGAAAACCGCAAAGCGGCGCCTACACTCTGGCTCAAAGAGGCGGAGATCAAATTGACTCCATTCGGCGGGTCGATCGGTTTGCCATTCGGAAGGCTGGTCATCGTCCATTCCGTAATTACGGCGCCCCGGTTCGACATCGTGGCCGTCCAATGATCCGTCTTTATCTTGATCTGGCGCGCTTCGGCCGGCGGCGCCGGGGTTGCGGTATGAGTATTATCAACCCCATTCGTAGGCCTATTCGTAGGAGCGGGGATTGATATTTGACCCGGCGTAGGCGCGACCATACTGACAGGAGAGCCGTTAACATTAATCGAGTCCGCCGGTTTCTGGAACAGCTTGCTTTGAATGTACCACCACCCGAAAAAGATTACCGACGAAAGAATTAGGAATGCGATCAGTTTTGTTTCCATTTCCATATAGGTATTTATGATTAGCGACAGAACATTATAGAACCATCGCGCGTCGCGCTTTGATCAGAAAAGCGTTCGCGCGCTCGTAATCCGGCCTTTCCGGCAATTTCGTGTCGGCGAAGGCTTCGTCAAACCGCTTGTGCAGATCCAGGCGCAGCCTGTTCATCTCGTCCCATCCCATTTCGCCGCGTTTGATCGCCAGCAGCAGGTCGCGATGTTCCGCCATGTTCACCGGCACGAATCCTTCTTTCAACACAGTCACGCCCGACATCAACAAACGGATCAGATGCGTCGCGTGTTTCCACTTTATCGCGCCCGTCGATCGCAAATCCTGTTCGAGCTTCTTGAACTGCGACATGACGTAGCCGTTGTAGGTTTGATAGATCAGCTTCGACAGGAAAATTTCGCGCATCGCCAGCAACTCCTGCGCGACCGGCGCGGCCGTCTCGACCAGCGGCGTGTAGAGACATTCGAGAATGTTCGGATTGGCCTTGAGCGCAAGGATCAAGAACTTCCGCAATTCCCAATAGCATTCCTGCGTCGCCTCATTTTCGAGCTGCTCCGGCGCGCCGTACAGCGACCACTGCAAATCGGCGGGCGGCAGATAGACGCCGCGTCGGTCAATATCTGAATCTTCGCCCGCCAGACCGAAGGCGCGCGAGCCTACGACGCAGCGGTAGATCACGAAGTCGTAAAGATCGTACTCGGCGAGAATCTCGTCCCCGGGCTGCGCCGCCTCCCGCTGGTACTGTTTGCGGATGGTCATCTCGTGACGGCGCAGCGCGGCTTCGACGCCATTGACGAAGCGCACGCGGTAAGAATGCGAGCCGTCATCGGGCGCTTTGACGATCTCGCCCACCGCGCCGCGCGGCGCCAATATCTGGCCGGCGGCGTCTTTGATCTCCACGCGGGTCACGACCTGCGTGCCGGCGGGGAGAATGAGATGGAATTGTGAGTACAATCGATCGGTCACGGTCACAGTCTAGGATCGACAGGCTCGCTTTCCAAAGCCAGAACGCCGAAGACGCATTCGTGGACGCGGCGCAAGGGCTCCCGTTCCACGAACCTTTCGAGCGCCTCCAAGCCCAGCGCGAATTCTCGCAGAGCCAGCGAGCGTTTTCTGCCCAGCCCGCGCGACCGCAGCCGTTCTAAATTTTCCGCCGCGGTGTACTCCGGGCCATAAATGATGCGCAGGTATTCACGGCCCCGGCATTTGACCGCCGGCTGCGCAAGACCTCGCGCGTTCCGGGCGATGAAGTCATAAGGTTTAACGACCATCCCTTCGCCGCCGCGACCTGTCAACTCCTCCCACCAGGCGACGCCGGCTTCAACGCTGGCTGCATCGTCCAACTCCACGACTCGGTAGGGCGTGGCGAGCAACAACTCTTCGTCCGCGCGGCAGAGCCCGGCCAGCGTTTCCATGTGCCAGACGTGGTCTTTATCGGCGTGGACGGCGCCTTCGGTCGCCAGCAGATGAAACGGCGCCAGCTTCAAATCGGCCAATCCGCGAACGGGCCAGCAATAGCGGCGGTAAGCGGCGACATAATCCGCCGCCATCGCGGCCCGCTCGCCATAGCGGTCCTGCAGCGCAGTGACGTCAACGCCTCGCGCCGACGCCCGCCGCAAAGCGTCCAGGGTTTCAGCCAGCGCGGCGCGAGAAGCCGAGCCGACGGCGGCGTACTGTTGTCGCAACAACTCCTGCGCTTTGGCCGACCACGGCATCAATTCGCAATCCAGGAGCAGCCAGTCAGTGTTGAACTCGCTCCAGAACCCGGCGGCTTCGGCGGCGGCCTGCAAACGGGCGAGAAATTCTTGTTCCAGACTTTGATCGTCAAAAAAGCGACGACCGGTGCGGGTGTAGCAGACGCCGGCGCCCTCGTCGACAACGCCGAACCGTTTGCGCGCGGACGACTCGTCGCGGCAAATGATGACGACGGCGCGCGACCCCATGTGTTTCTCTTCGCAGACGACGCGGACGGCGCCCGCGTCGCGGTAATGGTCGAAGGTCTCCGCCGGATGTTCCAGCAATCCGGCCTTGAGCGTCGTTTCGGACGGCGACATCGTCGGCGGCAGATAGATCAGCCATTTCGGATTGGCCGCGAACCGGCTCATCACCTCCAGCGCGACAATCGAATTCTCTTCGCGGATCGTGATGTTCGGAATCAGGCGCGTGTTGACGATCCGCTTGCCCGTCACGTCTTCGACGTCCAGCACGTCGTCCACTTGCTGCTGCGCGGTCAGCGCCGTCTGAACCGGCGCGTCAGGCGGTTGAAGTGGTTTGGTCGGTTCGTAATAAACCCGCCGGGCCTGGACTGAAACCAGTTCTTTTTCGGGATACCGCAGCGCGGTCAGTTTGCCGCCGAAGACGCAACCGGTGTCAACGTTGATGGTTCGGTTCAGCCATTCTGGTTCGAACACGGGCGTGTGGCCGTAGACCACCATCGCCTTGCCTCGATATTCCGCCGCCCAGTTATACCGCACCGGCAAGCCGTATTCGTCCGTCTCGCCGGTCGTTTCGCCGAACAACGCGAAATCGCGGACCTTGTTGGAAGCGCGCCCCTGCAATGTCTCTTTCATCCCGGCGTGCGCCACAACCAGGGCGCCGCCGTCGAGCACGTAATGGCTGACAAGGCCGTCAATGAAGTCGGCGACGCGCGTTTTGAACTCCTCCGGCTCGGCTTCCAATTGCTCCAAAGATTCGGCCAGCCCGTGCGTGATCTTGACGTTCTTACCGCGCAGTTTGCGCATCAGCTTCACGTCGTGATTGCCGGGCACGCAAAGGGCGGCGCCCGATTCGACCATGCTCATCACCAGCTTCAGCGTCTCGGTAATCTTCGGCCCGCGATCCACCAGGTCGCCCAGGAAGACGGATTTGCGGCCTTCAGGCGCGCGAACCGAATAAGCGCCGTCTTCCGCGATTTCATACCCGAGCATGGTCAGCAGTTCGCGCAGTTCGTCGAAGCAGCCGTGAAGATCGCCGACGATGTCGAAAGGGCCGCGCTCGCTCCTCAGGTCGTTCCACAGGCGCTGCCGTTCGACCGTGGCGGCCTCGACATCTTCGGGCGAATCCATGACGAAGACGTGGCGGAAGCCTTCCGATTGCAGATCGCGCAGCGAACGCCGCAATTGCTGCTTCTGCCGCCGGATGACATGCGGGCCGAAGTCACGATCGGGCCTCTGCCCGTTGCGTTCCTCGCAGAGCTTCTCCGGCATATTCAGGACGACGGCCACTGGCAGGCAGTGATACTCGCGCGCCAATTGGATGAGAGGTTTGCGCGACTCCGGCCCCACGTTGGTGGCGTCAATGACCGTCAGCTTGCCCGCCGCCAATCGCTTCGCCGCGACGAAATGCAGCGCCTCGAAAGCGTCTTTGGTCGCCGATTGATCGTTCTCGTCGTCCGAGACCAGGCCGCGGAAGTAATCGGAAGAGAGAATCTCCGTCTGCTTGAAATGCTTTCGCGCAAATGTCGATTTGCCGCAGCCGGACGGCCCGATCAAGACGACCAGAGAAAGTTCGGGAACAGTGATCTTCATACACTTTATTTTCCTCTCCCGCATTTTCCTGTTGGCAAAACTGATACAGGAAAATGCGGGAGAGGAAAATATGGATCGATGATTTTCAAGGTCTTCCGCTGATGGCCGAAACGACGATCAAAACCTCAGCTACGAATGAACACGGCCATCTGCGTGGGCGCGCCTACAACATCATCCTCCGGGCCGATGGGCGCGAACCTGACGGAGTATCCGAATCGCTCGGCTGCGCCGGTCGCCCAACTTTGAAATTCGCTGCGGGTCCATTCGAATCGGTGATCTTTGTGGCGTAATTTGCCCGCGGGCAAACCCTCGAATTTGACGTTGTATTCGACGTTCGGAGTCGTCACCACCACCGCGCCGGGTTTGGCGAACTCGAACAAGACGCGCTCGAACGCGGACAATCGGGGAGGGTCGAGATGCTCTATGACCTCGATCACCGCCGCCGCGTCATAATCGGCCAGCCGTTTGTCCCGGTAGGTCAGCGAGCCTTGCATTAGCCGGATTCGATCTTTTTGTTTTTGCGGCAATCGGTCGAGTTTCAACCGATCTCGGGCGATCTCCAGCGCGCGGTATGAAACGTCCAATCCGGCTATTTCCGTGAAAGACTTCTCTTCGAGCAAGGCGCGGAGCAGCTTCCCTTCTCCGCACCCAAGATCGACCACGCGACGCGCGCCGCATTGCGTTAACGCCGCGACGACGGCATTGAGGCGCTGTTGGTTCAGGCTTATGCGCTCCTCGATCTCGGCCTCTTCATTGGCGCGACGTTCGGCTTCGGCGTCCGGGTCTGCTTCCACGAGCCGCGACAGCGCCTCTTTGACCAGACTGTGGCGATATTTCAGATATCGCCGCGTGACGGTCTCGCGTTCCGGATGGTCGCCGAGCCAGCCCGCGCCGTGACGCAGCAGCTTTTCGACCTCGTCGTCGCCGACCCAATAATGCTTGTCGTTGTCGAGCGCCGGGATCAGCACGTAGAGATGCGAGAGCAGATCGCGCAGGCGGCAATGAGCCCGCAGTTCGACGCCGAAATATTGGCTCTCGCCCCATTCAGGGAATTGCTCGTCCAAGTCGCGCCGCCGCGCCGTCACCGCGTATCCGAGCGGTTCGAACAACCGCCGCAGAAACTCCTCGCCGCCGCGACAGGGCAGAACGGAGATCGCGGCCTTCAACGGCAACTGTGCCTCGACCAATGATTCGCGCTCATTGCTGCGGCCCTGGAGCGCGCTGCCGAAGACTTGCGCAATGGCTACGCTCAGAAACGACGAGGCCACGTACGGCCTGTCGTTAACGTAATGTTCCAGCGCATGCCCTTCTCCGCCGAGTCCGCGTCGATTGCGGACCAGTCCCACCGGATCGACGTCCAACAGCAGCGCCGCGGTGCAGCTTTCATCTGTCGCTTCCGGGTAAAAGACGTGGGCTCTACCGAACGAGAGGTCGAAGGATTGCAGACGAGCCGGATTCTTATGCAGCAAATACCCTAGATCGGTCGCGGGCGGCTGATTGTTGGTTATCGTCAAAAGCATAAACGATTTCAAGAAAAAGAATCTCAGCCACGAATGAACACGAATAGACACGAATGACAGTCGCAAAGATGGATAATAGATGAATTATAAAGATCAAGAAAAAGATTCGTGTCTATTCGTGTTCATTCGTGGCTGAAATTCTTTTTTCTCAAATGCTATAGGAAGAAATTGGATCACGGGTAGCGCTCACGAGGTGTGGGAGTCGGTCTGCCGCCCCTTCGAAAGATCCTCGCCGGTGGGGGTTGATCGGGCGGTTCCTGTCGCTCCTCTTGTCCCGGACGTCTCTGTCGCGCGCCGCCGCGCGGAAATTCGTTCTGATCGAAGGAGGATCCGCGCTTGATCCTCGGCGGAAGCGAGTTTTTTATTTTCGCCTCGGCATCGTCCAATCCCGCTTTCGCGCGCTGCGATTCCGGGCGCAGCGTCAACGCCTTTTGATAATGCTTTCTCGCCAGAGGATACATTCGAGCGTTCATCGCCGACTCGGCGGCGGTCAGCGCGTCCTGCATTCTATTCAGCCCGTCCAGGTACGGGGCGACGACGCCGGCGTCGGGGGCGTTCGGGTTGCGTGCGAGATAACCTTCGTAGACTTTTGCCGCCTCGTCGTAGCGTTCGAGCCGCTCCAGATTTTGAGCCAGTTTGTAATTCATCTTTTCAACTGGCGTCGGCGTAGGTTTCGCGGTCGTGGTCGCCGGCTTCGGTTTTAAAGCGGCTGGCGCCGGCTGCGGCGACGCGGGCGCCATGGTGGGCGTCGGCGTTTCGACTTTCGCCGCCTCGGTTCGCGACGCGATTTCAGACGATGATCGCCGCGAGAAGAGAATCGCGCCCGCCGCCGTCCCGGCCAGCAGCAGCCCGACGGCGCCGACGGCCAAAGGCCATCTGCGCTTTGATTGAGCGGGCTGGGCCGGTCGCGTGGCGTCGGGCCGCGAGATTTCGGCCCCGACGGGACCGGGCGAAGCGGTCGCCGCCTGATACGAGGGAGGGCGAGTTGGAGAAGATTCCTCCGGCTTCGTCGGAATGACGCCTTCAACATCGAGAGGCGATTCGTGCGACGACGCCGATTCATCTCGCGGGCGCGCCAGCAGGGTGGCCGCCTCGTCCATCACTGTGGACTTCTTCGCCTCCGATGTGAGAGGCGCCGTCTGCGGCTGCGTAACTTTCCCTTTCAGGCCGTGCGGCGCCTGCGCCTTATCCGCGTAGTTACGTTCGTACTCCAACACGGCTTCGAGAAAGTCGGCGGCGGATTGATAACGGTCGTTCGTTTTTTTCCGCATCGCGCGCATGACGATCGCCGCGAGCTGCGGATGGATTTCGGGGCGAATCTCCGGGATCGGAGGCGGCTCGAGTTCGATGTGTCCTTTACGAATCTCCCAATCGGAGCCGGTCGCCGAACGCCGGAACGGCAACCGGCCCGTTAGCATCTCGTAAAAAGTCACGCCGAGGCTGTAGAGGTCGGACCGGGCGTCGATCTCCTGTCCGAGCAACTGTTCCGGCGACATGTATTCGACCGTTCCGGGTTGGAAACCCGACTGGGTCATTGCAAACTCCGTCTGCTCGCCCACCACCTTGACGATGCCGAAATCGGTGATCTTCAGCCTGCCTTTGGCGTCGAGCAGCATGTTGGCGGGCTTGATGTCGCGGTGAATGACCCCGGTGTGGCGATAATCGGTCTCCTCCTGCGACCTGAAGTCGTGCGCGTAATCGAGCGCCGCCAGGGCCTGTTTGAGCAGGTAGACGGCCTGGGCCGGGGTCGGCGGGCCTTGCCGCGAGAGCAGGTCGCGCAGGCTCATCCCCGACACGTATTCCATCACCAGATAGTAGTTCTCCTCCGCGGCGAAGAATTCGTAGACGCGGACGATGTTCGGATGATCGAGCTGCGATTGAACGAAAGCTTCGCGGCGGAATCTGGCCCTGAGGTGGTCCTGGGCCGAGGGCGAGAAAGCTCCGAGCAGGATCGATTTGACCACCACCTCACGCGGCAGGTGCAAATGTCGCCCGCGATAGACCGCGCCCATCCCGCCTTGCGCCAGCTCGCTCGTGATCTCGTAATTGCCGATGACTTTACCGATCATTGTTAAGTACCGGGAGCGGTAGAGACCGGTCGCCACAGCTCCCGGCTATGTACCGCGACATGGAATTGGTTGGGGCTACTTCGCGCCGTTGCGCTTTCTACTCGCGCGGCGCTTTCTTGCATAGACCCGATAATATCACCGCGCCACCGCCTGGTACACCACGCGCGAAATGTCGGCGATCAGCTTGGCGCTGCGTTTCTGTTCGGCGACGCCTTTGGTCAACACGACGAGCACGTAAGGTTTGCGGCCCGGGGCGTAGACGATGGCCGCGTCGTGGTTGTGTTTGGTGATGTTACCGGTCTTGTGGGCCACGCGCGTCGCGGCGGGCAATCCGGCGGGGATGCCGTCGTTGAAGCGCTGCGACGAGAGGATCTCGACCATCCTTTCGCAGGCTCGGCTGTTCAGGAATTTGTTCTCGGCGATCAGCCGCAGGAGCAGCATCAAGTCGTAAGCCGTCGTCATGTTGTTCTTGCCGGCCTGAAAAGCCTTCGGGTCTTCGACCCCGCGCAACACCTGGATGTCCTTCGCGCCGAGCTCGCGCATCAGTTCGGTGACGCTTTCGGCCTTGACCTTTTCGATCAGCAGGTTCGTGGCCAGGTTGCTGCTCCAGGTGATCATCCGGTCGACCAAGACGATGACCGGCATCGTCTGCCCAATGCGATCGTAAATCTCCTGGTCGCTGTCGTCGTCCTTGTTCAACCGGTATTCGCTGCCGTCGATGACGCTGTAGAACTTGTTTTTGACCTCGACCGGCTCGTTGAGCGGTATCCGTTTCCGGTCGGCGCGCCGAAAGACCTCCATCATCACCGGCAGCTTCATCGTGCTCGCCGCGTGGAAGCCGGCGCGCTCGTTGACGAGCAGGGTCTGTTTCGTCTCGAGGTCGTAAACAGCCACGCCCACCAACTCGGCGCCGCTCGCGGCGATCAGCTTCTCGACCTCCGATTTCGCGCCCTCCAGCGAGCTTTGCGCTCGCTGGGGCGTTTGCGCGGCGCCAGCGCCAGGCGCCAGGACGAAGAGATAGGACAGCAACATTATTAACAGACATGCCCTCATCGTTGATCTCCTCCGAAAATTGTACCGTAGGTTATCCTCTGTGCGAGGGCCTGCGGAGGCTAGGTTATTGAAGCGTTCAGTTGTTATCGAGCGGCTTGGTTATCAAACCCTTCGCAGGCCCTCGCACAGAGGATAACCTACGGTACAGGGCGCGCCGCCTTTCCATTGTCTCAGGACGTCGCCAGGCGATAGAAGCGCTCCCGCGGAAAAATCGGCGATTGAATATCGGGGATCGAAGATCGCGTCATTGCGCGTAAGGCGGCCCTCTATACTCGATCCTCCACTCTCGATCTTCGACTGATTTATGACGCGAAATTTTGCTTCACATCGATCTCCTGGCCGGTGATCGCGTCCACGTAAACAGTCCACGTCGTCCCCTGTCCGGCTTCGACGGGGTAAGCGAGATGAATCGTGATCCTGTTCCCTTCCTGCTTCGGATAAACGACCAGGTCTTTGACTGAGACTTCCGAACGGCTCGCGACTTTATAGCTCATCGGTTGTCCGGCGATGTTCGTGTAGCCGAATTCGCGGCCGACCATTTTATCTACGAGCGATTGCGGGGCGATTTCGGCGCGCGCGGGCAAATCGAGCGCCGGAATTATGCGGCTGTTCAATTGCAGCAGTGTTCCGTTTTTGCCGACGGCGAGTCTCAATTCTCCGTAGCCGCCAGAGACAGGGAACGGGTAATTGGCCTGACGGTAAACCGCGCGATAAAAAGTGCCGTCGTCTGTGAAAGAGTCCAGCGAGAGGTCTTTCAGACCGACTGAAGTATGCGCCGAGCCGTTTATGTGATTCGGGAAGATCGCGCCGCTTGCGCGTTCGATGAACCGCCGCAGGGCCTCCTTCGCTTCCAGTTCGCCGAACACGCCGGCCTTCGTCTGAATGGCGATCCGCCCGGCCATCTCGGTCGGCAGGGCGCGCGGAGTATTCAACACAGGCTCCAGCTCGGGCCTCGATTCCGGCAGTTGGTACTCGGCGATCAGTTTTTTCCACGCTTCAAAGGCGGCCTGCCGGCGCTGGGGCGTGTCCTCAATGACCGGAGGGTAGTTCTGAAGCCTGCCTTCGGGCGTGTTTACCCCTACCTGCCCCGGAGAGGCGCAAGCGCAGAATAGCGCTTGCGCGACCATCAGAACCGCGCAGAACATCGTTTGGCGCCTCCTTGTCGCGAGCCAGTCTTTCATACTCACGATGATTCCACGCCGGGCATGCAAAATCAAGATAACGCCTTGGGTCCGGCCTCAGGTCTCGTCGCGGCCGTGGACGGCGGCCGGCGGGCAGGTCGCTTCAACGGCGGTGAACGGCTCCAGAATGCGGTAGGTATGCGACGCCCCTTTCGCCACGACCCATGAATCGCCCGGCTCGAGCAGCGCCATCTGCCCTTCCAGATGCAGTTCGGCGCGCCCGCTGATCACGTACCCGACGGTCTCGTAATCGCGCGCGGTCGCTGGTTTGGCCTCGCCCGGCTGTTCCTCTTCCCAGAGACGCATCGAAACGTGAATGCCCGAAGCGAGATACTTCTGCCCCATCTTCCCTTTAGGCGAATACTTCGACTTGACCTTCTGGACGCTTGTGTCTCCCATTTTGCCTCCTGCGGAAATCCTTGGGAGCATCGTGAATGGGACTGATAGGTCTTATAGGACCTATAAGACCTATCAGTCCCATTCACGATGACCTTTGAGAATTACATGATCTTAGGCCCGGCCGCGCCAGGGGTCGGTACGCGAGCGGACAAATAATTGTGCGGTATAATCGCGCGGCCGGAATCCGCGTCCCTTATTATTGAGGCTGGTCAACGCGATGAATCAAATCTACGGTCTCGCGCCGGCGCTCGAAGCTTTGCGCGCGCGCCGCCGCAAGATTCATAAAATCCTGATCGCGTCGGGCGCGCATCAATCGCGCCTGAACGAACTCGTCGAGGCCGCGCGTCGCGCGGGCGTGGCGGTCGAAAAACGCGACCGGCGCGAATTGGACGAATTGACTCGCCACGCGAACCATCAGGGGGTGGTCGCCCTCCTCGCGTCGCCCGACCGGAAGAACGCCTACGTCGAAGCCGAAACGATTCTCGATTCGATGGGCGACCCGCCTCTGGTCGTGTTGCTCGACGGCGTCGAAGACCCTCATAACCTGGGCGCCATTCTGCGGACATGCGAGTGCGCGGGCGTCGGCGGCGTCTTCATTCCGGAACACCGCGCCGCCGGCCTGAGCGAAACCGTGGCCAAAACTTCTGCGGGCGCGGTCGAATACGTCCGCGTCGCGCGAGTGACCAACCTGGTTCCGCTGATCGACGAGTTGAAAGACCGCGGGCTGTGGGTCGTCGGAGTCGAAGGCGGGACCGGGAATCTCTATTCCGATTTCGACCTGAAAGTTCCGCTGGCGATCGTGTTGGGCAGTGAGGGCAAAGGCGTCCGCCGACTGGTCAGGGAAAAGTGCGATGCGATTGTTTCAATCCCGATGCGCGGAAAAATCAATTCGCTGAACGTGAGCGTGGCCGCCGGAGTCGTGTTGTTTGAGGTCGTCAGGCAAAGGCTGAAAGGGGCGCCGGCCGATCAAGTTGTCGCCGGTTTGGCCTTGAAGTAGAGAATTCGCCCGCAGCTCTCGCAGGTGATGATCGAATCGCCCCTGCGGATGTCGGCGAAGACTTGCGGGCGAATCTTCATCCGACAGGCCATGCAGGAATAGTCGCGCGCCTCGGCCAGCGCGAACCCGCTGCGCATCCTCGAAAGGCGCTCGTATGTCGCGCGGGCCGCAGGGCCCAGGGCCTGCATCTTCGCGCCGCGTTCGGCTCTCAGCGTCTCGAGCCTCCGCCGGTTCGCTTCGGCGACTGCCTGCCATTCTTTCAATTGGCCGTCAATCTCGACGCGGCGCGATTCCATCTCCGGCTCCGCTGCGGCCACCTGCGCTTCCAGCTTTTCGATGCGCTCCATCAATTTGAGAATCTCGGTTTCGAGCGCGCTGACGGCTTTGCGCGCCACGTCGATCTCACGGACCGCCGTGGTGTATTCGCGCTCGTTGGTGGCCTTCATCAGGTCGTTCTTGAACTTTTGATGCTTCTGCTGTTCATGCTCCAGCTCGCCCTCGAGCCGTCGCCTCGCCACCTGCGCGTCTTCGAGTTCCTGTTTGGCGCCGAGATGCTCTTTGACCGATTCCGCGAACTGGCGCTCGAGTTTGTCGCGACGCGCGGGAAGCGATTCGACTTCTTCCGTCAATCGCTTGATTTCGACGTCGACGTCCTGCAGTGAGATGAGATGGCTCAGTTCGGAATTCAAAACTGCCCCCTTGAACTAGCCACAGAGACATACAGGATCGAGGATCGAGGATCGAGGATCGAGGATCGCAATGCAATACCCGATCTTCGATCTTCTATCTTCGATCCTCGATTCTCTGTGGCTCTGTGGCTCTGTGGCATAAATACTGTCCCAAAGTTTTGGGTTGATTTGGCGTAACGTGAATCATCCCACACACGCTGGACTTCTCGCAAGATGTTTGTAAACTGTGTCCCGCCCGATCCGACTCTCTCATCAAAACAAACCAACGACCGGACGACCGAATGAACGACAAATACCCACAATCGACCGCCTTGTTTGAACGCGCCCGGAAAGTGATTCCGGGCGGAGTCAACAGCCCCGTTCGCGCGTTTCGCGGCGTGGGCGGGACGCCTCTATTCATCCGGCGTGGAGCCGGCGCGACGATCACCGACGCCGACGGGCGCGAGTATATTGATTACGTCGGTTCCTGGGGGCCGATGATTCTGGGCCACGCGCATCCGCAGGTCATCGCCGCCGTTCAAGAGGCCGCGACGCGGGGGACGAGCTACGGCGCGCCGACCGAACTCGAGATCGAACTCGCGGAAGAGGTGATCGAGGCTTTCCCCTCGATCGAAATGCTGAGGCTGACTTCGAGCGGCACCGAAGCGACGATGTCGGCGCTCCGAGTGGCGCGCGGATTCACGGGCCGTCCGAAGATCGTCAAATTCGAGGGCTGTTATCATGGCCACGGCGACAGCCTGCTGGTTCGCGCCGGATCGGGCGTGGCGACCCTCGGATTGCCCGACTCGCCGGGGGTATTGCCCGAAGTCGCGCAGAACACCATCACCGTCGCGTTCAACGACGCCGGGGCGCTAGAAAATGTCTTCGACGAAGCCGGCGATCAGATCGCGGCGGTGATCATCGAACCGGTGGTCGGTAACATGGGATGCGTGCCGCCCGAGGAAGGCTATCTCCAAGCCGTCCGTCGCATCACTGAACGTCATGGCGCGGTCTTGATCTTCGACGAAGTGATGACCGGGTTCCGCGTCGCGCGCGGCGGCGCTCAGCGACTCTACGGCGTCAAGGCCGATATGACGACGCTCGGAAAGATTATCGGCGGAGGGTTGCCCGTGGGCGCTTTCGGCGGGCGGCGCGAGATTATGGAAATGGTCGCCCCGGTCGGTCCCGTCTATCAAGCCGGTACGCTCTCCGGCAATCCACTGGCGGTGACGGCCGGGCTTACTACATTGCGGCTGTTAAAAGACCCTGCCGTTTACGAACGGCTCGAAAGAACGTCCGCAAAATTGGTCGCAGGAATGACCGATGCGGCGCGCGAGGCCGGAGTCTCGACCATCAGCAACCGCGTAGGCTCCATGTTCACGACCTTCTTCACCTCGGAGCCTGTGCGCGATTGGGCCACGGCCAATCGCAGCAACCGCGAAGCCTTCGCCCGGTTCTTCCACGCTATGCTGGACGAGGGCGTTTACCTCGCCCCGTCGCAGTTCGAAGCCGCATTCGTCTCGACTTCGCACACCGACGAAATCATCGAACGAACGGTCGAAGCCGCGCGCAAAGCATTCACGCGAGTGTGAACGAATAGGACGTATAGGACGAATAGGACCTATAGGTCCTATTCGTCCTATACGTCCTATAAAAAAGGGGTCGCCATAATGAATAAGCTGCGCCAATGCCTTCCCCCATTCCTGTTATCTCTTTGCCTGAGTCCTTCAACAACAGTCGCAGCCCATCCTGGCAAGCCAGGCCCGCTTCAGCAAACGACCGATAAACGGTTCGAACGCGAACGCGAACGCGCCTACGCTCGGGAGCAATTCACAAAAAACTTCCGCGACCTCCAGGTGCTCGGCAAAGGACTGTTGCAGGATCACGAGACGACAAGACTGACGCCAGGCAAACTGGCCAAGAGCGCCAGATCGATTAACAAATGCGCCAAGACGCTGCGCTCGCTGATCGCGCTCGGAGAGATGGCCTCCGCGGTCGAGATCGACAAGGAGATAGACACGGCCCAGGAATTCGACGAATCAATCCGCAAACTCGCCACTCTGATCTCGGACTTCGCCCACAACCCCGTTCATCAAAGCAATAAGGTCTTTAACACCGACCAGGCCGAACGCGCCCAAACCGACCTGCTGACGATCATCAACCTCTCAAAAGCCCTCGAAAACAAATCTAAGGCCTACGCCAGATCAACCCCCGCCCGCCGTTGAAATGATGGTCGGGAGTGGGGATTGCGGATTGCGGATTGCGGATTGCGGATTGCGGATTGAAGAGATTCTGCAATTATGTTTTCTGCATTTTGCGATTTCAGATTGCCGATTGAGGCTCAAAAAAATCCGCAATCCGCAATCCGCAATCCGCAATCCGCACCCCCACTCCCGATTTTTCCGTTTCAGAAATAAATCTTGCGTTTCATACTTGACACGCGCCTGTAAAACGATTAGACTGCGTTCGCGTTTCAGTTACGCATCAAGAAAAGGCACCAAGAGTGGGAGGGAGGCCAGCGTATGTCGTTCAACAAGATCACAATCGTCGGTTATCTGGGCCGCGACCCCGAATTGCGGTACACGCCGCAGGGGACGGCTCTTTGCAAAATGTCCATTGCCACGACCGAAAAGCGTAAGAACGTCACAGGCGAAACGGAAGAGCACACGACCTGGTTCCGCGTGACGGCCTGGGGACGGCAGGCGGAGTTGGCCAACGAATACCTGGCCAAAGGCCGTCAGGTTTATGTTGAAGGCCGTTTGCGGCTGGAAGAATACACCGACCGTGAAGGTCAGAAGCGCTTCAGCGCCGAGGTCTCCGCGACCGAGATTCAGTTCCTTGGTCATCGGACCGACGCGGCCAGCGCCAAGGTCGGAGAAGAGGTCGCGAGCGCCAACCAAACGCCCGCCCCGCCACCCAGACCGCAGGGCAATTCAAACAATCCAAAAAAAACTTCTAAAGGCAGACGCGGCTCACAGGAAGAGCTTGTGAGCATAGAGGACGACGAGATTCCGTTCTGAAATTAACAATTTGTCTGCGGATCATGCTGATGACTCATATGGTCAGGGCTGTGTCATGTCGTCTGCATGACCCGCAGGCTCCAGGGTACGCATCGCTTTGTGGGACGGACTTTAGTCTGTCCGTGAGTCATGGACAAACTAAAGTCCGTCCCACAAAGTGATGCGTACCCAGGGGTTCTCCACAAGAGGCGCAATATGCAAATCGCCTGTAAAAGATTTGATTGCCAGAAAGCAGTTGAGGTCTGCTACTGGTCGTGTAAATTCCGCAAAAACTGCAAAGACTGGGAGGGCGCGCTGGTCGAAACGCCGGGCGCCGAAGCGATCCGCGCAAGGCTCGAAGCGTCGGCGAAGAAATCCGGACGCGCTTTTGATCCAAAGCAGATGGTCGTTCCGGCGCGAAAAAAAAAAGCGGCCTGAGGGTGGTTCCATTTCACCGACCGCTCCTTTAGAATCTCGCGCGCATTCACGGCTTGCGGCCCCATCCAGAAATTCAGCGCAAGCCGATTCACATTTCACCAATAAAAAACAATCACGGGAGATCAAAGGAACAATGTTGAACACTCGGGACAAAGAACCCACCGAACCTGAACTAACGACAGCGGAAATGCCCGCCCCTGCGTTTGAGAAAATGGCCGTCGCAAAAGCAAAACCCAAAGCAGTAAAGCCCAAACCGGTTAGTAAACCGGTCAGCAAACCTGCGAACAACGACGGCCCGATCTATCTACTGCTTTTTGCGAACGGGAAGTACAAAGAACTGCGCGAATCGGAACTGACCACCGAGGCCGCCGGCGTGCTGAAAGACCAGACGCTGCGATTGATCAAGGGGCAATGCCTGGTCCCACAGATCAGTTTCAAAGTTGCTGACGAAGAATAGGCTGAACAACACTCTCCTACTGGAAAGGCCGGAAAGGCGAGCTTCTTGCTCGAACTTCCGGCCTGATTTTTTTGCCCAGGCCACAGAGAGGGGAAGACAAGGGGACAAGGAGAGGGGGAGACAAGGAGAAAGAGAGAAGAGTAGGACAATTTCCTTCTTTCCTTGTCCCCTCCCCCTTGTCCCCTTGTCTCCTTGTCCCCTTGTCCCCTTGTCCCCTTGTCCCCATCTCTGTGTCTGCGGCGCCTCTGTGGCCTATTCATCTGTATTCATGTCGCCCGATTTGATTTAGACTGCTCACGCATATGAGACTAATTTTCATGGGGACGCCTGAATTCGCCGTTCCCTCGTTACGCAAACTCGTCGAGGCGGGGCACAAGATCATCGCCGTCTTCACGCAACCCGACCGTCCCGTCGGGCGCAAACAGGTCGTCACCCCGCCGCCAGTCAAAGTCTTCGCCGCCGAACAAGGCCTCGCGATCCATCAACCGTCGAAGATCAAGACCGACGAGGCGCGCCGCCAATTCGAGCCGCTGTTCAAAGAGGCCGACGCGGGCGTAGTCGCCGCTTACGGGCGGATATTGCCCGAATGGATGTTGAACGCGCCCCGCCACGGATGCATAAACGTTCACTCTTCATTACTGCCTAAATATCGCGGCGCGGCGCCGATCAACTGGGCCGTCGCGCGCGGCGAACGCGAAACCGGCGTGACGATAATGTTGATGGACGCGGGATTGGATACTGGGCCGGTCCTGCTTCGGACCGCGACCGCGATCGGCGATGAAGAGACCGCGGCGGAATTGACGCCGCGCCTCGCCGAAATCGGAGCGGACTCACTGATCGAGGCCCTGAGCAAGCTCGAGCGCGGCGAGATTGAGCCGGAACCGCAGAACGACGCCGAGGCAACTCTGGCGCCCATACTCAAACGCGAAGACGGAGAAGTCGATTGGGCGATGACCGCCGCGGAGATTTTCAACCGGCTGCGCGGATTCACGCCCTTCCCCGGGTGCTATACCTTTTTCAACGGCCATCGGCTTGAGATCGTCAAAGCGCGCGTCGAACCGGGCGGAGGCGCGGATAAATTCGAGCCCGGCGCCGTTTGCGAAGCGGCTAAAGACAGCTTCGTCGTCGCATGCGGCGGCGCGACGCGGTTGCGGATCACCGAAGTACAACCCGAAGGCAAACGCGCCATGCCGGCGCGAGATTTTTTGAACGGCGCGCGACTGCAAGTGGGCGCGAAGCTGGGCGGGCGCATCGAGTTTTGAAGACCGAGAAGACCAATGTGGCGCCGGCGCGCGTCGCGGCGTTCGACGTCCTGTGGCGCGTGGCGACCGAAGACGCTTTCGCGAGCGACCTGCTCGCGTCGCCCCGCTACGACCGACTCTCGCGCGAAGACCACGCGCTGGCGCAGGAACTCAGCCTGGGCGTTTTGCGCTGGCAGATTCAGCTCGATTTTCTCGTCGAGCGTTACGCCCGACGCCCGCTCGACAAGCTCGATCCGGAGGTCGTCGTCGCGCTGCGGCTCGGCCTCTATCAGCTCAAATTTCTCTCGCGCGTCCCGCCGCATGCGGCGATCAACGAATCGGTCAACCTGGTCAAACAGCGTGGCAAAAAGAGCGCCGCGCCCCTGGTCAACGCCGCCCTGCGCGCGGCCCAGCGCGAAGGAGACTTCGATCTCAGTAGGTCGATCGAAAACCCGCTCGAAAGACTGAGCGTCGAGACCGCGCATCCTCCCTGGCTGCTGAGGCGATGGATCAACCGCTTCGGCGAGGAGGGGGCGCGCGAGACGGCGCTCGCCGACAACGCCGCGCCGCGCGCCGCGTTCCGTTTCAACGAGCGCCGCGCCGGCGAGCCCCGGACCCGCGAGTGGCTCGCCGAACACAACGTCGCCGTCCGCGATTCCGAACTGGCGCCGGGCGCGGCCGTCATCGAAAGCGGCTCTCTTTCTCCGCAATCCGAGCCTGTGCGCGAAGGCTGGATTTACCTCCAGGACGAAGCCTCGCAACTCGTGGCTCATCTTGCGGCGATCCGATCCAACCCTCTCAGGTCTCAGGTCTCGAACATGAGATATCTAGACCTGTGCGCGGCGCCCGGCGGCAAGACGACGCTGCTCGCTTCCCTGCTCCCCGCGAACGCCCTGGTCGTCGCCGGAGACTTGCGCCTTCATCGCCTGCGCACGATGAAGGAGGTGAGCGAACGGCTCGGAGTCGGCAATATTCATCTTGTCCAACTCGACGCCGCAGCGCCCGCGCCGTTCGATCAACAGGAAGGCTTCGACGTCGTTCTGCTCGACGCGCCTTGCAGCGGCCTCGGCACCTTGCGGCGCCACCCCGAAATCAAACTGCGGATGAGCGAGGACCGGATCGCGCGGCTCGCGGAACTGCAGAAGCGATTGATAGCCAACGCCGCGCGTCAATTATGCGTGGGCGGACTGCTCGTCTACTCCGTCTGCTCGACCGAGCCGGAAGAGGGCGAAGAAGTCGTCGCCTGGTTCCGTCAAAACAATCCCGAATTCCGCGACATGACGCGCGAGCGGCTTGTAGAAATCGGCCTCGATCCGTCGCCGCTGTTGACGCCGTCGTTCGGCGCCCGCACGTTCACGCGCCGCCAAGGATCGGAGAGCTTTTTCTTCTGTGTCTTATGGAAAAGATACAGTGCGGGGAGCGCCCGTGACCTGAGCTTCGATCAATAGACCTATTGATCGAAGCTCAGGTCGCTGAGGCTCCCCGCACCGTACCGGGCGTCTGAGAGGAAGATGAACTACACACCGAAGTCAGGTTTGAACGTCCCGGTCATCACGGTTCTGGATGACTCCGGCAGAGTGATCGCAGATGAGCAGCGCCGGGTCATTCGCCACGTCGTCCAGAACGGCTACGGCGCCGACGTGGTCTTCGGCGTGGGCACCACAGGCGAATGGAACCGCATCGCTAACGCCGAACGCCAGCGCATAATGGAGATCGAAGTCGACGAAGTTCGCCACATCAACGCCGTGCGGATTGCGGATCCTCTGATTGCGGATTGCGGATTGCGGATTGCGGATTGCAGCGAGAATTCGCATCCCGTTATCCGTAACCCGCAATCAAGGAGTCCTCAATCCGCAATCAGAGGATCCGCGATCCGCGATCCGCAATCAGTAGAGGCTTGGGTCGGGGTGAACGGCTCGACGCGGGCGGAGATCCTCGACAACCTGGACGCCGCGATTCAATCGGGCGCGGACGCGGCGGTGATCGCGCCGCTCGCCATCGAAGACCTCGCCGAACGCGACATAGTCCGATTCTTCCAACGCGACGTCGCCGATCTGATCGAAGCGTCGAAGGGCGGTCTGCCGATATTTCTTTACGACAACGCCGACATCAACGCCCAGGGCCAACCGCCGCACATCCGCACGCGCATCGTAAAACACCTGAGCCGGCTGCCCTGGGTCCGCGGAGTCAAAGTCTCGGCGTCGCGCCGCGTGATCGGCAATTACACGAAGGCAGCTCTGCATTACAAACTACCCGGCGAATTCGGAATATACATCGGCAACGCGATGCTGATCTTCGAAATGTACCGCCCGAGTCACGGCCTGTTCGGGCGGTTTCGCGAAGGATGGCGCGATCATCTGCTGCACTACACGCCGCCGATCGGCGTGGTCTCCGGCCCCGCCAACTGCCTGCCGCGCGAATGGCAGAAGGCGTGGCGCGTCTGCTGGGCAAGCGACGACGAGTTGACCGACGTCTACAAAGATCTCTGTTCGCGCTTCGAGGAGATTTGCGGATTCGACGAGGGTGGCCGGCGTGTGATGAAAACCATCGCCTGCATAAAATGCGCGCTCGTCATGGATGGCGTGATCTCGAGCGCGGCGGTCGGTCGGGGAACGAAAGCGCTGTCGGTCGAGCAGAAGAAAATCTTCTGTGATGAATACTACGCGTTACGCGATTACGTGCGGAAGAAGATTGACTTGACCTGGCAAACGGCCACGTGTTGATTCGACCGTCGAACTATATCATTACCGACTGCCCTTTCCAAGAGGTTGAGTTAATTTCCCGTCAGGCCGGCGCCGCGGTAGCGCCGGCGCCTAACTCTCGTCTGAGTCACTTTCACTTCGCCCGCTCTTCACCAGATCCAAAAACGATTTGGCCGCGTGCGACAGCGAGGATTCGCGCCGGTAGACGAGCCGCAGAATCTTTTCGATCTTCATTCCCTTCACGGGAACCTCGATCAGCGTGCCCGATTCGACCTCGTCCTGGACCGCCAGCCTCGGCAGGATCGCTATGCCGGCGTCCCGCATCACGAAATCCTTGATCGTTTCGAGCGTAGAGAGTTCGATGCAGATGTTGAGCGGGGTGTGGTTTTGGGCGAACAACTCGAAGATACGCGCGCGCGAGGGCGTCTTGACGTTATGCGCGACGAACTGCTCTTCGCCCAGTTCTTTCACCGACACCTGTTTACGCCCGGCCAGGGGGTGCTTCGGCGGAACGACCAGGACGAGTTCGTCGCGGTGAACCTCGAGTGATTGAAGCGCCGGGTTCATAGGGTCGTAAGAAAGAAATCCGAAATCCAGGTTGCGCTCCACGACCTCGAGCGGGATTTTTTCAGAGATGTTGCGGAAGACTTCGATCTTGATCTGCGGGTGGCGCTTGCGGTATTCGAGCAGCAGCGCGGGCAGCACGTAAAACGACGTGCTCTCGTTCGCGCCGATGGTCAACCGCCCGCGGAACATCCCGCGCAACTCTCCGATCGCTTCCCTGGCCTCGTCGCGCAGGTTGATCATCTTTTGCGCGTAGGAATAGAGAATCCTCCCGGCCTCGGTCAGCGTTCCCGATTTGCTGCTGCGGTCGAACAGGGTCTCTCCCAGATCTTCCTCCAATCGCTTAATCGCGATGCTCAAGGCGGGCTGCGTCCGCAGCATTTTTTCAGCCGCCCGGGAAAAGCTCTTCTCGTCGGCTATGGACAGAAAAATTTCCAATTGCGCCAGGTCCACTTTAGTCTCCTCATGAAACCCCTGGGCACGCATCGCTTCCAGCTTGCAGTAGTGAGCGGAAGACCCATTGGAGGTCCCCGAGCGCGCTCGGGCCGGATGCGCATGAGCGCAAACCATAATCGCCCGACACAAGCAAGACGACTTCGGGGACGTCTGATCCCAATCAATACGCCTTTCCCCACGATTGCACGCTGGAAGCGATGCGTACCCAGGGGGCTTTTCATCCCTTCAAGGAGTCGCAACGCTACACGTAACGACTCCTCACCCTATAAATATTGCTTATTAAAACGTAAATATTATAAACTATGCAAGCCCTCAAGGCCCACGCTATGATGCGTGAACCATCGGACAGAAGTCCATACTTCTGTTGGTTTTCCTTGAGTAAAATTTTCGAGAGCCCATTAAGCAAGGAGAGACACGAATGAGCGAGCGGGTAGCTATTTTCGACACGACGTTGCGCGACGGCGAGCAGTCGCCGGGGTGCAGCATGAATCTGGAAGAGAAATTGAGGATGGCGCGGCAGCTGGACGCGCTCGGCGTGGACATCATCGAGGCCGGGTTCCCCATCGCCTCGGACGACGACTTCGCGGCGGTGCGCGAAGTGGCGAAGACCTGCCGTCGCCCGATCATCGCGGCGCTGTGTCGAACCACTCCCGAAGACATCGAGCGCGCCTGGGAGGCGCTCTCATACGCCGCGCGCCCGCGCATTCACACCTTCGTCGCCACGTCCGACATTCATTTGCAATACAAGCTGCAGAAGAACCGCGAAGAGGTTCTGGAGATGGCCTGCAAGGCCGTGCGCTTGGCGAAGGGCTTCACCGACGACGTCGAGTTCTCCGCAGAAGACGCGACGCGCAGCGATCTGGATTATCTCTGTCAGGTCATCGCCGCGGTGATTGACGAAGGCGCGACGGTCGTCAACATCCCGGACACCGTCGGCTATACGATTCCTTCCGAGTACACGCACATCATTCAAACACTTAAAAATCGCGTGCCCAACATCGACCTCGCGACGATCAGCGTGCATTGCCACAACGACCTGGGGCTGGCCGTGGCCAACTCACTGGCCGCCGTCGCCTCCGGGGCGCGCCAGATCGAATGCACCATCAACGGCATCGGCGAGCGCGCAGGCAACGCCTCGCTCGAAGAGATAGTGATGGCGCTGCGCGTGCGCAAAGACCTGATGCCTTATGAGTACGGCGTGACGACCGAGGAGCTTTTCCGATCGAGCCAGACGCTCTCGAACATCACCGGCGTGATGGTGCAGCCCAACAAGGCCGTCGTCGGCAAGAACGCGTTCGCGCACGAAGCGGGCATTCATCAACACGGGGTGCTGAAGAACCGCATCACCTACGAGATCATGACGCCCGAATCGGTCGGCGTGAAAACCAACAGCATCGTGCTCGGCAAACATTCGGGCCGCCACGCGCTCAATAAGAAGTACGAAGAGATGGGTTACACGCTCTCGCGCCCGGAGCTCGACAAGGCTTACAAGCTCTTCACCAAACTGGCCGACCAGAAGAAAGAGATTTTCGAAGAGGACCTGATGGCGATCCTGCACGACGGCATCGCGCAGATCCCGGAGCGGTTCAAGCTGCGCGCAGTCCAGGCCACGGCGGGAACTTCGACGCTGGCCACTGCGCTGGTGACGCTCGCCGACACCGAGACCGAAGGGAGCGAGACGCAGACCGCCGCCGGCGACGGCCCGGTCAACGCCATCTACGAGGCGATTGACAAGATCACCGGATTGAAAGGCGACCTGGTCGATTACGCCGTGCGCTCGATCACGCGCGGCGCCGACGCCGTCGGCGAGGTCTTCGTCCACGTCGAATTCGACGGCGTGTCTTACACCGGCAAGGCCGCCAGCACCGATATCGTCGACGCCAGCGCGCGAGCTTACCTGAACGCCGTCAACAAGGCGCTCTACGCGAAGGAGAGAAAGAGACTGACAGAGGCCGAAGCTCAAAGCGCAAAGGTCGGTGATTAAAGGTTCGGCTCGTCTCAATCCGGAGTTTTTAGGTGGTAGGATCGGGACCGTTGCTGGTCTACATTGCCGGCCTGGAAGGCACGGGCGAGTTATTTTACAAACAGGCGCCCGCGCTGGCCCGTTCTTATCGCGTAGTGACGTTCCGACTGCGCGAACAGGGCAGATTCACCTACGACGACCTGACTGAAGACGTGGCGGCCGTAATCATAAACGCCGGCGAGTCGCGCGCGACTGTTGTTGGCGAGTCTTTCGGAGGGACGATTGCGATGCAGTTTGCGATTCGCTTCCCGGAGATGGTCGAGCGGCTGGTGGTCGTGAGCTCTTTCCCGCGGTTCCGCCCGCGCTGGAAGATCAAGATTGCGGCGGCGTTCGCTCCGATCGTTCCGCCGCAATTCACATGGTTGTTCCGACGCGGGGCGAACCTGTTCGGGCTGATGCATGACGGCGTAAACGCCGAAGATCGCCGCCGCTTCTTTCAAGTCGTGCGCGGCGTGAAGCACGAAGGTCATGCGCGCCGCCTGCGCTTGATCGCGGAACTGGACATTGAAAATCGCCTGTCGGAGATTCAGGCGCCGACGCTGTTCATCGCGGGCACGAAAGATTACCTGGTCAATTCTGTCCGCGAAGCTCGCCTGATGGCGACGCGGCTCGGGAGCGCCGATGTGAAAATTATTGACGGAGCGGGCCACGCCTGCCTGCTTGGAAACAAAGTCATACTGGCCGACCTGCTGGCCGAATGGATCGCGCAGAGCAGGCGACAATTCGAGGAATAACCGTTATGGGAATGACAATCACTGAAAAAATCCTCGCCGCGCACAGCGGGCGCGATTCGGTCGTGCCTGGCGAGATCGTCAACGCGAGGATCGACCTGATCGTCGCGCACGACGTAACCACGCCGCCCGCCGTGCAGATGCTCAAAAAACTGGGCATCAACAAGGTCTTCGACCCGACGAAGATCCTGGTCACGCCCGACCACTTCGTCCCGAACAAGGACATCAAGAGCGCGGAACTCGCCAAACAGTTGCGCGAGTGGCGCGAAGAACAAGGCATCACGCGTTATTACGAGATCGGCAATCACGGCATCTGCCACGCCATCGCGCCCGAACAGGGACACGTGCTGCCCGGGATGACCGTCGTCTGCGCCGATTCGCACACCACGACGATGGGCGCGCTCGGAACGTTCGCGTCTGGCATCGGCTCGACCGACATGGCGGCCGCGTTAGCCACCGGCGAACTCTGGTTCAAAGTCCCCGAATCAATGCTCTTCGAACTGAAAGGCTCGCTGCCGTTCGGCGTCTATTCAAAAGACACCATTCTTTACATCATCTCGAAGATCGGCGTGGACGGCGCGCGTTATCGCGCAATGGAATATTGCGGCGGCGGGCTGAAGGGCCTGACGATGGAAGCGCGCTTCACGATCACCAACATGGCCATCGAGGCCGGCGGCAAGAGCGGCATTATGCCCGCCGACGAAGTCGCCGAAGAATACGTCAAGGCGCGCACGGCTGAACCGTACACGATTTATCACTCGGACGACGACGCGGTCTATTCCGAAAGATTCACGGTCAATTTGAACGAATTGGAGCCGATAGTCGCGCTGCCCGACCTGCCCTCGAACGGGCGTTTCATCGGCGAGGTCGCGCGCGAAAAGATGGATCAGGTCTACATCGGCTCATGCACCAACGGCCGCATCGAAGACCTCCGCATCGCAGCGCAGATCATGAAGGGCCATAAGGTGGCCGCCGGCACGCGCGCCATCGTCGTCCCGGCGACGACCGAAATCTGGAAGACCGCGATGCGCGAAGGGCTGCTCGAAATCTTCGCCGACGCCGGCTGCGTGGTCTCGACCGCGACCTGCGGCGCCTGCCTGGGCGGGTTTATGGGCGTGCTCGGCGCGGAAGAGAAGTGCCTCTCGACGACCAACCGAAACTTCGTCGGACGTATGGGATCGCCGAAGTCGAAGGTCTATCTGGCCAGCCCCGCGACCGCGGCGGCGACGGCCATAACAGGCACGATCACCGACCCGCGCGAGTTTTTAAAAGCGTCGGCGCAGAGCGTGACGGCTTAAGGTTATTTGCCACAGAGCACACAGAGGGCACAGAGGATTTTTGAATGAGCATCTCTGTGATCTCTGTGATCTCTGTGGCTCAAAAAGATTACATCTATGCCAGAACTACCAACTAACTTGAAAGGCTTCGCGCACGTTTACGAACGCCCGCACATCAACACTGACGAGATCATTCCGGCGCGTTACCTGAACGTTCACGAAGAGGCCGAACTGGCCAGGCACGCGATGGAAGACATCGACACGACCTTCGTCAAGCGCGTCAAGCCGGGCGACGTGGTGATCGCGGGCGACAATTTCGGCTGCGGCTCGTCGCGCGAACACGCGGTTTGGGCGTTGCGCGGCGCGGGAGTCAAGGTCGTCGTCGCCAAGAGCTATGCGCGAATCTTCTTCCGCAACGCGATCAACAACGGCTTCCTGGCGATCGAATGCCCTGAGGCTGTGGATATCGCGCAAACCGGCGATGAGGTCGAGATCGATCTGACCGCCGGGCGCTTGCGAAATCTGACTAACGGCAAGGAGGCGAGCTTCGTTCCGTTGAGCGATTTCGCTCGCGAATTGATCGAAGACGGCGGTCTGCTGCCGCATATCCAGAAGAAAGCGAAGAGCGCGCCTTGAATTGGTGTGGCAGGATTGGGACGCGCGGCGGTACGGTACCGGGAGCGGTAGCGACCGGGCGCCAACCGCCACAAGACGCTTCCGATGGAAGAACCCGGTCGCTACCGCTCCCGGTACCGTACCAATGTTGCCTGGTCCTATTTAGAAGAAATCTGAAGAATGAAAGCGAAAATCACAGTTCTACCTGGCGACGGCATCGGCGTTGAAGTGACGCGCGAGGCCGTCGCCTGTCTAGAAACGATCGCGAAGAAATTCGGCCACGAATTCGAATTCAGCGAGCATTTGATCGGCGGCGCGGCGTTGGACAAAACGGGCGCGCCGTTGCCCGACGCCACGCTGCAAGCCTGCCTGGCGAGCGACGCCGTGTTGCTCGGCGCGGTGGGCGCGCCTCAATACGACAACAACCCGCCGAAGCTCAAGCCCGAAACCGGCCTGCTCGGCCTCCGCGCGGGACTTGGAGTCTTCGCCAATCTTCGCCCGGCGTTCCTGCACGGGGCGTTGATCGAGGCTTCGCCGCTCAAGACCGAGATCGTGCGCGGGACCGACCTGTTGATCGTGCGCGAGCTGATGGGCGGCGCGTATTTCGGCCAGCCGCGGGAACTGACCGATAACCGCGGGCTGAACACGATGGCCTACACCGCGCCCGAAGTCGAACGCGTCGCGCGCGTGGCCTTTGAAGCGGCTCGCGTCCGTCGCAAAAAAGTCGCTTCGATTGACAAGGCCAATGTGCTCGAAAGCTCGCAGCTCTGGCGCAAGGTCGTGACGCGCGTCGCGGCGGATTACCCCGACGTGACGCTCGAACACGGCTACGTCGATTCGTGCGCGATGGCGCTGGTGACGCGCCCGACCAGTTTCGACGTGATCGTGACTGAGAATTTATTCGGCGACATCCTGAGCGATGAAGCCGCGGTGTTGACCGGGTCGCTCGGAATGCTTCCGTCGGCGAGCATCGGCGGCAAAGTCGGATTGTATGAGCCGGTCCACGGCTCCGCGCCCGACATCGCCGGTAAAGGCGTCGCCAACCCGCTCGGCGCGATCGCTTCTGCGGCGATGCTGCTACGCTACACCTGCAAGCTCGAACGCGAGGCGAAGGCGATCGAAGACGCGATCAGCAAGGCTCTGGCCGACGGTTACGGCACGCCCGACCTGAAGAGCCAGCCGAAGCGCGCCAGCACGACCGAATTGGGCGATGTCGTTCGACGACATTTATAATAAGCGCGATTTATTTTTTGATAAAAAGTATTAAGTAGACGATATGACGACGATGGCCTATACTGGCTTGGCCTGTTTGAGGCGATATAATTCTTCAGATTGAAAAATCGAATGTCCAATCGTCGTTCCCACCGCATGCTCAACCTCGTGGCCTCTGGCCGCGAGGCGGAGCTGCGCGTCAGCCGACTTATTCTCAACGTCATTGTAGTAGGCATTATTATCGCGGTAGCGATAATTCCGGCGCGGCTCGCCGATTGGATAGCCTGAAGAGAGAGTAAGGCAAGAGATTCCAAATCCCGGCGAGCTGAAAAGGCCGCCGGGATTTTTATTTTCAGCGCCGCGAACGGCTGAAATTATTCGAGGTTTGGTACAGTACCGCGCGCGCAAGCAAGCGGTAAAAATATTCGAGGTGACTTTATGAAAATGCGTGGGGCGCGGATATTGCTTGAAGCGCTGCGATGCGAAAACGTCAAACACATCTTCGGCTATCCCGGCGGCGCGGTGCTGCACATTTACGACGAGCTCGCCAAGTGTGAAGGCGCGCTCGGCATCAATCATTACCTGGTGCGTCACGAACAGGGCGCGCTCTTCGCCGCCGCCGGTTACGCCCAGGCCACTAGCCAGACCGGCGTCGCGCTCGTGACTTCAGGCCCCGGCGGGACCAACGCGGTAACGGGCATCGCCAACGCCTTTATGGATTCGCTGCCCGTGGTTGTTTTCACGGGGCAGGTCCCGACTCATCTGATCGGCAACGACGCGTTTCAAGAAGCCGATCTGACGGGCATTACGCGCTCCTGCACGAAACACAATTATCTGGTCAAACACGTCGAGGAGCTTGCGCCGACGGTCAAGGAGGCTTTTCACGTCGCCTCGACTGGCCGGCCCGGTCCGGTGCTGGTAGACCTGCCGAAAGACATGACCGCGCAGGAGATCGAATTCAGCTACCCCGAAAGCATCGAGATGCGCAGCTACAAGCCGCAAGTTTACGGCGACCCCAGGGCGGTCAGGCGGGCGGTCGAGGCGATGATCTCAGCCTCTCGTCCGGTGCTCTATATCGGCGGCGGCGCGATCGCGGCGGGAGCTAGCGAAGAGGTTCGCCGGCTCGCCGAAAAACTGAATCTGCCGACGACCTGCACGCTGATGGGGCTGGGCGCATTCCCGGCTAGCCACCCGCTGAGCCTGGGGATGCTCGGAATGCACGGCGGCTATTGGACGAATATGGCCGTCAACAACTGCGACCTTCTGATTTCGATCGGCGCGCGATTCGACGACCGCGTGACCGGCAAATTGAGTGAATTCGCGCTCGGCGCGAAATTCGTTCACGTCGACATCGACGCTTCGTGCATCGGCAAAAACGTACATTGCCATTACCCCGTCGTAGGCGACGCGAAGACCGTCGTCCGGCAGATGCTCGCCGAGATTGAAGAACAATTGTCGTCCGGCGCCGCCCTCGGGCCGCGCGAAGCCTGGCACACGCAGATCGCCGAATGGAAACAGCAGCATCCGTTCTGGTACAAGGAAGAAGGCGAGGTTATCAAGCCGCAGTACGTCATTCACGAACTCAAGCGCATCACCAAAGGCCAGGCGGTGGTCTCGGCCGACGTGGGCCAGCACCAGATGTGGACGGCGCAGCTTTACGGCTTCGACACGCCGCGCAATTGGCTCAACTCCGGAGGACTCGGGGCGATGGGTTACGGCTTCCCCGCCGCGATGGGCGCCGCGGTGGCGCGGCCCAAAGACCTGGTCGTCGCGGTCGTAGGCGACGGCGGCTTCCAGATGTCGATGAACGAGTTGGCCACGGTCAAACAGTACGACATCCCGGTCAAAATTCTGCTGATCAACAACGGATACCTGGGCATGGTGCGCCAGTGGCAGGAGCAGTTCTACGGGCATCGCTACTCGCACAGCGACATGGAGGTCGCGCCGGATTTCGTGAAGCTCGCGGAGGCTTACGGCGTGCCGGCGCTGCGAGCGAAGAAAGCGAGCGAAGTCGCACACACACTGGAGAAGGGGTTGAATATTTCCGGACCCGCGTTGATCGAAATGCAGGTGGCGCGTGAGGAGAATGTCTTTCCGATCGTGCCAGCCGGAGCGGCGCTGAAGGATATGATTTTGGCATAGATGTCAGATGTCAGATGTCAGATGTCAGATGTCAGATGTCAGATGTCAGATGTCAGATGTCAGTAGTTTGTTGCGATCGAACAACCACTGAAATCTGAAACCAGAAACCTGAAATCTGGAACCTGACACCCGGAACCTGACACCTAACACTGACATCTGACATCTGACATCTGACATCTGACATCTGACATCCGACATCTGATTATGAGACATACTATTTCACTGCTCGTCGAGAACGAATACGGAATGCTGGCGCGGATCGCGGGCTTGTTCAGCGCGCGCGGCTATCAGATCGACACGCTCTGCGTGGCGCCCACGCTCGAAGACGGCGTCTCGCGGATGACGTTGACAACGCACGGCAACGACCACGTGATCAAGCAGATACTTCAACAATCGCGCAAGATGGTCAGGGTGATCGAGGTCACGGACCTGACCGCCAGCCCGCACGTCGAGCGCGAGATGGTCATGCTGACCGTCAACGCGCATCAAGGCGTCGAGCGGCAGGAAGTCTTGAGCCTGGTCGAAATCTTCCGCGCCAGGGTCGTCGACGTGTCGAACGACGCCTTCATAGTCGAATTGACGGGCAACGCCGAAAAGATCAACGCCTTCACCGAGCTGCTCAAACCGATCGGCATTCTGGACATCGTCCGCACAGGCACGGTCGCGATGACGCGGGTGGCGCACGTCAAGGCGCAAAAATTGAAAGACGACGACGAAGAGTTTTCCGAGCTGACGCTAAACGAAAAGGTCTAAAGGCAGTGGGCAGTGGTTAGTGGGCAGTGGGCAGTATGATTCCCAGATTTGTTCGCTGCCCACTGCCCACTAACCACTGCCCACTAATCATGATTTTCAGGAGCTATTTTTCGATGAAGATATATTATGACAACGACGCCGATCCGAAAGCCCTCGGAGGCAAGCGCATTGCGGTGATCGGCTACGGCTCGCAGGGTTTCGGCCATTCGAATAACTTGAAAGACAGCGGCTGCGAGGTCGTGGTGGGGCTGCGCCCCGACAGCCCGTCGGTCGCCAAGGCCCAATCGGCGGGGCTAGAGGTCCTGCCCGTAGCCGACGCCGCCGAACGCGGCGACATCGTAATGATGCTGACGCCGGACGAATTGACTCCGGGCATCTACAAACGCGAGATCGAGCCGCATCTCAAACCCGGCAAATACCTGGCCGTCGCGCATGGTTTCTCGATCCACTTTAAAAAGATCGTTCCGCCGACTGAAGTCAACGTGTTCATGGTCGCGCCGAAAGGCCCCGGCCATCTGGTTCGCCGCGAATACGAACGCGGCGCGGGAGTTCCATGCCTGCTGGCCGTCGCCCAAGACCCGAGCGGCGACACCAGGCAGGTCGGCCTGGCTTACGCGCGGGCGATAGGCGGGACGCGCGCCGGCGTCATCGAGACGACTTTCAAAGAGGAGACCGAGACTGACCTCTTCGGTGAACAATCGGTCCTCTGCGGCGGATTGACCGCGCTGATCCAGGCCGGATTCGAGACTCTGGTCGAGGCGGGCTACGCGCCGGAGATGGCTTATTTTGAATGCCTGCACGAGATGAAGCTGATCGTCGACCTGCTCTATGAGGGCGGCATCACGAACATGCGCTATTCGATCTCGAACACCGCCGAGTACGGCGACCTGACGCGCGGCAAACGCGTCATCGGCCCCGAAGTCAAACAGAAGATGCGGGAGATTCTGGCCGAGATTCAATCGGGACAGTTCGCCGACGAGTGGATGGCCGAAGCCGAATCGGGCAAGCCCAATTTCACCCGACTGGTCGAGACCGAAAAGAAACATCAGATCGAAGACGTCGGCGCGCGGCTTCGTGGATTGATGCCGTGGCTGGCGGCGAATAAGCTTGTGGATAAGGCGAAAAACTGAATGAAAGAATCCGTTGTAGAGATTTACGACACGACGTTGCGCGACGGCGCGCAGGGCGAAGGATTGGCCTACTCGGTCGAAGACAAGATCAAGATCGCGCGCGCTCTGGACGAGATCGGCGTCGCCTTTATCGAGGGGGGTTGGCCCGGCGCTAATCCTAAAGACGTGGAGTTTTTCGAACGCGCGAAGTCGCTGCGGTTGGACAACGCGAAACTCGCCGCGTTCGGCAGCACCCGGCGCGCGAACGCCGTCGCGGCCGACGACGCCGTCATCCAGGGGCTGCTCGCCGCCGAGACGCCGGTCGTGACGATCTTCGGCAAATCGTGGGACTTCCACGTCGACATCGCGCTCAAGACCACGCTCGAAGAGAACCTGCGAATGATCGCCGACACCGTCAGCCATCTGAAACACTGCGGGCGTCGCGCGCTCTACGACGCCGAGCATTTCTTCGACGGATTCCGCGCCAACTCGGAATACGCGTTCGACACGCTGAACGCCGCGCTCGACGCCGGCGCCGAAACCATCATCCTCTGCGACACGAATGGCGGCAGTCTACCCGAACAGATCGCCGAGACCGTCGCGCTGGTTCGCGCCAGATTCCCGAACGCTAAACTGGGCATCCATTGCCACAACGACAGCGAACTGGCCGTCGCGAATTCGCTCGCGGCGGTCGATGCCGGCGCGACGCATGTGCAGGGCGTGTTCAACGGCTACGGCGAGCGCTGCGGCAACGCCAACCTCTGCTCGGTGATCCCGAACCTGGAACTGAAGATGAATCGCCGCTGCCTGCCTGACGGCAAATTGAAATTGCTGACGCGCGCCAGCCGCTACATCAACGAGGTGGCCAACCTGGTCCCGAACGAACGCGCGGCATTTGTCGGCCGCAGCGCCTTCGCGCACAAGGGCGGCATTCACGTTTCGGCCGTGGCGCGGGCGAAGGAGACTTACGAACACATCCATCCTGAGGACGTGGGCAACGAAACGCGCGTGTTGATCAGCGATCAATCGGGCGTCAGCAATATCCGGTTTAAAGCCGACGAGTTGGGCGAGGAGTTCAACAAGAACCCCGAAGCCGCGCGCCGTTTGTTAGCGCAGTTGAAGTCGTTGGAGCACGAAGGCTATTCCTTCGAGGACGCCGAGGCCTCTTTCCGGCTGCTGGCCTGGAGCGCGCTCGGTCGCCGCAGTAACTTTTTCGAGCCTGTCGATTACCGCGTCTGGATCGGCTCTTCGGGCGATCCCGAAGCCGTCGTCCGCGTGAAGGTCGCGGGCGACGAGATGCACACAGCCAGTCTGGGCGTAGGCCCAGCGCACGCCCTCGATCAAGCTCTGAGAAAAGCCCTGGCGCAGCATTACCCGCAGATCGCCCGCTTCCACCTGATCGATTTCAAAGTCCGCATCCTGGACGGAGAGAAAGCCACTGCCGCCAAAACCCGCGTCCACGTCGAGACCAGCGACGGCGAACGGTCGTGGAATACAGTGGGCGTGGCCGAAAACATCATCGCCGCGACCTGGCAGGCGATCGTCGAGAGTATCGAATACGGATTGCATGTCAATAATCGCATACAGGAGCGGGACCGAACCGAGTGATCGCTTCTAACACTCTATGCTTCCGACGGCGCAACAACAAAATCCCGAAGCCGCGCCCCCGTTGACTTTCCAACCTAAAATAGATAGGTTATCAGCGTTAGTAATAAGCAACCTCGTTACCCCATCTCTTGCCTCGGAAACTTTCAACCCCCAATCTTGAAGAGAGGTTGTTGGAAGGAATCCACAAAAATCCCCTTTCCATCGTTCCCCATAGCTAAAGCGCGAGAATGCGCGCCAGGATAACTGCAGGATGAACGCTCCCGCGAATTGGGTGTAGTGTTCCCTCAACACGACTCTTGCCACCCAAAATAGCGCCGTGCGAAGAAGCAGCCTCACGGCGCCATTAGCATTGTCCCCCTATAAACCAAACATCCCCGGACCTACTAACTGAAGGTAGGGCGGCGAGAAACAGTTACATAGTGGTAAGCGACGCCGCTTGTCGAGTGGTAGACGGCGCCGCTTGCCGGAGGTTTACAATTTGGAGGTCACATGCTCAAGCAAACCGTAAAAGTCTTTTGCCTGCTCAGCGTTCTTGGCTTGGGAGCTTTGCCTGCTTTGGCGCAATCGCGAAGTTCGTCCGCTGACCTAACCGGGACGGTCTCCGACCCGTCGAGATTGCCACTACGCGGAGCCTCTGTCACTGCGACCAACCTCGCCACCGGACTGGCGCCCGGCGTCGCGACGGATGCGAATGGCATCTATCGCATGCCGCTTCTGCCGCCCGGCGTTTACGAGGTGAAGATCGAAATCAAAGGCTTCAGCACTCAGATTTTAATTCGAGGGCAGATATGAAGATATTTGTGATCACGAATGTTTTATATATCTGGATGGCCGGCGCGACTCAGGTAGGATCGTTCGAGAATCGGGCAATATCTTCGGCGCAAAAGATGTCCGCTTCCGACCTCGACGAGGCGCTGCCCGACCGCCCATTTGCGGGCTGGTTCAACGAGACCATCGGGCCGGATGCCGGCGTGGTCTGGCAACTGACCCAATGCGGTGAGAAGATCACCGCCCCGGGCGAAACGGGGCAAGATCTGCCCGCATGCGCGGAAATCACCGCGCTCCTGCCGGACGGACGCAAAATATACGTCGCAATCAGTGTCGGGAGTTTCAAAAAGGGGATGACCGGAAAGCCCTCTTTCTTCCTCGCCGTCATCGAACAGAACGAACGGCTCTATCCGGTCCGCCGGTTGAGCGATCTGCCGGAGAGGTTGCGCCATCCGGAAGGCCCTTCCCCGACCGGCGCGAAAAATCGGATTGCCGATCTGCCGGCTATAAAAATGGATTCCGGGTGGTTCATCTCACCTTTTCGCTACCTGGGGCCGATGTTTGCAAGCGTTCCGCCTGTGGCCGGCGACCTGAGCCAGTCGGGGGAGCCGCAGGCGCCGCCGCCGCCGCCCCCGACTCAAGATTTGGTGCAGGTTCCAGAAAGCGTGTCGCTAAGCCTGGCTATCACTAAAGTCAACCCGAACTATCCGCCGACCGCCAAGGAGATGAACATCACAGGGATAGTCGAGGTGGAAATTATCATCTCGGAAAAAGGACTTGTCGTCGAGGCCAGGGCCATCAGCGGGCCCCTCGCGCTGCGAAACGCGGCCGAGGAGGCGGCGCGTAAATGGGTCTTTGCGCCGGCGATCCTCAACGGCGCGCCCGTCAGAGTGAAGAGCGTATTGACCTTCGACTTCGCTCCCAGCGCCAAATAGACGGGATGAATATTCCTGGCGCTAACGGATTCTGTTGCGCCAAGCCCGGAGGGGCGAAATGTTTTTCGCCACGAATGAACGCGAATCTTCACGAATAGAAGCAAGAAAATGGCAGCCAAACAACATACGAGACCGCAAATAATATTCGTGTTCATTCGTGTTCATTCGTGGCGAAAATTCTTTTTCTTGAATCTGTATAAACATTTCGCCCCTCCGGGGTCGGGCTCGGATTGGTGGTAGAAATTGAGTTGTCGCTGTCGTTGCGCTTTTCTGGCGCCCATTCCGGCCAACGTCTCCTGGCTGCCTGATTCTTCAGAGCCGGGAATCGAGATCTATTCTTGACAAATTGCGCGTACTGTTTATTATCAGCGGAATTGTGGTCATAGAAATTTGTCGAAATTCCCCCAGAGGTGAGTGGGACACCCAAAAACCAAGTTAAAACCGAATATTACCTAAGAAGCTGCGCTTCACAGAGTCGGGTACCACAATTAACGCTCCATCAAGATGAAGTCGTACCTGACGGGCACAGGTGTCCGTTATTAAGTATTGGCGCGCCCGCCGCTTCTTTGCGCAGGCGCCGTTTACGGGAAAGTAGGAGGCTCATGCGAATTAAGTGGCTTAAAGTGATCATTGTTCTACTGGTCATTGCGGCATGTGGCGTAATGATGTCAGCTCCATCTCAAAACGTGAAGGCGCAGGGCGCAAAAGGCGTTAATGCTCAGAACCTGGACCAAGTCGACCCGTTAACCCAGGAGCTGACCGCCAAGCTCCAAGAACTAGGGTTCACCGGGAGAATCGCAGACACGCTTGAGGGCAGACTCGGCCGCAATATAGACAGCAACCTCGCCAATCTCGGGCGCTTATTATGGTTCGACACTATAGGCGGCCTGAATAACGATAACACTTGCGCCGGTTGTCATTCCCCAACCAATGGTTTTGGTGACACACAGTCGATCGCCATTGGAATTGAGAACAATGGGATTGTCGGCCCGCACAGGACCGGTCCACGAAACCAACGCCGTACTCCGTTGATGATCAACACGGCCTTCTTCCCGACCTTAATGTGGAACTCGCGTTTCGCGTCACTCTCAAACGATCCGTTTGACAATAGCGCGGGATTTATCTTCCCCCCGCCGGAAGGCCTGAGCCTTTCTTACCTGCCGCAACTGCTAGTGGCTCAGGCGTTCATTCCACCGACGGAACGCGTCGAGGTGGCCGGATTTGTCTTTCCCGGAGACAACTTCGCTATTCGCGATGAGGTGTTGCGACGGCTCAATGAAGTTGATGCGTATAGAAAGCTTTTCGGCCAGTCTTTCCCTGAAGTGAATGGCGGGGCTCCGATAAACTTCGACATGTTCGGGAAAGCGATCGCGGAGTTTGAGTTCACCATGGTCTTTGCCGACGCGCCGATCGACAAGTTTGCGCGCGGCCAGAATAATGCCTTGACCGACAATCAGAAAAAAGGAGCCTTACTTTTCTTCGGGAGGGCCGGTTGTGTGGTCTGCCATGCCGTCTCGGGGCAGTCTAACGAAATGTTTAGTGACTTCAAACAGCATGTTCTCGGGGTCCCGCAAATCGCCCCGTCAGTCGGCAATGTGGTTTTTGACGGCCCCCAAGCCAACGAAGACTTCGGACTCGAACAGGTCACCGGCGATCCTTCCGATCGTTATAAGTTTCGTACATCGCCAATACGCAATGTCGCGCTTCAGCCCACGTTTATGCATAACGGCGCTTTTACCAGGCTCGAAGACGCCATACGCCACCATTTAGACGTTTTTGCGTCGGCGAGGAATTATAACCCCGCCGCCGCAGGAGTCGCCCCCGACTTGAGAGGCCCGCTTGGGCCAATTGGGCCAGTCCTGGCCCGCATTGACCCGCTCGTGGCGAAGCCGACGCCTCTCACGAATGATGAGTTTAACTGGCTCGTCGATTTCGTTCGTAACGGGCTCCTTGATGACGGCGCTACCCCACAACATTTGCGGAGCCTGGTGCCGAAAACAGTGCCAAGCGGCCGCCCGGTATTGACATTTGAATTTCCGGACGAATAACAACATCTTCTGGTGTGGGCCGCATCGCGCCACCACACCCTTTTTGTAACAAAGAATAACAGCTGCACACTACCACAGAAGGCAGGGCAATCTTGGCCAGGTTGCCTTGCCTATTTGTCGAAAAGTGGATGGGGCCGGCCGATTACTGAGTGGATGGGGCCGGCCGATTACTGATCGGACAACGGGCACGATTCGCACAAAATCCGCCAAAATTCTAATAGTTTACTTGCCAAGATTACTCGCGGCAATTACGCAAGGCTCGTCATTCGTTGACAATAGGCGACTTATAGACGCGTCGTTAAGTAGCCGTTATTTCGAGTAATCTGGCGAAATGGATTGATCTGACTTTCTCACGGCTCCAAGCATTGGTTGCTAACTCTACCTGGTGTAGCCACTTGAAAAACTTATGGCGGATTTTGTGCGAATCGTTCTCGACGTCCGGCATGTGGCGTAATGATGTCCGCTCCATCTCAAAACGTGAAGGCGCAGGGCGCCTCCCCGAAAGAAGGGACTTCCGATAGCGAAAACCTGTCTAAACAGCTTTCATCCGCTCTCCGCACCGCGGGCTTCACGGGAAGGATCGAATCGAGTCTTAAGAACCGGCTTGGCCGTGAAATCGATAATGACCTCGCGGACCTGGGAAGACTTGCGTTTCACGACAGTCTTCTCGGTTTAAATGACGATAACTCTTGCTCGGGCTGCCATGCCGCTCCGTCCGGCTTCGGCGACACGCAATCCATTGCCATCGGAATTGAAAACAATAACATTGTGGGTCCGGATCGCGCCGGCCCGCGTAACCAGCGGCGCGCGCCGATGCTTCTAAATAATGTCTTCTATCCCAGGCTGATGTTGAATTCACGATTCGCCTCGCTTTCCGGCGACCCGTTTGACAACAGCGACGGATTCCAGTTCCCGGCGCCGGAGGGACTTTCGCTCTCATTCCTCCCGCACTTGCTGACAGCTCAGGCATTCATCCCCCCTACAGAGAGATCTGAAATGGCCGGCTTCGGTCCGCATGTGCCGGTTACCAACGACGGCATTCGCGCTGCGGTCGTGGAAAGATTGAACGCCAATTCAGAGTATCGGCAGCTTTTCGCCAACATCTTTAGTGACGTGCGTAACGGCGGGCCTATCATCTACGAAATGCTCGCCAGAGCGATCGCCGAGTTCGAGTTCTCTCTGACGTTTTCCGACGCCCCGATCGATAAGTTTGCTCGCGGCAACCTATCAGCGATGAACGACTCGCAGAAGCGCGGCGCGCTGCTCTTTTTCGGCACGGCGGGGTGTGTTCAATGTCATGCCGTATCGGGGGAATCCAACGAGCAGTTTAGCGACTTCAAGCAGCATGTGATCGGCCTCCCACAGCTTTTCCCCAAAAAGGGGAACGTGCCTTTTGACGGACCAGCCGCCAACGAGGATTTCGGCCTGGAACAGATAACAGGTAATCCGGCCGATCGTTATGCGTTCCGGACCTCCCCGCTGCGCAATGTAATACTGCAATCCACATTTTTTCATAACGGGGCTTACACCAGGCTGGAGGACGCCCTGCGGTTTCACCTCGACGCCATTCGCTCGGCGCGAGATTACAGTCGGGGTCGGGCCGGCGTTGATTCCGATTTAGAAGTGGGTCCGATAGAGCCCGTGTTACAGCGCATCGATCCGTTGCTGGCGACGCCGGTAACGCTCACGAATGACGAATTTCAGTGGCTCCTTGATTTCGTGCGTGACGGTTTGCACGACCCCCGCGCCACCCCGCAAATGCTGCGCCAGTTAATCCCCGACAGGCTTCCGAGTGGAAGGCCCGTGCATATTTTTGAGTAGCGCGCCTCGATGAACACCGACCCTGCCGGGCGCGGGCGCCCATTAGCTGCGCCGGCGCCCGGCATACTCCTCCGAGTCATTGGACTTCTTCTGACAGCCAACATTGACTTTCCGACATAAAATGTATAGCTTACTCATTGCCTGTGATAGGCATCCCTGATAAATACAATATATTGCCCCGGGAAACCTTCAATTCCTCTCTAGATATATAGAGATATAACTAGAGGTTGTTGGAGGGAATCCGCAAAAAGCCCCATTTTCATCTGCTCCCACAACTAAAGTGCGAGAATCAGAGCGCCGGGACATTGCAGGATGAGCGCTCCCAGGAAGTGGTTATTGTGTTCCCTTGACACGAATCTCGCCACACAGAGTCAAGCATCGTGCAAAGACGCAGCCTCACGGTGTCGTTGAGATAGTTCATGGCCTACACGCCGAGTCGTATCCCCCCAATATCGGAGGTAACATGCTTAGTCAGATCGCGAAAGTCTTTTGTTTTGTCATCGCTCTTGGTTTAGCAGCCTCGCCCGCTTTTGCGCAGGCGCGTAGTTCATCCGCCGACATAACCGGCGTCGTCAGGGATCCCGGGAGGTCAGTCGTGCGCGGGGCCACGGTCAAAGCGACCAACATGGCCACAGGATTGACGCGCAGCGCCATATCTGACACGAACGGAGCCTATCGCATTCCGCTTCTGCCGCCCGGCTTATATGAAGTGAAGATCGAAGTTAACGGCTTCAACACGCAAATCAAAAAAGAAATCACACTCACGGTCGGTCAGGTCTTGACGCTCAACTTCGATCTGGCGCTCGGCAGCCCTAAAGTACTTATCCAGACCGCCGAGCCGTTGATCGAGACTGAGCGGACACACCAGTCTTCGACCATCACTCAGAGGCCGATCAATAGCCTGCCGATCAACGGGCGCAACTTTCTCGACTTCGCCAGGCTGACTCCGGGCGTGGTGGAGGAAAGCCCGGCGATCGTGGCCGCCCAACTCGCCCCCTTAACGACTTCGGGCCTTTCCTTCGCCGGTCAGAACGGGCGCGCCAACAGCGTTCAGATCGACGGGGTGGACAATAATGACATCGCGAGCAACGGCGTGCGACCGACCATCAGTCAGGAGGCGGTGAGCGAGTTTCAGATCAACCGCAACGGTTACAACGCTGAGTTCGGGCGCGCCGCCGGAGGCGTCATCAACATCGTCTCGAAGGGCGGCGCGAATCAGTTTCACGGAAACCTCTATAACTATTTCCGCAACGAGCGGCTCGACGCGCGCGACCCCTTCGCCAGTGCGCTGCAGCAGGATCCGCCCTTCAGGCGCAACCAGCCAGGCTTCACATTCGGCGGTCCGATCATGAAAGACAGGGCATTCTTCTTTACGGCCTACGAGGGATTGATCCGGCGCGAATCGTGTTTCACGTCGATCCTGTCCGATTCTTCGATCTTGCAGCCCACCGCGGGGCAGCAGGACCTGATCGCCACGCTGATCAGATCGGGGTCGCCGGCGCTCGTCACGCAAGGCCAACAACTTCAGGCGCTGCTTACCACCGCGCCGGACAGCCCATTCCCGCTCAACCGCAACACCTACAACCTGCTCGCCAGTTCGAACGGCGCATTCCCCCTAATTCAGACTTCGAGCACGGGCAGCGTCCGGTTGGACTACGGCTTGAGCGAACAGGATTTTATTTTCCTCCGAGGCAGTCTGACCAACGACAGTCAGCACAACATCGGCGTCGGCGGTCAGTTCGGGCCCTCCTCAGGCTTCGACATAGGTAGTCGAGACAACACCATCGTTCTCGGCGAGACGCACGTTTTCCGCAGTGGGGCGTCGAATGAATTCCGCTTCCAATTCGTACGCAACACTTACAACGTCAACACTGTGGACCCGTTCGGACCGCGCATCCGGCTGGCCGGCATCGGCGTATTCGGCCGTGAGTTCAGGTCGCCTTCGGAGCGAGCGCAGCGGCGCTTTCAGTTCATCAACAACTTCAGTTTGCCGGCAGGCAGGCATAACCTCAAATTCGGGGCCGATTTCAGCCGCTACAACATAGACACCGCCAGCGCCATCTTTCTCGGCGGTTCCATCGATTTCGCTCAACTGCCCATATCGCTGGGCCAGTTGCTGGGCGACAGCGCGACGTCGCAACTCGTCTCGGCGCTCTCTGGGCTGGGGAGGTCCGACCTCGCGCCGGTGCTACAGGACGGACAGATGCAGCCGCTGACCGTCGTCCAGCTGGCGAGTTTGGGCTTCGCGCGCTCTATCAATCAGGGCTTCGGCAATCCGAACGCGCAGTTTGACGGAGGAAATCTCGGCCTCTACTTGCAAGACGGATTCAAGGCGCGACCGAATTTGTACCTGAGCTACGGTCTGCGCTACGACTACGATCTGCTGCCTTCGGGCGCGCCGCGCGACACCAATAATTTCGGTCCGCGCTTCGGCTTCGCCTACGATCCTTTCAATAACCAGCGAACAGTGATCCGTGGCGGCGGCGGCGTCTACTACCAAACGGTATTCACCGGCCTGGCCTTCGTCCCGTCCGTGCTGCAGAGCGGAAGGATCAGCAATCTTTTTGTTTCCGCCGACCAGCGGCTGACGCCGATCTCGCCGACCTCTCCTTGCGGTAAGGCCTTGGCTACAGGCTTGGCTCCGTCCTTCTGCTTCTATCAGCAGCTGGCCGCGCAGGGCCTGTTGACGTTTCCTTCGACTCGTACAATTCCGGAATCGGCCTACTCGAATCTGCTCGGCCTGACGCGCGCGACGAGCTCCAACCGGCTGCTGGTTCGGCTGGCCCCGGACGCGGTCAATGGCTACGGCGCTCAGGCCGGCCTCGGTATCGACCGCCAGCTAGGCCGCGACTTTAACGTCTCGATCAACTATCTGTTCAACCGCGGCTTAAAGCTCATCCGCCCCCGGCAGGTCAACGCGCGGCCGGACCCGACAATGCCCGACGTTTATGGTCGCCCGGCATTGACCGGACGCGCCGACCCGACGCGGTTGGCCGATTACGTTTTCGAGACAACCAGCAATTCGATCTATCACGGCATGGCCGTGTCGGTGAACAAGCGCTTCAGCAAGCATTACCAGCTGATCGGGTCTTACACCTTCAGCAAATCGATCAGTGAAAACGACGATATCGCCTTCGAGCTAGGGCCACAAGACCCGACCAACCTCCGCGCCGATCGCGCGCTTTCGTCCTTCGACGCGCGTCACAGGCTGTCGCTTGCGTCGATCTTCGAAAGTCCTTACCGTGGCGGCAAGGGCAGCGCCTGGTACAAACGGGCGCTCGCCGATTTTTATATGTCGCCGATCGTCACTGCGCGCAGCGGTTTCCCCTTCAACATCCAGACGGGATTTGACGTCAACCTCGACACCAACAACAACGATCGCCCGGTCACGGTAGGACGCAACACCGGCATCGGGCCATGGTCCGTCACCACCGATCTGAGAGTAGGACGGCGAATTCGCTTCAGGTCCGACAAGCCGCTCTCGCTCGAACTCATGTTCGACGCGTTCAATTTATTCAACCGGGCCAACTTCAAGGAAGTGAACAATATCACCAACAGCGCGCTCCGCCTCGATCAGTTGGGGGAAGAGGGTGGTGTTCGCCTCAGAGGCGAATTGGAGAACAAGGCAAGCGATTTCTGCGGCTTCACCTCGGCGTTCGCGCCACGCACCATTCAGCTCGGGGCGAAGCTTACCTTCTAAATCGAAGCGCGTAACTCCGGGAGAGGGGACATGCTACGGAGACAAGGAGACAAGGAGACAAGGAGACGTGGAGACAAGGAGACAAGATGTTTTTCTCCTTGTCTCCTTGTCCCCTTGTCCCCCTGTCTCCTTGTCTTCCTCTCCCTCTCTCTGTCCCTCCGTCTCTCCGTGGCTGGTCAGACAGGATCGTTCGAGAAACAGGCAATATCTTCGGCGCAAGAGATATCCGCTTCCGACCTCGACTGGGCGCTGCCCGACCGCCCCTTTGCGGGCTGGTTCAGCGAGGTCATCGGCCCGAAGGCCGGCGTGGTCTGGCAACTGACCGAATGCGGCGAACGGATCGCCGCCTCGGGCGAGGCGGGACAAGATCTGCCAGCCTGCGCTGAAGTCAACGCCATCTTGCCGGGCGGACGAAAAGTATTTGTCGTAATCAGTGTCGGGACTTTCAAGAAAGGGCTGGCCGGAAAACCATCCTTCTTCCGCGCAGTCATCGAACAGAACGAGCGGTTATATCAGGTCCGCCGGTTGAGCGAATTGCCGCAGAGGTTGCGCGCTCCGGAAAGCCCTTCTACGACCGGCGCTAAAAAACGAATCACTAATCTGCCCGCAATTAAAATGGATTCGGCATTGGTCCCCACGCCTTTTCACTACCTGTGGCCGATGTTTGCAAGCGTTCCGCCTGTGACCGACGACCTGGGCCTGGTGGAGGAACCTTCTGCGCCTCCTGCGCCGCCCCCGCCGCCTTCGACCTCCTCGACGCAAGACTTCGAGCAGGTTCCGGAAAGCGACTTGCAAAGCCTCGCTATAACCGAGGTCAAACCGGAATATCCGCCGACCGCCAAGAAGATGAAGGCGTCAGGAACGGTCGAGGTGGAGATTACGATCTCGGAAGCGGGGCTTGTCATCCAGGCCAAGGCAATCAGCGGTCACCTTGCGCTACGGAGCGCGGCCGTAGAGGCGGCGCGTAACTGGGTCTTCAAACCGGCAATGCTCAACGGCAAGCCTGTCAGAGTGAAGAGCGTCTTGACCTTCGTCTTCGTCCCCAGCGAATAGGAGTCAACTGCTCCATCTACAGCGCGAGGGCGCGCTGTAGATGGAGTTTGAGGTTTCAGGTATGGATACCCAGATGCAAACAACACAAACAGGTCTGAGATGTCTACCGAGGTGAGACTATGACGTCCTCCATCCCCTCCTTGGCGGCCTTTTAGCAGATCATCAGTTGAAGTTCGGCAAAACTCCATGAAGGCTATTGTCTGGTCGGGATCGGTCTTTACTTATTCCACGCCTGTCACGCACGACGTCCAAATCAAAATGCATGCCAAAGCATGCCAATGAATCCTGCCAAAAAAAATTCAATTGGTTATGACAGCCCCGACAACCAATCATTGACTTTCTAACCTGAAATATATAGGTTATCATTGTTTGCTTATATGCAAACCTGTAATCTTCTTGCCCCGAAAACTTTCGACTCCCCCTTCTGTTAAGAAGAGGTTGTTGGGAGGAATCCACGAAAAAGCCCCGTTTTCATCATTCCCCACAACCAAGGCGCGAGAATTCGCGCCAGGAAAATTGCAGGATGAGCGCTCCCAGAAAGTGGTTGTAGTGTACTCTTAACACGACTCTTGCCAGCAGAATCAAGCATCGTGCAAAGACGGGCCTCACGGTGTCGTTCGCATTGTCCCCCTCACAAATAACCCACACATCCCCTGCACCTGCCATTTGAAAGTAGGAAGGCGTGAGACGGAGACACAGCTGGAAACGCCTCCGCGCCTCAAGCGGCGGGCGGCGCCGCTTGTCAAGCGGCTAACAATTTGGAGGTCATATGCTAAAACAAATCGTAAAGGTCCTTTGTCTGATCAGCGCTCTCGGTTTGGGAGCCTCCCCCGCGATGGGGCAGGCGCGAAGTTCGTCCGCCGACTTAACCGGGACGGTCTCAGACCCGTCGAAGTCGCCCATACGCGGAGCTTCCGTCACTGCGACCAACTTCGCCATCGGGCTGGCGCGCAGCGCCACAACCGACGCGAATGGCGCCTACCGCATTCCGCTTCTGCCGCCCGGCGTTTACGAGGTGAAGATCGAACTCAACGGCTTCAGTACACAGATCAAAAAAGACGTCATGCTCACTGTCGGTCAGATTTTGACGCTCAACTTCGAGATGGCGCTCGGCGGCCCTAAAGAAGCGGTAGTGATTGAGACCGACGAGCCGATGATCGAGACTGAGCGCACACACCAGTCCTCGACCATCACTCAACGGCCCATCAATGAACTGCCGATCAACGGGCGCAATTTTCTCGACTTCACCAAGCTGACTCCGGGCGTGTCGGATGAAAGCCCGGCGATCACGAATATCCTGATCGGAGCTATACCGACTTCGGGCCTTTCATTCGCCGGCCAGAACGGGCGCGCCAACAGCGTTCAGATTGACGGCGTGGACAATAACGATACCTCCACCAACAGCGTGCGCCCGACCATCAGCCAGGAGGCGGTGGCCGAATTCCAGATCAACCGAAGCGGTTATAACGCGGAGTTCGGGCGGGCTACCGGAGGCGTCATCAACATCGTCTCGAAAAGCGGCACGAATCAGTTTCACGGGAACGTCTATAACTATTTCCGCAACGAGCGGCTCGACGCGCGCAACGCCTTCGCCGCGGCGCAGCAGCAGGATCCGCCCTTCAAGCGCAACCAGCCCGGCTTCACCTTCGGCGGGCCGATCAAGAAAGACAGGGCCTTTTTCTTCACGGCTTACGAAGGCCTGATCCGGCGCGAATCGGCTTTCACGACGATCCTGGCCAATCCTTCGATCTTGCAGCCGACCGCAGGGCAGCAGGATCTGATCGCCACGCTGATCGGATCGGGCGCGCCGGCGCTCGTCGCGCAAGGTCGACAACTTCAGGCGCTGCTCACCACCGCGCCCGACAGTCCGTTTCCATCGGCCACCCAGCCGCTGCCGCTCAACCGTAACACCTTCAACATGCTCGCCAGTTCGACCGGAACATTCCCCCTAATTCAAACAACGAGCACGGGCAGCTTCCGGGTCGACTACGGCTTGAACGAACAGGATTTTCTCTTCCTCAGATACAGTCTGACCAACGACAGTCAGCACAACGTCGGCGTCGGCGGCCTCGTCGCGCCCTCGGCGGGCTTCGATATAGCGAATCGAGATAACACCTTCGTTCTCGGCGAGACGCACGTTTTCAGCAGCGGATCGTCGAATGAATTCCGCTTCCAAAACATCCGCAACACCATCAATCTCGACACCGTGGACCCGTTCGGACCGCGCTACAATGTGGCCGGCATCGGCACCTTCGGTCGGGAGTTCTCTTCGCCTTCGGATCGATTGCAGCGGCGCATTCAGCTCCTCGACAACTTCAGCCTGTCGCGCGGCAGGCATAACTTCAAATTCGGCGCCGATTTCAGCCGCTACACCATAGACACCTTCAGCGCCGTCTTTCTCGGTGGTACCATCGACTTCGCTCAGTTGCCTATACCGTTGGGCCAGGTGTTGGGCCCCGGCGCGGCGCAACTCGTCAGGAATCTCTCCACTCCGCGCGCGTTGGGCGGGCTGGGACGGCCCGACCTCGTGCCGGTGATAACGGATCCTACGACGCAGCCGTTGACCACCGTCCAGCAAGTGAACTTCGGCTTCACTCGCTCGATCAATCAGGGCTTCGGTAACCCGAACGCGCAGCTCGACGGCCAGATCCTTGGGCTTTACCTGCAAGACGGTTTTAAGGCGCGATCGAATTTATATCTGAGTTTCGGCCTGCGCTATGACTACGATCTGCAACCTTCGGGCGCGCCGCGCGACGGCAATAATTTCGGCCCGCGCTTCAGTTTCGCCTACGACCCTTTCAATGACCAGCGAACGGTGATCCGCGGCGGCGGCGGCGTCTACTACCAATCACTATTCACCGGCATAGCGGTCATCCCTACCCTTCTGGGAAATGGAGCGATCAGCACTGTTCTGGTCACCGCCGACCAGAGCGTGACGCCGGCCTCGCCAACCTCGGCTTGCGGTCAGGCGCCCGCGAACGGCGCGTTTCCGTCCTTCTGTTTCTACCAGGGACTGGTCGCGCAGGGGCTGTTGTCGTTCCCCCCGACCGGCACTATTCCGGAATCGGCATACTCGAACTTGCTCGGCGTGACGCGCGCGACGAGCGCCAACCGGCTGTTGTTACGGCTGGCCCCGGACATAGTAAACGGATACGGCGCTCAGGCCAGCCTCGGCATTGACCGCCAGATCGGACGCGACTGGAACGTCTCCATTAACTATCTGTTCAACCGTGGCGTGAAGCTCGTCCGCCCCCGGCAGGTCAACGCGCTGCCGAACCCATCAAAGCCTGACGTCCTCGGTCGCCCGACATTGTCCGGACGCGTCAACCCGACGCGGGTGGCGGATTACGTGTTCGAGTCGGCCGGCAACTCGATCTACCACGGCGTGGCCGTGTCGGTGAACAAGCGCTTCAACCGCTATTACCAGGTGATCGGGTCTTACACCTACAGCAAAACGATCGGCGACAGCGACGACGTGAACATCGGGCTGGGGCCGCAAGACCCGACCAACGTCAGGGCCGACCGCGCGCTTTCGTCCTTCGACCTGCGTCACAGGGTGTCGCTCGCGGCGATCTTCGAAAGTCCTTTCAGCGGCGGGAGCGGCAATCCCTGGTACGAGCGGGCGTTCGCCGATTTTTACCTGGCGCCGATCGTCACGGCGCGCAGCGGTTTCCCGTTCAACATCCAGACTGGATTCGACGTCAACCTCGACACCAACAACAACGACCGCCCGTTTTCGGTCGGGCGCAACACCGGCCTCGGGCCGGTGTTCTTCAGCACTGATCTGAGGGTAGGACGGCGAATCCGCTTCGGCGCCGACAACCCGGTCGGGATCGAACTCATCTTCGACGCCTTCAATCTCTTCAACCGGACCAACTTCAAGGACGTGAATGGCGTCACCGGCAGCGCGCTGTTTGGGCTTACGGATGTTCGCCTCGAAGGCGTTCCGAAGAACACGCCGAACCAGTTCTGTGGCTTTACCTCGGCGTATGCGCCGCGCATTATTCAACTCGGGGCGAAGTTCAACTTCTAAATCGAGGCGCGCCACTTTTGGAGGATGCCATGCCACGGAGACACGGAGACACAGAGATAAGAAGAGAGGAGGCGCCGAGGAGAAGGGGGGACAAGGGGACAAGGAGAAGGGGAGAAGGGGAAGCGCAGAGACAAGGAGATTTGAATTCTCCTTCTCCTTGTCTTCCTCTCTCCTTGCCCCATCGTCTCCTTGTCTCCTTGTCTCCTTGTCTCCTTGTCTCCTTGTCTCTGTGGCTCTGTGGCTCTGTGGCTGGTCAGACGAGTTCTTTCGAGAAACAGGCGATATCTTCGACGCAAGAGATGTCCGCTTCCGACCTCGACGAGGCGCTGCCCAACCGCCCCTTTGCGAACTGGTTCAGCGAGGTCATCGGCCCGAAGGCCGGAGTGGTCTGGCAACTGACCGAATGCGGGGAGCAGATCGAGGCGGGGAAAGATCTGCCCGCCTGCGCTGAAGTCAACGCCAGCTTGCCGGGCGGACGCAAAGTATTCGTCGCAATCAGTGTCGGGACTTTCAAAAAAGGGCTGACCGGAAAGCCTTCCTTCTTCCGCGCAGTCATCGAACAGAACGAGCGGTTCTATCAGGTCCGCCGGTTGAGCGATTTGCCGGAAAGATTGCGCGCTCCGGAAGGTCCTTCCACGACCGGCGCTAAAAAACGAATCATTGATCTGCCCACAATTAAAATGGACTCGGCGTGGATCATCACGCCTCTTCGCTATCTTGGGCCGATGTTTGCAAGCCTTCCGCCTGTGAACGACGGCCCGAGCCTGGCGGAGGAACCGCCTGCGCCGCCACCGCCGCCCTCGACGCCCTCAACCACCTCGACGCCCTCGACGCAAGACATCGAGAAAATTCCGGAAAACGAGTCGCAAAGCCGCGCTATCACCAAAGTCAAACCGGTCTACCCGCCGACCGCTAAGAAGATGAAGGCGACAGGAACAGTCGAGGTGGAGATTACGATCTCGGAAGCGGGGCTTGTCATCGAGGCCACGGCTATCAGCGGTCACCTTGCGCTGCGGAGCGCGGCCGTAGAAGCGGCGCGTAAATGGGTCTTCAAACCGGCAATCCTCAACGGCGCGCCTGTCAGAGTGAAGAGCGTCTTGACCTTCGTCTTCGCTCACAGCGCCCAATAGACGGGATGAATATTCAACTATGAATTCAAAGATCGGACCGACTCCCCCTAACGCCCCTGATGTCGGAACGCATTTGAAAGATAAGCCTCTCGATGATGAAAGTCAGGGGAAGCCCAAAAGGCAAAAAGGGCAAAAACGACAAAACCTAGAGCGGTTTGCAATTGCATGCACGGTAGGGGCAGACTTGTGTGTCTGCCCCGGTTTAGGTTTACACGCGACCACAGGGGCGGACACACAGGTCTGCCACTGTGGTGATTCGCAAACCGCCCCAGGCTTCAGTCTCTCCTCGCCGCAAAGGCGCGGAGGACGAAGCGGAAACACGGGTAGAGAAAAAAAGAGGTCTCTCTACTCTTCTCTGCTAGCCTGCGACGTTCTCCTCGTCCCCGCGGTGGACGCGAACCGAACTCTGGCGTATGAAACCCGCCGGATTCTGAAGGTGATAGTTTCTCTATGTCTCTTGCTCAACTGCCTCAACGCTCCATCCATGACCCAGGCGGGGACCCAGGCGGGGACCCAGGCGGGGACCCAGGCGGGGACCCAGGCGGGGACCCAGGCGGGGACCCAGGCGGGAGGGACACAGTCGACGCCACAGGCGGCGCCGACCCAGCCGGGAGAAGTCTACGCCGGCATTGAACTCACCACTGAATGGGTCAGGGCGATCGCGCTGCGTGTTTCCAGAAACGATGATGAATCTGGCCTCAAACTCCTCTATTCAGAAAATATTCGCCTGGTGATGGCGCGCGACGGCGACGGACAGATCACTACGCAAGCCGCCAAGGAGGCCGCCCAGACAGTCTTAAAACTGCTGACCCGATTGAGACAGCAGTCCCAAGCCCCGCCTGAGCATGTCTTCCTGATCGGAAGTAGCGCACTTGGGGCCGCCCGCCCGGAAGCTCTGGTCAAAACCATCAGCGAGGCGACCGGCAAATCACTCACCTTCCTCGACTTCGAGACCGAGATCCAATTGAGCGTCGCCGGCGCCATTCCGCGGCTGTGGAAGGTGGGAGACACACAGATTGACAACCGAAATTCTTCCGTGCTGATTGAGATCAACGGCGACAGCACGCTCGGCGGTTACCAGTTGCTGAAGTACCCGCCGAACGCGGCGCCAAGATACGATTTCGCCACGATGAGAGTTCTTCATGGCGTCGCCGGCGACGAATCCTTCCGGCAAGCGCTGCGGAGAGAACGGGAGAGCAAGCCCGGCTTGGTCAACCGCAAGCGCGTTTACCTGACGGGCAGCGTCGCCTGGGCGATGGCGACACTGATTTACCCGGAAGACCAGCAACCATTCGTTCCGCTGACGAGCGAGGTGATCGAGTATTTCGCTGGAAAAGTGGCGCGCGCCCCACGAGAAGTTCTCAATCCTAACCTGTCATACATTCGGGACCGGGACTTGCGCCAGAAAGCCGAATCGGAGCTGCAGGCGGTGAAAAGCGCATTCACACCCCAGCAACTCGCCGCCGGGGTCGAGGCCGTCAGAGCCGCCGCGAGCGAGTTCGAATGGGAAGGTAAACAGATCTGGTTCGCACGGTTCGGACATTTAGGCCGCCTCTTGAGCTATGTCCGTCTCCAGGCGGAAAAATAAGGCATTGAGTTGTGGCGTCGCGTGGTTTATGATGCCTGGGCAGTTATTGATCCTTTTGACTATAGGTATCGTAAGTGGAGCGTGAGCGACCTGAGCTCCGACCAATAAGTCTTTTGTTCGGAGCTCAGGTCGCTCACGCTCCACTTACTGCGCCTCACTGACCGAAGACCGAAAACCGATGGACCACAAGGCGAGCATGAATCATTATGCCATCACTGACACGCGCTGTTGTTGTAGCTTCTAACAGTGCGCCCGCGTCTTTGCTCGACCTCATCGGAAATACGCCGCTAATCAAGCTTACCAATCTGGTTGGGAATCCGCGCGTCGAAATTTACGGCAAAGCGGAATGGGCGAATCCGGGAGGTTCGGTTAAAGACCGGCCCGCGCTGAACATGATCCTCGAAGGCGAGCGCTCGGGCGCGCTCACCCACGATAAGACCATTATTGACTCGACGAGCGGCAACACGGGCATCGCCTACGCGATGATCGCCGCCGCGCGCGGTTACCGCGTCAAACTCTGCCTGCCGAAGAACGCTAGCGAGGAGCGCAAGCGGATTCTGGATGCTTACGGCGTGGAGCTTGTGCTGACCGATCCGCTCGCCGGCTCGGACGGCGCGATCCTGGCCGTGCGCGAAATCGTGGCCGCCGACCCCGACAAATATTTCTACCCCGACCAGTACAACAACCCGGCCAACTGGCGCGCCCATTACGAAACGACGGGGGTCGAGATATTCGAACAGACCGGAGGGCGCGTCACTCACTTCGTGGCGGGACTCGGCACGAGCGGGACTTTCGTCGGGACGGGCCGCCGGTTGCGCGAACTCAAACCCGAAGTCAAACTGGTCTCGATGCAGCCCGATTCCCCGTTTCACGGCCTCGAAGGGTTGAAGCACATGGAGACGGCTATCGTGCCCGGAATCTACGATCCGACGCTCGCGGATGAAGAAATCGAAGTCGGCACGGAGGAGGCGCACGCGATGGTCAAACGACTGGCGCGGCGCGAAGGCTGGTTCGTCGGGATTTCGTCCGCGGCGAACGTCGTCGCGGCGATGCGGGTCGCCGAACGGATTGACGAGGGCGTGATCGTCACCATCCTGTCCGACGACGCCAGCAAGTATTTAAGCGAAAAATTCTGGGAGGAGTGAGAAATAGTGGTTAGTGGTTAGTGGTTAGTGGGCAGTGGGCAGCAAAGCATTCTTGTCTGCCCACTAACCACTAACCACTAACCACTAACCACTAACCACTAACCACCAATGAGCGTTAAATTGACACCTGAACAACTCGATCAGATCAAACGCCACGGCGAGCGGGCCTTTCCCGAAGAGTGCGGCGGATTGCTGCTAGGCGTGATCGAAGACGGCGCGCGAGCCATCCGTGAGATATTGCCGCTCGAAAACATACGCAAGGATTCACGCCACAACCGCGTGGAACTGGATCCGCGCGATTACCTGCGCGCCGAACGCGAAGCGTCCAAACGCGACCTGGGCGTCTGGGGCTATTACCATTCGCACCCGAACCATCCTGCGATACCTTCGGGTTTCGATCTGGAACACGCGCCCTTCACCGAATGGTCTTATCTGATCGTCTCGGTGCGCGACGGGAAAGCCGAGGAAGTGCGCGCCTGGACGGTGCGCGAAGACCGCTCGCAATTTGATGAGGACACGATGATCATTGAAGATTCGATAAAATGAAATCACCCCCGGGAGCTTAATGATAGGACTTATAGGACCTAAAGACCCATAAGTCCTATAGGTCCTATAAGTCCTATCATTAAGCTCCCGGGGATTTCCCGTGGAGAAAAAACGTCATGCCATCCATTTCGATCCCTACAGCTCTGCGCCAGTATGCCGGTGGCCAGCCGTCGGTCTCGGTCGAAGCGACGCAGGTCGGCGAAGCGCTCGACAAATTGACCGCGCAATTTCCCGATCTGCGGAAACACCTCTTCGACGCCAACGGCAAGCTGCGCAACTTCGTCAACGTCTACGTCAACGACGAAGACATTCGCTACCTGCAAAAAGAAGACACCGCAATCAAAGAGAAGGACGAGATCAGCATCGTCCCTTCGATAGCCGGCGGCTCGGGCGTCGCGGTAGAAGAGGCGTTGGCCGAATTGCCCGAATTGAACAAAGACGAACTGGCTCGCTACAACCGCCACCTGATTCTGCCCGAAGTCGGGCTGGAAGGTCAGCGCAAATTGAAGGCCGCGAGCGCGCTTCTGATCGGCGCGGGCGGATTGGGTTCTCCGCTGGGCTTGTATCTGGCGGCGGCGGGCGTGGGGCGACTGGGGCTGGTCGATTTCGACGTCGTCGATCACAGCAACCTGCAGAGACAGATCCTGCATGGCACGAAGGACGTCGGTAGAAAGAAACTGGAGTCGGCCAAAGACCGCCTGGCCGACATCAACCCGCATGTGCAAATCGACACCTATGAGATTGCGCTCAGGTCGGAGAACGCGCTCGACATCGTCAAAGACTACGACATCATCATTGACGGCACCGATAATTTTCAGACGCGCTATCTGGCCAACGACGCCAGCGTGTTGCTGGGCAAGCCCAATGTTTACGGCTCGATCTTCAGGTTCGAGGGTCAGGCTTCGGTCTTCCATCCGAAGGCCGGCGGGCCATGCTATCGCTGCCTGTATCCCGAACCTCCTCCGCCGGGACTGGTTCCGTCGTGCGCTGAAGGCGGCGTGCTCGGCATCCTGCCCGGGGTCATTGGCGTGATTCAGGCGACCGAGGCGATCAAACTGATCCTCGGCGAGGGCGAGCCGCTAGTCGGGCGATTGCTGCTCTTCGACGCGTTGAAGATGAAGTTCCGCGAGCTGAAGCTGCGGCGCAACCCCGAATGCCCGCTCTGCGGCGATAACCCGACGATCAAACAGTTGATCGATTACGACCAGTTCTGCGGCGTCGCCCCGCAGCCGGCCGCGTCCGAGGTCTCCGATTGGGAGATCACGCCGCTTCAACTCAAACAGTGGTTGGATGACGGCAGGCGTGTGACGATCATCGACGTGCGCGAGCCGCACGAGTGGCAGATCGCGAATCTGGAAAGCTACGGATCGCGTCTGATCCCTCTCGGCCAATTCGCCGGGCGCATCAGCGAGCTCAATCCCGATGAAGAAATCGTCGTGCATTGCAAGATGGGCGGCCGCAGCGCGAAGGCTTACGACGCGATGAAGAAGGCCGGGTTCACGAAGATCAAAAACTTGAAAGGCGGCATCCTGGCCTGGGCCGATCAAGTGGATCGCACGATGACGAAGTATTGAAGTTCGCTTCTCTTCAAAATTTCAAGCCGCCAGCGGCGCGATTGACGCCACTGGCGGCTTGTTCGTTTTCGCCCGATCAGACATTAGCCTCGCCGCGTATAATCCCTAATCATCATTATTATATCAGTTTGCGATTGCGCGTACGGGAAGGCTCGCTGGATCAGCGCCGCGAGCGGTAGCGAGCGTGCTTCACGTTAAGCCACGCTCGCTACCGCTCGCGGTACTGATCCGCACACGCATTTGAAAAGCAATCTAGTTTTGGCCTTGGCTTATTGGTACCCGCGCCGTCACACTTTTGCTCGACGAGGCGCCCGCGCCGTCACGGCAGGTGACGGTAATCGTATAAATGCGACCGGCGCCGGCGCCGGCCCGCTCTGCGCGTAGGCGCACGCGATGTGCGTCCACGATCTCCCAATCAGGAGCCGTATCGCCGTCACCGGCGCCATTGATTGGTTCATTGCTCGACACGCTGAGCGCGCAGGTAGTTGACTCACAGTTGTCCGTGACGTTGTAGCGGAATGGCGCGCATAGCCAACTCACCTCAGGAAGGCATTGCCCGGTGGGGAAAATGGCAGTTAGAACAAGCGGTCTGGGGCCGCTGAAAAGGATTCCGGAGCAGCTTACTCCTGCGAATTGCGCGAATCAAGCGTTTGGAACAGCCACCTACGCTTTGCCTGCCTCGCCGTGTATAATCCCACCTCGACTTCAACCCAACAAAATTCATCGGAGGCATAAATCCTTAAATGAGCGATACTGTCAAACGAGTCGCGCTCGCCTATTCGGGCGGCCTCGACACCTCGATCATCATTCCCTGGTTGAAAGAAAACTATAACTGCGAAGTAGTCGCGATCGCCGTCGACGTCGGGCAGGGCGAAGAGTTGGCCGGATTGGAGGAGAAGGCCAGCGCCACGGGCGCGTCTGAAATCTACATCGAAGACCTGCGCCACGAATTCGTCTCCGAATACATCTGGCCCACGCTGCGAGCCGGCGCCGTTTACGAACACAAATACCTGCTCGGCACTTCGTTCGCCCGGCCCGTCATCGCCAAACGCCAGGTCGAAATCGCTAAGCGGACGGGCTGCGACGCGCTGGCGCACGGATGCACAGGCAAGGGCAACGATCAGGTCCGTTTTGAATTGACATTCAAAGCCCTGGCGCCCGAATTGGCGGTGATCGCCCCCTGGCGCGAATGGGACGTCGTTTCGCGCGAGGACGCGATCGATTACGCCAACGAGCGCCGGATTCCGATCACGGCCAGCCGCGAAAAGATCTACAGCCACGACCGCAACATCTGGCACCTTTCGCACGAAGGCGGAATCCTCGAAGACCCCGCGAACGAACCCGAAGAGTCGATGTTCGAATTGACCGTCTCCCCCGAAAAAGCGCCTGACGAGCCGGAGTACGTCGAGATCGGTTTTGAAAAAGGCGCGCCGGTAAAGGTCAACGGCGAGAGTCTAGACCCCGTCCCGCTGATCGAAACATTGAACGAGATCGGCGGGCGCAACGGCTGTGGCCGCGTCGACCTGGTCGAAAACCGTCTGGTCGGAATGAAATCGCGCGGCGTCTATGAGACTCCGGGCGGGACGCTGCTGCTCGCGGCGTTGCGCGAACTAGAATCGCTCTGCCTCGACCGCGAGTCGGCGCATTACAAAGAGGTCGTCGCGCACAAATACGCCGAGATGGTCTATTTCGGCCAATGGTTCACGCCGCTGCGCGCGGCTCTCGACGCCTTCGTCAACAGCCTGACGGCGCCAGTGAGCGGCGACGTGAGGTTGAAACTCTATAAAGGCAACGTCATCGTCGCCGGGCGCACGTCGCCGAACACGCTCTACCGGCCCGACCTGGCTTCGTTCACAATGGGCGCGAGCTACGACCAGAAGGACGCCGCGGGCTTCATCAACATTTTCGGATTGCCGTTGAAGGTCAAGGCCCTAACTCAGCAATAACCGGTAGGCGAAGCGGGAGTCGAACACGCGCGCTCGCTTCGATTCCTCATCCACCATCATCAAGAAAGGACATTCAATGATTCGATTCAAATCGTTCATTCATTCGCCCCAGGCGGTTCTTTTTCTCGCGCTTCTCCTGATCGCGACGTTCGGCGCCTCGTGCGGCGGGGCAAACCGAAATTCCACATCATCTTCGTCGTCCTCCGCGCCCGGCGGCGGAGAATTCGAAGGAGAGATCACGTCCAAGACGTTCATAGGCGACCAGACGATGGAATCCCGGTATGCGATCAAGGGGGCCCGCAATCGCATTGAAACGCATTTCCCACAGGACGGAGCGCGGGCAGGCGTTATGCAGACAAGCGTCATATTGATGGATCTCTCTTCCCGCACGACGACCATGCTCTTCCCGAAAACAAAAACTTACATGAGCATGAACTGGGGCGAAATGGCCGAGGAAATGACCAAAGGCGCCGGGAAAGATTCCCAGATCGATTTTCCCAAAGTGTCCTCGACCGGCAAGACCGAAACGATCGCCGGCCTCACCTGTGAGCATTGGCTGATCGGCGATAAAACGGACGTCTGCATGGCTAAAGGGTTGGGCTATTTCGGCGGCGGAGGGTCCGGCGGCATTCTAGACAAACTCAAAAACCTCGCCATGCGCGATAAGATCAAAGCGCAACTCGACGCCAACCCCGAATTCACCAAATTCGTGGAAGGCGGCGCTTTCCCGCTCAAGATGGCCAACATCGAAAACGGCCAGCCGAAGACAATCATGGAAGTGACCGGCGTCGAGCGAAAATCGCTGGACGATTCGCTCTTCGCTGTGCCGGCGGACTATAAGAAGACGGAGATTCCGGGAATGCCGGGAATGCCGGGAATGCCGGCTGGCAAGAAATAGATTTGAGCTTACAGCGGCAAGCTTCATCCATAGTTGAGGCTTGCCGCTGGAGCGGGATTGCGGTATGACATTCACGGTTAAATACGCACAACTTGGTTCTCACAAAAATACTCCAATAGTTCAGAGGAATAACGCCGCCATGAAACGCCGAGAATTCATTCAACAAAGCGCCATCGTCGCCGCCGCAACCGTAACCATGGATTTCACCGCCGAAGCCAAAGTCAACTGGCCCATCGGCTGTTTTAACCGCCCGTGGACGAAATGGTCTTTCGACGAGACGCTGAAACAGATCAAAGCAGCAGGCTACAAATCCACGGGCCTGCTCAGCCGCACCAGAGAAGAGCCGTTCATCGGCGCCGACGCCACGCCGGAGTACCTGGAAAACCTGAAGAAGCGGATCGCGGCGAACGGCCTCGCGGCGAATATGGGCGCTCTGCGTTCGCGTCACAACATCCCGCTAGAAGATTCGATCCGCGAAGTCCGCAAGCAGATAGACAACGCCAAATTCCTCTCGCTGAAATACGTGTTGTCGTTCGGCGCGGACAATCCTGAAGAGTTCGCGCACTATTACAAAGTGATGAGCGACGCTTCAGCTTACGCGGAGGAAAAAGGCGTCAAGCTGGCGATGAAGCCGCACGGCGGGATCAGCGGCTCCGCCGAAGAGATTCTGCGCGTGATCAAAGAGGTCAATCATCGCAACTTCTCGATCTGGTACGACGCGGGCAACATCATCCATTACACCGGCAAAGACCCCGTGTCCGAGATCGAGCCGATCGCGCGACGCATCACGGGCTTCTGCGCGAAAGATTGCGGCGAAATGAAAGGCGACGTGATGATCCAGTTCGGCGCGGGCAAAGTGGATTTCGCCGGCGTCTTCAAGAAGCTGAAAGCCGGCGGATTCAACGGGCCGGTGATGGTCGAGTGCTGCAAGGTGGGCGCGACGCCGGAAGAGACAACGGCGAATGCGCGCGCCAACCGCGAATTCCTGGAGAAGGTTCTTGCCTCGGTTTAACTCCACCGACCTTATGCTCATTGTCAACCGCCACAACACGAAAATCATCCGCGCCCCGCACGGTTCCGAGATTCGCCCGCTGATTGATCGCACGACCTCGTCGATCAATCAATGCAGCCTGGCCGAGGAGGTTCTGCCGCCGGGCGCGAGCGTCACGCCACATCATCACGAGGTGATCGAAGAGATTTACTACGTCCTTGAAGGCGAGGGCGTGATGAGGATTGACGACGAGGAGCGCGAAGTCGGCGAGGGCGACGCGATCTATATCCCGCGTTTTGCGCGTCACACGCTGACCAACACTGGTAATGGGCCGATGAAGATTCTGCTGGTATGCGGCCCGGCGTTTTTTTATGAGGATCATCGAGACAAGTGACGAGAGAAATTGAACCGCTCGACATTATCATTATCGGCGGAGGGCCTACCGGCCTGGCCTGCGCGATTGAGGCGCAGCGGGCTGGATTCAACTACCTGACGCTCGAAAAAGGCTGCGTCGTCAATTCCCTCTACAACTATCCGACGCAATTGGTCTTCTTCACCACGCCGGAGTTGCTCGAAATCGGCGACTTGCCGTTCGTCTGCGAGCGCGAAAAACCGGTCCGCATCGAGGCTCTGAAATATTATCGCCGGGTCGTCGATACTTATCGCTTGCGCGTCAATCAATATGAAAAGGTCACGCGGGTGTCTGGGGCGGCCAATTCCGCTGATTCCGATGTACATTTTCTGATCGAGACCGAGTCGGCGTTGACAGGCGCCACGCGGTCGTATCGTTCGCGCAAGATCATCGTCGCCATTGGCTATTACGATTACGCCAACGCGCTGGACATCCCCGGCGAAGACTTGCCGAAGGTCTCGCACTATTACAAAGACGCGCATCCGTTTTACGAACGCGACGTGGCCGTCATCGGCGGCGCCAACTCGGCGGCCATAACCGCGCTCGATCTCCATCGTCATGGCGCGCGCGTGACGATGATCCATCGCGGCCATCAGCTCCGCCGCACGATCAAATACTGGATATTGCCCGACATCGAAAACCGCATCACCAACGGCGAGGTCAAAGCGTATTTCCAGACCGTCGTCACGGAGATCAAACCCTCCACGATCCGCGTCCGCAATCTGGTCACGGGCGAAGACCTGGAACTCCAAAACGACTTCGTCTTCGCGCTCACCGGCTATCATACCGACAACGATTTCCTGCGCTCGATGGGCGTCGAAATCGATCCCGAGACGATGAAGCCGTCTTTCGACCCTGAGACGATGGAATCGAACGTGCCGGGGATTTATCTGGCGGGAGTCGTGACCGCGGGCAGAGAAACGGGAAAGATCTTCATCGAGAATGGCAGGTTTCACGGCGGACAGATCGTCAACGCTATATTGAACCACTCTCGTCAGAAACAATCTTTTGAAAGCTAAAACCTACATAGGTTTTAGCTCATCGCTTCCCCGTCTTCCCTGTCTGTTGCAAAGCCGATTGTGGCCTTTGCTATTAAACTGAAGCTTGTGCATAAATCAGATCGGCGGAGCCTTTGGAGTGCGGGCGCTCGGGACCGCTTTGGTAGTCCACTCCGATACTCTGGCAATGATGGGAAGGAAGCCCACCGCATCTCTCGTCTCGGAAGTCTGTGGAATCCGGAGACGACTACCAAAGCGGTCCCGAGCGCCCGCACTCCAAAGGCTGTCGCCATTTAATGTGATTGACCGTATTCAACTTAATATTTGCACAAGCTGACAACTTCGCAAAAGCCCCGCCCCGTCCCCCGGTCAAATGCCCGATCATCAATCAATGTGTTAAGATACAGGTTCATTTTTCGTCAACAGTGAGCGCTTATGATCAACAATGACCGACTAATTCGCGCGTGCCGACGCCAGGAGGTGGATCGCGCGCCAGTTTGGATGATGCGCCAGGCGGGCCGGTACATGCCGGAATACCGCGCCCTGCGCGCAAAATATGACTTCATGACGATGTGCAAGACTCCGGAGCTTGCCGCCGAGGTCTCGATGCAACCTTATGAAATTCTCGGCGTCGACGCGGTGATCATGTTTTCCGACATTCTGGTCCCGGTCGAGGCGATGGGGATGAAACTCGACATCGTCGAGAGCAAAGGGCCTGTGCTCGAAGATCCGATCCGCGCCGAAGCCCAGATCGAAAAATTGATCGTCCCCGATCCGGTCGAGACGATGCCGTTCGTGATGGAGACGATCCGGCTGCTGCGAAAGCGCCTGGACGCTTCGGCGCCTCTGATCGGATTCGCCGGGGCGCCGTTCACGCTGGCGTCGTACATGGTCGAAGGCGGCGGGACGCGCAATTACGCCGAGATCAAACGGATGATGTATCGCGAGCCGATGACGATCCACAGACTGTTGGACAAACTGGCCGATACGATCATTCTCTATATCAACGCGCAGATCGAGGCCGGGGCGCAGGTCGTGCAACTCTTCGACACCTGGGCCGGCGAGCTTTCCGCCGCCGATTACGAAGAGTTCGCTCTGCCCTACGAAAGGAAGATCTTCGAACGCATCCATCGTGACCCTTCAGGGCGAGACCCTTCAGGGCGCGGCCCTTCCGTGTCGGCCGTGCCCGCGATCCTCTACGTCAACGGCTGCAGCCACATTCTGGAAAAGATGGCCGAGTCGGGCGCAGACGTTTTGAGCATCGACTGGCGCATCGACCTGGCCGAAGCCAGGCGCAGAGTCGGCGACCAGGTCGCGCTCCAAGGCAATCTCGACCCCTGTGAATTGTTGGGGACGCCGGAGACAATCGCCGAATCGGTGAAAGAGATTTTGAAGAAAGGCGGCGGCCTGGGACACATCATGAATCTGGGACACGGCATTCTGCCGATGGTCCCGGTAGAAAATGCGAGGGCTTTTATCGAAACGACGAAGGCTGGGATCAAAGAAGCAGCCTAAACTCAAAGCGCGAGGCGCCCCAAAGCCGGAGGACGCGCGAAGATCTCTACCTGATTTTTTATAACGATCCGATTTAAACCATGACTTTCACCAAAATTACCGAATACGACGGAATCACCGAATACAAACTTGACTCGAACGACCTGAAACTGCTGCTCGCGCCGCGCCGGGCCGCGCCGGTTGTGGCGTTCATGGTCCTTTACCGCGTGGGTTCGCGCAACGAGGCCGTCGGCTACACCGGCGCGACGCACCTGCTCGAGCATATGCTTTTCAAAGGCACGCCGACTTACAACAAGCAGAACGGGACGCAGATCGCCTCCGTTTTGCAGCGGCAAGGCGGGGTCTTCAACGCCGACACGTGGTTCGACCGCACGCGATATTACGAGATGCTCCCCTCGGATCAACTCGGACTGGCAGTTCATCTCGAGGCCGACCGCATGCGCAATTCGTTCATCGCGGACGAAGACCGCCAGTCCGAGATGACCGTCGTCCGCAACGAACTCGAACGCGGCGAGAACGAGCCGTCTAACATCCTGCACGAACGGATCTGGTCCGCCGCATTCCGCGAGCACCCGTATCATCACCCGACCATCGGCTGGCGCTCGGACGTCGAAGGCGTGGCGACTTCGCGGTTGAAGGAGTTCTACGACACCTTTTATCACCCGAACAACGCCACGGCCATCATCGCCGGCGATTTCGACGAGCCGGCGGCGCTCGATCTGATGAGCAAACATTTCGGCTCGATTCCGCCGTCGTCCGCCCCGATCCCTCGGATGTACACGGTCGAGCCGCCGCAGGAGGGCGAGATTCGCTTCACGCTACGCCGAATGGGCCAGCTCGGATTGATCAACGTCGGCTGGCACATTCCCGAGGCCACACACCTCGACACCGGCGCGTTGACCGTGCTCGACACCATGTTGTCGGCGGGAATAACTTCGCGCCTGTATCAGGCCCTGGTCGAGACGCAAATGGCCGTGGACGTGGGCGCGCAGGCCTTTCAATTCCTCGATCCGGGATTGTTCATGCTTCACATCACGCTCCGCCCGGGCGTGACGCACGCGGAGGCGGAACGCGTAGGGCTGGAAGTGCTTGAGAAAATGAAGACGGAGGACGTGCCTGAAAAGGAATTGCAGAAGGCCAAGAATATGATCACCACACAAATGATCTACCTGCGCGACAGCCCCCTAGGCGTGGCCAGGGTGATCGCCGAGGCTGAAGCCGTGGCCAATTGGAAAATGTATGTCGATCTGCCGAAGATGGTCGAAGAGGTCACGCCCGCAGACATCAAACGCGTCGTGACGACGTATCTCAGTGAAGACAACCGGACCGTCGGATGGTTTATACCCAAGCAGGAAGAAGGCGATAGTGATGAAGTCTATGAGCAATAATTCTTTTGTCGAGCGCACGAAGCGGTTCCAACTTTCAAACGGCGTCACGTTGCTGGTCTTGGAAAATCCCGCCAACCCGACGGTGTCGCTCGCCGGTTCGATGCGCGCCGGCGAATATTTCAGCCCGGCGGGCAAAGACTCCCTGGCCGGCATCACCGCGAGCATGCTCGGCAAAGGCACGCGGCGCCGCAGCAAACTCGAAATCGCCGAAGAACTGGAATCGGCGGGCGCGCGCGTCGGCCTCTCCTCGAACACCTTCACCGTCTCTGTCAGCGGCCTCTCGCTCAGCCGCGACCTGCCGATGATCGTCTCGACGCTGGCCGAAGAGTTGCGCGAGCCTGCGTTCCCGGCGGACGAGCTTGAAAAGATGCGGCAGCGCATCATCGCCAATATCCAGGAGGAACAGGACGACACCCGCGTTCGCGCATACGACCGGATGACCCAACTTGTCTTCCCCGAGGGCAATCCGTTTCATCAAACGCCCGCCGAAAAAGCGATCGGCCAGATCGAAACGATAACCGTCGATGACATCCGCGAATTCCACCAGAAGTTTTACGGCCCGTCGTCAATGATCCTGGCCGTGGTCGGCGACGTCCGAGCCGACGACGCTTACTCGCTGTTTGAAGAGAAACTGGGCAAATGGCAGGGCGCGCCCGAAGCGGTGATAGATATTCTAGAAACCCCGCTCCAACCGGCGGCGATACGCGAAACCGTGATGATGAAAGACAAGCCGAACGCCGACGTCGTGATCGGCCACGCGTCGCGGCTGCGGCGTTCAAACCCCGATTTCATCGCGGCCAGGATCGCCAACAACGCGCTCGGTCAATCCACTCTCTCCTCGCGACTCGGTCTGAAAGTGCGAGACGAAATGGGGTTGACCTACGGCATCAATTCCAGCTTCGCCGAATCGGGGATCGGGGACGGGCCTTTCGTCATCACAGTCACCGTCGCGCCGGAGAACATCGCCCTTGCGGTCGGCGCGACCGTCGAGATCGTCAACGATTACATCGCCAACGGCATCAGAGAAGACGAGTTGAAGGACGAACAGTCTTCGATCATCGGCTCGTTCAAGATCGGCCTCGCCACCAACGGCGGCATGGCCAGCCAGCTCGCGGCGTCGGAACTGTTCGGACTCGGCGTGAAATACCTCGACGAATACCCTTCTCTGGTCTCGACGATAACAAAATCGGACGTCGACGAGGCCATCCGCAAATACATTCACCCCGAAGTGGCGACCACGGTGGTCGCGGGAACTTTATAGTGGGCAGTGGATAGTGGGCAGTGGGCAGACAAGAATGCTTTGACGCCCACTGCCCACTATCCACTGCCCACTATCCACTGATTCATGAAACTTGGCGTATTACTCTTCAATCTGGGCGGGCCTGAAACGCTGGCCGACGTGCGCCCGTTCCTCTTCAACCTCTTCTCCGACCCGGAGATTGTGAGGTTGCCGATTCGCGCGATGCAGAAGCCGCTGGCGTGGCTGATCTCGACGGCCCGTCACAAAAAGTCCTCGGGCTATTACGCGCAGATCGGCGGGGGATCGCCGCTGCGGCGCATCACCGAAGAGCAGGCCGCCGCCTTGCGTGAAGAGCTAGCCCGGCGCGGCGCCGAGGCCAATGTTTATGTCGGGATGCGTTACTGGCGTCCCGGCGCCGAGGAGGCGATTGATCAGATCGCCCGCGACGGCGTTGATGAACTGGTCCTGCTGCCGCTCTATCCGCAATTCTCCGTTTCGACGACCGGGTCGAGCTTCAAAGATTTCGAGGCGCTGATGGAAAAACGCAACGGCCTCCAGCGCATGCGCCGACATTACATCCGGCAATGGCATACGCACGAGACTTACATCAAAGCGCTCACGCAACAGATCGCCGGAGAGACCGAAAAATTCCCCGACCCGGACCCGCGTCGTGTTCACCTGCTCTTCAGCGCGCACAGCGTCCCGCAAAGTTATATCGAAAACGGCGACCCTTATCTCCAACACATTGAGGAGACCGTTCGATTGGTTTCCGAGAAGCTCGGCGGTCTCAGCCCCGTTCATCTCAGCTTCCAGAGCAAGGTCGGGCCGGTCAAATGGCTGGAGCCTTCGACCGACGCGAAGCTGCGCGAACTGGCGGCGCAAGACGTCGAGCAGGTCCTGGCGATTCCAATCAGCTTTGTCTCCGACCACATCGAAACGCTTTATGAACTCGACATCCTCTACAAAAAACTCGCCGACCAGATCGGCATAAAAACCTACCGCCGCGTCCCCGCGCTGAATTGCGATCCGACCTTCATCAACGCGCTCGCCGACCTGGTTTGCGAAAAGCTGAAATGACAGCCAGTGTGGGTTCCCACACCCGGCGCGCGGGAAAGCACATCGCCCTATCGTAGCCCCGCGGCTAACTTGCCTGAAAGAATTCTTGGATAATCGCGCGTGTTCACGTCGCATTGCGGCGCCATGAAACAATGAAAACCGCCCCTGGGTGCGCATCGCTTCCAGCGTGCAGTGGTTGGTGGAAGACCAATCGGAGGCCCGCAGCGCGCTTGGGGCCGGATGCGCACGAGGGCAAGCGATAATCGCCCAACACAAGCGAGGCTATTTCGGGGACGTATGATTCCGATCAATACGTCTTTCCCCATAACTGCACGCTGGAAGCGATGCGCACCCAGGGCTTACTAGGAGGAACTATGCTCGCGCGAATGGCAGCCATTGTCTTCATCTTTCTCTGCATTGCCGCGGCCTGGGCTACCCTGGGCAACACCGTGATGACTCGCACGGCGACTCAGGACGAGAATCTGAAAACCGCCGTAGGACAGCTCTGGGGGACACAGCAGCGGCAATTGGCGCCGCAGATCTACTATCAGACGACCCAGCAGACCAGAGTCGAAACCACCCAGGGCGGTAAGACCGTCACTGAAATCAAAAACGAAACGGCCAATCACCCGCTGCTGCTCGACGGCAGCGATTCAATTTTTCAGCGCCGAATCAAAGTGGCGTTTACGACAATTTCCGACTCGTCGTCGGCGGGAAGGAGATAACGAATCTGCCGTTCAACGCCGGCGTCCTCAGCCACAAGATTAGGCTAGCGCCCGGGCAGTCTGAGATCGTTGAAGTCGGGTACGGGTCTCAGGGAATGGACGAATGGTGGTACGACTTCGGCGCCGAGGTGAGTCAGGTCAAAAATTTCTCGCTGGCGATGCGGACAGATTTCGACCAGATAGATTTTCCGCAAAGCAGCCTCTCGCCCACACAGAAGACGCAGAGCGCCCCCGGGTGGGAGCTGAAGTGGCAATACGCCAACCTGCTTTCGGGCGTCAAAATCGGGATGGTCATGCCGCGCAAACTCAATCCGGGCCCGTGGGTCAGCCAGATCACCTTCGCCGCGCCGGTCTCGCTCTTCCTGTTCTTCTTCGTGGTTTTCGTGCTGACAACCGTGAAGAGGATCAGGCTGCACCCGATGAACTACTTCTTCATCGGCGCGGCGTTCTTCAGCTTTCACCTGCTGCTGGCTTATCTGGTCGACCAAGTCTCGATCCACGTCTCGTTCCTGATCTGCTCGCTGGTCTCTATCGCGCTGGTCGTATCGTACCTGCGGCTGGCCGTGGGCAATCGCTTTGCGTTCATCGAAGCGGGCATCCTGCAATTCGTCTATCTGGTCCTGTTCTCTTACACATTCTTCTTCGAACGCTTCACGGGGCTTGCGATCACAGTTCTTTGCATTCTCACGCTCTTTGTTGTAATGCAATTTACCGGGAGAGTTGATTGGGATACTCTGTTCCGGAGAGGCCCCACGGCTGAGGCCGGCGCAATACCGCGCGCGTAGTGGCGGGTATTCCCTGCCCTTACGCGCGCGGCGCTGTACCGGCGTCCCAGAACACACGAGATGAATGTTGATTCGATCATCATAGGCGCAGGCGTTTCCGGTCTGGTCGCGGCTCATCGTTTGAAGAAGATGGGTCGCGATCTGTTGCTCGTCGAAAGCGGCGACCGTGTGGGAGGCGTGATTCAAAGCCGTGAAGTCGAAGGCTTCCTGATCGAGCTCGGGCCGAACAGCTTGCGCGGCTCGCACGAGTTCCTCGACCTGGTTGAAGAGTTGAATTTGACCGGCGAATTGATCACGGCCGATCCGCGCGCTCCGGCTTACGTCTACGCCGGCGGCGAGCTTCATGCCGTTCCGATGAGTCCGCCTGCGCTCGTCAAAACAAAGTTGATATCAAACGCCGCCAAATTGCGGCTGCTGCGAGAGCCTTTCGTTAAAGCGCGCCGCGGAGGCGGCGAAGAGAGCGTCGCGTCGTTCGTCCGGCGGCGATTGGGCGGCGCCATTCTGGAGCGTCTGGTCGAACCGTTTCTCTCAGGCGTTTACGCCGGCGACCCGGAGGAGTTAAGCCTTCAGGCATGCTTCCCGAAACTCGCGGAGTTCGAGGCCGAGGCAGGCGGCATTCTGCGCGGGGCGTTGCGCGCCGCGAAACAATCACGCAAAGAGGCGAGCAAGCCGAAGCGGTCGTTGCGGCCTTACCGTCTCTGCTCGTTTCGTCATGGGTTGAGCGCGTTGCCCGAAGCGTTGGCCAAGTCGCTCGGCGACAGTTTGCTGACTCGCGCCCGAATCATCGATATAAACTCAACGGGCGGATTTGAAATAAAGATCGAACATCGGGGCGAGATTAAAACAGTCAACAGCTCGACGCTGGTCGTCTCTACGCCCGCTTATGTCGCCGGACGACTGCTCGGCGGCGTCGCGCCGGAAGTCGCCGCGCTCGTCGCCGAGATTCCTTATGTTTCAATCGCGTCGGTCCCGCTCGCTTATCGCGCGGAGCAAATCGCCCGCAAGCTCGACGGCTTCGGCTTCCTCGCGCCTCGCGGCGAAGGACTGCGGACGCTAGGTTCGATCTGGAACTCATCTCTCTTCGCCGGGCGGGCGCATGAGGGCTGGGTCTGCTTGACCAATTTTATCGGAGGGGCCACCGACGCCGAAGCCGTGAAACTTGGCGACGAAGAGTTGATCCGCATCGTTCACCGCGATCTGATCAAAGTTCTAGGCGTCAGTGGAGAACCTCGACGCCTGCCGATCACGCGGTACGAGCGGGCGATCCCGCAATACACGCTGGGCCACGCCGCGCGCGTCGAGCGCATTGAATCGCTGCTGCGCGATATTCCCGGATTGTGGATTTCGGGAAATTACCTGCGTGGGATTTCGCTGGGCGATTGCATAAAGCAGGCCGAACGCGTCGCCGTCGAAATCGACCGCGCCATACGTTGAGTCAACATGATCGCTCAGGTCGGGTCACGCTTCCCGCAAGGAGCTTAGCGCCTTTGCGCCTTTGCGAGAAACCCTCGCGGGGCGGCGCCAGGTTCTCGCAAAGGCGTAAAGGCGCTAAGGTCGCAAAGGCCCTTCTCGGGGCAAAGTAATTAGGAGTCAGCGCGTAAATCAGCATGAATATACTTCACTTCAACGCGATCTTCGTCTCGTCACTCCTCGCGAGCCTGATGATTGTTGCGACTACCCGATCATCCCCGGCTCAACAGCGCAATCAGACGCGACAGGGCGCCGCTCCCGAAGAGCGCTACCGCATACTCGTCAAGAAAGGCGAGCGCAAACTTTACCTTTACGTCTGGGAGGACGGGAAGGAAAGATTGGCGAAGACCTATCAGGTCGCGCTCGGCAATAATCCGACCGGCTCGAAGCGAAAACAGGGCGACGGCGCGACGCCCGAAGGCGATTATTACATCACGCATAAAAACGCGCGCAGCAGATTCTTTCTCTCGCTTGGCGTCAGCTATCCCAACATCGCCGACGCCGACAAGGGGTTGAAAGAGGGGCTGATTACGAAGGCCGAGCATCAGGCGATAGTCGGAGCCATCCACGCCAAGACGAAACCGCCGCAGAACACCAGGCTCGGCGGAGAGATCTTCATTCACGGCGGCGGAACCGGAAAATTGTTCGGATTGGTTCAGGATTGGACGCTAGGGTGCGTCGCGCTTGAAAATGAGGAGATAAAAGAGTTGTTCGAAATGATCCCGGTGAAAACCCAGGTGAAGATTGTTCCGTGAGGCTTATGAAGAGGATCGAGGATTGAGGATCGAGGATTGAGGATCGAAGATCGCGTCATCGCGTGTCAGGCGATCCTCGATCTTCGATCCTCGATCCTCGATTATTCTTCCTTCGCCATGGCCGGCGCGGGGGCCCATTCAGGCGTTGCGATAGCCATCGCGCTGCTCATTTCATGTTCGCCGCGATCGGGGAAGACGTGCTGATGATACTCCTCGTGTATCAGCGCGCCGCCGGCGTCTTTTGAAAAGACGAGCTTGCCGATCTCTGGCGAATAATCGACGATCAGCAGATCGCCCATCCCCACCTGATCGGTCGCGATGAGGTTCGACAGCGGATATACCAGAAAGCGCTCGATGGAGCGTTTCAGGTGCCGGGCGCCGTATTTGAAATCAATCCCCTCTTCGAGCAGGAAATTTTTCGCCGCCTGCGTGCATTTGAAGACGAACTTCTCGCCGCTTCCCTCGGTGATTCGTCTCTGAACCGCCCTCAACTCGATCTCCAGAATCTCGGTCAGGTGTTCGCTGTGCAGGCTGCGGAAGACCACGACCTTATCGATCCGGTTCATGAATTCCGGCGAGAATTTACGCTTCGCGGCTTCGAGCGCCGTCCGATAAATCTTCTGATCGACTTCGGCATCGACCACGCCGCTCTTCGGGGCGAAGCCGATTCCGCCCGAAATCAATTCGCTCATCTCGCGCGCGCCCAGGTTCGACGTCATGATCACGATCGAGCGGGAGAAATCGACGCGGCGGTTGTCGCCCAGCGTCAACGTGGCTTTGTCGAGGATGCCGAGCAGCAACTGCCAGAGCGAGTCGGAGGCCTTTTCGATCTCGTCGAAGAGCACCAGGCTCAGTTTGGTCGTCTCGGTGTGCGAGCGATCGAGGTTCTCCTGCGTCAACATCGGCGAAGTCTCACGGTGTCCGAGGTAGCCCGGAGGCGAACCGATCAGTTTCGCGATCTCATGCGAATGCTGAAACTCCGCGCAATCGATCTTTGTGACCAGGTTGGCGTCGCTAAAAAGGACCTCGGAGGCGGCCTCGACCACCCGCGTCTTGCCCGAACCCGTAGGCCCGAGGAAGAGCAGCGTTCCGATCGGGCGGCCCGGGTGAGCCAGGCCCGCCAGAAAGACCTGATACAAGCCGGTGATGCGTCGCACAGCGCGATCCTGTCCGACGATCAACGCGGTAAGTTTGTCCTCGAATTCCTGAGCGGCAGGGCTTTTCAGGTCGGGATTGAGGTAAACCGGGCTCGGCGCCGTTTTCTGAGCGGTAGTCATCATCGCCTCCTTGTCTCTGCTTTCACCTTAAAATTGTTGACCCATTTGGTCGTCATAATTAACGACCCTCCTGTCAAAATTTTTGCGTCCCTCAATTCTGTTGAAAAATGGGCGCCGTTGGATGTCTGGTCAATAATTCCAGTTGTTCAGATACTCCCACGCCACGCCGAAACCACCACATTTTTATGTTGTAATCTTATAGCGTCATGCCGCTTATGAATTTACAACCTAATGAGAGTACGTCAGTTGATTCTGTTCTAGATCAGATTACGATTCGATTACGACCAGATCGCCCGAATTGTTGCTAACCGCCCTAATCCTGTTTTTGATCAATATTGTGCGTTATTCAAGGGCTGGGGTAAGTGCTTTTACTCGACGCTAAACATAATACTCAAACTGATCGCGCCTTTCAATAACCTTAATAAACTTAATAAAAAAGGCGCTCTATCCGCCGCGCTGCAAGGCCCGCGCCACTCTATCATTTAGCTCCGGAGGCCTCAGCGCCGCGTGCATAAATCAACATACAAGCGAGCACCGCTTATTGCAATGCGTGCGGCGCCTAATCTCTTGGCTTCGGAGGTCCTGCGAATTTTTTCGGATTGATGGGCCGATTGATTTCAAATCCACTCATCCTCATTTCTTCGATCACCTCTCCGTTGAGCGTGGTCGTGACTCGGAACGGGAGCAGCGCTCCATTAACCGGACGCCGGTCAGAAAACCGTATTAACATCTCGCAGGGCTGCGACGGTTTCGTCCTGGCATTTCGCTCGGCCCGCGCCCGCGCAACAGTTTCTTGCATAAATCTCCGGTTGAAGAAACCGGCGGCTTCGACGAGGACCACCGGTTGAATCTCTTCGACAAAGGAGATTGCAAGCGCCATTAGCGCATAGGTTTTCATGTCCAGCAGCAGAGTGAACCGAAAGCCGCTATCCCCTGAGGCCAAGATCGCGTGAGCGTTCTCGGCGCCGATCTGATAAATCCCCAGATAGCTCATCTTGAGCGGGTATCCAGGCAACGGGAGCATTAGCCATCCGATGGAAAAATAGGACAACCCCTGTTTGGCGCTCGTCGCGTGTATGAACGCGGTCCTCTCAACGTCGCCGACGTCGATTACGCGCCCGTCGCCGTTTGAGGAAATCGGGCGCGTCGGCGGGTCGCGCCAGGCCTCGGCGCCGTTGACCACCTGCGCGAATGAATATTCGAAGCCTCGTAGCCTCGAGGCCGTCACGCGCCTCCTAAATTTGTCCGGAATCGCAAACTCGAATTCCATCTTGCCCGGCAACGCCTTTTGTTTCTCTTCAACTTTTTTGGGAGATTGAACGCTGAGGTATTTGACGAAGCGATGATATTTGCCCGTCGCAGTGATGGTTCGAATCCCGCCCAACACTTCCTCGCCGCCGATGGCCGCGCGGGCCAGTTTGATCAATTCCTCCGCTCTTGCTGTTTCATTCTGCGACGCGGTGTTTTGAGAAGGAGATTGCGATTGGGCGCTCTCTGAAAACACCAGCAGTAGAAGGACGAGCAACGTCGGGAATCGTAGCGCAAACTGTCCAGTTTGCGTCGCTTCCGGCGCCGGGCGAATGAAGGAGACCCGCAAATCATCATGTCTACGCAATTTACAACAATGCGCGACTGAATGAGCCGCGAAAACTGGACAGTTTGCGCTACGGACCCCCGTCCCCGCAATTTCAATCAAACGGCCTCTCGACGGGTCCTCGCTGATTTTGTGATCAGTCATCCGTTCCATACCGCTTGATAAAACCGAAAAACGCCTCGGCCATTACTCGCCAGCTCCGGCCGGGTCGCGCGGCTGTAGCCCGTGCCGACCGGGTCGATGAAGACCAGGTCGGTCAGGTCAAGCCAAGTATGATCGTTCGTGACGAGCTGGTAAGGAGGCGCGGGCATCATCCCGTCGTCCTGCATTTTCACCCGCTTCGGCCCCAGCGCGCCCAGGTGCAGCCAGACCGAAGACGACCCCGGCCCGCCGTTGAACGAGAGCATCAAAGGCCGCTTCGACGGATCGCTCACGCCGTCCAGCGTGTAAGCCATGAAGAACATCCGCGCTTCGGTCTCACCGCTGGCCTGGTTTTTGATCGGCATCATCCCGGTCGTGACCGTGTATTTGATCGTCCTCTCGTCGAGCCTGATCTCGTGTTTGGTCACGACGGGCGGCTCGTCGGGAACAGGCGCGGGCGCCGGAGTGGCGGCGGGCTGCGCCGCGGGCGGGACGTTCGGCGGCCTTTGCTGCGGCGCCTGTTGCGCGAATGAGAGGCGTGTGGGTGAAAACAGCAAGGCGAGTGACAGCAGTGTTGATTTGAACAAGTTGGCCTCCTCGGATTATATGAATTGCGGCTTATGGCGGGCGGCGCGTATAATCTTCGCGTTTCGCAAGACGGACTTCAAATAATCCCATCTGAAGTCCGATCAAAGCCCCGGGAGCCCGCATCCCCTATTCTACTTCTATGGCATAATAATCCGGGAGCAAGCTGGATGAAAAAATACGTTTTATCGCGCAAAGCCGAACGTCACGGTCGCCGCAGGCAATGGCGCCAAACTTTCGCCGCAATCCTGCGTGCGGCGATGATCGAACCACACCAAATCGAGATCACTCATCAAACAATCGCTATAGAAAAACTCCCCGCCGAATTTCGGGGTTTGCGAATCGTCCAACTTTCCGACGTCCATCACAGCCCGTTTCTGGACGAAGAGAGAATCAACGAAGCCGTGCGCATGGCGAACGACCTGCGCCCCGACCTGGTGGCGTTGACCGGAGATTACATCTCACATTCGCGCGATTACATTGCGTCTTGCGCCCGCGCGCTGGGCCGCCTCCGCGCCGCGCACGGCGTCTTCGCGGTCCTCGGCAATCATGACCACTGGACCGACGGCGCCATGATGCGCGACGCGCTCGCCGATCAGGGCATTCGCGTGCTCTGCAATGAATCGACGCGGATCGAAAGGGGCCACTCCCACATCCGGCTCGCCGGCGTCGACGACCTGATGGTCAAACGCGACGACCTCCGGCAGGCGCTGGAAGAGACGAGCTGGTACGAGACGCGAATATTACTCTCGCACAACCCGGCGATCATCCGCGAAGCCGCCCGCGCGGGCGTAGACCTGGTGCTTTCGGGCCACACTCACGGCGGTCAGATCAACTGGCGACTCCTCACCGGACGCAAAGACCGGAAGATCGCCCGCTGGCTGCGCCGCCCCAGCCGCCGCCTGATGCGGGGCCACGCGCAACTCGGCTCGACCCAGCTTTACGTCAACCGGGGACTCGGCACCGTCATCGTGCCGCTGCGCTACGGCTGCCCGCCGGAAATCACGCTGCTAGAGATAGTCAGGCCATGACGCCATGTGCCATATTTCATATGACATATGTCATATGTCATATGTCATCCCAACCACCAAACCATTCTCAACCAACAAGCCAACGACGACTCCGGGAACAAACTGATCCCCCCGGCGTTTTTAACAGCCAATCTACTTTGGACACCTCCGCAAGCGTCCGAATCGAGATGCGTTCAATTAGCGCACACCTTTCGGCTTACCCGGTCAGCAGAAGGGGTACGGTACCGGGAGCGGTAGCGACCGGGCGCCGACGGAGAACCCGGTCGCTACCGCTCCCGGTACCGTACCGGAGGACATGCCACTTTCCCATATATGCAGTCACAAAATTAGGAGATCAGTTATGAAACTTCATCAGCGATTCAGCAAAACTCTTCTCGTCGCAACCGCGATTCCGCTTCTGTTCCTGCCCATCAGCTTCGCCCAATCCCGCGCGGCGCGCACGTCCATCAAGGCCGGCGTGGCGGTGGCTACTAATTCCAAGACCGGCAATCAGCCGGCTGCGCGACAGACCCGTGAGACGCGTCCCTCGGCGGGACAATCGCTGCCGCTGCGACGCGTGACCCTTTACAGCAACGGTGTCGCCTATTTCGAGCGGCGCGGGACGGTGACCGGTCGCGCCGAGATCGACCTGTCATTCAAACAATCGCAGGTCGACGACGTGCTCAAATCGCTGGTCGTGCTCGATCTGGGCCGGGGCCGCGTGGGCGCCGTCAGCTACAACTCTTCCGCGCCCCCTTCGGCGCGGCTCAACGAGATTCCTTTTTCGATTGACGCTTCGACCAACGGCGACGCGGCCGGCGGACTGGCCGGAGTCCTGGAGCAGTTACAGGGCGCGCGCGTGGCAGTCACAGCGGCCAACCGCAGCGCGATCGGCGCCGTTCTCACCATCGGCGAACGCCAGCTTCCGACCGAAAAAGACAAGCCGCCGGTCAAAACTCACACGCTGGTGATCACGACCGATTCCGGCGAATTGCAGAGCTTCGATCTGAATGACGTTCGCGCGATCAAATTACTGGACGAAGGCGCGCGGCAGGACATCACTCAATTCGCCAGCGCCTCGGCCTCCGCGCGACGCCGCGACGCGAAGACCATCACCGTAACCTCCGAAGGCGATGGACAGCGCGAAATGGTCATCAGCTACACAATCGCCGCGCCGATCTGGAAGACGACCTATCGAGTCGTGCTCGACCCGGAGGGCAGGCCGTTCTTCCAGGGCTGGGCCGTCGTCGATAACGTCAGCGAAGAGGACTGGCAGGACGTTTCGCTGTCGCTGGTTTCGGGGACTCCGGTTTCGTTCATTCATCAGATTCAAAAACCTCTCTATCGCTATCGCCCGATTGTGCCGATATCGCAGGATTTGAATCTGAACCCGCAGATTCATGAAGACGGCTTGGTGGCGAATGTTCCCGGCAGCCGTCCCGCCTCATCGCTTAGCAGTCTCGGGGGCATTGGTCTTGGCCGCATAGACGGCGCGCTACCGCCTCCTCCGACCTCGGCCCCCAGTCCAAATCAGCAACGGGTCGCCCAAAGCGCGCAGTTTAACAACATGACTATCGAAGGGCTTATGCGAGACTCTGCGAATGATGGGGTCGGCAGCGCTATAACCAGCGGCGAATCGGGCGTAGAAGCAGCGGCCACCGGCGGCGAAGTGGGCGAACTTTTTGAATACCGCGTCGAGCAGCCGGTCACGGTGCGGCGCGACCGCTCCGCCCTGATCCCGATCCTGCAAACCAAGATGGACGGCGAGCGCGTGTCGATCTACAACGAAGCCGCGCGAAAAGACCGCCCGATGCATGGCGTCCGGCTGAAGAACACTTCGGCGCTGACGCTCGAAGGCGGCTCGCTGACGGTGATCGACGGTGACGCTTACGCCGGAGAGGCGCTGATCGAACGGTTGAAATCGAACGATCAGCGGTTCATATCGTTCGGACTCGATCTGGGCACGCTGGTAACGACGAAGCTCAATCTCGAGCGCAGGCCGGTCTTCCTGGTGCGCGCGCAGAAGGGCGTCTTCGAGACTCACTACCACCAGACGCTGAAGAAGACCTACACGATAATCAATCAGACCGACAAGCAGCGGACAGTTTACGTCGAACACCCGTACCGCGAAGACTGGAAGCTTTCCGACGACACTCAGAAACCGTCATCGCAGACGGTCAAATTTTACCGCTTCCGCATCGAACTCAAACCACGCGCGACCGTCGAGCTGCCGGTGACCGAAACGCAGGCGATGATGGACACCTACCAACTCGCCAACCTGACCTCGCGCGAAGTCGAGATGTTCGTCACGAGCAATTACATTGACGCCGCGATGCGCGCCGAGCTTGAGAAGTTGATCGATCTGAAATTGAGGATCGGAAAAGAGAATTCGAGGATCGAAGCTCTGGACAAAGAGGCGAGGGAGATCGGCGACGATCAGAAGCGGTTGCGGGAAAACATCGCCACGCTGAAGAACACGAACGAGGCGAAACAACTCGTCGCCCGCTACATCGCGAAAGCCGGCGAGCAGGAGACGCGACTCGAACAGATCTCGAAGGAGAAGCGCGCAGCCCAGGACGCGATGGCGAAATTGACCTCCGAATTCGACGCGGCGGTGAGGGCGCTGGCGATTGACCGGGAACTGGGATGAAGGGCGGTAGCTAACAGTTTTAGCCACAGAGGGCACAGAGAACACAGAGAAAACGCTTCTTTTCCTCTGTGTTCTCTGTGCCCTCTGTGGCTAAAACTGTTAACTGGCCTGTCATTTACGTGGCGGGACTGAGCCGCTGACCGGTTTGCGGTTGGTCTCGCCGGTGTGCAGCACGGGGACGCCTTCGTCGACCTCGCCGTGCGGGCGCGGGATGATGTGAACTGAAACGACCTCGCCGATTCTGCGCGCGGCGGCGGCGCCGGCCTCGACGGCCGCTTTGACCGCGCCGACCTCGCCGCGCACGATCGCGGTCACCAGCCCGGCGTCGACCTTCTCGTAACCGACCAGCCGCACGTTCGCGGTTTTGACCATCGTGTCGGCGGCTTCGATCATCGCCACCAGACCGCGACATTCGATCATTCCTAAAGCGTCCATAAAACCTTCCGATCCTGAATGAAATTGCCTATTGCTTGATAAGGGTGGCGCGTTTGATCGTGTAAGAGTCGATCAGACTTCCGTCGGCGCCGATCGCTTCGACCTTCAACTCGCTTTCACTGGCCTGGACGATCAGAAACGAGTTTTTCTCGTCCTCGCCCGCGGCGAAAAACTGGCCGCCTCGATCCAGCGTTTTGCGTTTGATTTCGCCGCTCGCGCCCTCGGTGAAGTATTGGACGCCTTTCTGCGGCTTGACGCGCTCATAACAGTGCGAGTGGCCGGCGAAGACCGCGGCGACGCCGTGTTTGACATAGAGCGGTTCGAGCTGCGCGCGCAGCTTGGTGTACTGGCTGTGCATCCGCGCCGAAGAGTAGATCGAGTGGTGCGAGAAGGCGATCTTCCAGCGGGCTTTCGACGCGCCCAAACTCTCGTCTAGCCACTTCAACTGTTCGGGGGTAATCTCATTCGAATCCAGCGCGAAGAATTCGAGCAGGCCCTCGTAGTTCTCGGAAAAGCCTTTGGCGAAGTTGTAATAGCGCCGGCCTCCCATGTTGAAATTGGGGTAGTTGGTTTGAAACTCCAGCCCTTTGATGATGTCGTGATTGCCCAGCGTGGCGTAGAACTTCACTCCAGCCCCGAGCAGGTCTTTGTACGGCTCTTCGAAGCGCGGTTTGATGTCTTTCTGCTCGCCTTTTTCATAGATGTTGTCGCCGAGCATGATCACGAACTCGAAGTGTGTCTTTTCGCGCTGCCGGACCATCTGGCGGGCCACGGACAGTTGAGCCTCGTCGCCCGTGCCGGTGTCGCCGATGACGGCGAAGGTGATGACCGGTTTGGCGCTACTGTCGCCCTGCTCCGCCGCGATAATTGGGAACGCCAGAAGCGGCAGCGCGAGGATGAACGAGATGAGGCGCCGGATTCGGGAAGTTCTGATTGTCATTATTATCGTTCGCCTTTTGTCTTTGGTTTTCCGTGAGCGGTTGGCGCTCGATACGGTACGGGGAGCGTTAGCGACCTGAGCGGTACGGGGAGCGTTAGCGACCTGAGCATAGATCAATGGGCCCATTGATCTATGCTCAGGTCGCTAACGCTCCCCGTACCGTACCGATGGTCTTTCAATTTATGATGTCGCCCCAGTCCATTTCAAAGATGATCTTGAAGCTGCGGACGGCGTCGGCGTCGCTGGTGATCAGGCCGACCTCGCGCCGCTGATCCAACTCGACTTTGCGAAGGCTTTGGCTTCCGAAGAAGGCTTCACGGCCGTCACGGATGATCGCCTGGGCGTGCAACCGTATGAGCGGCATGGCTCGAACTTCGACGCCTAAGGCCGTCCTGCTCATCGCCCCGATGACCTTGATCTCGACCCCGGCGTCGGCCTGACTTTCGAGCAGCTTGATCATCCGCGAATCGGTGAGCTTGCCGTCGTAAATCAGCAGTTGCCTTTTGGCGCCCAGGATGAATTCGGAGAGCTTTCGCCTTGAATTGACCGGGCTGATGACGAAATGCTCGGCCTCCACCCTGTTCGACTGCCCGTTGACGTCGGCCTCGAACAGCCGAACGGCCTCGGCGATGAGGTTATGCTTGTCGGTGATCACCCCGAAGCTGCGGCTGTGGTGGATGTCGAGGAACGTGAAGTTGAACGTCAGCAGGTAGAGCGTCCGCCGGTCGATGATCATCATCTTGCTGTGATAACGAACCAGGTCCTCGGCCGTGCGCGTTACCTTCACGCCGCGCTCGGCCAGACGGCGTTCCAGCTTCCTGATCTCTTTCAGATCCTCTTTATTGGTGTAAGTGACGAGGGCGTGGACGCGGACGCCGCGGACGGCAGCGGCGACCAGTTCCTGCTCGATCTCAAGGCGGTCGAGGCGGTAGAGGATGACCTCTACGCTCTCTTCCGCCCGTTTGATTCCTTCGAGAAACGGCTCGATGCCGTCGCGTGGTTGAATGATAACCTGCATTACGATTAAATTCGCTAGGCGCCGCCCGCGATACAGGTTCGCTACCTGGCGGCAGCCTGAAGTTCATTGACGCGTTTGCGAATCTGCGCCGTGAAGCCTTCGGTATCGGCCTGGGTCGCGCCGGCCGCGCGGAACGCGTCGCGGAGCTGGTTGTCGCTCAACTTGCCGATGACGCCCAGAAACCATTGCGCGTGATCTCGCGGTACCGAATGCAGCGCGCTCATCTTGCCGGAGTAGTGGAAGTTGATCGCGCTCCCTTTCGCCCCTTCGATGAATCGCTGTTTGGAATAATCGGCCAGATCCCATTTGCTGTGCGACAGAAACCCGCCAGTCTTGCCGAAGGTCCCGCCCCAATCGGCGACCAGATACCAGTCCTTGACGCCACCCTTGCCGTCATGCATTCCGAGCACGTTGTTATTGGTCGTTTTGGCGTCCCAGTTGCTGAGCAGGCAGTTCAGAATCGCCAGCCCCGAAAGCTCCTTCGTGCCGACGAAGGGGTTGCTGCTCCAATCCCAATTGACGCCTCGGCGCGCGATGCTCTCGGGACGCTTCTCGGCCATGGCGTTGGTGAAGGATCCGTCACTGCCGACGAATTTCCTGGCGCGGCCCAACCCCGTCACGCCGCTCACTTTGCCGGACGGGACGAAATAACTTTCTTCGACCATATACCCGCAGGCCCAGGCTATGCGGCCGGCGGCGATTTCGGCATGCACCTCCTCGTCGAACTTGAGGTTCCATTTCACGCCGTTGGCGTCAATGATTTTGATCTTCGGGTTGGTGCCGGTCACGTCCTCCTTGTCAAACTGGAAGGGCGGCTTCGGCTTGCCCGCTTCGCTGCCGATGCCCAGAACCAGGTTCAGCCTTGAAACGTCGCCGCGATTCTCCCAGAGCGCCGGGACGCCAGCCTGGGTGGGCGCCGCGGATTCTCCTTTCGATTTCTTCTCCTTCTTCGATTCATTCCCCTTCCCCTTCTTCTGTGGAGACGCGGAAACGCCCGCGCCGGCGGACGCAGGTATCGAATCGTTCATGACGGCAAAGCCGGCGATGAGTGTAAATGGGCCGAGAAGCGCTAAGGCGCAACGAGATACTTTAAACATAGGAATTCCTCCGTTGTTTGGGACAATTTGATGGTTGAGGTATGGAGCCTGACGGTCTTTCCGTCAAACACACGTGGCTTATGCATGCGCATGTCAAAGAACTGAGTGGAATCTTGTCGACTTCTCTTGTCGACTTCTATTGCTTGTAATCGAGCTTAATATATTTGCCGGCGTCGCCGACCACGAAAATGTAGCTGCGACCGTTGATCGTCACACTGGTGACGCCCTCTGGCTTCTGTTCGTCTTCAAGTGTCATCAATTTGATCGGCGTCGGACTTTGCCCGTCCCATTCCCAGAGCCCGAATTCCGTCCTCTGCCCGCCTTCATGCACGCCGGAGATGATCAGGAAGCTCTTCAATTGCGGATCGTAGGTAATGTCACGCACGGCCTGGCCGCCGAGTGATAGAACGATCACCTCCGGCTGATCGACCTTCAAGTTTTCACGCGTGAATTTCCCGCGTGGATCGCGCAGTTTTATAGGCACGAGGGCAGCCTGTCCCCCCGGACCTCCGATTTGCGGCCCGCGCAATCCAACCAGCAATCTCTCCTTGTTCGGGTCCCAGGCAAGGCCTTCGATGTTCAACCCGCCTTGCCTCCCGTCCGGCGCTCCGCTGGTCGCGATCGTCGTCACATTTTGAAGGAGGAACGAACGGAAATCGGTGATGACTTCGGGCTGTCCCCGAAGCGTGTGCGTTTCGGGATTGATCTCGAAACGGACGATCGCGTTCTGCGCGCCGTTGTTCGGGTTCGATTGAGAGGTGGCCAGATAGAAAAATGAATTTCCGTAAGTGATCGCTTCGGGATCTTCGAAACTCACGTTGAGAGGGATCGGTTTGATATCGCCGACCTGTTTGCCGTTCTCGTTGAGCTGCATCCAAGCGATTTCGCCTTTGCTGCTGTCGGGGACAAAAAGTACGCCGTTCAAGCCTGGAGCGAACGCGACGCCTGAAGCCTCAACGCTGCCGAAAGAGAAGAGTCCTAGGTTGAACTTTTCCCAGCTAGCGTTTCGAGTGAGCTTGTCGCTTCGCCTCTCCGTCCCGCCGCCGCCGTTCTTAGGCCCCTCATCTTTAATCCCCGATTTAATTAGATAGATGGTCACCAACCCTGTCGCCACCGCGCCGAGTACCTGGGCTATGATACGGCTCACGGCGTTCGCGCTGAACCAACTGTTCTTCTCTTTCTCCTTATCCTTCTTCTTTTTCTTTTTCTCGGCCCTGTCATCATCGCCGTTCGCGGCGGCGATGGGTTGCGACGGCGACCATGAATCGGTATCGCGCTGGGGCGCCTGGGCCACGTAGGTCGGGGGGCGCGTCGTGGCGCGGTGGCGAATCTCGTTGAGGGCTTCAGGCGTGAGCCGCGCGGTCTTATTCTCCGCCGTTTCGGCCGGGTTGCGGAAAGTCAGTAGCGCCTGGCCCAACTGGATCTTGTCGCCGTGCTGCAACACATGCGATTCATTGCCGAGCCTGCGCCCGTTGACGAAGGTGCCGTTGCTGCTGCCGAGGTCGACGATGTTGTAACCGCCGTCGCGCGCCAGCACGATGGCATGGGTGCCGCTCACCGTCGGGTCCGAGAGCACGATACGGTTATGCGGCGCCTTGCCGATCTCGGTTTCGAGCTGATCGAGCGACGCTTCGACCTTTTCGCCGGACGGCGTGACGCCGACCAGTCGGGGCTTGAAGAACTTGTCGAGATGCGCGGCGATCTCGCCCGGCGTCGCCAGGCGCAGCGAAGCTTTTCTGCGAGTGACGCGTTCGGCCTCATCAATCGTGGCCTTGTCGGTAGGGTCGGCGACGGCGAGCGCCAGACGGTCTGACTGCACGACGACCGGGCAGACCAGGCGTTCGAGCAGGAATTGCGGGCGCAGCGCCGTGGCGACGGAGGCGTCAACGTCCATCGTCTTCAATTCGACCGGAGCAATGTTGAACGTGCGGCTCATCAGATCGCGCAATTCCGTCTCGGTCGCCAGTCTCTCTTCGATCAGGGCGCGGTAAAGACGGCGTCCGCGCGCGTCGCGCCCGCGCAGGCGTTCGACCTCGCCCTGGGCGACCAGGCCGGCGGAGATCAAGGCGGCGGCCAGCGCGTCTTCGGTCAACGCGGCGGGTTTCGGGCCGGGCGGCGCGGGAGGCGGAACCGGCGTGCCCATAATCAGCGTGCGCTGCGGCATCGTCAGCGTATCGCCCGCCTCCTTCAGCCGTAATGTCAACGCGCAATGCCCCATTTTAATCAAATCGCCGTGCTGGATGGCGCGCGATTCGGCGCCTAAGCGCACGTCGTTGACCAACGTCCCGTTGCGGCTGCCGAGATCGATGATTTTATAAACGCCGCCCTCGAAGCGGATGACCGCATGCGCGGTGGAGACCGAGGCGTCAGGAAGAATAATGTCGTTTTGCGGCCCCTTGCCGATGGTCACTTCATTCTGCGTTATCTCGCGCTCCACCACGCTGCCGTCGCGCAATATTATGCGCACCATGGCTTCAGGCCGCGAAAGCTCTGCGTCGTCTTTTGGAACCACCATAGTCGTTCGTTTGGAAGATTGCCCGAGAGACGCGCTGTTCGGAGCCACAGCCTTCTCCGGCGTTTCAGGTGGGGTTTTATGCGCTTCAAGCGAAGCCGCCGACCGGTTTACGTCAACTGGCGAGAGTGACGGGGATATGGGGCGCAGATCGGCGCCGCACTGGTTACAAAACCGGCTCACTTCACGCGGAATCGGGGCCTTGCATTGAGGACATACGTTAATCATTCACGAATATGTCAAAGTCACTTACGCCTGCGCACAGGGCGTAAAAATCATTTTATAACTTCAAACAGCCACGGATGCTAAATCAGTTTGCGGGCTAAATCAATTGTGATATTGTCAAAGCGCGCGCCGACTCCGAATTCTCCCATTCCCAATTCTCTACTCACACTCTCATTCTTTTTGAAACCTACGCGCAGGGGCTTCGTAAGGTATAATCGCCGTTCGGCGCCCAACGGCGTCATTATAATCAAAAGCTGTTTTGTTTGAGTAATCCTCTCGTTTCGCTCATTTAGTGAGTGAGAGCCATTTTTTTGAGCAGGAGCGTTGATGAACAAAAGACTGGTCTTGGCGGCGTCATTGGCGCTGGTTGCGGCGTTCTTTTTAGGCGGCGCGTGGGCGCATGCCCGGCAAGGAGCGCAAACACAGGCGGCGCAAAAACAAGGCGTCCCCGGCGACCTTCCCTCCGCCGAAAACCGCGGCGACGTTCGACAAAAGACCTTCGAAATCGTCTGGCGGACGGTGAAAGAGAAACATTTCGATCCCGCGATGGGCGGGGTCGATTGGGACAAGGCTCGTGAAACTTACGCTTCCAAGGTCGCCGCCGTCAAGAGCGATCGTGAACTCTATCCGCTGTTGCAGGAGATGCTCGGGCTGCTTCGCCAATCCCATTTCAACATCATTCCCCCCGAATCGCTCACGCCGGAAGACCAGAATGAGCCGTCGAGCGGCGGCGTCGGCATCGACCTGCGTATGGTCGGAGGCGCGGCGATGATCACTCGCGTCGAGCCGGATTCGAGCGCTTCGAAGGCCGGGTTGCGTCCCGGCTTCCTGATCAAACAGATCGGCGACAGACCCGTTGAAGAGATCATCGCGGCCTTTGCGAAGAGCGCCGAACGGGCGGAAATCAAAAATATCCGCATGACTCGCAGCGTCCTGGCCGCGATGAGCGGCGGTCCGGGCGCGCCGGTGAAGATCGTCTACCTGGACGACAAAGACCGGCCCCGCGAAATCATTCTCACGAGAGAGAAATTGAAAGGCGAGTTGTCGCCGAGTTTCGGCAATTTTCCGCCGCAATACACCGAGTTCGAGACGAAGCGGATAGCCAACGGCGCCGGTTACATCGGCTACATCCGGTTCAACATCTTCACGGCGCCGGTGATCGAAAAACTCAAGGCGGCCATCAGCGGCTTCGGCGACGCCGACGGGATGATCTTCGACCTGCGCGGGAATCCGGGCGGGCTCGGCGGCATCGCCACAACCATCGCCGGCAGGATCTGTGACCAGCCGGGGTCGCTCGGCGTGATGAAGATGCGCAGCAGCGAGCTGAAGTTCGCCTTCTTCCCGCAGGAGAATCGCTACGCCGGGCCGGTCGCCGTCCTGATCGACGGGATGAGCGCCTCGACCAGCGAAGTCTTTTCGGGCGGGATTCAAGAGATCGGCCGCGCCGTCATCGTCGGCGAACGCAGCGCCGGCGCCGCGCTGCCGTCGTTCATTCAAAAGCTCCCCACCGGCGCGCTATTCCAATTCGCCGTCGCCGATTTCAAGACGCCCAAAGGCGTCCTGATTGAAGGGCGCGGAGTGATTCCCGACGTCGAAGCGCGCTATGATCGCGCGTCATTGCTCGCCGGCCGTGACGCGCAACTGGATGCGGCTGTCGAACAAATTCGCAAGTCGCGAGAAAAATAACAACTCAGAAAGGGAAAATCTTATGAAACGAATTTCACTGATCCTGGCCTTCGCCATGTTAGCGGCCCTCACATCAGCCGCGCAGGAGAAGCCGAAAGCGGACGGCGCCGGAAAACCCGAAATGCCAAAGTCGGAGGCGCCGAAGGCTGACGCAAATGCGGCGGCGCTGCCGACGGTTGAGGCCATCTTCGACAAGCACGTCAAAGCCGTCGGCGGGAAGGAAGCTATTGAGAAGATTACGTCGCGCTTGGTGAAAGGCTCCTTCGACCTCGAAGCGTTCGGCGTGACCGGCGCTCCGGTCGAAATGTTCACCAAAGCCCCTAACAAGAGCGCAATGAAGATAGACATAGCTGGTTTCGGCGTGGTCAACTTGGTCTTCGACGGCGCGACGGGCTGGGATTCGAACCCGATGACCGGATTGCGTGAATTGAGCGGCGTCGAACTGGCGCAAATAAAGCGCGATTCTGATTTCTACCCGGAACTCAACTACAAGAAGCATTACACCAAGCTGGAAGTGAAGGGCAAAGAAAAGGTCGGTTCTTACGAGACTTACGTGATCGAAGCCACTTCCCCCGAAGGAAGCGTCGAAAAGCTCTACTTCGACGTCAACACCGGCCTGCTCGTTCGCCACGATGGAGAGACCGAAAACCCGCAAGGTAAGTTCACGATGGAAACCTACCTGGAGGACTACAAGGTTGTGGACGGCGTCAAAATCCCCCATACGGTGAAGCGGGTCACCCCGGCGATGACCATGGTCACAAAATTTACAGAGGTTAAAAATAACGTCGAGATTGACGACGCGAAATTCAACAAGCCTTCAAACTGAAACATCCAACTCGGAAAGGGAGAGTCCTATGAAACGAATTACACTGACTCTGGCCTTCGCCATGTTAGCGGCCTTCACATCAGCCGCGCAGGAGAAGCCGAAAACCGACGCCCAGGAGAAACCGAAGACGGAGGCGCCGAAGGCCGACGCTGCCAAAGCGGACGCGAAACCGTCGGCGCTGCCGACCGTTGATGACGTTCTCGATAATTATATAAAAGCTGTCGGCGGCAAGGAGGCGATTGAAAAGGTTACGTCGCGCTCGATGAAAGGCTCTTTCGATATCGAAGCGATGGGCGTGAGCGCCCCGGTCGAAAGGTTCGCTAAAGCCCCGAACAAGAGCGCAACGAAAATAGACCTGCCCAATATCGGCGTGGTCAACATCGTCTTCGACGGCGCGACGGGTTGGGATTCGAACCCGATGACCGGATTGCGCGAGTTGAGCGGCGCCGAATTGGCGCAGTTGAAGCGCAGATCGGACTTCTACGCCGACATCAACTTCAAGAAGCATTACGCCAAGATGGAAGTGAAGGGCAAAGAGAAGGTCGGTTCTTACGAGACTTACGTGATCGAAGCCGCGCCCGCCGAAGGAAGTCCTGAAAAGCTCTACTTCGACGTCAATACCGGGCTGCTCGTCCGCCACGATTTGGAGACCGATAGCCCGCAAGGGAAGATACCAGCCGAAACCTATATGGATAATTACAAGGTTGTGGACGGCGTCAAAATCCCCCATACGATGAAGCAGGTCAACCCAATGATGACCTGGGTCATGAAAATCACTGAAATCAAAAACAACGTCGAGATTGACGACGCGAAATTCAGCAAGCCTTCGGGGAATTGATATAGATTTCGCAACTACCCGGCCAGGGGAGGAATCTTTGCGCCTTTGCGAGAAACTTGCATCACTCCGCTCGGATTCTCGCAAAGGCGCAGGGCGCAAAACTCGCAGTCGGGAATGCCCTCCGTTCCATAAAATGATGACAAATACGCCACCATCTTATCGCGATAGATTTTGTTGATTTGCCTATCGCAGTTTTGTTCTTTGATTGACGCGGCGACTTGGTTTCGGCCTTTGCCACGTTCTAAAGTCTGCCCC
>WNFZ01000179.1_pt1 | contig 85848 bp, 89 predicted proteins | sample 5400081 | NCBI WGS metagenome assembly WNFZ01 (sample SAMN13153365, study PRJNA577476) | soil metagenome | isolation source: 80 cm soil or saprolite under grassland replicate 1 | place: USA:California | collected 2016-06-15
TGAAGCTGCTCGATCGCCTCGCAGCGCACCTGGCCGTACAGGTGACGGGCGCCGGGTCGAGCCTCGAGCCCGGCGAGCGTCGTCTCGTGCGCCGCTCGCCCGGACATGACGACGAGGCCGCCGCGGCGGGCGGCGCGGGCGGGGCTGAGCGGGATCGGTTGGGCGGCGCGACGGACGACGACACGCGCCGTGATGCCGCGTTGGAGCTCCACCTCTTCGTCAAAGAGCACCGGCCGCTCCGGGTCCGGTTCGGGAGACGTGTAGCGGACGAGTTGGAGCGGCTCACCGGGGAGCTCGAGCAGCAGCTCCCGACTCTCGTCCTCGAGAATCGGCCGTAGTTGCACGAGATCGGCGATGAGCCTTCGCAGGCGCGCGTTCGGCGGCAGCCGCCCGTCGGCGAGCGGCACCGTTACCCGCGTCCCCTCGTGCGCGATTCCGAGCTCGCGGCGGATCGCCCGCGTGGCTCGTTGGTCGAGGACGTGCGTGTACACGTACGGCTCATCGCCGCCTCCGGGGAAGAACCACGACTCGACGGCCCGCTCACCGCGCACCCCCTGGATCCGCCCGCCGCCCTGCGCGAGCCAAACGTCACGCAGCCCGCGTCCGAAGAGACCGCGCTGCCCCGTGCTCTCGGGAACGACGCCGAGCGCCCCGAGACGCTGATCGACGATGTCGGCGTCGACGCCTTCCCCGTCGTCCGAGCAGACAAGCTCGTAGCGCCAGGCGTGCAGCGCCGGCAGCCTAAGGGTGCGAAGGGCGGTCTTCCAGGCGCGCAGGAACTCGGGATCCGCGTGACCGATCCGGAGGTGGATCCGGCCTCGCTCGCGCCCGGCGGCGGCGATCGCCGCGTCGGCGTTCGTCACCAGCTCGGGGATGATCTGCGAGAGATCGATCCCGGCCTGCGCGAAGTTCTCGCGAAAGTAGCGCCCGCGGACCCGACCGTGGCGCAGCTTCGAGACGTCGATTGCCACGGGTTAGAGGATAAGCCTGTCGTACGCCTGCTACCGCGGCGCCGGACGCAGGTGCGCGGGCACGATCAGATTCCAGCGGCTGACGAGGCTCCCACCTCGCATCCCGGGCTCAAGGTAGACCCGAGCTCGGGGCCGCCGGCGTGCCAGCTCATCGAGCAGCTTCACGTCTCGTTCAAGGTTCACCGACTCCAGCACGAACCCCAGGCGAGCGGCGAGGTTCGCCTCGGCGAAGTGATCGACCCAGCGAAGCACTTGTTCGCCGTCGAGCGGAGGGAGGGCGCTCAGGCCGCGCAAGAGGTTGGCGATCCCACCGGCGTTGGCTGGCACGCGCACACAATCCACGAGCGTCCGCTCGACCGTCGTCGTCCAAACGAACTCCGGCCCAACCGAAACCCTCACGAGGGCGTTCTCCGGCCACGGCATCGTTCGCCGATAGAGCACGCCGCCGTACTCGAACGCTCGGAACCTGTGCGGGCTCGCGACCAGCACCTCCGACCTCACCGCGCTCGCCGCGCCGTGAAGCGCGAGCGCCGTTCCGTATGCGAACGAGTACGGACTCGTAATGCGCGCGCCGAGGCGGTAGGGGTCGACAGACGCGCCGACTCGAAGCCAAAGGCACTGACGCACCTTCTCGAAGTAGCCGCGCCGCGCCAAATGCGTCAGCGCCTGCGAGGTCGCGCGCGGATCCGCGCCGGCGACTGCCGCAGCCTCGCCGAGCGACGCGGGATCGCCGAGCTGGAACGCTTCACGGAGCACAGTCGCCGGACGGCTTGATGTTGTCATTGAAGACCGTATTGCTGATTAATCCTCACATTATGGTGCTCGATCGCAACATGGCCGATTTTCGTGCTGTGATTTAAATTGTGATTGACATGGGATACATCGTGTGGCACACTCGGACACAAAGGAGTCCACGCCATGGCAGTCAGCCCCGTTGCTCGCCCTGATTACGCCGCCCACGTGCGCGCCGTCCGCTCAAGCTTCCCGGAGATCGTCGCCGCGCTGCGCGAGATCCTCGGCTTGAAACTCTCTGCCTACCTTGGCTCGGTGAAGGAGACGCGAGCGGTCAACGAGTGGGCAGAGGGCGTCCGCGAGCCTAGCGAGGCCGTGCAACGCCGGCTGCGGCTCGCGTTCCAGGTCGCCGAAGCGATCGCAGAGGTCGACGGGCCCGAGGTCGCGCGGGCGTGGTTCCAGGGGCTGAACCCCCAGCTCGATGACCGCTCCCCTGCGCGTCTGCTTCGTGAGGGCGACATCGACGAGGTGGGGCCGGAGGTCATCGCCGCCGAGCGCGCGTTCCTCGTCGGCGGATGAGTGACGGCCTCGCGTCCGTCGAGCCCGACGGACCGCTTTACCGACTCGGGAGGCAACCCGATCCGTGGGCATGGCCGGACTGGTCGTACGCCGGGCCGGATGGGACCTTCGGGAATCGGTACGACGATCCCGGGACGAGCTATCGCGTTCTCTACGCGTCGTCGCAACGCATCGGCGCCTTCCTCGAGACACTCGCTCGCTTCCGGCCCGATCTCGAGGTGCTCGCGGAGCTCGAGCGCATCGACGGCGACGACGAGTCGCCGCCCGGCTCGGCGAAGCGAAGGTCGAGGGACGCTTCGTCGACGTCGGCGATACGAGCTCGCTCGTCACGCTTCGGACTGCGCTCGCGACGAGTGCGATTCGGTACGGGCTCGACGAGATCGACGCTGCAACGATCCGACTCAGGGCGCCGCGCGCGTTCACGCAACAGGTGTCCCGCCTCGTCTACGAGCAGGGGCCATTTGCGGGCATCCGCTATCGCTCGCGACTCGGCGACGACGTGCTCAACTGGGCGATCTTCGAGCCCGCACCCGATGCGCCAAGCCCGTTCGGCACGACGACATCCACCGCGGTCGAAGCTGACGACCCCGACCTGCGAGCGGCGCTCGGCCTGCTCGGTCTTGCGCTCGCCTGAGTTGCCACGTGCGCGCTATTCGGGTTCGGCGAAGTAGTCCTCGTCGATCCGCTTGAGCTCGTACGTCTGGAGGGTGGTCACGCCCACTCCGGCCTCGACCATCCGCGTCGAGAGGTCGAGGCCATCCATCAAGACGATCCTCCGCCGTCGGGCAAGCTCCTGCGCGTCCGCTGAGAAGCTCGACGTGGTGATGAAGATGCCCTTGGCCGCCTCCACATCCTGCAACGCGCCCAGGAATTCTCTGATCTCACGGGGGCCGATGGTGCGGTCCGGCGCCCGGTTCTTCGCCTGCACGTAGATCGCATCGAGGCCCAGCGTGTCTTCACGGATGACACCGTCTCCGCTCCGCCCCACGCGTTCTGCGGCCTCGGGCTTCGAACCCCCGTAGCCGAGCGCGACCAGGACGTCGAGGACGACCTCCTCGAAGAAGCGGTCATCACGCTCGACAAGACGCCCGAGGAGCTCCTCGGCCAAGGCCGCGCTGACCTGCTGGTACGCAACGTCGATCGTCTCCTCCGGAGTGGATGTCGAGACCGCTAACTGGTCCGGAGTCACTGGTTGAGTGACACGGCGGCGACCCGAGCTTCGGGTACGGAAGTCGACGTACTCCGGGAACTGCTCAAGCACTGACATGTCGACCCGCTCCGGGTACTCGCGCAAGACCGTACGACCGCGCTCCGTGATGGTCGAGATGCCCCGCCTCGGCTTTACGAGTAGCCCCTGCATTCTTCATGTGCGTTGACGCCCAGGCGACTCGATTCGCCAAAGTCCGAGCAGTCCCACTCGGAATCCGCTCCGCGAGTTCTTCCTCCGTCAGCTCGAACTGTTGGGCAAGTGCGTCGCGGAGCTCTGGCTGCGTCTTCTCGGTGCCATCCGTGTGGAGCTCAAGCAGTGGCCGCATGAGCGTTTGGAAGTCCGGAATCGCCACGGCTCGTGACTCTACTTTGCGGCACGGCGGCTACCCGACCCAGCGCAGCCGCTTGATCGCGCGGCGGAGCTCGTGCGCGTTCACGCGCGTGTAGCGCTGGGTCGAGTCGAGGTGCTTGTGACCGAGCAGCTCTTGGATCTGGCGCAGGTTCGCGCCCGCGCGGAGCAGCTCCGACGCGAAGACGTGCCGGAGCGTGTGCGGTGTGACGCGCTTCCGCTCGTTCACGCCGGCCGCGTCGACGTAGTGGCGGAAGACCTGGCCGAGCTGCGTGTAGTTCAGCGACTTCCCTTGGACGCCGACGAAGACCGCCTGCGCGGCCAGCGGCACGCGGGTCGCGTAGTACTCGGCGAAGAGCGGCGCGAGCGCGGGATGGATCGGAAGCGTCCGCTGACGGCCGCCCTTCGCCTTCCGCACCCGAAGCAGCCGCCGCGAGAGGTCGACGTCGTCCCACTCAAGCCCGAGCAGCTCGGTGCGCCGCAGTCCCGCGTAGGCCATTACTGCGAGCAACAGGCGGTCGCGCTCCGGCTTGCCCGGGAAGTGACGCTCCCAAAGGTCATCGCGTGCGGGTTGCGCGAGCAGTCGCTCAAGCTCGGCCATCGTCAGCGTGTCGGGCAGCGTCTCCCGCTTCTTCGGCGTCCGCAGCGGCAGCGCCGGGTCGCGGAAGATCCGCTCCTCCTCGACGAGGAAGCGGAAGAAGCACTTGAGCGCCGCCGTCGTCCGGGCCTGGCTCGACACGGCCGGCCGGCGCTTCTGCTCCTCGGCGAGGAAGGCGCGCAAGTGCGTGACTCGAACCTCCGCGATGTCGATCCCCTGACCGTGCAGGTAATCCAGGCACGCCGAGACGTCACGCTCGTAAGCCGCGCAAGTCATCGGGGCAAGGCGCCGTTCCGAGCGGCAAAAGCGCAGGAAATCGGCTAGTTCTTCCCTCGTGTCTTCCTTCATCGCTCCTCCTTTGGGCAGCCTTCCGGCCCCCGCTGGAGCGACCCTGAGGACTATCCGGCTTACAGGCCTGCTACGGAAGAGCCCCGCCAACCAGCGGGGCTCTTCTGTTTGGCGCGTGCGGGGCTGGGGCCCAAGCTGGCAAGCTGTAGCTGCTAATCGCTTCATGCCCAGGCATCAACCCAGGGGAGGGGATGACGTGAAGCAACGCTGGAACATCCTCGGCGCGGTGCTCGGCATCGCGATGCTGGCCACGGGGTCGGTCGCGCTAGCCGATCACGGAGGCGGAAAAGGTCACGCCAAGGCAACCAAGGTTTTCACCCTCGATCCGTCCACCCATGGCAACCCTGAGGGGGTGGCCAGCAAGAACCACGGCCGCGCGTTCTTCGTCGGCGCCACGGGCGACGGGACGATCTACCGGGGGACGATCGGCGACCCGACCGTGAGCGAGTTCATTCCTGGTGGCTCCGGCAAGTCCGCTGTCGGGCTCAAAGTCGCAGGCGGGAAGCTGTTCGTCGCTGGTGGGATGACAGGCAAGGTCTTCGTCTACAGGCTCCGCACGAAGGAGCTGCTTGCGACGTTCGACACCGGCTCCGGCGCCTTCCTCAACGATCTGGTCGTCACGAGGAAGGGCGACGTCTTCGTGACGGACTCGTTCCGGCCCATGCTGTGGCAGATCACGGCCGCACAGGTGCGGGCGCGCTCCGGCGCCCCCGTAGGCATTCCGGTAGAGCCGGAGATCCACTACACGACCGGCCAGTTCAACCTCAACGGCATCGTCGCCCGCAAGGGCGGTAAGCAGCTCATCGTCGTGCAGAGCAACGAGGGCAAGCTCTTCCGCATCAGCCTCAAGAGTGGAGCGACGAATGGCCGGGTGATTAGCCAGCTCACGGCCGATCCGCTGCCTGGCGGGGATGGCCTACTGCTCGACCGCGGCCGCCTGATCGTCGTCCAGGGCTCGCCGGCGGCGCTGAAGTTCCTGAAGCTGAACAGCGACGCGGCGCGCGCCGACCTGCAGGCGACGCGAACCGACCCGACGTTACGGGGCCCTTCGACCGTCGCCAGGGCGAAGAACCTCTACCTCGTCGTCAACGCCGACTTCGCCACAAGCACCAAGCCGTTCACGGTCTCGGGCCTGTCGCGTCAGGGCGAGCACTAGCCCACGCGTGGGGTGGAGCGGCCGGCTCCGTGCCGGCCGCTCCACCGTCACTACGCGCGGAGCACGACCTCGACTAGGTGCCGCGCCCGGCTACTGAAACGAGCCTCAAAGCCACGGATCGCCCCGCGGCCTGCAGGTCTGCGACGGAAAAGCCCTGGTAGCCAGCACTTTTTCTACGGACCCGGCGCCGCCGTGTAGGAGTGCGCGCCGGCGCCCGCCAATCGGCCGCCGTCGACGATGAGGTACTCCTCGCGGATCGGCCGGCCCTCGAAGAAGCACTCCAGGATCTCGCGGGTGCCTGCCGCATAGCGGGCCTGGGCCGACAGCGAGGAGCCCGAGATGTGCGGCGTCATCCCGTGATGGGGCATCGTCCGCCAGGGGTGGTCGTCCGGCGCCGGCTGAGGGAACCAGACGTCGCCCGCGTAGCCGGCGAGCTGTCCGCTCTCCAGCGCCCGGACCACGCCGTCGCGGTCGCAGATCTTGCCTCGGGCGGTGTTCACGAGGTAGGCCCCTCGCTTCATCTTCGAGAGCAGGCGGTCGTCGAAGAGGTTCTCGGTCTCCGGGTGCAGCGGGGCGTTGATCGTCACCACGTCGCATACCTCCACCAGCGATTCCGCTGTCGGATGGAAGACCAGGTCGAGCTCGCGCTCAACGCTCTCGTCAAGGCGGTGGGGATCGGTGTAGTGCAAGTGGACGCCGAACGGCTTCAGGCGGCGCAGCACGGCCAGGCCGATGCGACCCGCGGCAACGGTGCCGACCGTCATGCCCTCCAGGTCGTAGGAGCGCTCGACGCAGTCGGCGATGTTCCACCCGCCTCCGACCACCCACTGGTACGAGGGGATGTAGTTGCGCACGAGCGACAGGATCATCATCACCACGTGCTCGGCCACGCTGATGCTGTTGGAGTAGGTCACCTCAGCGACGGTGATTCCGCGTTCGATGGCCGTCTGCAGGTCGACGTGGTCAGACCCAATGCCCGCGGTGATCGCAAGCTTGAGCTCCGGCGCGGCGGCAATCCGCTCGGCCGTCAGGTATGCGGGCCAGAACGGCTGGGAGATGACGACCTCGGCGTCGGCCAGCTCGCGCACGAAGGTGGAGTCGGCCTCGTCCTTGTCCGAGGTCACGACGAAGGTATGGCCGAGCCCCTCGAGGTAGGGGCGCAGGCCCAACTCGCCGGACACGCTCCCGAGCAGCTGCCCGGGCGTGAACTCGACGGCCTGGGGGGAGGGCACGGTCTGGCCACCGGGATAGCTTTCGATCCGGGGAATGTCGTCCCGGGCGTAGCTCGGCGGGTAGCCGGAAACCGGGTCCGGATACAGCACGCACACGATCTTTGCCATCGTTTCCTCCTTTGAGCTCGCCATTCTCGCTGAAGGCGGCGGGAGGCGGCGGTGCGTAGCAGGTTCTCGCTAGGGAACGAGGGCCGGCACGACCGCCCGATGCCCGAATTGAGCTACCCAGAGCGAGACGTTGGGCCGCCCGAACAGCAACCGCTGCCGGACGAGTGAGACACCGAGGTCGCGCCATTCGCTTGTGAAGAGGATCTGCCGGTGCTCGGGCGAGGCGAGCCAGCTCACCATCGTCGCCCGAGCAGACCCTCGGCGCCCCTGGCCCCAGGCCAGGTTCTCTCCGACATCCCCGGCACCGGTGAGGTAGTGCACAGCCGTGAAGACGCGCAGGAACGGCTGGCCGCACGGCGTGTGCGAGAAGTCCTGGCAGCGGCGGATGTCGTTTCCCCGGATCGACGACGAGCGGTCGAGCGCGCCTTGATCCTGCAGCGTCGCTCTCCCATTGTGGCGCCGCGCCCAGTTGATCAGGCACCGCATCGCGTGGATCTGAAGCGCGACGGGCGCGGCCGTTGAGGTCTGCCCGCGGCACGTGGTGCGGGGGGCGAGATTCGTGCTGGCGGAGGAGGCCTCGGCAGATGAAGCGACTACGGCGGTGGCGACAGCAAGAACGGCGAGCGAGCGTCTGATCAAAATCACCCCCGAAATGTCGCTCGCCGCTTTCTTGCTCCGGGGCGTGATATCCCAAACGAATCGGGCCGAATCTTTACAACGCGAATTGCAAGTTGTATGACTCGTGATCAATAATCGCTCCGGCAGAGGCGCGCTAAAAGGGACCTCTGGAGCCTGTTGCGACGAAGCGGCCGGCAGGGAACCACCCACGAAGAAGGGAGCCACGATGATCGACCACGTCACCGCGAACGTCACCGATTTCGAGCGGGCGAAGCGCTTCTATCAGCAGGTGCTCGCGCCGCTAGGCTATTCGGTACGGAGCGAATTCGAGAACGCGGCCGGCTTCGGAGCCGGCGAGGGGATTCCCGACTTCTGGATCGGCACGAGTCCGGAGCGAGGCGCGACGCATGTCGCGTTCACGGCGAACGACCGCGCGATGGTCGACGCCTTCTTTCAGGCAGCGATTGCGGCTGGCGCGACGGACAACGGCCCGCCCGGCGTGCGCTCGCACTACCACGAGAACTACTACGCCGCCTTCGTGCATGACGGCGACGGGAACAACATCGAGGCGGTGTGTCACCGGCCCGAGTGACGAACTAGGCCCGCAGCACGACCTCGAGCGCCGTCCCGCGCCCGGGCGCGGAGACGAGTCGGAAGCCGCCGCCGATCGAGGCGGCTCGGGCGCGCATGTTCTTCAGGCCCTGCCCGGCGGCGATCTCCTCCTCGTCGAAGCCGGCGCCGTCGTCGACGACCGTGACGAAGCGCTCTCCGGCGCGCTCGACGATCCGCACCTCCGCGCGGTGCGCGCCGGCGTGCTTGCGCGCGTTTGCGAGCCCCTCTTGCACGATCCGGAAGACCTCGATCTGCTCGTCGGGCGCCAGCCGGATGCCGTCCTGGATCTCGAGGTCGACCTCGAGCCGGCCGTCTGCGGTGAGGAAGTCGAGGTAGCGGCGCAAGGCCGAGTCGAACGGCGCTGAGCCGCCGGCCGACGAGAGCGCGAGCACGGCGAAGCGTGCCTCCTGCTGCGCGGCGGCCGCCGCCTCCTTCAGTTGCGCGAGCGTCTTCGCGGGATCGGCTCCGCTCTCGAGCATGCTCGCGTGCGTTGACACAGCGAACAAGTACTGGGCGAGGCCGTCATGGATCTCGCGCGCGACGCGCGCGCGCTCCTCGGCGACTGCGCGCCCGAACTCGGCGAAGCGGATCGCGCGCCAGACGCCCACCAGCAGGACGCTGTATGAGAGCAGGCGCAGGAAGTCACCCTGCGAGACGTAAGGGCTCGAGATCAGCGGCGTGAAGACGTAGTGGAGCTCGGCGAAGAGCGCCAGCGTGGCGCCGAGGCAAAGCCAGCTGTCGAGATCGTTTCCGCGCGAGCGGTAGCGGAGCCCGAAGCCGACCATCGCGATCAGCGAGAGCAGCGCGAGCGCCGCGAGCGAGCCCATCAGCAGGAACGGCTGGTCACCGCCGCTGCGGTCGCTGAGCGGCGGCAAGAGGGAGTAGGCCTGATGCGCAACGACCCACGACAGAGTGAGGACGAGGGCAACCGCGAGCAGCATCTCGCCGAGGGCGCGGCCTTGGGCGCTCGTGCGCCGCTTCGTGAAGGGCGCCGCCGCGATCAGGGTCGCCGCGAAGAGCTTTCCGCCGATTCCGGCCCAGGCCTCGGTCCTGTGCAGCGGCGCGTTGCCGAGCACCGGGGCGATCGAGAACGCCAGCGTCGAGGCCGCCGCAGCGCTGAAGCCTCCGCAGAGGAGGAGGTCGAGCCGTCGTCCGTCGACGGAGAAGCGGATCCCGGCGAGCACCGCCACGATCCCGGCCGCAAGCATGACCGCCGTGTCCAAGACGAGGCGGACGTGGGGCAGCGAGTAGGTGTTGCGCAGGCTCGGATAGGCGACGAAGAGCGCCAGGGCAGCGCCCAGCAGCCCGATCAGGAGCACCTCGCCCCAGAGCCAGGCCTGGAAGTCCTCTTGCTCGTCGCGCCGCACAAGGGACTTGTCGGCAGACGGCGCCCTGCCGATAAGACCCGCATGCGGATTCTGCTCGTGGACGATCACCCCATCACGCGGGCCGCGCTGGCGGCGTTGCTCGGCCAGCACGGCTTCTCCGTCGTCGGTGAGGCTTCCGACGGCGCCGAGGCGATCGAGCTGGCGCGGCTGCACCGGCCCGAGCTCGTCCTGCTCGACCTGTCGATGCCCGGGATGGACGGGCTCGAGGCTCTGCCGCGCGTGCGCGAGGCTTCTCCGGAGACCGAAGTCGTCGTGCTCACCGCCTCCGGCACCGAGGAGAATCTGCTGGCTGCGATCCGCGGAGGCGCCGCCGGCTACCTGCTAAAGAGCGAGCCCCCCGAGCGGATCGCCGAGTTTCTGCGCGGCGTCGCCGACGGCGAGGCGGCGCTCTCCGGTGAGGTCGCCCGCCGCTTGCTCGAGCAGGTCCGTGAAGGCGGAGCCGGGCGTGGGGTGCCTGACGCGATCGCCGCCTCGCTGAGCGCGCGCGAGCTCGAGGTGCTGCTCCTCCTCGACGAGCACCTGGGAACCGACGAGATCGCGGCGCGGCTGTACATCTCCGAGCACACCGTGAGGTCGCACGTGAAGAGCCTGTTGCGCAAGCTCGGCGTCTCCTCGCGCCGCGAGGCCCTGGACGCGCTCGCGACGGCCCGCGCGGCGTGAATCACCCCCACCGTGGGGGAGGCGATTCACCCACGGACAGGTGCCGTCTGGGCCGATACTGCGTACGACACCAATCTTGAAGGGTGTCGGAGGCGGTGGCTCTGTGCTTCCTCGGCAGATGGCCGGCCCTCGATCGGGGCCGGCCGTTGTCACTCCTGGAGTCCCTCGAGCGCGGCACCGACGAGCGCGGGCAGCGTCCTCGGGTCGTAGCCGCCCTCGAGCACCGCCGCCACCCGCGGGCCGAGCGCGGCCGAGCGGCGGGCCAGCTCGCGGAAGCCGCCGGCGGTGACGCGCATGCCCGCGAGCGGGTCGTCGAGGTGCGCGTCGAACCCCGCCGAGACGAGTACTAGCTCGGGCTCGAAGGCCCGCGCTGCGGGTGCGACCACCTCGTCGAAGGCGCGCAGGTAGTCCTCGTCGCCGGAGCCGCCCGGGAGCGGCACGTTCACCGTAGTCTCGTTCTGCTCGCCGGGGCCGCCGCTGCCCGGGTAGAACGGCCATTGGTGGAGCGAGGCGAAGAGGACCGACTCGTCGTCCCAAAAGATGTCCTGTGTCCCGTTGCCGTGATGGACGTCCCAGTCGACGATCGCGACGCGGCCGAGGCCGAGCTCTTCCTGTGCATAGCGCGCCGCCACCGCGACGTTGTCGATCAAGCAGAAGCCCATCGCCCGCTCCGGCAGCGCGTGGTGGCCGGGCGGGCGCACGAGCGCGAAACCCTGGCGCTCGACCGCCATCAGCGCGCAGCCCGCGGCGAGCAGCGCCGCCTCGTAGCTCGTCTCGGAGGCGATCGTGTCGAGGTCGAGCATCGTCGGCACCTCGATCGCCTCTAGCCGGTCGAGGTAGTCGCGCGCGTGGCAGCGCTCTATCTGTTCACGCGAGGCCGGCCTTCCCTCGACGACCTCGAACACCTCGAGGAGTGCCAGAAGTCGCTCCCGGCTCTCGACATGCGGCTCGGTCGGATGCAGCTCCGCGAGCGCCGGGTGGCTCACGAGCGGTCTCGTGACGGTCAATCCGCGGCCAGGCCCGCGAGCCGGTCGGCCAGCTGGTTCAGGCCCCAGCTTCGTACGAGAGAGGACGCCTCCGCCCACGTGGGCTTCTGGTCTGCGAGGGGAGGGAGTGGGGCAGAGGCGTCTAGCGACGCAATTCGCCGGAAGAGGCGGAGATCCTCCGCTTCGGCCGCGAATCGCCCCGCTGCTAGAGCGTCCTCGAGCGTCGCGTGCTGGCGCAGCACCTCCGCCGCCTTCTTCGGCCCGATCCCGGCGGCGCCCGGGAGCCGGTCAGAGGGATCGCCGCGAAGCGCGATGAAGTCCGGCACCTGCTCGGGCTCGACGCCGTAGCGCTCGCGCACCTCCGCCGGCCCGATGCGGGCGATCTCCGAGACCCCGCGTACCGGCTGGAGGATCGTCGTGCGCGGGCTCGCGAGCTGGAAGAGGTCGCGGTCGGAGGTCGCGACGAGCGTCTCGCCGCCGGACGTCTCCTCGGAGGCGACCGCGGCCGCGAGAAAGTCGTCCGCCTCGTAGCCGGCCGCCTTGGCAACTGCGCAGCCGAGGGCGCCCGAGAGCTCCGGCAGCAGCTCGAGTTGCTCGAGCAGCGATTCCTCGAACTCACGCCCGCTCTGGTAGGCCGCGAAGGCCTCGTTGCGGTAGGTGGGCGAGCCCAGCGTGTCCCAGCCGACGAGGACGGCGCGCGGTCGTTCTGCCTCCCAGAGGCCCAGCAGCATGTTGGTGAAGCCGACCACGGCGTTGAGCCGGATGCTCTTCGGGAGCGCGTGGTAGGCGCGATGCGCGAAGGAGTCGCCGTCGACGGCCAAGAGCGGACTCACGTTGCCCCCTTCAGCTCTTCGATCTTCGCCATCAGCCGGTGGGTCGCCTCGGTGGAGGCCGCCTTCACGTCGAGCCCGTCCAGGTCGGAGAGGTCGATCGGCTCGCCGTAGGCAACGCGCAGCGGCCCGAGCCGGCTGAGGCGATCGGTGCCGGTGATCGCCGCGGGCACCAGCGGCACGCCTGCCGTCAGCGCGATTCTCGCCGCGCCCGTGTGCGGCCGCGCCGTGCGCGTCTTGCGCAATCCCTTCTTTTGCCGCGTCCCCTCGGGGAACATGACCACGACCTCACCCTCACGCACCAGCTCGACCGCCGTTCGCATCGCCTCCACGTCGCCCTCGCCGCGGCGCACCTTGAACGCACCTCCTGCGCGCAGGATCGGCGTCAGCACGGGATTGAAGAGCTCCGCCTTCGCCATGAAGCGCAATTGCCGGCGCGGCAGCAACGGGGTGCCGAGCGGCCACGGGTCGAAGTTGGAGTTGTGGTTGGCGCTGAGGACGAAGCCGCCCTCGGGAAGGTGCTCGAGACCGGACGCGCGCAGCCGGTAGAGACCCTTCACGAAAGGCCAACTGAGGGTGCCGACGAATAGGTAGAGCGGTGAGGGCATCGGGCACGCAATCGTCACATTTCCGCGCGCCGAAGGCGCGCATTTGGCCGCTACGGTGCCAAAACGGGCGTTCGCTATCGTGAACTGCATGAAGACCCTCGTCATTGCAGAGAAGCCCTCGGTCGCCCGGGACCTGGCCGATGCGCTACCCGGAAGCTTCGAGAACCACGATTCCTACCTCGAGTCGGATGAAACCGTGATCACCTTCGCGGTGGGTCACCTCGTGGAGCTGATCAACCCCGAGGACTACGACGAGCGCTTCAAGAAGTGGCGGATGGCCGACCTGCCGATCGTCCCGGAGGAGTTCCGCCTCCAGGCTCGCGACAAGAAGGCGGAGAAACAGCTGAAGGTGATCCACAAGCTGCTCAAGCGCGACGACATCACGCGGATCGTGAACGCCTGCGACGCCGGTCGCGAGGGCGAGCTGATCTTCGCGTACATCTACGAGACCTCCGGGGTCGACAAGCCGATCGAGCGCCTTTGGATCAGCTCGATGACCAAGCAGGCGATCAAGCAGGGCTTCGAGAAGCTTCGGCCCGGCGAGCAGCTGCACCAGCTCGAGGCCGCCGCCCGCTCCCGTTCCGAGGCCGACTGGCTCGTCGGTATGAACGCGACCCGCGCCGCCACGATCCGCGGCCGTGCCTGGGTCGGCGGGGTCGTCTCGCTCGGCCGCGTGCAGACGCCGACGCTGGCGCTGATGGTCAAGCGCGAGCGCGAGATTCAGGCCTTCGTCCCCGAGCCCTACTGGCTCGTCCACGGGCAGTTCGCTGAGGCGTCGCTTGCGATGCCGGGTGAAGGGGGTGGCGGCTTCGCCGCCGCGCCCGTTCGAAGCTACGAGGGCCTCTGGTTCGAGGGCGATGAGACGCGTCTCAAGGACGGCAAGCGTGCCGACGAGATCGCGGCAAAGGTCGGCGGCGCCGAGGGCGTCGTCGAGGCGGTCGAGCGCAAGGAACAGTCCGAGCGCGCGCCGCTCCTCTACGACCTGACCTCGCTCCAGCGCGACGCGAACCGCCGCTACGGCTTCTCCGCGCGGAGGACGCTGCAGGCTGCGCAGTCGCTCTACGAGGACAAGAAGGCGATCACGTACCCGCGCACGAGCTCCCGTTGGCTCTCCGGCGACCTGGTCTCGCAGCTGAAGCCCACCGCGGGCACCCTCGAGCCGATCCCCGACTACGCCCAGGCGGCGCGCTACGTGCTCGGCCTCCAGCAGCTGCCGCTCGGCCGCGTGGTCAACGACTCGAAGGTCAGCGACCACCACGCGATCATCCCGACCGACGTCGAGCACGAGCTCGACCGTTTCTCGCCCGACGAGCGGCGCGTCTTCGACCTCGTCGCCCGCCGCTTCCTCGCGGTCTTCCACCCGCCGGCGCGTTACGCGCGCACGACGATCGTCACCCTGGTCGAGGAGGAGCGCTTCCGCAGTCGCGGCAAGGTCACCCTCGAGGCCGGCTGGCGCGGCGTCTACGGGCTCGAGTCCGACGAGGACAAGAAGGCCCGGCAGCAGGAGGAGGACTCCGAGGACGAGAGCGCCGAGCTGCCGCCCCTCGAGCAGGGCCAGGCGGTGAAGTGCGTCACAGCCGAGGTCGAAGCGAAGGAGACCAGGCCACCGCCCCGCTACACCGAGGCGACGCTGCTCTCCGCGATGGAGACCGCCGGCAAGCTGATCGACGACGAGGAGTTGCGCGACGCGATGAAGGAAAGCGGCCTCGGCACCCCGGCCACCCGTGCGGAGACGATCGAGACGCTCATCCGCCGCGAGTACATCGAGCGCGCCGGCAAGGACCTGACGCCGACGCCGAAGGGCCTGCAGGTGATCACGATGCTCGAGGAGCATCCGCTCACCTCCCCGGAGCTGACCGGCGACTGGGAGAAGCGCCTGACCGACATCGAGCGCGGTGACGAAGACCGCGGCGTGTTCATCAAGGACATCGAAGACTTCACGCGGGCGACGGTCGAGAAGATCGCCGCGCTCGACAAGGAGAAGCTGCGCCCGGAGCGGGTCGAGCTTGGTCTTTGTCCGCGCTGCGGCGCCGAGACCGGCGAGATCATCAAGGAGAACTCGAAGGCCTACGGCTGCACGAGCTGGAAGAGCCGCGAGGAGACCGGCTGCGGCTTCGTCATCTGGAAGCGTGTCGCCGGCCGCTCGCTCACCCCGGAGATCGCGCGCCAGCTGCTCGAAGAGGGGAAGACCAAGGAGGTCATCTCGGGCTTCCGCTCGCGTGCCGGCAAACCTTTTCGCGCGCGCCTCGTCTTGAACGGGGAGGGTAAGGTCGAGTTCGACTTTCCCGCGCGCAAGGAAACCAAAGAGGCTGCCGTCGCGGAATAGTAAAAGCGAGGACTACGTTTCCGAAAACCGAGCCCCGTAGTGGCTCCTTCCCCTGGCCAGCCGAGGACAATCGGCCTACAGTGCGAAAGATCGAGGCAGGAATCGCGTCTAAGACCCAAGAGGAGAAATTGACTCAGAGCCAACTTCAGGAACTGTTGGGGACCGAGCCCGCGCGCGCGCTGCTGGAAGCCGCCGAGGAGCGTGGCTTCGTCCTGCCCGCTGAGCTCGAGGCATTCGCGCTCGAGCATGACCTCGGCGACGACGAAGTCGAGGACCTGACTCGCGAGCTCGAGACCACCGGTCTCGAGGTGCGCGAGCCTGCCGCGGAAGGCGAAGAGGCGGAGAAGAGCGAGCCCGCGGTCGAGCAGCCCCAGCCCCAGCCGCAGGCCTTGGTCGGCGCGGCCGACAGCCTCCAGCTGTTCCTGGCCGACATCGGCCGGCACAAGCTTCTGACCGCGGCCGAGGAGGTCATGCTCGCGAAGGCGATCGAGCGCGGCGACCTCACCGCCAAGCGTCGGATGATCGAGTCGAACCTGCGGCTCGTCGTCTCCATTGCCAAGGGCTACCGAGGCCTCGGCGTCCCGTTCCTGGATCTGATCCAGGAGGGCACGCTCGGCCTCAACCGCGCGGTCGAGAAGTTCGACTGGCGCCGGGGCTACAAGTTCTCGACGTACGCGACCTGGTGGATCCGCCAGTCGGTGCAGCGCGCAGTCGCCAACCACGCGCGCACGATCCGCGTGCCCGTACACGTGGTCGAGCGCCAGCAGAAGCTCGGCCGCGCCGCGCGCCGGCTCGAAGTCGAGCTTGGCCGCGAGGCGACCAAGGAGGAGCTCGCCGACGCAACCGGTCTGCCGATCCAGCACGTGGACGAGGCGCTCGGCGCGGCGCAGGCTTCGGTTTCGCTGAACCAGACCGTGGGCGCCGATGACGAGGGCGAGCTCGGCGACCTGTTCGCCGACCGTGAGGCTGCTGATCCGTTCGAGGAGGCCGAGGAGTCGCTGCGCCGTCAGGGCGTGCGGCGGGCACTCGATGCGCTGCCGGAACGCGAGCGGCGGATCCTCGAGTTGCGCTTCGGCTTCGAGGGGGAGCCGTGGACGCTCGAGGCAATCGGGCACGAGCTCGACCTGACCCGTGAGCGGGTCCGCCAGCTGGAGGGCCAGGCTCTCGCCCGGCTTGCCGCGCTGCGCGAGCTCCAGACCGTCGCCGCCTAACCAGACCGCGTCTACCCAGGGGCGCTAACATCCGGCCCTCGCTCGGCGTCCGTACATATACATAGAGCCGAGGGGCCTGAGTCGACCGGAAGGAGATGGTCCGGGTGAAGCGTTGGGTGGTTGGTTTCTCGTCGGTGGTAATCACGCTGGCGCTTGTCGCCGTAGGTTGCGGCGGCGGGTCGAAGAGCAGCAGCAGTACCAAGAGCACGAGCGCAGGCGGCACGGGCGGCGAACTGAGGACGGTCGCCAACGCGGCGCCTTCCGGCTCGCCGGACCCGCAGGTGAACTACACCCTCCAGGAATGGCAGCTTCTGATCACTTCGCACGACGGCCTGATCGCCTTCAAGCGTGTGGCCGGCGCGCCGGGGACAGTGAAGGTGCCGGACCTCGCGGAGGCGATTCCCAAGCCGACGAACGGCGGCAAGACCTGGACCTTCAAGCTCCGGTCCGGGATCAAGTTCTCGGACGGCTCGACCCTCGACGGTGCCGACGTCCTGGCCACCTTCGAGCGGCTCTTCAAGATCGGCAACAGCCCGAATGCGGGCACCTGGTACAACGTCATCCAGGGGGCCGACGCGTGCATCAAGACGCCGAAGACATGCGACCTCTCGAAGGGCATCGTCGTGGACGGCGACACGATCACGTTCCACCTGACCACCTCCGATCCGGAGTTCCTGGACAAGCTCGCGGTGCCGTTCGCGTTCATTCTTCCGTCGAGCACGCCGACGAAGAACGTCAACATCCCGCCCCCCGGCACCGGCCCATACAAGTGGGTCCAGTACGCTCCGAACACGCAGATCAAGCTCGTGCGCAACTCGTTCTTCAAGGAGTGGTCGAAGGACGCGCAGCCGGCAGGGAATCCCGACACGATCGTCCAGAAGTTCGGCCTCACCCCCGAGGCCCAGGTGACCGCGGTCGAGAACAACACGGCCGACTGGATGTTCGATCAGCCGCCGGCGGATCGCCTCTCGGAGCTGAGCACGAAGTACGCCGACCGGGTGCACGTGAACCCGTTGACGGCGGTCTGGTACTTCGCCTTCAACACGAGGCAGCCGCCCTTCAACAACTTGAAGGCGCGGCAGGGCGTCAACTACGCGACCGATCGCAACGCCCTGGTGAAGATCTACGGCGGCCCGAAGCTGGCTGTTCCGACCTGCCAGATCCTGCCGCCGAACTTCCCCGGCTACAAGCCGTACTGCCCGTACACCGCGGGCGGCGGCACTGACAAGTGGACCGGCCCCGACATGGCCAAGGCGAACCAGCTGATCGCCGCGTCAGGGACGAAGGGCGCTGCAGTGAAGGTGAACACGACCACGAACGACGTGGACAAGGCGCTCGGCCTCTACTTCGTCGGGCTCCTGAACAAGCTCGGCTACAAGGCCACGCTGCAGGCCCTCTCGCCGGACATCCAGTACCCGTATGTGCAGAACTCGAGCAACAAGCCGCAGTTCGCGTACTCGAGCTGGTATCAGGACTATCCGGCGGCCTCGGACTTCCTGAACATCCTGCTCGGGTGCGGCTCGTTCCACCCGAACAGCAACTCGAGCCCGAACATCGCCGAGTTCTGCAACCAGGGGATCCAGGCGAACATGGACAAGGCCGGCACGCTCGGGATCACCGACCCGACCTCGGCGAACAACCTGTGGGCCCAGGTGGACAAGGACGTGACCGACCAGGCTCCCTGGGTCTCGATGTTCAACCCGAAGTACATCGACGTCCTTTCCGACCGCGTCTCGGGCTACCAGTTCAGCCCGCAGTGGTACTTCCTACTGGCCCAGGCGTCGGTGAAGTAGGCGCAACAGGGACGGCCCGTGGCTGAGTTCGCGTACGAGCCGGAACCCGAAGTACGTCTGGCGCCCGGCGAGAGCGCCCAGGAGATCTCCGGCAGGAGCCCCTGGGCCATCGCCGGGCGTCGCCTCGTTCGCAACAGGCTTGCGTTGGGAGCGCTCGGGCTGTTCCTCCTGATCGTCGTCGTCAGCTTCCTCGCGCCCGTCTACGCGCATCGGATCGCGCACACCGACCCCTTCGTCTCGAACATCTCGGGCACCACCGTCGTCGACGGCAAGACGGTTGACGTCGTTCAGCAAGGCACTGGCGGGCTCGGTCTCGGCGAAACCCCAATCGGACCCACCTGGCGGTCGAACTACTTCCTCGGCGCCGACAACCAGGGCCGCGACGTTGCGGCGCGCGTGCTCTACGGCGGCCGCGCGTCGCTCCTGATCGGGATCGGCTCGGCCCTGATCTGCTGTATCGCGGCCCTGGGGCTCGCCCTGCTGGCCGGCTTCTTCCGCGGCTGGCTGGACTCGGGGCTCTCGCGCGTGATGGACCTGATCTGGGCGTTCCCGGTGTACCTGCTCGCGATCTCCCTCGCCACGGTGTTGCTGACCACGCCGGGAGGGCTGAAGATCGGCTTCGTCACCGTCGATCCCGGGAGCCTCTGGTTGCCCACGCTAATCATCGCGCTCGTCTTCATCCCCTACGTCTTCCGGCCCGTGCGGGGGCAGGTGCTCTCGGTGCGGGAGAAGGAGTACGTCGAGGCGTCGGTTTCGCAGGGCGCCTCGAGCCTGCGCCTGATGTTCGCCGAGATCCTCCCGAACGTGATCTCGACCGTGATCGTGATGCTGCCGCTGATGATCGCGACGACGGTCTTGACCGAGGCCGCGCTCTCGTTCCTCTCGATCGGCGTGCAGGCTCCGAAGGCGAGCTGGGGCACGGTGATCGAGGACGGCCAGGGCCTGCTCTACACCCGCCCGTGGGTGGCAATCGCGCCCGGGATCATGATCGTGCTCACGGTCCTTTCGCTGAACGTGCTCGGCGACGGCGTCCGCGACGCGCTCGATCCGCGCGCCAAGGTGAAAGTCCGGGAGGAGCGGGTGTGACTGCCTTCATCATCCGAAGGCTGATCGGGCTCGTGCTCGTGCTGTTCGCGATCACGGTGCTCGTCTTTCTGATCTTTTTCGCGACGCCCGGGGTCGACCCGAGCGCCCGGCTGGCCGGGCGCAACCCCTCGCCCGAGACCGTGGCCGCGGTCAAGCACGAGTTCGGCCTCGACCGGCCGCTACCGGTCCGCTACGCGCTGATGATGAAACGGCTCTTCATCTCGCGCGACCTCGTCTCGTACGGCAACCAGGCGCTGGAGGTCGTCCCTGCGATCATGGCTGCCGCCCCCGTGACCTTCTCGCTGGTGTTCGGCGCGGCCGTACTCTGGGTGTTAGCCAGCATCGCCGTGGGCGTGTTAGCCGTCACCTTCAAGGGGACGATCGTCGACACGTCACTCATGATCCTCGCGCTGATCGGGATCTCGATGCCGGTCTTCTGGCTCGGGGAGGTGGTGAACCTGATCACGCAGGATCGCCTGCACGACACCTTCCTCTTCAGTTGGGTGCCGCCGCTCGGTTACGTGCCGTTCACGCAGAACCCCTGGCAGTGGTTCCTGCACCTGGTCCTCCCGTGGATCACGCTCTCGGTGCTCTACATCGGGTTCTACGCGCGCGTCCTGCGCGCGAACATGCTCGACATCCAAAACGAGGATTACGTGCGCACCGCCAAGGCCAAGGGCCTCTCGCCGCAGAATGTCCTGCGGAGGCACATCCTTCGCACCTCGATGATCACCTTCGTCTCGCTCTTCGGCCTCGACTTCGGCGTGCTCGTCGGCGGCGGGGCGCTCCTGACCGAGGTCGTCTTCGGCCTTCCCGGAGTCGGGCTCCTGACCTACCACGCGCTGCTCTCGCTCGACCTCCCGGTGATCATGGCGACGGTGATCTACGGCGCCTTCTTCATCACGATCATGAGCGCGCTCGTGGACATCCTCTATGCGCGGCTCGACCCACGAATCAGGCCCACCTAGCGCGGCGCGTTTTTTTACCGCGGGCCTAACGAAATTGTGGCCAGGACGTCTCCTGTTTGCGAAGATTGGCCCCAGCAAGCGACCGGGGTTTTAGCTACGGGGAGGTGCAATGACTAGGAACCAACGGTGGACCTGGCTTCTGAGCGTTCTGGCTCTGGCGGCCGGGTTCTCGCTGATGGTCGCGGCGTACGGAGTCGCGGCGAATCGCACGAAAGCGGCACCGAAGCATTCGCAGGCATTCGGGACGCTGCGTACCGTGCTCGACACGATCGACTATCTGGACCCGCAGCAGGCATACACGGGCCAGAGCTGGTGGGCGATGTGGAACGTCTGGGAGACCCTGCTCACGTACGGACACGTGGACGGCCCAGGGGGCTACAAGCTCGTACCGGGTCTCGCACAGTCGCTGCCGTCGATTTCGGCGAACGGCAAGGTCTACAAGTTCAAGCTGCGCAGTGGCTTGAAGTACTCGAACGGCGCGCCCGTGAGAGCGTCCGACTTCGAGTACGCGATCAAGCGAGGCTTCCTGGCGACCGGCCAGGGCGTCGGCTTCTACACCGACATCGCAGGCGCGGCGGCGTTCGCGGCACACCCGACTGCTGGCGGCAACATCTCCGGCATCTCCGCGAACAACGCCAAGCGGACGATCACGATCAGGATGGCCAAGCCGCGAGGCGACTTCCTGACGATCGTGGCGCTGCTCTTCGCCGCTCCGGTGCCGGCAGGGACGACCCCCGCGATCCACAACGGGAACATCCCGGCGACGGGCCCGTACCGCATCTCGAACTACGACCCGAACCGCGGGTTCACGATGGTGCGGAACAGGTTCTTCAAGCCGACGAAGAACATTCCGCGTGGGAACCCCAACCGGATCGACGTCAGCCTGATCGGTGACGCGAACACCGCCGTCCAGCGGGTGATCGGCGGCCAGGCGGACTACACGAACGCGTCCATCCCGCCCGACCGCATCGCGAGCGTGCGGGGCAAGGGACAGCTCAAGCTCCGCCAGACGGCGAACACGTACTACTTCTGGATGAACATCAAGGAAGCACCGTTCAACAAGCTCAAGGTGCGCCAGGCTGTCAACTACGCGATCGACCGCGGCTCCATGCAGCGGCTCGTGTGGGGCGGCCTCGGGACGCCGACGCAGAACGTTCTGCCGCCGACGTACCCGTCGTACCGGAAGCTGAAGCTGTACAGCCACAACGTCAACAAGGCGAAGCAGCTGATCAACCAGGCGGGGGCCAAGAACGCGAAGGTCACGGTCTGGACGCGTGAAGTCTCCGACGCGGTGAAGTCGGCTACGTACTACACGGCCGTCCTCAACGCTATCGGGCTCGACGCCAAGCTGAACATCCTCCCGCGGACCACGTACTACACGACTGTCGGGAACGTGAACACGCACGCGCAGACCGGCTGGGCGCGGTGGCTGGAGGACTACCCGCACCCGCTCGACTGGTTCGACGTGCTGCTGAACGGCAACCGCATCACGAACCAGGACAACAACAACTACGCCTGGTACAAGAACGCGAAGACCGACAGGGAGATCGAGAACCTCAAGAAGGCTCAGGTCTTGACGCCCGCGGTCAACGCGCGGTGGGCGACTGTCGAGAAGCAGATCATGCAGTTGGCTCCGTGGGCGCCGTGGTCGAACCGCGTCTTCCCGGAGTTCTTCAGCAAGAAGATGGGCTGCATCCACGTGCAGCGCCTGTACGGCATCGACCTCGCTCGCTTGTGCAAGAAGTAGTGAGGTAGCAACAGGGACACGGAGTGAGGGCGCCTGCGGGCGCCCTCACTTCACTAGACTCGCTGCAAACCGAGGGCAAATGGCTGAGCCTGCAACCGAACTCTCTCTCGACAGCGCAGCACTTCTCGCCGCCGAAGAGCACGAGGTGGCGATCGTCGGGCGCAGCCCTTGGTATCTGGCTTGGCGGCGCCTCCGCCGCAACTACGTTGCCCTCGTCGCCCTCGCAGTCTTCTTCCTGATCGTCTTCGCGTGCGCGCTCGCGCCGGTCTACGCCCACCACGTGGCGCACACGGGGCCGAACGAGACCCACGTGGACGAGGACGTACTCGTCAGCGGTCACCTGAAGCCGGTGATCAGCGGCGGGGCGACCTACGACGCCAAGACCAACACCTTCGACACGAGCAAGTCGGTCATCATCCTCGGCCCGACCTTGTGGCATGCGCACGGCCGCTTCGTCCTCGGCGCCGACGACCTCGGCCGCGACGTGGCCGTGCGGCTGCTCTACGGCGGCTTGAACTCCCTCAAGATCGGCATCGGCTCGGCCCTCATCTGCACGTTTATCGCGGTCGTGCTAGCGCTGCTGGCCGGCTTCTTCGGGGGCTCGGTGGACTGGATCGTGACGCGCTTCTTCGACTTGATCTGGGCCTTTCCCGTGCTGCTGCTCGCGATCGCCCTCGGGAGTGCGCTTTCGATCAACGGCTTTCACCACTTCGGAATCGCCATCGAGCCCGGCAGCCTGTGGATCCCGACGCTCGTGATCTCCTACGTCCTGATCCCCTACGTGGGCAGGCCGCTGCGCGGCCAAATCCTGTCGCTGCGCGAGAAGGAGTTCATCGAGGCCGCTGTGGGCCAGGGGGCGGGGCCGATCCGGATCATGTTCTCCGACTTGCTGCCGAACGTGATCTCGACGATCCTCGTCTTCTTCACCCTGATCATCGCGACCAACATCCTTACCGAAGCAGGCCTTTCGTTCCTCGGTGCCGGCGTGCGCCCCCCCGATCCCTCCTGGGGAAACCTGATCGCGAGCGGCCAGGACCAGCTCGTGACCGCGCCGTGGCTCGCGCTCGTGCCGGGCATCGCGATCGTGCTGACGGTGCTCTCCCTGAACATCTTCGGCGACGGCCTGCGCGACGCGCTCGACCCGCGCGCCAAGGTGAGGATCGAGCACTGATGGCGGCCCCCGCCCGCTGATGGTCGCCTTCATCATCCGCCGCTTCATCGGGATGATCGCGGTGCTGTTCGCGGTCAGCGTGATGGTGTTCATCGTCTTCGTCCTGATCCCGGGAGGCGATCCAGCGGAGCGGATGGCCGGCAAGAACCCCACTCCGGCGAACATCGTCAACATCCGCGAGAAGTGGGGCTTCGACCAGCCCATCTACGTGCAGTATGTGCGGATGATGCAGAAGGCTGCGAACGGTTTCCTGCCGGGCAAGCACGGCGAGTACGACATCCTCAGCTCGTTCCAGAATCGCCAGAACGTGGCCGCGGAGATCAGGAGAGGGATTCCGGCGACGCTCTCCCTCTGCATCGGCGCGGCGATCATCTGGCTCTTCTTCGGGATCCTCGTCGGCGTGCTCTCGGCGGTGACCGCAGGGAGGACGTCCGACCGGTTAATCACGACCTTTGCCCTGATCGGCATCTCGATGCCGGTCTTCTGGCTCGGGATCGTCCTGCGGTACTTCCTGGCCGAGAAGCCGAACAACCCGCCGTTCCCGGACGGGGAGTACGTGCCGCTGACCGCCGATCCGGTGCAGTGGGCCTATCACCTGATCCTGCCCTGGTGCTGCCTGGCCGTGCTCTTCATCGGCTTCTATGGGCGCGTCCTGCGCTCGAACATGCTCGACGTGATGAACGAGGACTACGTGCGCACGGCTCGCGCGAAGGGCCTCGCGCCGGACCGCGTTTTGTTCAAGCACGTCCTGCGTAACTCGCTGATCCCGATCGTCAGCCTTTTCGGGCTTGACTTCGCAGCCGTGCTCGGCGGCGGGGCGATCCTCACCGAGACCGTCTTCAGCCTCAAGGGGGTGGGCTGGTACGCGGCCCAGTCGGTGGGTGACCTCGACCTGCCCCCGATCATGGGCGTCACCCTCTACGGCGCCTTCTTCATCGTCGTCTTCAGCGCGGTCGTGGACTTCCTCTACGCCTTCCTCGACCCACGGATCCGGACGTTCTAGATGGCAGAGCGGCTGCTCGAGGTGAAGGGTCTGAAGGTCCGGTTCGTGACCGAGGACGGGGCCGTGCGCGCCGTCGACGGCGTGGACTTCGAGCTCGACCGCGGCAAGGTGCTCGGCATCGTCGGCGAGTCCGGGTCAGGCAAGAGCGTGACCGCGATGACGATTCTCGGGCTGACCCGCGACCGCAACACCCGCTTCGAGGGCGAGGTGCACTACAAGGGCCAGAACCTGCTCGAGCTCTCCGAGTCCAAGCTGCGGGACGTCCGCGGGAACGAGATCGCAATGATCTTCCAGGACCCGATGACCTCACTCAACCCGGTCTACAAAGTCGGTGACCAGATCGTCGAGGCGATCCAGACCCACGAGGGCACGGGCAAGCGCGAGGCGAAGAAGCGTGCCGTCGAGCTCCTGCGCCAGGTCGGGATCCCGAACGCCCAGCAGCGCGTGGACGACTACCCGCACCAGTTCTCCGGCGGCATGCGCCAGCGGGCGATGATCGCGATGGCGCTCTCCTGCAACCCCGACGTGCTGATCGCCGACGAGCCGACCACCGCGCTCGACGTGACCATCCAGGCGCAGATCCTCGAGCTGCTCGACAACCTGCGTGCCGACTTCGACTCGTCGGTGATCCTGATCACGCACGACCTGGGCGTCGTCGCCGAGGTCGCGGACGAGATCATCGTCATGTACGCCGGTCGCGTGGTCGAGCGGGGCTCGAAGCGCAATGTCTTCTACGACCCGCAGCACCCGTACACATGGGGCCTGCTCGGCTCGATCCCACGGCTCGACCGGCCCAAGCCGAAGAAGCTGCACTCGATCAAAGGCACGCCGCCCTCGCTGATCAACCTTCCGCGCGGCTGCAAGTTCCGCCCCCGCTGCCCACATGCCTTCGAGAAATGCCAGGAGGAGCCGGAGCTGAAGAACCGCGTCGAGGACCCCGGCCACCTCGACCGCTGCTGGCTCTCCGTCGAGGAGAAGCGCGGCGTGCGTGACGCCACGCTCGCCGGAGAGGCGCAGGTGGTCGCGTGAGCGAGAGCCCGAACGGCGCGCCGCTGCTCGAGGTGAAGCACCTGAAGAAATACTTCCCGGTGCGGAAGGGTGTTCTCTCCCGCGAGGTTGCGCGCGTGCACGCCGTCGACGACGTCACGCTCGGCGTTTCCGAGGGCGAGACGCTGGGCCTCGTCGGCGAGTCTGGCTGTGGGAAGTCCACTCTGGGGCGCTGTGTCGTGCGGCTGCTCGATCCAACCGCGGGCGACGTCGTCTTCGACGGCCACTCGATCGGCAAGTTGCGCGCCCGCGCACTGCGGCCGCTGCGCCGTCAGATGCAGATGATCTTCCAGGACCCGTACGCGAGCCTGAACCCGCGCAAGCGCGTCGGCACGATCATCGGCGACCCGATGCGCATCCATGGGATCGGCGACCGCAAGGAGCGCAAGGAAGCCGTCGAGGAGCTGCTCGAGAAGGTCGGGCTCTCGCCTGAGCACTACAACCGCTTCCCGCACGAGTTCTCGGGTGGCCAGCGCCAGCGCATCGGCGTCGCGCGTGCGCTCGCGCTGCGGCCGAAGCTGATAGTGGCCGACGAGCCGGTCTCCGCGCTCGACGTCTCGATCCAGGCGCAGATGGTCAACCTGCTCGAGGAGCTCCAGGACGAGTTCCGCCTTACCTACGTCTTCATCGCGCACGACCTTGGCGTCGTCCGCCACGTCTCCGATCGGATCGCGGTCATGTACCTCGGCAAGCTCGTCGAGCTCTCGCCGGCGGAGGAGCTCTACACGCGGCCGATCATGCCCTACACCGAGGCGCTGCTCTCGGCCGTGCCCGTGCCCGACCCCGACCTTGCGGCGAAGCGCGAGCGGATCGTCCTCGAGGGCGACGTGCCGAGCCCGATCAACCCGCCTTCCGGCTGCCGCTTCCACCCGCGCTGTCGCTACGCGACGGACATCTGCTCACAGGTCGAGCCGCCGCTCGTGGACTACGGCAACGGGCACCTCGCGGCTTGCCATCATCCGCTCAACGTGGACAAGGCGACGCTCGCTCGCGTGCAGGCTTCGCCGACACACACGCCCGAGGCCGCCGACGAGTCGGCGCTCCCTCAGGAACCGGGCAAGGAAGAGTCGCGGCCGGTGCCGCGGCAACCGTAATACCAGACGGCATCCCTGAAATGGGGTAGTCCGTGTGGCTAAAGCGGCTGCGTATCGAGGCCGATAGGCCCACTACGATGGACGCCGCCGAGCGCAAGGAGATCCTCACCCGCTACGGGAACCACAGTCGCCGCTTCGACGCGGTGGCGAAACGGCGCGGTGGGGGCGGCGAGGTAATTCCGTTCTCCGGCCCACTCCAGGAGCTAGAGCAGGAGCCGACGGCCCGCGAAATCGAGGTGCTTCAGTTGATCTCGGACGGGCTCGTCAATCGCGAGATCGGCGTACGGCTCTTCCTCTCCGAAGAGACCGTCAAATCGCATGTCCGACACCTGCTTGCAAAGCTGCAGGCGCGGTCGCGCGCCCACGCCGTAGCGGTGGGCTTTAGGCGCAGCCTGATCGCCTAAACGTCAGGCCAAACCAAATCCAACTTTAAAACCGCCTTCCACAGCCCTGTGGAAATCCCTCAACAGGGTGATGTGACGGCGCTGTGGAAAACAGATGCTTCGCGCCTAGAACGACTTCGATGTGCCCACTACAGACGCGAGGGCCACAAGGGTGCCGACGAGGCTAATCACGCGGATACGGAAGCCCGCCATTTCGGGATGCCTCCCTTCGGGGGGAACTGACGACGAGGCGATTGTATACCCCTTTTGGGGGACTATCAACTGGCGCACCCGAGTTCGTGCCGTACTTGTGGAGACCTGGAGCGTTGTTGCCCAAGAACGGCGAACACTCGCCTGGATCGTCGCATTGTCGGCGACTTGGCTTGTAACGGTAAGCGCCTTAGCCGTTTCCGGCTACCGACTACCCGCAATGTGGCAGTTCGTTGCTCTCGCCGCGGTCACATTGATTGCCGAACGCCAAAGCGTACGCGTCGCCCGGAACGTGGAGACGTCGGTGGCCTTTCTTCCGTTCGTCTTTACAGCCGTCGCGTTCGGACCTCTTGCTGCTTCCTTGGTGGGGGCGTCCGCGAACGCCCTCGATTTCCGGCGCCCGTATCTTCGATGGGCGATCTATGTACCCGCGCGGGGACTGGCAGGCGCCTTTACCGGGCTCCTAGCTTCCTCGCTTATCGGCCCCCATTCCTCTTTTGGACGCGCGACCCTCGCTACGGTCGTAGCAGGGATCGTGAGCGTTGCCTTCGACGCTCTGTTTAATGTCGGCACTCTCTTGGTGCGCCGGTCCGCGCCAATTAGCGCCTACATCCGCTCGGTCGGACCTCTTACGATCCTTTCGGTGCCCCTGTATGTCCCGTTAGTGGCTCTTATGGTCTATGGCTATCAGCACTACTCGTTCTGGATCGCGGCAACCTTCCTCGGCCCCACTCTTGCACTTCAGCGCGTACTGCATCTCTACCAGCGCCAGCGAGACGTATCCTCTGAGTTGGTCGTAGCCAATGAGCGGCTTGAGGCGGCAAACCTTTCATTCGCGACGGCGCTCGTTGCGACACTCGACGCTCGGGACCGGTACACGGCTGGGCATTCAGCTGCAGTCGCAAATTACGCGAAAGCAATCGCCAAGCGCCTTGGGCTTGACGAAGCCGATCAAGGATTGGCTCACCTCTGCGGACTCGTCCACGACGTGGGGAAGATAGGCCTGCCTCCCGGTCTGCTTGAAAAGCCGGGGCCGCTGACTTTGGCGGAGCGGCGGCAAATGGAACAGCACCCGGCGATCGGTGAAAGGATTCTCGCGAAGGTTGAGGATTACGCCGAAATCGCAAGAATCGTCCGGCACCATCACGAACGCGTGGACGGCCAAGGCTATCCAGATGGCATTGCAGGAGACGAGATTCCACTTGTTTCGCGGATACTGGCCGTTGCGGATGCTTATGACGCTATGACGTCTGAGCGCCCGTATCGCGACCCGATGCCGAGCCGTGTGGCACGTATGCGTCTCGCGCAAGCCGTCGGAAGCCAGTTTGATACAAACGTTGTGCTCGCATTCGAGGCGATTCTTGCGGGCGGCGACGAAGAGCATCGTCAAGAATTCGATACCAGCGCCTCACTCCCGAGCGCCGTAATCGTTGCTGCTCGCGCAGCAGGCGCCGCCTAGATTCATCGGGCTTGGAAGGGGCTAGCGCCGCTTGCGTGTGCGTGAGCGTACGCCGAGTTTCCTGAGTATCTGACGCACATTCATCTTGACCGTAACTTCGGCGATGAGGAGCGCTTTTGCGATCTCCTTATTTGCATACCGAGCGTAAGGAGATCGAGCACTTCCAGCTCGCGAGGCGAGAGAAGCGCACCCCGTCTACCCGGGGCAATGAGGAGCCACCGGCCCTATCGGGCTGCAGGGCCCATACCAACTCCCCTAGCGCCAGAGGAAACGCCAGAAGCCCGAGCGCCCAAGCACGCGGCCGACGAGCTTGTTCTTTGCCCGCCGAGGGATGCGCTTCGGATTACCGGAGGCTACGGCCTGAACGTCCCCCAAGATGCGGGCCGACCGGTATAGAGAGCTGCGGAGGCTCATTGCTTCTCGCAGGCAACCCCATCACGATCAGCATCGAGTCGTCTGTTGTGCGAGATCGCGAAGTTGTAAAGCCGAGTGCTGCGTTTGAAGTTGGTCACCGGTGTGCCGGTTGTCCTGTCGTGCGCGCGCAGCTTGCCCACCCCATGTGGGTACCTCTTGTGCACATTCGTGCAGTTCTTCCACCACGGCACTGCGCCGGTAGCAGCCGGTGCAGGTGCAGCTCCTAGTGCGATTGCGCCAGCCATCGCGAGCGCGCCAAGACTGCGTTGTGCCGAGATGTCTACTTTCAACCTTCCTGGCTTCTGGATTGTTTGTCCAACAACCGTCGCACTTGGGCGCGTCTTCTTCATCCGCAGTAACCCGCAAGCCGAACAAGAGGGAAGCCATCCAGTCTCCTCCCTCCCTGCAGCCGGACCGCTCGGCGAGCTTATCGCACCGCCCTCCTAGAATCCTGGCGTTCTGGCCGAACCTGAGACCGAGACGCCTTGCGCACGAGCCTTCCGCGACTTCCGCGCGGCGGTCCAGACGTGGAAGTTCGGACTGTGGGTGCTCGCCTGCGAAACGGTCTTTGCGGGCGGCGCGACCTACCGAGCAAACGCGCACAATCATTCGGCTCAGCTTCAGCTGTAGTCGCAAGAACAAGCCGAAGCGGGCAGATCTATGTCCGCGAGGGCGAGGCGCTTCTTGCGGTGTCGGCATGAACGAAGCTCGCCTCGTGCCCGCGCGCGTTCGCGGCCGCGAGCTCGTCCTGATCCAGCGCCCCGATCCGCGTCAGCAACTCGAACTCGTCGCGTAGATGGGTGCGCATCATTTCGGGCCCGTCGGTGGCGATCGTGAACGGCACCTCGTGCACGACGAAGGCGCGGAAGGTCTCGCGCACGGCCTCCTCGTCGCGGAGCGCGCGCGTGAGCAGGTTCGAGGTCGGGCAGATCTCGAGCACGATCTCGTGCTCGCGCAGGGCGCTCATCAACTCCGGGCTGCGGGCGGCGAGGATGCCGTGGCCGATCCGGTCGGGGCGCAGGTGTTCGACGACCTCCGCGATCTCGGCGTCACCGTGTTCCTCGCCCTCCTCGCCCACGTGGATGGTCACGCCGAGGCCGGCGTTGCGCGCTTCTTCGACGAGGGGTACGAGGTCGCGGTAGGGGTAGCGGCCGCCGCCGGGGCGCGGGCCGGCGATGTCGACCCCGACGACGCCGCGCGAGGCGTAGCGGATCGCCTTCTCGACCACGATCGCGTTCTGCCGCTCGTCGAAGGTTCGGTCCATCATCAGGATCAGCCCTGCGCGCACCTGCGGGTACTCGAGGCTCGCGCGGTCGAGGCCGCGTGACGCGGCCATGATGATGTGGTCGAGGTCGCGCTCGCCGCCGCGGTTTCGCTTCATCGGGTTGAAGCGCAGCTCGAGTGTCGTGATCCCCTGGGAGCGGTAGGCGCCGCCGATCGCCGTGTGCACCGAGCGTTCGACGGCGAGCGGGCTCGACTGGATCAGCTCGGTCCAGTGGTAGATCTCGTCGAGCGCGTCGAGCGAGTCCACCCGCCGCGGGTCGGCGATCGTGACGAGCCGGTCGAACTCCCAGTAGTCCTTGACCGGCAGGGCGATCCCCTGCTCGTGCGCGAGGCTCCAGAGGATCTCGGAGGCGACCGACGCGCCGAGGTGGGTGTGCAGCTCGGCGAGGCCTCCTTCGATCATGCGTCGAGTCTAGATGGGAGCTGCTTGCCGGGAAATCCCGTACTTGACCCAGACAGGTCATGCGAAGGGATGCACGCGGTGTCAAGCTCTCGGGACGCTTAGGCGTTCAGGGGATCGCCCATCTCTTCCCCTACTTCGCCCCCAGCCTGGCGAAGTAATGGCCCCTCGTGACCGCCCGAGCCTCTTCCCCTACCGGCCGCCCCGCGACGGGGTGGCCGGTAGGCCTATGTTCTTAGACGGCCAAACGTGAAGCAGAACCCGGCAGAGAGATCGTTGGCCAGCACGCTGGATCTCCCCGGGGCGATCGAGGACCTGGCGGCGCCGGCGTACATGGTCGACCGGGAGGGCCGCTACCGCTGGCTCAACGACGCCTACATCGAGCTGTTCGGGGACAGACGCGGCCAGCCGTTCGTCGATGCGATCGCGCCCGAGCACCGCGCGCTTGCGCGCACGCACTTCGTGCGCAAGGTCTGCGGCAAGACCACGCGGATCTTCGACATTCGCATCCTCGACCGGAGCGCCAACGGGATCCTGCTCAGGGTCACCTCAGCGCCGCTGCGGCGCGACGGCAGGGTCGTAGGGGTCTTCGGAATCGGCATCCCGCTCGACCGCCCTTCCGCACCGAATAGCACATCGGCCGGTGACCTGACCCCGCGTCAGTTCGAGGTGCTGCGCCTGCTGAGCGAGGGGCTCGAGACCCAGGGCATCGCCCAGCGGCTCGGGATCGCGGACGAAACGGCGCGCAACCATATTCGCGGGTTGTTGCGCGCGACCGGGACACATTCGCGGCTGCAAGCGGTCGTGCTGGGCATGCGGCTCGGCCTGCTCGATCCTGCAGCAGCCGCTGCCGGCGACTAGGAGGGTTTGGCGGAACGTCGCCCGAGGGCACAGCCGATGTTTGGTCAGGCCCTCCTAGGCCTGGACGAATTCGCGGATCACGGCGAGCGCTTCATGCGGCTTGTCGCGAAAGACGCCGTGGCCCGCGTCGGAGAAGACCTCGAGCCGGGAGCCGGGAATCGCGGCGGCCATGTCCTCGTGGTCGGCGAGGGTCGTGATCGGGTCGAGCTCGCCGGCGAGAATCAGTGTCGGCGCCGTGATCCGCCCGAGGTCGGCGAACCAGTCGTAGGTGAACGCTTCGTCGCGGAAGAAGTGGAAGCCGACCTCCTCGCGCCTGACCACGCGCGCGACGACGTCCGAGTCGAGCGGCGTCGTGTTGTAGAGCGGCAGGCAAACCTTCATAAACATCTCTAGGTGCTCCTTGTTGGGCTCGGTCAGGTACCGCTCGGCCACTCCGCGGGCCTCTGCGCCACCGAGCTTCTCGAACATCGGCAGCGCTCGATCGAGGCGGAAGCGGGCGATGCTGCTCGAGACGATCAGCTTCTCCATCAGGTCGGGGTAGCGGATCGCGGCGCCCATCGCCACCACGCCGCCGAAGGACTGGCCGAGGATCACCGGCCGCTCGAGCCCGAGCGCCTCGCAGAAGCCGCGCAGGTCGTCGATCCAGGTGTCGAGGTTCCAACGCGCGGGCTCGCTCGGGTCGCTGCGTCCCTGCCCGCGGTGGTCGGGGAAGACGAGCTGCGCGATGTCTGCGAGGGATGCGAGCGACGACTTGACAATGCTGTGGTCGAAGCCGGGCCCGCCGTGCAGGCAGACGACTACCGGCCGCTCCCGCATCGTCGGGCCGTCGGGCACGAGCCCCATTCCCTCGACGTCGAAGTAGAGGTGGGTGTCTCCGACGGCGACCCGCATCGCGGCCACTTTACAGCCGAGGTCGTGGCCGACACGACGGGCCTTGGCCCGGGCAGGCCGCTCGGCCTCTAGCCCTCCTCCGTCAATATCTTCAACGCGGTGAAGGTCGGAATCGTCGTCCCATACTCGTGGTCCTACTGGGGCGCTGTCCCCGAGCACGCCGAGCTCAAGGCGGAGGCTCTCCAGCGGATCGGGATCGAGACGCGCACGATCATGGGGCACGACCCGCCCGGAAGCTTCACGCGCGTGTTGCACCCGCGTCACGGACGGCACGGGCGCCCGCCGGGAGACGTGATCCCGATCGGGCGCTCGGTGATCGTGCCCGCGAACGGGGCGCTGCCGAACATCATCCTCAGCCCGGCCGCGATCCCGCGGATCAAGCGGGTCCTCGAGCGCGAGCGCTTCGACGTCCTGCACCTGCACGAGCCGATGACGCCGGTGGTGTGCACCGCGGTGATGGCGTGGGCGCGCTGTCCGGTCGTCGCGACCTTCCACGCCTCGGGCGGGCTCGGCTGGCTGCGCCCGGGCCGGCCGGTCTGGGGCTTTCTGATGGAGCGAATCGACCACAGGATCGCGGTCTCGGACGCCGCCCGCGACTCGGCAGCGCGCTGGTTTCCCGGCGACTACGAGGTGATCCCGAACGGCGTCCTGATCCCCGCGGAGGCCGAGCCCGGCGGGCGCGAGAATCGGATCGTCTTCATCGGCCGGCACGACCCGCGCAAAGGCCTGCCAGTCCTGCTGAAAGCCTGGCCCGAGATTCACCGCCGGACCGGCGCACGCCTACGGCTGATCGGCGCCGACCCGCTGATGGTGCGACTTGCACTATCCAGGGCCGGCGTCAGCGAGGACGGCATCGACGCCCTCGGCTTCCTCAGCCAGGACGCCCTCACCGCCGAGCTGCTTGCCGCAAAAGCGCTGGTGGCGCCGTCGCTGGGCGGGGAGAGCTTTGGCATGGTGCTCACCCGCGCGTTCGCCTGCGCCACGCCGGTGGTCGTGTCCGACATAACGGGGTACCGTGCCGTCATGACCGACGAGACGGGCCTGCTCGTCCCGCCGGGGGACCCGGACGCGTTGGTCGGCGCGGTCACGGACCTGCTCGCGAACGAGCCGCGGCGGCAGCAGCTCGGGGGCTGCGCGCGCCGCCTTGCGCAGGAGCGCTACTCCTGGGACGACATCGCGCGGCGGCTCTCGGCGATCTACGAAGGGCTCACGTGAACTTCCGCGTCCCGGGGTTGCTGCTGCTCCGGGTGGTGACGGTGATGGCCGCGGCGGCGGGCGTCGCCGCGCTCCTCTTGTGGCGCGGTCCGAACTGGGGCGAGGTCTGGCACGCCTTCGATGCGGTGCGCTGGTACTGGGTGTTCGCTGCGATCGGGCTCAACCTGCTCTCGGTGATATTTCGAGCGGTCGCCTGGCGCACCGTGATCAAGCAGGCATTGTCGCCGCCTCATCCGAGCTTCATGCTCGTCTTCTCGGCGTTCTCGATCGGCCTCTTCGCAAACGCGGTGCTGCCCGGGCGGATCGGCGAGCTCGCGCGTGTGGCGGTGCTGACGCGGAAGCTGCGGCTCCAGGGCCGCGAGGGCGGGACGTGGGCGGTGCTCGTCGGCACCGTCTTCTCGCATCGGCTGTTCGACCTGGTGCCAACGGTCGGGCTGATCATCTACGTGCTGCTGACCGCGAAGATTCCGCACTGGGCGATCACGAGCCTCCTTGTGGTCGGCGCGATCGGGTTCGGGCTCTTTGCGTTCGCCTTCGCGAGCGCGCGGCATCACAACCAGTCGGTCGTGGAAGGGCTCGGGCCGATCAGGAGGCTCGTGGAGATGAGCCGGCACGGACTCGGCGTGCTGCACGCGCCGGGCGCGGCGGCGGCCGCGGCGTTCTTCCAGTGCCTCGGCTGGCTGTGCCAGTTCTTCGCGGTCTACACGGCGATGCGGGCGTTCGACATCCATGCGCCGCTGCCGGCGGCGGGGCTCGTGCTGCTGCTGATGAACGTCGCGACGCTCTTCCCGCTCTGGCCCGGGAACATCGGCCTCTTGCAGGCGGCGATCGCGCTCCCCCTGCGATCCTATGGCGTCCCCGCCGGGAAGGCGATCGCGTACGGCTTCGGGCTTCAGGCGATCGAGGCTTCGGTGGGCGTCGGGGTCGGGCTGATCTTCCTCGCGCGTGAGGGGCTCTCGTTCGCGATGCTGCGGCGGATGCCGGATGCCTCGGAGGCGGAGGTGCCCGAAGACCAGGCCGGAGTCGTCGCGGCCCGGGAAGAGAGGGGTCGCGAACGCGCTCGCCTCACCGGCTAGCCTCAAGGGCGTCCTCACCGCGGCCGAGGCCGCCGCCGCTCTGGCCCGTGGCTTCCGCCGGGCGGGCGCGTGGGTGGAGGAGCTTCCGCTGGCCGACGGAGGAGAGGGGACGGCCCGGGTGCTCGGCGCGAGGGTGTCGCGGGTCGAGCACGTGCACGACGCCTTCGGCAGGCCGCACGAGGCGCCGATCCGAGAGCTCGCAGACGGCACCGTCGTGGTCGAGAGCGCCGAGGTCGTCCCACTCGACCCTGGCCGGCTCGACGTCCGGGCGGCCTCGAGCCGCGGCCTCGGCGAGCTGCTCGCGCGAGTGGGCCCGTGCCCGCGGCTGCTGGTCTGCCTCGGCGGCACGGCCACGATGGACGGGGGAGCCGGTCTCCTCGAGGTCCTCGACGAGCTGCCCGGGCCGACGACGGTGCTCTGCGACGTGCGCGCCACGCTGCTGGAGGCCCCGCGGCTCTTCGGGCCGCAGAAGGGGGCACTCGCCGACGACGTGCTCGAGCTCGAGCGGCGCTTCGGCCTGCTCGAGCACGCGCACTCGCTTACGAAGCTCCCGGGGGGCGGGGCGGCCGGCGGGCTCGGCGCTGCGTTCGCCTCGCTTGGGGCCGAGCTCGTCCCGGGCGCGCCCTACGTGCTCGAGGCGATCGGCTTCGCCGAGCGCGTGGCGCAAGCTGACGTGGTCGTGACGGGCGAGGGCATCGTCGACCGCACCACGTTCGAGGGCAAGGCTCCGGGCGAGGCGCTACGGGTCTGTGCGGAGCGTGGCGTGCGCGCCGTCCTCTTCGGCGGGCGCGTCGAGGACGGGATCGAGGCGACCGCCCTCAGCGGTGATCCCTCGCGCGCCGCGCGCGATCTCGAGGAGCTAGGCCTCGGCCTCGGCTTCGCGTAGCCGCTTCGCCATCGCCTGGAGCATGGGCCACGCGATGCGTGCGTCGCTCTCGACGATCGGACGGAAGTCCCAGAAGGTGAGGCCGTAGCACTTGAGGTCGGATTCGGCCTGGATGCTGGCGGTGCGCTCGCCCTGGTCGATCATCGCGATGTCGCCGAAGTAGTCGCCCGGGCCGAGGCGGCCGCGCTCGTCGCCGTGGATGCTGACGACTGCCTCGCCGCTCTCGATCACGAAGAACCCGGCGCCGCCTTCTCCTTCGGTGGCGACGGAGGCTCCGGCCTCGAACGTGCGCTCCTTGAACGAGCCGCTCAGGCGCTTGAGCTCGCGCGGTTCAAGGTCCGCGAAGAGCGGGATGCGCTGCAGGAGCTCGACGGATGGCCCGGCCACGCGCGGATTCTTACACGGGCAAGTCGGACTGCGGCGCTGGAGGACGGCCACCCCCCGCTCCCTAGGGACTTAGGCGGTCGCGACACCCAGGTGGCTGCCGACGACCGCCTCCGCAGCCTCTTTGCTTCCTGCATGGCCGGTGACCGCTCCCAGGAAGTCCTCCCGCTCCAGCGCGTAGAGGTCGGCGTCGGTTCGAGCCTGCACGGTCGCCGTTCGGGGAATGTCACGGAGTAGGGCAATTTCCCCTAGAGAGCCGCCCGGTCCCTCGACTTTTGCCGGGACGCCGTCGATCGACACCTCGACCTCGCCCGCTTCGACCAGGTAGAAGCGATCGCCATGATCGCCTTGCCGGAAGAGCGTCGCTCCTGCATCCACGTGCAGGGGAATCAACCTGGAGCCCAGCCGCTCGAGCGCGGGCAATGGCAGCGGGGCGAAGATGGGGTTCGCCTGGAGCAGGTCCACACGCTCCGGCGACGGCCCGGCTACCGCGCGGTCGATTGCGACAAGCCGCCGGTAGGCGATCAGTGCGACCGTAGGAAGGAAGGCACCGGCGACAACCAGGGCCGTCCGCGCGCCAAGGATGGAGACCATGACTGAGGCAAGGACGCTGCCGAGCCCGATCGTCCCGAGCAGAACGCTCTGAAGGACGCCGAAGACCCGAGCGAGCACCTCGTCGGGAACCGCCCGCTGGAGCAGGGTGAAGGCAGCGACGTCGACGATTGTGTTGGCGATGCCGACGACGCCGAGCATGGTCAGAGCGAGCCATTGGTTCGGCCAAATGCCGATCAGGGCGATCGGGAGGCCCCAGAGAACTACGCCTACGCCGAAGTCCGTCGCCAGGCGAGAGCGGTTGACGATCAAGATCGTCGCAAGCACACCGACGACGCCGCCGATCCCTGTCGCCGAGTTGAGGAAGCCGACGCCGGCGTTGCCCGTGTCGAGCAACTGGAACGCCATGATGACGATGAAGACCCTCAACGCACCCGCGACGAGGGTCTGGCAGCCGTAGAGGCCGATGATCACGCGCACGTTCGGCTCCTTGACGATCGTGCGGATTCCCGCCGTCGCCTGATGCAAGAAGGGAGGATGCCCGGCGGTCGGGGTAGGCACCGGCCTGGCCTCCGTGCGGATTCGCATCACGAAGAAGGCCGACCAGAGAAACAGGGTCGCCATCACGATGAACACCACGCCAGTCGAGGTCGCGGCCAACAGGAGTCCTCCCAGCGCGGGCCCGGCGAATGTGCCGACGCTCTCGATCGTGCTCCCAACCGCGTTCGCAGCGGTCAGTTCTACCGGTGTGCTCGCGAGGGACGGGGTGAGCGCCGCCTGCGCGGGATGGAAGGCGGTCGAGACGATCGCAACGAGCACCGCGAGCGCGTATATCGCGATGGCCGGAGCGTGGGCGAGCGCAGCGACGCCCGCACCGGCGAGCGCAACCGCACGGATCAGATCGGTCCAGATCATCACGCGCGCGCGGTTGTGCCGGTCGCCCAGGACCGACGAGAAGGGCGCGACGACGGCCGATGAGAGCATGCGCGCGAGCATGAGCAACCCGACTGCGGTTGCGCCGCCGGCGTGGTAGGCGAAGACCGAGAGCGCCACGGCGTAGCCCCACTCGCCGGTGATCGAACCCGCCCAGGCGAGCTCCAGCCGCCGCAGGTTGGGATTGATGAAGACGCCGTGGAAGGGCGTCAGGGGTTCCCGCAGGCGTTCTGTAAGCCGCATTGCGAGGAGAATTGCAGCCCCCCTTGCGGATTTGAAGGGTAGGAGGGAAGATTGTTCTCGTCGTCTGCGTCTAGTAGGCGATTGCCACGAGAGACGCGGCGACGGAAAGGGAGGACACAATGACGGAAGAGCGCGAGAACCTGTTGGGCGAACAGGTAGGCGAGCAGGTGGGCGAGCAGGCGGGCGAGCCGGACGTCGAGGGCCACGGCAATGCTGGAAGGACCGACGACTCGGAGCCCGACGAGCTCAAGACGAAGCTGGCCAACGACGAGGACGATGTCGAGGGCCACATCAACGTCCCCAGCAACACCCCGTAAGCATTTTTTCTCGAGTAGCCGGCGCGGCTGCAAACGCGCGCCGGCTACTCGCCTTTCTAGTCCCGGTCTAGCTCGAGCAGCTCGCTCAGCGCGCTGAAGAGCCGAAGGCCGGCGGCGCGGCTCTCCGGAGGCGCGGCATCCAGCGCGGCGCTGACGCGGGCGACCGCGACGACGTCGGTCTCGCTGCCTTCTGCGAGCACGGCCTTGGCGCGCCTTGCCCGCTGGAGCAGCTCGACCGCTATCGCCGCCTGATTGGCGAAGAGCCCGAGAAGGTCCATCTCATGGAGGCTGAAACCCCTTTCCTGCGGGCGGTCGAGCACCTCGAGCACGCCGAGCACACGCTCTTCGTGGAGGAGCGGCACGGCCATCAACCCCTTCGGCACATAACCTGTCGACTCCGCGAAATCGCGTTCGAAGCGCGGATCCTCGCTCACGTCCTCGATCACGAGCGACTGCCGGGTGATGAGCACCCAGCCCGCGATCCCCTTTCCCGAGGGGAACCTTCGGCCAACCAGGTCGTCCTCGCCCTCGCCCGTCACGGCCTCGAAGACGAGCTCGTCCGTCTCCTCGTCGAGCAAGAAGATCGACGAGGCGCGGGCGCCGAAGATCGCACGGGCAACCTCGACGATCGACTGGAGGAGCTGGCGATGGGCTTCCTCCGACCCCAGCACCCCTACCGAGACCGCGGCGTGGAGCCGCTCGTCCGCTGTCATCGCCCACCTCCTACGTTCGTTGCCGTCAGATACAGGATGCTCTTCAGCTGAAACGGGGTCAGCTCGGGATGCTTACCGAGCAATAGCGTGCAGAGCGCCGCCATATGGGGCGTAGCGAAGCTGTTGCCGCTGGCGCGAATCCTTCCGCCTCCGAGCCAGGCGATGTCCACATCGACGCCCTTGGCGAAGAACTCCACGGGAGGGTTGGGGTTGTAGTAGAAGGCGAGGGGGTCGGGCTCCTCGTGGCTGCCGACGGAGATCACGGACGAGAACCGCCACGGGTAGCTCTCAACCGGCATGTTGTGCGCCGAGGCGACCAGCAGCGTGCGGTTGAAGTAGGCGCGGTCGGCGAGATCGTGGAGAACCGAGGCGAACTGGCGCTTCGTTGTGGAGAGGCTCATGTTGATCACTTCGAAGCCCTGCTCGACCGCCCAGCGAAGGCCGCCGAGAAGGATCGGCCCGCTGCCGGTGAAGCCGGCCCCCAGGACGCGGACACTGACAAGCGAGCAGTCGGGCGCGAGCGAGCGGATGATGCCTGCACACGCGGTTCCGTGACCGCAAGCGTCGCCCTCGGTGTCGTCGGAGACGACGATCTGCTCGTGATCATCCAGCGAGACCGCGACTGCCCGGTCGACTGCTCCCACGCCGGGATGCCCGGCCTCGACGCCGCTGTCGAGGATGCAGACGCGCACGCCCTTGCCGGTCGACCCGCCCCAGGCCCATTCGCGGGTGACTCGCTCCGGCCACTCGACCCCGATCGAGATCTGAGCGTCGGCACCGGAGGCGAGGCTCCAGGCCGGCAGGCTCTCGTCAGCCTGGGGTGTGGGCTCTTCCTGGGCCACGCGTAGATCGTATGGCCGCCGCGCCGGCGCGGCTAGTCGCCGGCGAGACGGCGGCGGACCTCGTCGAGCATGCGCGGCTCAGGCTCGTATCCCTCGGCCAGGAGGGCGGCTTCGAGGTCGGCAAGGAGTACGCGGCGGAATTCGGCGTCGGCTTCCGCTCGGGACACGAGCTCGTCGAGCCCGCGCCGGGCTTCCGGGAGCTCCTGTGCTGCCCGAGTCCAGCCCTCGGGGGCCGGTGGGAGCATCCCGATCAGCCGTGCTAGCCGTTCTGTTTCGTATCCGCTCATCACGTCACCTGCTCACTTGACGGACGTGGGGGCCCGTTTCTTCCCTCGAAGGCCATTCGAAGCTTGTCGAGGCAGCGAGAGATGCGGCTGGCGATCGTCCCGGGGGGCAAGCCGAGCGTGTCCCCGATCGTGCGGTAGCTCTCGTCTCTCGCGAAGAAGCTGTCGAGGATCTGTCGGCAGTTCTCGGGCAGCTTGGCCATCGCCTCGTGCACGTCGAACGCGTCTTCGAGCTCGGAGAGCACGTCGTCGGCAGGCACGTCCGCCAGCGTCTCGACGTCCGTCTCGACCTCGCGCGCGCCGCTCGAGCGGAGACGGTCGATGCAGAGGCGGCGCGTGAGCTGCGCGATCCAGGGGCGCACGGCGTCGTCCTCGCGCAGCGAACCGAGGCGTTCATAGACCCGCGCAAACAGATCCTGGAAGACGTCCTCCGCGTCGTGTTGTGACAGCCTGAATCCCTGGACGGCGATCGCGTACACGTAACGAGAGAAGCGATCGACAAGCTCCCGCCAGGCTTCGTCGTCGCCGTCGCGACAGCGGGCGACCAGGGCGGCGTCGGTGAGCTGTGTGGTCAGTTTTGGGCGGCTCGCAGCCGCTTGGCCATTGTCTCGAGGAGCTTCCAGGCGATCGAGGCATTCGACTCGACCAGCGGGCGGAACTCCCACGAGGTGAGGCCGTAGCAGCGGAGCTCACTGTCTGCGGTGACCGTTGCGCTTCTCGCGCCGTCGTCGATCAGGGCGATCTCGCCGAAGTAGTCGCCGGGGCCGAGCTTGCCGCGTTCGGAGTCGCGCACGGTCACCGTCGCCTCGCCGCTCTCGATCACGAAGAAGCCCGCGCCGCTCTTGCCTTCGCCCGCGACGGTGCTGCCGGACTCGAATGTGCGCTCCTTGAACGACCGCGCGAGCCGCTGGAGATCGCCGCGGTCGAAGTCCGCGAACAGCGGGACGCGCTGGAGGAGCTCGACTGGTGCCTCGGCCACGGGCCGATTCTACGGGGCTTTCGGCTTTACGACTAGGGCTTGGCGGCCTCGACCCGCCCGGCCAGCTCCTCGATCTTGCCCTCGGCGGTGTCCAAGCGCTCCTTGCAGAAGCGGTAGAGCTCCTCGCCCCGCTCCCAGAGCTTGAGCGCCTCGTCCAGAGGAGCCTCGCCGCTTTCGAGGCGCTGGACGATCTCTTCGAGCTCGCGCTGGGCCCGTTCGAACGTGCGTTCCTCGCTCATTTCGTGTCCTCGACGCGGGCGCCGAACCCGCCGTCGGCCAGCTCGACCTCGACGCGCTCTCCCGGGTGGACCGCACGGCCGGAGCGGACGATCCGCACGTTCGAGCGGACGATCGCGTAACCGCGCTCGAGGGTGGACTGCGGCGAGAGGGCCCGAAGGCGTCCGGCGCTGTGCTCGAGCCTGGCTCGGCCCCGCTCGAGCAAGAGGCGCGGAGCTCGGCCGAGCCGCTCGTGGGCGCGGTCGAGTCGCTGCCGTTCGCGATCGAGGCTGCGGCGGGCACCCCGCTCGAGGCCGGAGCGGGCGTGGCCGAGCCGCTCGAGCAGCTCGGCGAGGTCGGGCACGACCAGCCGGCCGGCGACGCTAGGGGTGGACGCCCGCACATCCGCGACCAGGTCGCAAAGGGGCGTGTCCTGCTCATGGCCCACCGCCGTCACGACCGGCACGGGGCAACTCGCGATCGCGCGGACGAGCCGCTCGTCGCTGAAGGGCATTAGGTCCTCGAAACTCCCACCGCCGCGGGCGATGACGACCACGTCCACGCCCTCGCGGCAGAGGGCAGCGAGAGCCTCGGTCACGGCTCCGGCCGCGCGCGGCCCCTGCACGTAAGTCTCGGCGACGAGCACGCAGGCCGGCGGGAAACGCGTGGTGATCACGGTCAGGACGTCGCGCTTGGCGGCCGCGTCGTTCCCCGTTACGAGCCCGATACGGTGCGGAAGGAGCGGGAGCGGCCGCTTGCGCTCGGCGGCGAAGAGGCCCTCGGCGGCGAGCTTGCGCTTGAGCCGCTCGAGCGCGGCGAGGTGATCGCCCAGGCCGAAGCGCTCGAGGCCCAGCGCCCGCAGCCGGAACTCGCCACGCGCCTCGTAGAGCTCGGGGCGGCCGAAGGCGTGGACGCGGTCGCCGTCGGCGAGGTCGAGCTGCAGGGCGTCGAACTGGCCCCGCGGCATCGAGACGCCGAGGCACGAGCCGTCCTGCGGGTCCTTGAGCGTGAAGAAGACGCTCGCCCAGCGAGCCTGCCGCCGCAGCTCCGTGACCTCGCCCTCGACCCAGACCGTTGGCAGGCGCCCGAGCCACGAGGCAACCCCGCGGTTGAACGCACCCACGGAGTAGACACGGCGGTCGCCGTACTCGATCGGCTCGACCTTCACGCCGTCAGGATACGGGGCGCTCAGGGAGGCCCGACGGCCCAGACTCGGCTTTCGCCAGCCCGACCTAAATCAGGATCTCGGCGGCTGTCTCAGGCGAGCAGCCCTTCGCGATCAGGTCGGCTGCGTGGTGCAGGTCGGCCTCGCTGTGGGCGATCTTCTCGGCGAGCGGCAGCGGGTACCCGGCCTCCATCAACACGTGCAGCCGCCAGCTCTCGACCTTCGCCTGTTCGTCCCTGGGTGTCTCGGCGATCTGCGTCATTGGCGTCCGGGTAGTTCGTGCTGTCCTAGACGAACCCTGCTTCTGGAAGTTTGCGATTGCCGGATTCAGCGTTCGCGAAACGTCGGCGAGAGTCTCGAGCCGGCCTCGTTGAGCGCCTCGTCGATCCGCCGTTGGAGATCCTGGAGGCGTGCATTCAGCACGGTTCGCTCAGCCTCCGCGTCTGCCGCCAGCGACTGCACCTGCGAGCGCAGCTCGATCTCGGCGTCGCCAATGCGCCGCTGGAGCTCCGCGACGAGCTCGTCCCGCTCGTGCTCGAGCGTATTGCCGATCTGCGAGAGCTTACGCTCGAGGCGCTGGCCGCCGGCGTCGGCGACGTGAGCGAGGCGCTCGGCCAGAACGCCCTGCGCCTCCTTCGCGAAGTGCGCGACGGCCCTGTCGAGCTCGCGCGAGAGGCGCTGCGCTGCATCCTCGCGCGCGTTCTTGATCGCTGCGCCGAACTGCTGCGAAACGGCCTCGGAGAAGCTGCTGGCGGTTCGCTCGACCACACGCTTGAGCTGGTCGAGCTGGCGGCGCTCGATATCTGCGAAGCCGGCCTGGATCCGCTGGATCGCCTCCGCCTCCTCCGCAGCGACGCGCGCGGTCAGCTCGCGCTCCCGCTGGCGTAGCCGGTCGGCGACCTCGTGCAGCGCCCGGCGGCGGTCGCGCTCGTGCGACTCGAGCTCCTCCTGCGCGCTCTGGCTGATCTCGCGCGCGGCCTGCTCGAACTCCGTCTCGAGAGCTTCCAGCCGCTCTCGCTGGCCCGCGCTCGCCGTGTCGAGCCGCTCGGTGTCGAGCGCGATTCTCGACTCCGCTTCGGCCATCAGTTGCTGCTGGCGCTGCGCGAGCCCTGTCAGCTGCGCGGACAGTCTCTGCTCGGTGCGCTCGCGGTCGGCCCCCCATTCGGCCAGCCGGCGCCCGACGCGCTGCTCGACCTTGCCGAGAGCGTCGCCGAGCTCGGCGCTCGCCCTGCGCTCCCGCTCGGCCAGCGCAGCCCTGCGCTCCTCGCCGATCCGGCGCTCCTCGGCCACCAGCCTCGAGAGGGAGTCGGCCCGCGCGCGGGCGAGCGTGCGCTCGAGCTCGGCGGCGCGCGCCTCGGTCTCGCGCGCCACGAGCGAGTCGAGCCGCTGCTCTGCCTCGACGAGCTGGCGGTCGACCTCCTTCGTGCGGGCAACCAGCCGCTGCAGCGCGAGGGTGCCGAGCTCGAGCGCGGCGCAGACGGTCAACCCACCCGCCGCGACTGCGAGAGCCCTGGCGGGATCGAACGCGAAGGCGACCCAGGCAGCCAGTGCCCCTGCAGCGACGAGCCCGCTCAGTGCACCCACCGCGCTACGGGAGATCCGGCCAAAAAGGGCCGCGGCGGTCGAGCCGAAGACCACGACCACGGCTGCCGCGAAGACGAGCTCGAAGACCTCCTCCCGCACGGCGGCCATGCTACGTCAGCCCGAGCACGAGCAGCGCGGCGGCGAGGCAGACGTTGGCAGCGGCGAGCAGTTTGAGCGCCCGCTCCTGGGTGCCGTACAGGAGCTCGAACGTGACCGGTTCTCGGGTGCCGTCACGAAGCTCGATCGTGCCCGCGACCGCGGCCACGCGGCGGCGCGCGTGGCGTACGGGAGTCGAAAGCACGCGCTGCACATAGCTCGTCAGCGCCGCGTAACCGGACGCGAGGAGCGCCACCCAGGTGATCGCGCCGGCGCAGGCGAAGTAGCCGGTCAGGAGCGGGAAGGCGCCCCAAGCCAGAGCGAAGCCGACCTGGTTGTGGATCGCGCCGCCGAAGAGCTCGAGGCTGTAGACCGGCACGAGCGCCGCGCCGACCGCGACGAACACGAGCAGCCAGAGGTCGAACGCAACGGCGCCGGCGATCCCGATCGCGACGGCGCCCGCGAGCGGGAGGACTGTGAGCCCGAGCAGCACCAGCTCCGGGATCCGCGTCGCGAGCGGTCGGCCGTTCAATTCGTCGAGCGCGTGCGCGGCGATCCCGAGAGCGAGGAAGAACGCCGCCGTCGCGGCCACGAGCCGCCCCTCGTGGAGCTCGGGCGCAAGCGCCGCTCCGATAACCACGTAGCTCAGGTGCCACGCGGTGTAGGGCGGGTGGAGCAGAGTCACGTAGTCGCGCCAGCCGCCGGGCGCGAGTGCGTAGAAGGCGGCCCGTGCCTCGGTCATGCGCGCCGGCCCCAGAGCACCGTGCAGCCGCCGAGGCTCAGTCGCCGTGCTTGCACGTCCTCGAAGCCGGCCTCGCGGAGGCCCCTCAGCAACCGCGGCACCGGCCAGCGCTCGTCGAACCCACGGATGCTGTCGCCGAGAAACCGCCCGACCTCGTGCCACCCGGGCGAGATGAGCCGGCCCAGCGTGGGGAGACCAATGTCGACGTAGAGGTTCCAGAGGGCGCGCGGGGCCGGGCCCGGCGGCACCCCGAAGTCGAGCAATGACGCGGTCGCCCCGGGCCGCAGAACGCGCGCGAGCTCGCGCAGACCGGCCGGAAGGTCGCTCAGATAGCGGAGCAGGTAGGCCGCGGTTAGGCCGTCGAAGGACGCAGCCTCGAATGGCAACCGCTCCGCGCTCGCCTCGACGAGTCGGACACGCTTGGCCTCCGCTGCCAGCACCAGTCGCCGGCGGGCCTCGGCGAGCATCTCCGGGCTCTGGTCGACCCCGACGACCGAGCAGCCTTTCTGCCGCACGAGCTCGAGGGCAACCGCGCCCGTGCCGGCCGCGACATCGAGCACGACATCGCCCGAGCCGGCCGGGACGCGCGAGACGAGGAACCGCCTCCAGAGAGGGTCCTGGCCGAACGAAAGCAGGCGCGCGTAGCGGTCGTAGCTCGGGCCGAGCGGCGCAAACAGCTCACGGGCGCGCGTCTCCACCACAGCTTGAGTCTAAGGCGGGCCGTTCCGGCTTGGCCGGTGCAGCTGTCTAAGCTGGCTGCGTGGCCCTGGACGCCGACCTGAGGCGAACGGCCGAGGCCGCGGTGGCCTATGCGGGCGACGGCGAGGAGCTCGTCGGGATCGTCCCCGCAGAGCCGGCGAGTGGTCTTCGCCTCTACGTCTGCGCCTTTGGCCGCGAGGAGGAGGCGACGTGGCTCGTGCTCGACGCGACGGGCGTTCCGGTCGAGGAGCGGGCGTTGGTGCGGGACGCGGTCTCGATCGCGGCGCTCTGCGAGGTGGCGGAGGAGGCGGCGGGGATCGAGCCGGAAGCGCCGCGCGTGGCGAGCCCTGCCTACCTCGACGAGCTAGGCGCGAGCAGCGGCCCCGAGCTGGCGAGCGCCGTTAAGGACGCGACGGCTAGCGTGGAGGAGCTTCTACGCGACGTGGAGCGGAGCTACAAGCGGCTGCTCAGCTAATCTGAGGTGATGGAAGGCTTCCCGTTCGGGGGCGACCCCGAAGATCTGATGCGCAGCTTGCGCGAGTTCGCCGAGCAGCAGGCCGAAACCGTGCAGGAGGCGCAGCGCGAGCAGTTCGCGACGCTGACGCTGAACACCGCGGTCGAGCTGACTGCCGCAGCGCTTCAACAGGTGAACGCTGCGGGCTCGGCGGACGAGCAGGCGGCCGCTCTGCGCAACGCCATGCGTGTGCTCTTCCCCGAGGCGGTGGCGCTCGTCAGCGCCGCCCGCCAGGGCTTCATGCGCGAGAGCTGATCTCCCGACAGTCCCGTCGCCGCTCAGCCGCCGGCCTGGCCCTGAAGCGCACGAGCCAGTTGCCTACGCGCCGACGCGCGCGGCCATTCCGGGAGGCAGATGGCTGCATGTCCTGGTGTAACTGAGCGACTCGTTCGCGGGCCAGTGTCAGGCGGATCTCATGGTCGAACATCTGGCGGCCTCCTCTCGACCTGAAGTATCTTGATGTCGAGAGAAAAGCTTAGACAGCGAGCATCTTGACGTCAAGAGTTTTTTGATCAAAAATTACACCCATGGCTCAAGCTGACGAGCGAGACCACATCGACGCTTTCCTCGAGGAGATCGGGCCGGAGCTGCCGGCCATCGATCTCGAGGTCGAGGGGATCGTCGACCGGATCTCCGGCCTGAGCAGACGCTTCCACCGCTCACTCGACGAGACCGTGGCCGAGTTCGGGCTTACGAACGGTGAATGGAAGGTGCTCAGCTACCTGCGTCAGGCAGGCCCGCCGTACCGTCGATCTGCCGGACAGCTCGCCGAGCGCGCCGAGCTGTCGAGCGGCGCGATGACGAACCGGCTCGACCGGCTCGAGAAGGCCGGCCTGGTGCAGCGGCTTCCCAACCCCGACGACCGTCGCGGGGTGCAGGTGGAGCTGACCGAGGCCGGGCGTCGCCTGGGCGAGGAATCCGTCAGCGCCCAGGCGGCCAAGGAGGCCGTCGTGGTGGCTGCCCTCAACGCCAGGGAGAAGCGGCAGCTGAACACACTCCTGCGGCGGCTGATGCGCGAGTTCGAGCGGCGCGAGTAGGTCTGCGACTGCGGCCGCACTAGAATCCGCCGCGCCTGTGAGCCTCGTCGACTCCGCCATCGTTCGCCTGCTTCCGGCGGTGCCGAAGCCGGTCGTGCGCCGGATCTCGGAGCGCTACATCGCGGGCGAGGAGCTCGACGACGCGCTGCGGGTCGTGCATGGGCTGAACGCCGAAGGCAAGCTCGGGACGCTCGACGTCCTCGGCGAAGAGGTCGCCGATCCGGATGAGGCGCGCGCGATCGCCGGCGCCTATCGCGAGGCGATCGACGCCTTCGCGCGCGGGCGGCTCGATTCGAACATCAGCGTCAAGCCGACGGCCCTCGGGCTGAAGCTCGGCTACGAGCTCTGCCGCGAGAATCTCGAAGACGTGGTGCGCCATGCGGCCGAGCGAGACAACTTCGTCCGGATCGACATGGAGGACTCCTCCACCACCGACGACACGCTGCGGCTCTACCGCGATCTCCGGCAGGCCGGGCTCGACCATGTCGGGGTGGTGCTCCAGGCGCGATTGAAGCGGACGCTGGACGACGCGCGCGAGCTCGCCGAGCTGCGCCCGAACGTGAGGCTCTGCAAAGGCATCTACGTCGAGCCGCCGGAGATCGCCTTCCGCGACTTCGACGCGGTTCGCGGGAACTTCGTGGAGGCGCTGGAGGAGCTGCTCGGAGCCGGTTCGTACGTCGGCATTGCAACCCACGACGAGTGGCTCGTCGAGCAGGGGGAGCGGCTCGTCTCCGAGCACGGACTCGCGCGGGAGGACTACGAGTTCCAGATGCTGCTCGGCGTGCGGCCGGCGCTGGGCGACGAGCTCGTGCGGCGGGGCAACCGGCTGCGCATCTACATCCCCTTCGGGCGGCAGTGGTACGCGTACTCGCTGCGTCGCCTCCAGGAGAACCCGAAGATCGCCGGCTACATCGCGTCCGACACGGTCAACCGCCTGCTGCCCGGCCGCAACGGCTCCCCATGATCTGGCCCGGGCCGAGGGGTGCAGCGTCTGGGACGAGGACGGGCGGGAGTACCTCGACCTGTCTGGCGGCTTCGGCGTCGCAGCCCTCGGACACCGAAACCCGCTCATCGCCGCGGCCTGGGCTGCGCAGCCCGTCGTTCACGCGCTCGGCGACCTCGCCGATGCGTCGGTGACGGTTGCGCTGCGGGAGCGCCTCGGGCCCTCGAAGCTCGGCGTCACCGGCGAGGACGCGGTCGAGATCGGGCTCCGCACGGCGCTTCTCGCGACCGGTAAGCCGGGAATCGTCGCCTTCGAGGGCGCCTACCACGGCACCGGGCTGCTGGCGCTCGCGGCCACGTCGCGCGAACGCTTCCGCGAGCCGTTCGCCGCCTGGCTGCCGGGCCCGGTGCACCGTTTCGCCTACGGTGAGGACCCGGGCCCGCTGCCCGAGGACACGGGCTGTGTGATCGTGGAGCCCGTGCAGGCGCGCGGGGGTGCGCGGGTTCCACCGGCCGGATTCCTCGAGACGCTGCGACAGCGCTGCGACGAGGCGGGCGCGCTGCTCGTCTGCGACGAGGTCTACTGCGGGCTGGGGCGGACCGGCGTGATCTGGCGCTCCGACACGCTCGCCGACGTGATCCTGACGGGGAAGGCGCTCGGCGGCGGACTACCGCTCTCGGCGGCCCTCTTCCTGCGGCCGGAGCTCGCGGCCGCCTGGGACCTCGGGCCGGAGGACGTGCTCACGCACACGCACGTGGGGAGCCCACTCGCCTGCGCGGCGGCGCTGATCGTCCTCGACGCGGTGCCGAAACTGCTCGACCACGTTCTCGGGCTCGGCGAGCGCTTCGAAGCAGGCGGCTGGCACGGCGCAGGCCTGCTCCGCGCGAAGTCGGGAGACTGGGAGGAGGCGTGGCGTCGACGCGTGCTCGTCATGCCGGCCGGGTCGGACGGATCGATGATCTCGGCGACACCACCACTCACGATCTCGGAGGCGGAGATCGACGAGGCGCTCGAGCGGCTGGCCTAGGGCTTGCGGGCGATCACCACGAGGTCGCCCGGAACTCGTACCTCCCGGCGGCCCCAGCGGTTCGGGTCGGGCAGCTCTTCGAGCCGCTCGAGGGCGAGACCGGCGCCGCCGAGGGCGTGCACGAGCCGGCCGATCGGCCACGTCTCGAAGTAGCTCTCATGCCAGTGCAGCATCTGGTCGAGGCAGGCCGCGACCGGGTGCTCGTCGTAGAGGAAGAGGATCCCGGCGTGCTTCAAGGCACCCGCGATCCCGTTTGCCCAGCTCTCGAGGTCGCCGATCTCGGCGAGCGCGCCCCACGAGGAGTAGACGACGTCGAAGCGGCCTCGGAGCAGCTCGACGGGCAAGGCCTCCGGCGAGGCGGTCACCAAAGCCGCGTCCGGGAGCCGCTTGCGGGCGGCGAGCACCGTCTCCTCGGAGGAGTCCACCCCGGTAACGAGCGCGCCGAGGCTCATCAGCGCCGCGGTCTCGCGGCCCGCGCCGCAGGCCAGGTGCAGCACGTGCCGGCCGCCGATGTCCGGGAGCCGCTCGCGCACCGGCTTCGGCAGCGTCCTGCTGCCGCGCGTCGAGGAGCGGCGGATCCGCTTGTGCGCCTCCTCCCAGGCCCGCAGGTTGGTGTCCGTGGGCTCCATCCTCAGCCCCCTGGCCGCCGCCGGCCGCCGCCGGGCAGAGCCCGGCTCTGTGGTCCGCTGGCGTCGCTGACCGCGCGGGCCTCTCCAGGCCCGTGTTGCACACACTGTGCCTTCCGGCCCCGCACCGCCAGCGACGCCCCAGGAGGCTGAGGAGCCCAGGCGCTCATGCCAGGAGTGAGAAGCCGCCGTCGACGATCAGGGTCTGGCCACGCACCATCTCGGCTCCGGGCGAGCAGAGGAAGATGACCGCCTCAGCGACGTCGCGCGGCTCGACGAGCCGGCCCGCCGGCGTGCGCTCGAGCCCGCTCGATATCATCTGCTCTCGGTTCGGGAAGTGGTCGAGCGCACCTGTCTCCACGACCCCGGCCGAGACGGCGTTTGCCCGGATCCCGCGCGGCGCGAGCTCAACCGCGAGGTAGCGGACGAGCGCCTCCAGCGCCGCCTTCGAGACGCCGACGAGCACGTAGTTCTCGAGCACCCGAATCGAGCCGAGGCTCGAGACGCCGACGATCGACGAGCCCACCGGCATCTGCGGCGCGCACGCGCGCGTCAGCGCCAGCAGGGCCCTTGCATTCGCGTTCAGCGTCCAGTCCCAGTGCTTGTTCTCGGTCTCGAGCGCAGGCTTGATCACGCCGGTGGCTGCGTTGTGCACGAGCACGTCGAAGGGGCCGAGCGCGGCCGCCTCCTGCGCCACCCGCTCCGTGGCGACGTTGCCGCGCAGGAGCAGCGGCTCGGCGCCGGCGGCGCGTAGCTCGGCCGCGGTCTCCTCCGCGGCCTTGTCGTTGCGCAGGTAGCCGATCGCCACCCGCTTCGCTCCGAGCTCGGCAAAACGGAGCGCGATCGTCTTCCCGATCCCCCGCGTGCCTCCGGTCACGAGGACCGAGGCGCCTTCGAAGCTCATCGCCTCGGTGGGAGAGGCTCGTGCGCGGGCGCGGCGCTCGGGATCTCTTCCCAGCCGGGCCGGTCGCGCGCTACCCGCGGGCCTTCCCTCGCCTTCGAGGAGGCGTGGCCGAGCCGGTCGAGCAGGTCCATCTGCTCTTCGGCGTAGCGGCGCACCTCGTGATCTTCCGGGAGCTCGAGCACGAGCTCCTCCACGCGCGCGCGCAGCTGGTAGGCGAAGTGCGGCGTGGCCGGCGCGACGAGCGCGTCGACGTCGTCGGTGGTCGGTTCCGGCATGGACAAAAGCCTACTGGGTAGGGTCGAAGAGATGCGTCGCCCGGAGCTTGCCGACCTGATGCTGCTGGCGACGGTCACTCTCTGGGCCCTCAATTTCACGGTGACGAAGTACGTGATCTCGCACGGCTTCCAGCCGATCGCCTACAGCTGCCTGCGCTTCGCGGGAGCGGGCCTCGTCTTCGGGGCGATCACGTACCTCCGCGAGCGCTCGTTCGCGATCACGCGCCGTGATCTTGCGATGCTCGCCGTCGCCGCGCTGATCGGGATCTTCCTGAACCAGCTCGCGTTCTCCTACGCGATCAAGCTGACGACGGCGACGACAGTTGCGCTGCTGTTCGGAACCCTTCCGGTCCTGACCGGAATCTTCGCGTACGCGCTCGGGATAGAGCGTTTCGGCTCTCGCTTCTGGGTCGCGGCCGTGCTGGCGTTCGTCGGAGCCGCGCTCGTCGCGGTCGGCTCCGGCGGGAGCCTCTCGAGCCAGCTCTGGGGCGACCTGCTCGGCTTTCTGGCCTCGGTCACCTGGGCCTGGTACACGGTCGCCGTCTCGCCGCTCCTGCAGCGCTACTCGACGCTGCGGATCAGCTCGCTCGCGTTCGCGATCGGCACTGTGCCACTGTTGATCGTTGGCTCGCAGCAGCTCCTGACCCAGGACTACAGCTTCAGCCCCTCGATCTGGCTCTTGCTCGCCTTTGCCGTGCTCGGGCCGCTGGTGGCCGCGAATCTGCTCTGGTTCGGCGCGATCAGCCGGGTGGGACCCTCGCGCGCCTCGGTCTTCGCGAACCTGCAGCCCTTCCTCGCCGCATTCTTCTCGCTCCTGATCCTCTCCGAGTCGATGACAAGGGTTCAGATCGTTGGCGGGATCGCGATCGCCGGCGGGATCTTGCTGTCGCGAAGCTCGCACCGCAAGACCCCCGAAGCGGTGACCGCGTGACGCCGATCCGCGAGCGGCTCGCCCGCACGCCCCCGGGCTACCGCTATTCGATCGGGCGCATTCTCGCGATCTACTCCGGCCTGATGGTCGCGCTGCTGCTGGCGGCGCTCGACCAGACGATCGTCGCGACGGCCTTGCCGAGGGTCGTCTCCGAGCTGGGCGGGATCACGCAGTACGCGTGGGTCTTCACCGCCTACATGCTCGGCTCGACGGTGACGGTGCCGCTGTACGGCAGGCTCGGCGACGTCTACGGGCGCAAACCGCTCTTCATTGTCGCGATCTCGATCTTCATCCTCGGCTCGGCTCTCTGCGGGGCGGCGCAGAACATGGTCCAGCTGGTCGTCTTCCGCGCGATTCAGGGCGTCGGCGCTGGGGGGATCTTCCCGCTCACCCTGGCGATGGTCGGAATGATCGTCCCGCCGCGTGACCGCGGCCGCTACCAGGGGCTGATCGGCTCGGTCTTCGCAGCCGCCTCGATCATCGGGCCGCTGATCGGCGGCTTCATCGTGGATAACGCGAGCTGGCGCTGGATCTTCTACGTCAACCTGCCGGTCGGCGGCCTGGCGCTCGCGGTGATTCTCCTGACGATGCCGAAGCGCCGCACCCGGCGGGAGCACTCGATCGACTGGCTCGGCTCCGCGATCCTCGCGCTGGGCACGACCTCGCTGTTGCTCGGGCTCGTCTGGGGCGGGCGCGATTACCCGTGGGGCTCGGCGCACGTGCTCGGCGCCCTCGCTGCGTCGGTCGTGTTGCTCACGCTGTTCGGGCTCTGGGAGCGTCGCGTGCCAGAGCCGATCCTGCCCTTCCACCTGCTGCGCAACCAGACCGTGGCGGCCAGCGTTGCGTGCATGGCGTTCGTCGGGATGGCGATGTTCGGGACGATCAGCTACGTGCCGCTCTTCGTGCAGGGCGTGATCGGCACCTCGGCCACCTCGTCCGGGGTGGTGCTGACGCCGCTGTTGCTTGGCGCGGTGATCACGAGCTTCATCTCCGGCCAGATCGTCTCCCGCACCGGCCGCTACCGGCCGAACACGCTCATCGGCCCGCTCGTGCTCGGGCTCGGCGAGCTCCTCCTCTGGCGCATGGGCGTGAACGCCACCAATGCCCAGGCGGCGCGCAACATGGTGATCGCCGGGATCGGGCTCGGGATGATGATGCAGATCTTCGTGCTCTCGGTTCAGAACTCGGTGCAGCGCTCGGAGATGGGTACCGCGACCGCTCTGACGCAGTTCGGGCGCTCGATCGGTGCAACTCTCGGGGTGACCCTGATGGGGGTGATCGTGAACCAGCGCCTGCCGGCGAACGTTCGTGCCGAGGGCGCCGTGATCCACAGGCTGCCGCCCGCCGGTCGCGCGGCGCTCGCGAACGCGCTCCAGCCGGCCTTCCTGCTCGCGGCCGCGGTCTGCGGGCTCGTGTTCGTCACCTCCCTGCTATGGGTGCGCGAGGTGCCGCTGAGACACGGCTTCGAGGATGTGGCCGTAGGGGACGAGACCTCCCCGCAGCAGGCCGTACCGAGGCGCTCGCTTGCGACGCCGCCCTCAGGGGACGCGGGCTCTGCCCGCGCGCCCCGTCTGCGCCGCTGACCTGGTGGCCCGCTCGTCCGCAAACGCTCTAAGATCAGGTTCGTGAGCTCGAACGACTTCATGCCGCTCGACGGCTGGGATCACGTCGAGTTCTGGGTCGGCAACGCCAAGCAGGCCGCCTACTTCTACGAGCAGGCGTTCGGCTTCACCACCACGGCCTACGCGGGTCCCGAGACCGGCGTCCGCGACCGGGCCTCGTACGTGCTCGAGCAGGGCGAGATCCGCTTCGTCCTGACGAGCGGCCTGCGCATCGACAGCGAGATCGCGCAGTTCGCCTGCCGTCACGGCGACGGCGCGAAGGACGTCGCGCTCCAGGTGCCTAGCGCGGGCGAGGCATACCGCCAAGCCGTCCAGCGCGGCGCGCGCGGGATCCAGGAGCCCCATTGGGTCGAGGACGACTTCGGCCGGGTCGAGCTCGCTTCGATCGCCATCTACGGCGACAACGTTCACACCTTCGTCGACCGCCGCGACTACGCCGGGCCCTACCTGCCCGGCTATCGCTCGACGGTCGAGAACGGCCATGTGGGCACCGGCGCCGGCTTGAAGCTGCTCGACCACGTCGTCGGCAACGTCGAGCTCGGTCGCATGAACGACTGGGTCGAGTTCTACGAGCGGGTCTTCGGGATGACCAACATCGTCCACTTTGGGGAGGATCAGATCCAAACCGAGTACTCGGCGCTGATGTCGAAGGTAATGGCGGACGGCAGCGGGAAGATCAAGTTCCCGATCAACGAGCCCGCCGAGGGCAAGCGCAAGAGCCAGATCGAGGAGTACCTCGAGTTCAACGGCAGCGCGGGCGTGCAGCACATTGCGATGCAGAGCGAGGACATCGTCGGCACCGTCGAGGCGCTGAAGGAGCGGGGCATCGCGTTCCTCGAGACCCCGGACTCCTACTACGAGGAAGTGCAGGGCCGGGTCGGCGAGATCACGGAGAACTACGACGACCTGCAGCGGCTGAAGATCCTGGCCGACCGGGACGAGGACGGGTACCTGCTGCAGATATTCACGAAGACGGCGCAGGACCGGCCGACGGTCTTCTTTGAGGTGATCGAGCGCCACGGGGCGACCACCTTCGGCGAGGGCAACTTCAAGGCGCTGTTCGAGTCGATCGAGCGCGAGCAGGCGCTGCGCGGCAACCTCTAGTCGTCCGCGAGCTCCCAGCGGCGCAGGCCGCGCGCGGGGTCCCAGGCGAGGCCATAGCGGTCCCGGCCGAAGATCACGAACCCGGCCGAGTCGATGTCGAGCGCGAACAGGTGAAAGCTCGGCTCGGTCGGTTCCCAGTCGATCCGGGCCTTGATCGTGGCGCGGTAGCTCTCGCGGGCCGTGGGGTCGTGCACGTCCACCGCTCGCGCGTAGAGCTTGAAGTCGCCCTCGGTGCCCTGGCGGTCGGAGACGACGCTGTGCACGATGCAGCGCGGATCGCGCAGAAGGTCGCGCGCCTTCGGCGACTGCCACATCATCCCGAGCATCAGCTCCCCCTCCACGAACTCCGGCTCGACCGGGCTGATGCGCGGGAAGCCGTTCCTCCGCAGGGTGCCGAGCAGGCAGAGCTCGCGGCCGCGGAGGCGCTCCTCGCCGAGCGAGGCGAGCTCCGGGCAGGCGGCGGTGAACTCATCCCAGCGCACGGGTCGCTGAGCCTAGCCGCTTCCGGTCGGTTTCCCGTAAACAGCGGGAAAGCAAGCCGCAAGACCGAAGCTCCTCCGGGATCTACCCACCAAGCAGGACAAAGGAAACGCCCAGGAGGACTTTCACATGACGAAGCGTTGGATTCTGCCCGGTTCGCTGGTCGCCGCCTTCGCTCTCGCCACGACCGGTGTGGCCGGCAACGGTAAAGGCCCAGGCCCTGGGCACGGCAAGAACTGGAACAAGTTCGGCCCATTTGACGTCGTCACAGACGACCACGGCTCGTGCGGCCAAGCCCACGCCTGGGCGATCGACACGGGGAAGCGCACGTTCAAGATCAAGCGCAATCGTGACGGCAGCTACCGGCTCACCCGCACCGACCGCGGCACGTTCCTCACCAACGCCGGCAAGAGCCCGGGGGCGTGCGAGACCAAGGGCAAGCACGGCGCGACCGTCCCCGCCGGCATCAAGGGCCGCTTCTACGGGTTCCTACGCGGCAATATCACGGGCGGCACGTTCGATCCGAAAGCCACCTGCCCGGCCGACTGCGGGTTCACGGACGTCTGGATCGAGACGTTCTTCGGCCCGAGCGCGACGTTCTCGTGCTTCAGCGACTCGGCCGCCTGTATGTTCAGCTTCCAGTACCACGCGCGTGGCCAGGGTCTGAAGTACCACCACTGGTACGACAAGGGCAAGGGCGCCGGGACGCTCCTCAAGGAGCGCTTCCACGGCGACATCGCCGGCGCCTAGCTCCTAGGCTCGCAACGTCCACGGAAGGGCCCGCCGAGCGGCGGGCCCTTCTCGTTGCGTGCGATTCTTCGCCCCATGAGCGCGCAGCGCCGCACCGCACTCGTCTCGATCGTCGCCGCGTGCGTCCTGATCGGGGTGAAGCTCGTCGCCGGGATCGCCAGCGGCAGCCTCGGCCTGCTCTCCGAGGCTGCGCACTCCGGCACCGATCTGATCGCCGCGCTGCTCACCTTCGTGGCCGTCGGCGTCGCGGGGCGGCCGGCCGACCCCGGGCACGCCTACGGGCACGGCAAGGCCGAGCACCTCGCCGCCCTGGCCGAGGCGGCGATCCTCGTCGTCTTGAGCCTCGCGATCTCCTGGCAGGCGCTCCTGCGGCTCTTCGGCGTGGGGCACGGGCAGGTCGACCCGCGCTGGTACACGCTCGTCGTGGTCGCCGTCGTGATGGTCGTGGACGCGACGCGAGCCATCGTTTCCTACCGCACGGGCAGGCGCTACGGCAGCGCCGCCCTGCAGGCGAACGCCCTCCACTTCGCGAGCGATCTCGCCGGCTCGGGGGCGGTCATGCTCGGGCTGATCGCTGCACGCGCGGGCTATCACTGGGCCGACTCTGCGGCCGCGCTCTTCGTCGCGTTCCTCGTCCTGGTCGCCGCCGGGCGGCTGATGCGCCTGAACGTCGACGTCCTGATGGACCGCGTTCCGCCGGAGGCGCAAGAGGCCGCCCTGGCCGCGATCGCCTCGCTCGAGCCGCGGGTCGAGCTGCGGCGGTTGCGCATGCGGCAGGCCGGAAGGCGGCAATTCGCAGATGTCGTCATCGGCGTGCCGCCGGGCGCGGCCGTCGGGCAGGGGCATGCAGCAGCCGACGCGGTCGAGGAGGCCGTGCACGGCGCGCTCCCCGAGAGCGACGTCGTCGTCCACGTCGAGCCCCAGCAGGACGAGGCGGTGCTGGGCGAGCGCGTTCTTGCCGCCGCCCAACGCGTCCCGCGCGTGCGCGAGATCCACAACCTGACCGTGCTCCGCGTCGGGCCGGTGATCGAGGCCTCGCTCCACCTCAAGCTTCCGGGCGAGCTCCCGCTCGAGGAGGCTCACGCAGTGGCGAGCGAAGTCGAGCGCGCGATCGTGGAGTCGGTGCCGGAGGTGGACGCGGTTCAGACGCATCTCGAGCCGCTGGCCGAGGCTGGGGAGGGGCGCAGCGTCAACGAGGCGGGCGCCGACCGCGAGCTCGTCGAGCGGATCGTGCGCGAGACGACCGGCGAGGGGCCGCGCGAGCTCCGCTTCCTGCGCACCGATCGCGGCCTGCTCGCTTACCTGACCCTCGGGCTCGACGCCTCCACCTCCCTCGCCCAGGCGCACGCGCGCGCGAGCGACGTGGAGGAGCGGATCCGCCGCGAGCGACCCGACATTGCCGACGTGATCGTCCACACGGAGCCGTAGAAATTGAAGCTCTGTATGTTCACGCCGCTCCAGGACGAGATCCGCGGCTGGCCGGGGCGGATCGAGGACGGCCGGGTGATCCAGCTCGCCGCCCAGACCCTGGAGGCGTTCTTCACCGGTGGCGGCCAGGCACGCGAACACGCCGAGTACACCCTCGACGAGGTGAGGCTGCTGGCCCCGGTGCGCCGCCCGCCCTCGGTGCGCGACTTCTACGCCTTCGAGGAGCACGTGAAGAATGCGGCCCGCGTCACCGGCCGGCCGGGCGTGCCCGACGAGTGGTACGAGATCCCGGCCTTCTACTTCTCGAACCCGGCCGCCATCTACGGGCCAGGCGATGAGATCCCTTATCCGGAGGGCTCGCAGGCCCTCGACTACGAGCTCGAGGTGGCGGCGGTGATCGGCGCGGCTGGAGGGATCGGCGGCTTCACGATCCTGAACGACTGGTCCGCGCGCGACCTCCAGCGGCGCGAGATGAAGATCGGGCTCGGGCCTGCGAAAGGGAAAGACTTCGCGACCTCGCTGGGGCCGATCGTCGTCACCGCGGACGAGCTCGGCGACCTGCGCCTCGAGATGGTCGCGCGAGTGAACGGCGAGGAGCGCTCTCGCGGCAACCTCGGCGGCATGTACCACTCGTGGGAGGCGATCGTCGCGCACGCCTCGCGCAACACCGAGCTGCGGCCGGGCGACGTCCTCGGCTCAGGAACGGTCGGCAGCGGCTGCATCCTCGAGCACGGCGACGAGCGCTGGCTCCGGCCGGGCGACGAGGTCGAGCTCGAGGTCGAGGGGATCGGCGTGCTGCGGAACCGCATAGGCACGATACGAGCGTGAAGGCCGAGGTTGTGGTCGTCGGCGCGGGCGTAAATGGGCTCGCAACCGCCTGGGCGCTCGCGCGCGAGGGGCGCGACGTGCTCGTGCTCGAGCAGTTCCCGCTCGGCCACGCGAGCGGCTCGAGCCATGGCGCCTCGCGCATCTTCCGGCTGGCCTACCCGGAGCCGCACTGGGTGCGGCTGGCTCAGGAGGCGCTCGAGGGCTGGCGCGAGCTCGAGGCCGAGACGGGCACCACGCTCCTCGAGCTGAACGGTCTGATCGAGTTGGTGAGCGACCCGAGTGAGGGGTCGGCGGACGCGCTCGACGAGTGCGGCGTCGCCTGGTCGGTGCTCGACCCGGGGGAGGCGGAACAGCGCTTCCCGATTCGCGTGCCGGAGGGGCTCCAGGCCGTCCTCCAGGAGGACGCCGGCTACGTTCGGGCCGACCTCGCGCTCGAGGCATTCGCTCGCGGCCTGAGGGTGCTCCCGGAGACGAGGGTGCTCTCCCTGGATCCGCTCGACACGACAGCCGGCCGGATCGAGGCGGAGGCGGTCGTCGTCACCGCCGGCCCGTGGGTGAAAGAGCTTCTCGCGGGCGTCGTCGACCTGCCGGTCATGCCGACGCGCGAGACGGTCGCGTACTTCCGGCTCGAAACGGAGAAGCCGATCCCGTCTGTGGTCGACTTCAAGCCAGACTCGAACCTGCACGGCACCTACGCGCTGGCGGCCCCCGGGACCGGTCTCAAGATCGGCCGGCACAAGTCGGGCCCTGAAGCGGATCCGAACGAGGAGGGCAGGCCGGACCCGAAGATCGTCGAGGAGGTGGCGGGGGTCGTCGCCGAGCGTTTCCCCGACGCCGACCCGACCCCGGTCAAGGCCGAGACCTGCTTCTACACCAACACTGACGACGACCGCTTCATCCTCGAGCGGCACGACCGGATCGTCGTCGGCTCGGCCTGCTCGGGGCACAGCTTCAAGTTCGCGCCGGCGACGGGCAAGCGGCTGGCCGCCCTCGCGGGCGAAGCGCTCGCCTGACTATCCTTCCCGCGTGCCCATGTACCAGCTCCGAGGTGAGGTCCCGCGCAAGCGGCACATTCAGTTCCGCGACAACGGAAGGCTCCTGACCGAGGAGGTCATGGGCCTCGAGGGCTTCTCGGGGAACGAGTCGATCCTGTACCACCTGACCTCGCCGTGCCGCATCACCGAGCTCGGCGACTTCGAGCAGATCGAGCGCGACGAGTGGGTGCCCGACGCCCATGCCCACCGGCATTTCGCGACGATGGGCCTCGAGCCCGAGGGCGACGCGATCAGCGGCCGTCGCCTGCTGATGTGGAACCAGGACGTCGAGATCTCGCTCTGCCGGCCGGACGAGGAGATGGATTACTTCTTCCGCAACGGCGAGGGCGACGAGGTGATCTTCGTCCACGAGGGCACCGGCACCCTCGAGACGATCTTCGGCGACGTGTCCTACGGCAAGGGCGACTACATTGTGATCCCGCGTGGTACGACCTACCGCTTCCGCGCCGAGGGCGAGCAGCGCCACCTCGTCTTCGAGTCACCCGGGCTGATCGAGATCCCGCTCCGCTACCGCAACGAGTACGGGCAGCTGCTCGAGCACGCGCCCTTCTACCACCGCGACTTGCACCCGCCGACCGAGCTGCACACCCACCGCGACCAGGGCGAGTTCCGCGTCAAGGTGCGCATCCGCGACGGCTACCAGACCTACATCCTCGACTACCACCCCTTCGACGTGGTCGGCTGGGACGGCTACGTCTACCCCTGGACGTTCAACATCAACGACTTCGAGCCGATCACCGGGCGCATCCACATGCCGCCGCCCTCGCACCAGACCTTCCAGGGGCGCAACTTCGTGATCTGCTCGTTCTGCCCGCGCAAGCTCGACTTCGACCCGGAGGCGATTCCGATCCCGTACCACCACTCGAACCTGAACTCCGAGGAGATGATCTATTACGTCTCCGGCAACTTCGGCTCGCGCCGGGGGATCGAGGTCGGCTCGGTGACGCTGCATCCCTCGGGGATCCCGCACGGGCCGCACCCCGGGCTGGCCGAGAAGTCGATCGGCCAGACCGAGACGCACGAGCTCGCGGTCATGTGCGACACGTTCCACCCGCTGTGCCTGACGAAGCTCGCGAAAGGGCTCGACGACGGCAAGTACGCCTACTCGTGGCTGGAGGAGCGCGCTCCGGCCGCCGGGAGCGCAGACGAGGATCCGGCGGGAGTCACCTCCCACTTCTGATTGCTCTGGCCGAGCTGCCGCAACAGGTCTGAGCGGGGAACGAAGACGAGGCGGCCGCCGCCGTCGGCGGTTGCGTACGAGTAGTAGAGCCCGAGCGGCTCCAGCGCGGCGAGGACAGGCCCACGGCCGGGGGCCAAGGTCACCGAATGGCCGTCGGCGAGCCGCAGGAGCATGATCGTCTTGTCATCTGTGAGCGAGTAGCCGGCCGCCAGCGGCCGCTGCAGCACTCCTCCTCCCGTCGCCACGTCGTAGAGCTCGAGCGTGCCGGAGCGCGCGACGAGGAGACGGTTCCCGTCCAGCCGGGCGGCCGTGACCTCGCTCGGGGCAAAGGGGAAGACGTTCACGAGCGTCCCCTGCTGGTCGAGCACGGCCACCGCGCCTGCTTCGCGCGCTGCGATCAGGTGCCCTGAGACGGAGTCCACGGCGGAGGCGTGGGCGCCGGTCCGGAGTGTTGTGCAGATGCCGCCGGTGCCGAGCCCGCCGCACCGCTCGCTTCCGCTTCCGAGCCGGACGAGTCGAGGGCCGTCGTTGAAGACGAGCAGGTCACCATCGCCCTGCGCGTGGTAGTCCCAGGGCTCGCCTCCATGCTCGAACCCGCCGAAGTTCAGTCGTTCCGGCAGCGGCTGGGCGAACGTGGCCGATTCGAGCGCAATCTCGCAGAAGTTGCCGCAGCCGAGGACTCTGGTCCAGGCCAAGCGGGAGCCGGCGAGCTCGACGCCGTACATTCCTCCACCGTTGTAGGCGCCGCATGGTGCGGGCAAGCTCGGGGAAAAGCGCAGGGTGACCTTCGCCGGCGGTGACCAGACCGCGATGTGATCGCAGTCGGTGTGCGTTGCATTCGTGCTGAACGCAACGCGGGAACCGTCGGCCGAAAGGCCCATGATGGGCGCGCGGGTCGCGACGGTGCCTCCCGCGAGGACTCGCTCGCTCGGCGGGAGCGAGGGAGCGACAGGTAGCACCGGGGCGAGCCGCGTCCAGCCGAGGAGGCTGTTCGTGCCCGCGCTCGTCAGGCGGCGCAGCCCGCGCCCGTCGCCGCCGACGAGCCAGATCTGGTCCGGATCGTCACCGGCGTGCGCCGCCAGGAGGAGCCGGCGCCCGTCCGGCGACCAGGTTAGCGCCCCTGGGACGACGCCTAGGTGCAGCCACGTCAACCCCCGCCCGTCACGGCCGACGACAGCCACGCGCGGCGGGACGTTGTTGCCTGCGTCCGTCAAGGCGAGTCTCCTGCCGTCGGGGGACCAGGCGAAGGTCGTGGCGTCGCGGGCGACCCGGTGCCGGTCCTTGCCGTTCGGCTGCACGACGTAAAGGCCGTTCCGGCGCTTGAGGGCGCCCTCGTAATCGATGTACGCAATCCAGCGGCCGTCCGGCGACCACGCGGGGAGACTGGTTCTCCCTCGCGCGGCGATGTGCGCTCTTCCGTTCAGCGGCTGCACGACGACGGCAGCGATCTTGCCATTGTGGGTGAAGACGAGCGTCCTCCCATCCGGCGACCAATTCGGGTCGCTGTCGGGCCCCGACGTCACGCGCCGCAGTCCGCGCCCGTCGCTGCCGACGATCGAGATCTTGCCGTTCTTCGTGAAGGCGAGCCTGCGCCCGTTGCGTGAGAGCGCGGCCTGGGCCCCGTAGCCGCTGTCCCGCACCAGGCGGCGCAGGTGGGTCCCGTCGGCACGCGAGGCGTAGATGGGCGTGGAGGCAGACAGGCCTTTTCTGTAGGCGATCGTGCTCCCGTCGCGCGAGACGGCGAGCGGCTCGAGCGCGCGGCCGCGCGGGAAGAGCGGGGCCAGGCGCGAACCGTCCTGGCGCACGCTGTAGGTGCGCGACTCGCCGTCTCGGTCGTTTTGCACCACGATCCGGTACCCGGCCGCGCCGACCGCGTTCCCCGCCGCAGACGCCGAAAGGCCTGAGACGGCGACTGCGGCTAGCGGTAGCGCGCCGCAGGTCACGGCGAGCACTCGGCCGATCGTCTTAAGGGCCTTCACGAAGGGCCTCCAAGGTTCTGCAAGAGCGTTGACCGGGGGACGAAGACGACGCGTCCGGCGTTCCCGATCGCGAACGAGTAGTAGAGCCCGGACGCCTCCAGGTCAACGAGGGTGCCGACACTGCCGGAGGCCAGCGTGAACGAATCGCCATCCCCGAGCCGGAGCAGCATGATCGTCTCGTCGCGAAGCAGGAGTGCTATTCCGCCATCGACGCCCACGAGCCGGTAGCCCGGTGGGAGCGCTCTCGACAACGTGAGACCACCGGTCGCCACGTCGTAGACCTCGAGCACGCCGAAGCGCCAGACGAGGAGCTGACCGCCGTCGAGCACGGCCTCGTTCACATCCGCCGGCGCGAACGAGAAGAGGCGGACGAGCGTGCCGTGCTCGTCCAGCACGGCCACAGCGCCGGGCGTGCGGGTCGCGATCAGCCCCGCAGAGACGGAGGCCGCGGGCGCGGCCTGCGCGTCCGTGCGCAGCGTCGTGCAGAGCAGCTCGCCGCATTTCTGGGCGCCGACGCCGATCCGGACCAGCGCTGAGGAATGCGTCGGCTGGTCGTTGAAGACGAGCAGGTCGCCGTCGCCGCGAAGATGGTCGATGTCGGCGGACTTGCAGATTTCGCCCTGGGTAGGCTCGAGCCCGGTCCCGCCCACTAACCGCGCCGCCGGGTCGGCCAGCGTTGCGGACATGACCGAGAACCAGCAGTTCTCGGCGCTCTCGTCAGAGCTACCAGAGACCCACGCCGCCCGTGTGCCCGCGAGCGCGAGTCCGGTCACGGCGGCGCCCTGGGAGCCGAAACCGCAGGGCGCCGGCAGGTTCCCGAGCCGTGACAGGCCTCCGCCGGGCGTCCAGACGACGACATGCTCGCAGTCGGTCACCGTCGGCTTGGCGGCGATGGCGACGCGTCCGCCGTTCGCAGAGAGGGCAGCGACCGGCGTGCTCGTCGCAACGCTGTCGGCGCCGAGCACGCGCTCGGTCGGCGGAAGTGGTCCCGCCGGGGGCATGACCGGGGCAAGCCCGGTCCAGCCGACCGGGAAGTTAACGCCGTCGTTCGTGAGGCGGACCAGGCCGCTGCCGTCCCGGCCGACCACCCAGAGCTGGATCGGGTCGTGCCCGGCGCTTCCGCCGAAAGCGATTCGGCTCGAGTCGGGCGACCAGATCGGGTCCTGCCAGAGATACGCCTCCGTCCCCAGGTGCAGCTGCTTCGGTCCCCGCCCGTCGCCTGCGGCAACCACGAGCTCTCCGCCGGATTTGGCGAAGACCGTGTACGCGAGCCTCTTGCCATCGGGCGACCATGCGAGCGACCCCGCAAAGCGCGACGCGAGCTTGTGCCAATTGCCGTTGGGCAGGATGTAGTCCAGCTCGGGTGCGTCCTCGTAGGCGATCCAGCGCCCGTCGGCCGACCAATCGAACGTGTCTTCCTCGGACTGCCCGAGCACGATGCGGTGGCGGTTCTTGCCGTTCGGGCGGATCAGCGTCAGGCCGTTCCGGCGCTGCTTGTTCTCGCGGTTGACGTAAGCGATCCAGCGCCCGTCGGGCGACCAGTCGGGCTCATACTCCTCCGCGGAAGCGTCGTCGTTCGGGCCGGTCCGAACGAGCACGCGCTGCTTCCCCCGCAGCGGCTGCACGACGAGGGCGAAGCGCTGCTTCTGCTCGTCGATGACGCGCATGAGCACAAGCGCCTTACCGCTCGGCGACCAGTCGAACGTCGGATCGTCGCCCGCGGCCAGGCGACGAAGCCCGCGCCCGTTCGTTCCGACGACCCAGATCCCCTTCTTGCCCACGAAGGCGAGGAGCTTTCCATTCGGCGAGAAGGCGAGGTATTGCCCCGTTTTTCCTGCGCGAAGCCCGGTGCCGTCCGCGCGCGAGACGGAGAGCGCCGCGAGCTTTTCGTCGTCGGCGCTGTACACGACCGTGCTGCCGTCGCGCGAAACGGCCACCGGGTTGGAGCCGCCTCCAGGCGGGAAGAGCGGCGTCAGGCGCGAGCCGTCCGGGGCGACGCTGTAGGTGCGCGTCTTGCCGTCGCGATTGCTGGTCAGCAGGAGCCAGTCGGCGGTCCTGCCGGTGGCCCTCCCTCGGATCGACTCGAGAGTGCGCTGCGCAGGCGACCCGAGCTGTCGCTCCAGGTCCGCCCGCGGGAGAAAGACCAGGCGGCCCTGTCCCTTGGGTGCGGCGTAGGAGTAGTAGAGCCCCGGCTCTTCAAGGTCGGCGAGAACGGGGCCGCGGGCGGGAGTCAGCTTGAGCGAGCGGCCGTCGGCGAGCCGAAGCAGCAGGATCGTGCCGGCGTGCTGGAGCACCGCGATGCCGCCGTCGACCTCCGTGAGCGCATAACCGGTCGGGAGCGGCCGCTGCAGCACCGCCGCTCCGGTGACCGCGTCGTAGACCTCGAGCACGCCGGGGCGGGCGATCACAAGGCGGCTGCCGTCGAGCCGCGCCGCCTTGACCTGGTCGCGCGCGAACGGAAGCACGTTCACGAGCGAGCCCTGGTCATCGACCACCGCGACCGCCTTGGGCTCGCGCACCGCGATCAGGTGTCCCGAGACGGAGTCGATCGTGTACGTGTGCGCGCCGTTGCGGAGCACCTTGCACTTGCGGGAGCAGTCCTTGGTGATCTGAACGATCGCGTCGGCGGGATTGAAGACGAGCAGGTCGCCGTCGCCGTGCGGATTGAAGGCCTCGAGCTCGCCTCCCCCGGCGCCACCGCCGCTTTCGCCGACGTCGTCGACCAGGCCAACCGGGCGCCCTCCGGGAAGCGTCGCGGTGGCGAACGCGACGTCGCAGTTGTTGCCGCAGCCGAGAACCTCCGACCAGGCCACCTGCGAGCCGGCGAGGGCGAGCTCGTAGACGCCATAGTCCACGAGACCCGTGCTCCCCCTGTAGCTGCACGGCGCCCGCAGACGCTGCGAGACGCGCAGGATCGACTTCTTCGCCGGCGTCCAGAGGGCGACGTGCTCGCAATCGGTGAGACTCGAGCCCGAGACGAAGGCGACCCGTTCTCTGTCGGCCGAGAGCTCGCTGATCGGTTTCCGAGTGGAGATGGTCCTCGGGCCCAGCACCCGCTCGGTCAGCGGAAGCGGGCCGGCAGGCCGCAGCACGGGGGCAAGACGTGTCCAGCCGAGGGGATTGTTCGCCCCCGCCTTGGTCAAACGGCGTAGTCCGTGCCCGTCGCCGCCGACTGCCCAGAGCTGGTCGGGCTCGTCGCCTTCGTGCGCGGACAGGATCAGCCGGCGCCCGTCCGGCGACCAGGCGAGCGGCGGCGACAACTCGGACGCCGGGGTGACGCCCAGGCGCAGCGGTCTCGGCCCGCTGTTCAGGCCGACGACGAAAACGCCCGTGTAGTCGGTGAAAACGAGACGCCTGCTATCAGGCGACCACGCGTACGGGAGCACCGAGTCGTCCCGTGAGCGGGCGACACGATGGCGGTGCTTGCCGTTCAGGCCGACGACCCAGAGGCTCGTGGTTCCCGAGCCACGCTCGTATGCGATCCAGCGGCCGTCCGGAGACCATTTGGGCGAGGCGGAGCACGCGCCCCGGGCGAGTACCCGCCGCCCACCCTGCAAGCTCTGAACGAGGACCGAACAGTGTTTCGCCTCGTTTGCGAAAACGAGCGCCTTCCCGTCCGGCGACCAGTCCGGCTCGCTGCCGACGCCCAGAGATCGGCGGCCGCGCCCGTCGGCGCCGACCACGGAGATGCGTTGCGGGGAGGAGGATGTGAAGGCAAGCCTCTTGCCGTCGGGCGAGAGTGTGGCCGAGTCGATGCCGGACTTCTTGTTTCCCCGCGCCACTCGGCGAAGACCGGTCCCGTCCGCGCGGGAGACGTAGATCGTGTTCGGGTAGCGGTGATCCGTGTACAGCACCGTGCGCCCGTTGCCGGAGACGTCGAGCGGCTCCAGCGCACGGGTCGGCCGGAGCAGCGGGGTCAGATGTGAACCGTCAGGTCGCGCGCTGTACGCGCGAGTCGCGCCGTCGCGCGTGCTTGCGAGCACGATCCGGTACCCGCTGGCGCGGGCCGTCCCTGCGGGCGAGGCGGAAAGAGCACCCGCGCCCAGCGCAAGGAACGCGAAGCCGAGGATCGTGATGCCCGTGATGGTGGCCAGCTTCATGACCGACTCCCGAGCGAGTATCGGCTGATGACGACACCGGTCGTCGGTGACGTGCCGAGCTGGTAGAGCCTTCCGTCGGGGCCGATTCGCAGGTCGGCGAGGACGCTGTCGCCCCAGACGGCGCGAGTCAGCGAGAAGTGCGTGCGCATCCCGTGCGGCCCCAAACGCAGCACGCTGTACTCCCAGTTGAAGGTGCTCTTGGCCTGAGCCGTTGCATCGAGGACCACGACCAGGTCGTGGCCGACGAGCTCGGGCGTGGTGTAGTTGAAATTGATGTCGGTGCGGCTGAGCACCCGCCACGCGCGCACGACCCGGCCGTGCCGGTCGATCAGGGCGTAGCGCGCCTCGTGCGGGGAGGTGTCCGCATGGGAGGTGTCCACATGGGCCGTGTACACCTCGGAGACGAGTCGCAGGCCGCCGGGCATCGGCTGGTAGGGCCACCGTGTCCGATGTCGCTGCTCGGCCGCGGAGAGCGAGCGGCCGGCCGACGTGGCCACCGGCATCCAGCCCGGCTCGCCGCCCGGCAGGCCGTACATACCGGCGAGGCAATACAGGGTTCCGTCCGGGCCGACGCGCAGCGGGCTGTTCGAACCGACCACGAAGGACGTCGCGTCGGCGAGCTTGCCGGCCAGCCTGCTCTGCCAGAGCACCTTGCCCGTCGCGCTCAGCCGGGCCAGGGCCATGTAGGAGCTCACGCCGTGCCCAACCCCGTGGATGGCGTAGAACGTGCCCGCCGGGCCGAGGGCGATGTCGTTGTCGCCGGCGAAGAAGGGCAGCGACAACGAGCGGGCTACCGTATTCGGCTGCCCCGCGCTCCAGACCAGCAGCCGCCGGTTGAGTCCGTCGTGGAGCCAGATCGACCGGTCCTTGCCGACGAGGAACGTCTGCGGGCCGAAGTGGTACTCCTGATTATCCTCGAAGCTCACCTCGCTTGGGCCGGCGCGGGCGACGACCGCCTCGGGTGCACGCGGGTGACCGAAGTGATGCGTCCCGAGCCTGACGATGACCGCCTTGCCGAGGACGAAGGCGGACTGAGGCGCGGTGGCGCCACGCGCCGGGACCGTCACCGAGCGCCCGGTCCGCGGGTCACGTAGCACCGCGTAGTAGAGAAGCTTGTGCCCACGGATCAGGCGGGCGGGAACGGATGCCTGAAGCGTCGTACGCCCCTGGAGCTTGAGCGGCAGGTGCGTGAAGCGTCGCTGCAGGTCGTTCCGCACATAGAGCGCGCCCTTGGGCGATCTGACGCGCGGCGTGTCGAGCGTGTAGACGATGTGCACCCGGTCGCCTGGTGCGACCAGGTTGCCGATGCCGCGAGGCTCCTGATGCGCCGTCAACGGCTTCACAGGTGACGCTGTCTGCTGTCTCGGTGCAGCGGCCGTCGCGCGCGCGGCGGCGAGGGTGCCGCGAAGGTCGCGAACGAACGCATCCGCCGTGCCGTTCGTGTCGCCGGGGACGAGATTCCCGGCCCAGGACGAGAAGGCCAGGTAGCGGTTGCCCGCGCTGAAGGCGGGGACGCCGTTGGGCCAGCTCGCGTCGCTGCCCTGGCCGCCGCTGCTACTGAGGCTGACCAGGATCGTGCGGCCGGTTCGGCGATCGCGCACGAAGGCATCGGTGATGTCGTTGACGTCGCCGGGAACTAGGTTCGACGCCAGCGAGGCGTAAGCCACGTAGCGGCCGTTGGCGCTGATGCGCGGAGCGCCGATGTTCTCCCCGTTTGCCTGGCCGCCGCTGCTGCTGATGCTGACCCGCTGCGTCTTCCCGGTCACCCGGTCGTGAACGAAGATGTCGAATGTGCGGTTCGTGTCGCCGCGGACGAGGTTCGACGCCGCTGAGTGGAAAGCGATGTAGCGGCCGTCGGCGCTGATCGATGGAGCGTTGCTGCCGTTGCGCGTGGGATCGCCCGCGCCCTGTTTGCCACGGCTGTTCACGCTGATCCTCGTCGTCCGGCCCGACTTCCGATCGTGGACAAAGACGTCCGACAGAGCGTTGGTGTCGCCGGGGACGAGGTTCGAGGCGTTGGACTGGAACGCGACGTAGCGGCCATCCGGGTTGATAGCTGACTGTTCGCTCTCTCGGTTGGCCTGCTTGCCGCGACCGCCGACGCTGACGCGCTCCGTCGTTCTCTTGATTCGGTCGCGGATGAAGACGTCCGCAACGCGGTTCGTGTCGCCCGGGACCAGGTTCGACGCCTTCGAACTGAAGGCGACGTAGCGGCCGTTCGGGCTGATCACCGCGAAATCGCTCCTGCCATTCGCTTGGCGGCCGCTGCTGCTGACGCTGACACGCGTCGTCCGGCTCGTCTTCCGATCGCGGACGAAGATGTCCTGGGCCCGGTTGGTGTCGCCGGCGACGAGGTTGGCCGCGCCCGAGCGGAAGACGACGTAGCGGCCGCCAGCGCTGATTCCTTCGGCGGCGGAGCCGCCAAAGGGATCGCGGGCCGCCTTGCCCTGCCGCCCGCTGCTGCTGACGCTCACCCGCGTCGTCCGGTCTGTCCGACGATCGCGGAGGAATGCATCCTGCCGCTTGTTCGTGTCTCCGGGGACCAGGCCCGCCGAAGCCGAGCTGAAGACGACATAGCGTCCGTCGGCGCTGATTCCTTCCGCCCAGCTGGGCAGGTTGCCCTGAGCTCCCTTGCTGGAAACGCTCACACGCGCAGTCATCGCGGCGCTCGTCGGCGCCGAAGGCGGTTTGGCCGCGGGGGTGGCAGAGCCGGCGCCCGCCGCCGCGAGGAGAACGAGGCAACCCACTACGACAGAGAGCAGCCGCCAATGAGCCGAGAGCCGGGGTGCCACGGTGGCCGCTGCCCGGGGTCGGGGCACGTTCGCGTTCTCTGCGCAGTCGTGACACAGCACAGCTCCGGCTTCGGTGCGGCCGTCTCGGTGGTGACAGCGTAGGCAGGTCATGGCTGGTCTTCTTCCGTCTCGTCTTTTGGCTGTTCGTCGCCTACGGCTGGTACTGCTGATTCAGCGAGAGGACGGGGCTCGGGTACTTGTTGCCGATGCGAATCCAGAAGCCGGCCTTCGGCTCCATCAGCCGAAGGTGCCGCGGGCTTTCGCCGTTCAGGAGCTGCGCCAGCTCGGAGACCGTGATCGGCGTGGCACCGAGGTTCGCCGGGTCGCCGCCGAAGGTCAGGACGCTCACGTGCGCATCTGCCGAAACGACGTACGTCAACAGGCGATGACTCTCATCGCGGATGTAGTAGTCGTTCGAAACCGGCTCTCCCGGCGCAATGGCCTTGTCTTCGACGGCGGCACGCCCTGCCGTCACTCCCGTAAGCCAGAGAGCAGGATCGAAGCGCATCTCGAAGCGGCGGCCTGTCCGCGCCAGCGACGTGATGTGGCCGTACAGGGTCGTCTCGCCTGCCGGTGTGGCCTGCGGTAGGCGCACGGGGCTGGGGTCACGACTCGTCGTCACCGTCGCGGGCGTAGCCGCGGAGCGCGACGAGGCGCAGCCTGCTCCGACGAGCAGGGCCGACAGCGCGAGGATGAGAAGGCACAGAGGACGCGTCGCCTGCCTCATTCCGTCGGGTCTTCGGCTGGTTGCAGATGTGTTGCAGGTACGGGTCATTGCGCCTCCTTCTAAGCGGCGTAGGCGAACGGGTGGTAGAAGGCGTCGAGGGCGTGCTCTTGCTCGACAGCGAGCTGGAAGCGATCGCCCGTGCGCGAATCGGCGACGGAGATCGTGACCGCGCCGTTGCGTGGATGCCAGAACAGAACGACGTTCAGCCCGTCGCTGTCTCGCACCGCGAGCTCTGTCGTGTGGTCCCGAGTCGTGTTGTCGGTCATGTCGGCTCCCTTCCATTGCGCGTTTCAGGTGATGGTACTAGACAGATTCTGAATAGTCAAGTATAGCCTTTAATCAGCTAACCTGTGCGTAGTCCGATGCTGTAGTCTGAGACCCATGGCCAATGAGAAAGCCCAACTCGGAGAGAAGATCCGCACAGCGCGCGCAGCGAAAGGCTGGAAGCAAAAGCACCTCGCTGCCGAGGTCGACGTCGAGCCCATCACCGTTTCCCGCTGGGAGCGGGGCGCGACGACGCCCGATCTCGACGTCCTCGGCCTCGTCGCCGAGGCGACCGGCAAGCCGGTCAGTTACTTCGTCGCGGGCGACGAGGAGCAGGCGAGCGGTTCCTCGGGGCTCGACAAGGCGGCCGCCCGGATCGAAGCCGCGGCACTGCAGATCGCCACCGAGGTCGACCGGCTCGCGACACTACTCGACGAGCTTCGCGGCGACCTAGTCCGGTCGCGCTGAGACTCGCAGCATGAGCGCGAAGGCGGCCGCTGTCGCAGGACGGTCCTGGGGCCTCTTCGCCAGCGCCTGCAGGACGCCGAACGAAAGGCGCGGCGGCAGGTCGTCCCGCCCGGCGCACGGGTCGGTCGGCTCGTCCGCCAGGATCGCGAGCGTCGCCTCGACGAAGCTTCCGCCCGCGAACGGCGGCCGACCTGCGATGCACTCGTAGGTGACGCAGCCGAGTGCGTAGATGTCGGCGGGCGGCCCAGCCTGGTGTCCCTTGATCACCTCCGGCGCGAGGTAGTCGAGTGTGCCGACGATGTGACCGGGCTCGGTCAGGACGGTCGCCGCGTCTCCCTTGGCAAGCCCGAAGTCGGTCAGGAACAGGCTGCCCGCATCGTCGACGACGATGTTCGACGGCTTCACGTCTCGGTGCACGAGGCCCTCGCGATGCAATCTGTCCAGCGCTCCCGCGATCTCGGTGGCGGTCCTGAGCAGGGGCGAGAGGGCGAGGGGCCCGTCCTCGTCGAGGAGCTCGGCGAGGGTTCGGCCGGCCACGTAACGCGCCGCCAGATACTGATGGCCCTCGACCTCGCCGGCGTCGAGGACGGGGACGAGGTGCGGATGCGAGAGCTCGGAGGCGACTCGTCCTTCGCGCTCGAAGCGCCGCCGGTAGGTCTCGTCGCCGGAAAGCTCGGGGCGGAGAACCTTCAGTGCGACCACTGCGCCGTCCGGCTCGTGCACGGCCTTGAAGACGACGCCCACGCCACCCTCGCCGAGAAGTTCCTCGAGGCGATAAGGGCCTAGGCGGCCGCCGGCTTGGAGCTCGGCCGCGGCGGGCCCGCCGGACATGGGGCGAGAATAGAGTCAATTCGCCCAAGGCGCTAGGAGGGTTCGTGGCGGCAACACCGAGGATCGGCACCGTTTTCGCCGGCTACCGGATCGAGGCGCTCCGTGGGCGGGGCGGGATGAGCGTCGTCTACCGGGCGGAGAATCCACGGCTCGGGAACGTCGTCGCGCTCAAGCTGCTCTCGGCTGCGCTGGCCGAGGACGAGACCTTCCGAGAGCGGTTCGTTCGAGAGTCGCGCACCGCGGCCTCGATCGCGCATCCGAACATCATCCCGATCCACGATGCCGGCGACGCCGAGGGTGTCCTGTACATCGCGATGCGCTACGTCGAGGGGCCGGATCTCAAGGCACGGGTGCAAGACGGGCTACCGGCGGGACGAGCTCTCCTGATCGGAGCCCAGGTCGCGAGCGCGCTCGACGCGGCGCACGCGCGCGGGATGGTGCACCGTGATGTGAAACCCGCGAACGTTCTGATCGAAGCCGGTGCGGAGGGAGCCGACCATGCGTACCTCGCGGACTTCGGCCTGACAAAACACGTCGAGTCGCACTCAGGGCTCACCGGAACGGGCCAGTTCGTCGGGACGATCGACTACATGGCGCCTGAGCAGATCGAGGGGCGTGACGTGGACGCCCGTGCCGACATCTACGCCCTGGGCTGCGTCCTGTTCGAGTGCCTCGGTGGGGCGCCTCCGTTCAGGCGGGAGTCGGACGTGGCGGTCATCTGGGCGCACATGCGCGACGAGCCGCCTTCGCTCAGCTCGGTTCGCCCGGGGTTCCCCGCGGCGGCCGACAGGGTGTTCGCGAAGGCGCTGGCGAAGGAGCCCCGCGAGCGGCACGACAGTTGCGGGGAGCTCGTTCGTGAGCTTCGCAGCGCGTTCGGCGAGCAGGCCGCCGGCCCCGCAGATGCACCTACGGTCGTCCGAGGGACACCAGCGGCGCGCCGACGACGGCTCGTGCGCCCTGCCCTCGCCGTAGTCGCGGGCTTCGCTCTGGGCGCAGCGGCCGCCTCGGCTGCACTACTCGCCACGCGAGACTCCTCGACGCGCATCGAGACCCGGTCGGTGCGGGTACCGGTGCGGGCGGTCTCGTTCCGGACGCCGACGGGCTCGATCGGTTGCGTTGGAGGCCCGACTCTCCGCTGCGACATCCGCAGTGGGCTCAAGCCTCTGCCGCCGAAACCGGCCTCGTGCAAGCGGGATTGGGGCTTCGGCTACGCCGTCGGCCAGACAGGAATTTCGCATGCTGTCTGCGCGAGCGACACGGCGATCGATCGCACGGCGCGGGTGCTCCGCTACGGGACGAGCTGGCGCCGAGGCGGCCTCACCTGCCTCTCGCGGCCGACGGGCCTTCGCTGCACCAACCGGAGCCGCCACGGCTTCTTCCTCAGCCGCTCCCGCTCGTACCGCTTCTAGATACAACTGCGCCCGATGCGAGTCGTGCTCGACTGGGACGGCACCGTCACCGAGCGGGACACGCTCGACCACGTGCTGGAGCGCTTCGGCGACCCGGAGATCTACGCGCGCGTCGAGGATGAGCTTGGCCGCATGCTGACGTTGAATGAGGTGATCGCGCACGAGTTCGAGACGGTGACGGCGCCGCTCGAGGAGGTCGTGCCGTGGCTCCTCGAGCGTGCGCGCATCCGACCGGGTTTCGCCGAGCTCGCGCGTGCTCACCGGCCGCTCGTCGTCTCTAGCGGGTTCCACGAACTGATCGAGCCGGTGCTCGAGCGTGAAGGCCTGCTGGAAGCGGTCGAGCTTCGCGCCAACAGCGTCGAGCCCCGGCCCGAGGGCTGGCGCGCGCACTTCCGCGTCGCCGGTCGCTGCGAGGCCTGCGGTGAGCCTTGCAAGCGCGGCGATCTGCCGCGCGGCGGCGAGGTCGTCTACGCCGGCGACGGACACTCCGACTTCTGCGCCGCCCTCGCCGCCGATCGGGTCTTCGCCACCGGCAACCTCGCCCGGTGGCTCGAGGAGCGCGGCGTCCCCTTCCGGCCGCTGACGGACTTCCACGCGCTCGCGGCCGAGCTCTAGATGCCGCTCCTCCGCCTGCCCGAGCCCTTCGACTTCCAGCTCTCGACAGAACGCTTCCGCGCCTTCGGGCCCGACCTCGCGAACCTGTGGAGCGACGGGGCGCTGCGCCGGGTCGTCGGCAGCCGTGAGGTGCGTATCGAGGAGGCGCGCGGAGGGGTGCGGGTCGAGCCGCTCGACGCGGAGACCCGCCCCGTGGTGCGCAAGCTGCTCGGCCTCGAGTTCGAGCTCGAGCCCTTCTATGCTTGGGCTCGCAAGGATCCGATTCTGCGCCGTCTGACCCGCGTTCTCGCCGGCTTCCGGCCGCCGCTTGCGCCCGACCCGTTCGAGACCCTCGTCACCTCGATCACGGCACAGCAGGTCTCGCTCCACGCGGCCTTCGCGATCCGGAACCGCCTGATCGAGCGCTACGGGCGCCGGGTCGGCGAGGCGTACTCCTTTCCGACCGCGGAGCGGCTCCGGCGAGTGACCGAGGAGGGCTTCGTCGCGCTCGGCTTCTCCCGCCGCAAGGCGGAGTACGTCGTCGGCCTGGCAGCCGGGCCGGTCGAGCTCGACGAGCTGGCCGGCCTCCCGGACGACGAGGTGAAAGCCCGGCTTGTGGCCGTGCGGGGCCTCGGCGAGTGGACGGCGGACTGGTTTCTCGCGCGCCACCTCGCTCGCCCACGCGCCTGGCCGGCCGGCGATCTCGCGCTGCGCAAGGCTGTCATCGCCTTCTACCCCGAGGCGGACGGTATCCGTGAGTTCGGCGACCGCTTCGACCCGTTCCAGAACCTCACGGCCCATTACCTCCTGACTGGGCTTCGGCTGCAGGCTGAGCGGCTGAGTCGGGATAAGGGCCCCTCTGACTAGCATCGGTCCTGTGAGCCACGTGTCCGAAGCACATGCGCAGGCATCGCTGAATCGCTCGGCCTTAGCGCCACGACCCACTGCCTCACCGGCTGCGCGATCGGGGAGGTCCTCGGCATGGTGGTCGCCACGGCCATGGGATGGGGCGACGCCGCGTCTATCGCGATCTCGGTCGTGCTCGCCTTCTTCTTCGGCTATGCGCTGACGCTCGGCCCAGTGCTCCGCGCCGGCGTACCGCTTGGTCGCGCGCTTCCGCTCGCCTTTGCCTCGGACACCGCTTCGATCACCGTCATGGAGATCTCCGATAACGCGTTCATCCTGTTGGTGCCGGGCGCGATCGACGCCGGGCTCGGGCAGGCGCTGTTCTGGTGGAGCCTGGGGCTGAGTCTCGTAATCGCCTTCGTCTTCGCGTTCCCCCTCAATCGTTGGCTGATCGCGCGCGGACGTGGCCACGCGGTCATCCACGAGCACCACGGTCACTAGCCGCGAAGCTTCTCGCCCAGCCCTTCGCTAGCCTGCTGGCCCGCATGGTTCCAAGCGTTCTGATGCAGCTGTCGCCCTTGGTGGCTCCGCCGTGATCGTTCGCGACGCCACACCCGCCGACGACGCGACTCTCGCTGCGCTGTTGGAGGAGATCTTCGCCGAACGCTGGGACCGGCCGTGGCCGCCGCCGGAGGTCACGCCGGCGCGTTGGGCAGGCAAGCTCGTCCTCTTGGCCGAGGAGGACGGGGCGGCGCTCGGCTTCGCCTTCGGCGAGATCCAGCCGAACCAGTTCGCACACGTGAACATCGTCTACGTCCGCCCCGAGCGGCGGGAGCAGGGCATCTCCAAGGCGCTCCTGGCGGAGTTCGCGGCGCGCGCCCGCCGGGGCGGCGCCGAGCACCTGACGCTCGACGTCGCGACAAGGAACGAGGTCGGGCAGAAGGTCTGGCGGCGGCTCGGCTTCAGCGAGTGGGCCCGGCGGCTGACGGTCCCGATCGAGACGCTCGAGCGCCGCGTGACCGCCGGCCGGCAGGGCGAGTCGTACGCCTCGCTCCATGTCCAGACCGACGACTTCGACGCGGTCGAGGCCGCCGTGGCCAAGTTCCTGCCGAGACTGGGCGGCTCGGGCGCAGGTCGGGTCGCGCAACCGCGGAACGGCTGGGTCGCGATCTACGACGAGCTGATCGACGGCGACCGTAAGGCGCGCGAGCGCCTTGGCGCGGAGCTCTCCAACGCGACCGCGGCGGTCGTCTGCGCGATCGCTCTCGAAGACGGCGCTGTGGTGCGCTACGCCCTCTTCGAGCGCGGCAGCATCGTGGACGAGTACCAGTCGGTGCCGGAGTACAACGGCCCGCTGCCGCCCGGCGACGTGGTCGCACTGAGCGCAAACCCAACCGTCGTCGCCCGCCTGACCGGCGCGGAGCCCGCGCGTGTCCGCGCCGTCGCGAGAACGGCGAGCGCCCCGGAGGAGCTGCCGCCGGCGCCCGAGCTCCTGCAGCAGCTCGCCGAGGTGCTCGGCCTCGAGGGCGCAGGCCGGCGGGTGGACGACTAGGCTCAGACCGTGCCCACCCTCTACACTGCCGAGCGCTGTCCCTACGCGGCCCGGGCGCGCATCGTCCTCGCCGAGAAGGGCCTCGACTATGACGCCGTCGAGATCGACCTCGACGACCGTCCGGCCTGGCTCTACGAGAAGAACCCGCTAGGCCGGGTGCCGGTCTACGAGGAGGACGGCGGCCTCGTCCTGCCAGAGTCGCGGGTGATCATGGAGTACCTGGAGGAGCGCTACCCGGAGCCGCCGCTGTGGCCTCGGGACCCGGCCGAGCGCGCGCTGGGGCGCCTCTGGCTCGAGCGCTTCGACGACCGGCTCGGCCGGGCCTACTACGCGCTGCGCCGCGATGCCGAGGAGGCCCGCGAGGAGCTCGACGCGAAGCTCGCCGAGCTCGACGGCGCGCTGGAGGCGCAGCCGTATCTCTCCGGCCGCGAGTACGGCCTGGCGGACACGGGCTACGTGCCGTGGGTGCTGCGCGCGAGCGAGCGCCTCGGCGTCGAGCTCGAGCCGTTCCCGGCGCTGCTCGACTGGCTCGAGCGCGTCGTGGCCCGGCCCGCGGTCGCGACTGAGCGCGAGCTCGTTGCCGGCCGATGAGCGACCTCCCGGCCCTGGTCGACGCCGCCTGGGTGCAGGAGCATCTGGGCGAGCCCGACCTCGTCCTCGGCGACGTGCGCGGGCCCAACGCGCACGGCCGCGGACACCTGCCGAGCTCGATCCCGCTCGTGCTCGGCTCGCCGCCGCCGCTCGCCGACCGGGGGATCGTGCGCGAGTTCGCGGTCGAGGTGCAACGGCGACTGGGCCGACACGGCGTCTCCGGCGGCGAGCGGCTCGTCCTCTACGACCGAGGCGACTGCGTCGGTGCGGCGGCCTCGGCGCAGGCGGCGCTGGTGGCGGGACACCCGCACGTGGCCGTGCTCGCCGGCGGCATCGCCGGATGGCCGGGCGAGCTCGAGACCGGCGCGGTCGAGCTGGCCAAGACGAAGACGAGCCTCGAGCCGCACCTCGAGGCCGTGCCCACCTGGGAGGAGCTGCGCGACCGGCTCGACGACCCCGCGCTGACGATCCTCGACGTCCGCTCCCCCGACGAGTACTCCGGCCGGGGCGGCTACCCCTGCGACCCGCGCCAGGCGCACATCCCCGGCGCGCGCCAACTCGAGGTCGAGCGCCTGTTCGCCGCACCCGGACGTCCGCACGAGCCGTGGGCGGTGCGGGAGCTGGTGGGCCTCCCCGAAGGGGCCGAGATCGTCGCCTACTGTCACTCCGGCTCGCGCTCGGCACTGGCCGCGCTGGCTCTCCGCGCCGCAGGCTACGCCGCGCGCAACTACCCGGGCTCGTGGCACGAGTGGTCGCGCCACCCGGAGCTGCCGGCAGTGCGGTGAGCGGGGCCCCTCGCCGGAGCCCCCGCTCGCTCGCAGAGAGTTAGCGCCGCTTCTTCGGCTTCGTCGCGCGAACCTGGTTGCTCGTCAGGGCGGCCAGATCCTCGCCGCGACACGGAACCGGCAGGCCGGAAGGTGACGGGCCCTCGCACTTCGTGACGTAGTTCTCGAACCGCGTCTGGAAGAACGTCGTGAACTTCACCGACGGACGCAGCACCGTGTACTTACCGCTCTTCGGCAGCTTGCCTGTGCGCGTCACCTTTGCGCCGCGAACGCCGGCCGTCGTCGCGGTGGGGGCCGGATTCGGCTTCCTGCTCGAATAGAGCCGGAGCCGGATTCCCGCCGGGTTGAGGCCCGGCACGGTCAGCTTGCCGACCAGCTTGAGCCCCTTCTTGGCCTTCGCCTTGGCGAGCGTCAGCGACGAAGGCAGCCCCACGTAGGTCCGCCATTCGTTCGTCCCGGTGGCGTTCGGGGTACCGGTGCCCGGTGTGTACGGCGTGAAGATGCCGGCCCACTCGTAGCCCCCCTTGACGGCGGCGTTCGTGAAGACGCCCCTGACGGTGAAGTCGGCCAGGACGAGCTGGGCGCCAAAGGTCGCCCCGCCGGATGCGGGCGGGATGTCCGGCGAGGGCAGGCAGACCTGCATCGTCACGAGCGGCCCGACCTTGTTCACGAAGACCGGGATGGCGACCGTCTGGCCCTGGAGCTGGGTGTTCAGCACCCAGTTGGCCTGGTTCGTGGTGATGCCCGTGCAGCGCATCGCCGCGGCCTGGATGGCCGCGTCGGCCGGGTTGGCGACCAGGACGTCGCCGGCCAGCGGAAGGTTCGCACCGCCGAGCGCCTTCGCCTTCACGACCGCGACGACCGCGCCGATCTTCGTGCCCGGCGCCTGTGTCAGCACGGCGCCGTAGCCGGCCGGCGAGAAGATCGTCAGCTTCGCGGTCGGATCGTCGTTCTGCGGCGCGGCGATGAAGACATCGGCCGTCGTGGCCGCCCCGACCTTGTAGCTCGATTGCTCGATCGTCAGCGACGGTGTATACGCCGCGAGCGCCGGTGCGGCGAACGCGAGCCCTATCGAGCTGGCGCACGCCAGCAATACCAAGCGCAGTGAAGTCTTCATTAGCCCCTTCTTTCTCGGAGATGCCCCCCTGGATCACCAGTCAGACGCGTGAGACGACGGTTTCACCGCAATAGTTAACACCCAAACTCGCGAAAAAAGCTACCGCGCGGTCACGAGCGGGCCGAACAACACCCACCGTGTGCCGCGGTAACGGACCATCTTGGCCTTCGTGATCGGGAAGTAGTTCGCCGGGCTCGTCCTGACGGCGACTCCGGGGAGCAGGAACGGGTTCCTGCGCTCGTCCATGTGCGTCGCCGCCCGCAGCAGGCTCTCGCGCGTGAGGTTGCGCCCGGCCCGCCTGAGCGCGTCCACCATCGAGAACGCGACGGCCATGCCGTAGAAGTTGTAGACGTCGGAGGCCTTCCCGCCCGGGTTGTAGCGCTTCATGATCGAGCGGTAAAGGCGGGTGGCCGGGTTCTTCGCCCAGACCGGCGAGGTCGGGTCCTTCAGGAAGCTCACGCTGAGCGAGCCGTTCGTCTCCTTTCCGTTCGTCCCGAGGCGGGCGATCCCCATCACCGTCGGCTCGATCGAGACCGCGCTGACGAAGATCCTGGGGTGCCAGCCGAGCTTGTAGGCGTAGACGAACGACTGGATCGCTTGCTGGGGCAGCGCGAAGAGCATGAAGGTGTCGGCCCTCGAGTGGCGCAGCTTCGCGATCTGCGAGTTGACGTCGGTGTCGGTGACCTCGTAGGAGGCCTTTGCGACGATCTGCGACGCGTGCTTGCGCAGGCCGCGCCGGAGCCCGTTCAGCAGGTCCTTGCCGTAGTCGCTGTCCTCGTAGAGCACGGCGATCCGCGCGCGCGGCTTGTGTGCGACGACGTAGCGGCCGTAGATCGCGCCTTCGCCCTCGAAGCTCGGCAGGTAGCCGATCGTCCACGGGAACTTCTTGGGCGCGCGGCCGATCGCGCTGGCGCCCGTCCCGACGAAGAGCTGCGGTACCTTGACCGCGTTCAGGTAGCCGCGGATCGCGAGGTTGTGCTCGGTGCCGACGCTGTTGAAGATCGCGAGCACCTTGTCCTGCTGCACGAGCTCGCGGGTCCGGTCGACCGTCTTCGAGGGGTCGTAGCCGTCGTCGCGGTAGAGGTACTTGATCTTGCGCCCGTTGACCCCGCCGTGGGCGTTCACGTACTTGAAGTAGGCGTTGGCGCCCGCGCCGACGACCCCGAATGAGGAGGCCGGGCCGCTGAGCGGGACTGTGCCGCCGAGCAGGATCTCGGTCGGTGTCACACCCGGAGTCCCGCCGGAGACGCCGCCGGCCGGGAGGGCGAGCGCGACGACTGCGATCAGCGCGGCGGCGGGCAGCCTCATCGAGACACAGGGCTTCGCAGGATGGAGAGCACGAGCCGGGCCGGGCCGAGCGAGACGCGCGCGCCGGCCGGCATCGGGAAGTTCAGGTAGAGCAGGTTGCCCGGGTTCTGCGCGAGCGAGCTCGAGGCGAGGAAGAGCCGCAGCCGCGAGCCGCGTGGAATCAGCGTCGCATCGTCGATCAGACGGATCGCCAGCTGGCGGGTCCCGCCGAGGCCGGCGGTGTTGACGCCGCCCTCGCTGACGACGATCTCGGCGCGGCCCGGCGGCTTGGCGGTGAGGACGGCGACGACGCGCGTCCAGCCGCCCGAGAGTTGCGCGGTCACGCGCACCTCGCTCGTGCCGAAGGTCTCGAGCTTCGAGTTGAGCCGGCCGCTGACGCGAAGCGCGCGCCCGGACCCGGTGACGCGGTCGGTGCCGGGGAACGCGAAGGTGAGGCGCCGCGTCGCGGGGAGACTCGCGTAGGTGCGCACCCTGCCGCGCCAGGGGCTCGGCGCGAGCAGGACCGGCGCGATCGTCGTCGGCACGCCCACCAGGTAGCGCGTGAACCATTTCAGGCCGAGCGAGGCCACCTGCGCGAAGTCGGGCCCAGGGAAGGTCGAAGGCGCGTGCCCGAAGTCGCCGATGTAGAGCCGCTTCGGCCCCTTCAGGAGCCGGTATCCAGCTGTGGCCTGCGCGATGTCGAAGGCGAAATCGCGGCGACCCTGGAACATGAACACCGGCGTCGTGACCTTCGAGAGCAGCTTGCGGCTCGAGCGTGCGTCGGCCCAGGCCCGCAGGGCCCCGAGGTTGCGCGCCGCGAGCGCGTCGCTCGTCAGCGTCAGCACTGCCGGGTCGAACCGGTTCTGCGGCACCGAGTTCATGAACTGGACGACCGCGCCGGACTTGGCCAGGTTCTGCGGGACGAGCGCCCCGTAGAGGTCGGTCCAGGTCTCGGCCGTCGCGGCCGCCGCCCAGGGGACGCCTTCCACGAGCGAGCGCAGCACCGCGCCACCGCCGAGCGAGATCCCCCAGGCGCCGATCTTGGCGCCGTCGACCTCCGGCCTCGCCGCGAGCTGGCCGAAGACCTGGCGCACGTCGGCGATTTCGCGCGGGCCGTCGATCGAGACGAGGCCGCTGGACTCGCCGTGCCCGCGGGCGTCGAAGGAGAGGACGGCGAAGGGGTCGACGAGGCGCTGGGCGAGGAGATCGAGGTCCTGGCGCTTGCCGCCGAGCGCGTGGAGGAGCGCGATCGTGGGATAGCCGGCCGGCGGGGCAGCCGAGTCCGGCTCGTACAGTGTCGCCGCAAGGGTCGCCCCGTCGTCCATGTGCAGGGTGAGCTCCTGCTCCGAGAACGCGGAGGCGCGGCCGGCCGCGAGCAAGGCGAACAGACAGGCGAAAACAACCAGCAAGACCCTGCGACCCAAGGACGAAAGGGTAGAGGAACCCCGTGGCTTTCTACAATCGGCTCGTGGATTCCCGGCCGGTCGGCGTCTTCGACTCGGGCGTGGGCGGCCTGACCGTCCTGCACGAGTGCCTCGTGACGATGCCGCACGAGGACTTCGTCTACCTCGGTGACCACGCGCGGCTGCCCTATGGGCCGCGCCCCCTCGAGGAGGTCAGGCGCTTCGCGCGGGAGATCGCGGCCTACCTCGAGGGCCACGGCGTGAAGCTGCTGCTGGTTGCCTGCAACACGGCGACTTCCGCGGCGCTGCCGCAACTGCAGGAAGAGCTGTCGGTGCCGGTCGTCGGCGTGATCACCCCCGAGGCACACGCGGCCGTGCAGGCGACGCGCAACCGGCGGATCGGCTTGATGGCGACCGAGGCCACCGTCGCGGCAGGCCGCTACGCGCAGCTCGTGCGGGCCCTGGACGCCGGAGCCGAGCTGGTCCCGATAGCGTGCCCACGGCTCGTGCCGCTGATCGAGAGCGACGAGCCCTTCGGCGCGGGCACGACCGAGACGGTGCGCGAGTACGCGGCGCCGCTGAAGGCCGCCGCGGTCGACACGGTCATCCTCGGATGTACGCACTACCCGCTGATCCGGCCGGTCTTCCAGCGGGTCTTCGGCCGCGGCGTCACGCTCGTCTTCTCCGCCGAGGAGACCGCGCGCGAGGTCGCCGAGACCCTGGCGCGCAAGGGGATCGAGAACGGGGAGAGCCGCGAGGGCTCGTACCGGTTCCTGACCACCGGGGAGCCGGAGCTCTTCCGTGCCCTCGGCGAGCGTTTCCTACAGCTCCCGCTGAGCGAGATCGAGCACGTGTCGGTCGCGGACCTCGAGGCGGCTCCCGCGTGAGCGCGGGGGTGGAGGGGGTTGGGGGGAACCGTGAGCTTCCCTTGCTCTGCATACTCGGCGGAGCCGAGGCGAGTCTGGAAGAAGAAGGGCGCTCGTGGGTGAAACCGGGTTTCCCTCACGGGAGCGAGCCGCAGGCGAGGGACGCCGCGTGAGCCGGCACGACGGCCGCCGGTCCGACCAGCTGCGCCCGCTCGAGCTCGTCCTCGACTATCTCGAGCAGCCGCTCGGCTCGGTGCTCTACTCGCAGGGGAAGACGCGAGTCCTCTGCACGGCCTCGCTGGACGAGCGCACCCCGCGCTGGCTGCGCGATTCCGGCCGCGGCTGGCTGACAGCCGAGTACTCGCTGCTGCCGGCCTCGACGGGCGAGCGCACGCAGCGCGAGGCGAGCGCAGGCAAACAGAAGGGCCGCACCGTCGAGATTCAGCGCCTGATCGGCCGCGCGCTGCGCGCGGTGACCGATCTGGAGGCGCTGGGCGAGCGGACGCTCTGGGTCGACTGCGACGTGCTCCAGGCCGACGGCGGGACACGCTGCGCGGCGATCTCCGGCGCCTACGTGGCGGCCGCCCGCGCGCTCGGGAAGGCGGGGCTCGCGCGCGCGCTGACCGACTCGGTCGCCGCGGTGTCGGTGGGCATCGTCGGCGGCGAGTTCCTGCTCGACCTCGACTACGAGGAGGACTCGGGCGCCGAGGTGGACGTCAACGTCGTCAGGACCGGCGGAGGGTTGCTCGTGGAGGTGCAGGCGACCGCCGAGCGCGCGCCGTTCGACCGGGACGGCCTCGACGCGATGCTCGACCTGGCCGAGTCCGGGATCGCAACGATTCGCGAGGCGCAGGAGGCCGCGCTCGATGCTCTTGCTTGAGGTTCCGTCGAGGCCCCGGACGTGATCAGCAGGCTCGCCGACGTCGAGCAGGTGCTGGAGGTCCGCTGGACGGACTAACGGTACGGCTCTGCTCGCAGAACCCGAACAAACTGCGCGAGCTGGCCGCGCTTCTGCCGGAGTGGGAGTTGGAGCTGCTGGGGGCGGACGGCTATCCGGAAGAGGGGAGCGACAGCTACTACGAGAACGCGCAGGCCAAAGCGCTCTATGGGCACGAGGTCGCACCGGGGGCCTGGACGCTCGGCGAGGACTCCGGGCTGGAGGTCGAGGCCCTCGGCGGCGCGCCGGGGATCCGCTCGGCCCGCTACGCCCCGGAGGGCGGGGAGGCGATCGCCAAGCTGCTGGAGGAGCTCCGCGGCGTCGAAGGCGGCGCGCGCCGGGCTCGCTACGTCTGCGAGCTCGTGTTGATCGGGCCCGACGGGCAGGAGCTCCGCGGCACAGGCACCTTCGAGGGCCGCATCGCCGAGGAGCCGCGCGGGACGGAAGGCTTCGGCTACGACCCGGTGTTCATACCGGAGGGTAAGGAGCAGACAGTGGCCGAGCTCGGCAACGACTGGAAGTCGCGCAACTCCCACCGGGCCCGGGCCGCAGCGGCCCTTTGGGGACAGTCACGGTGACCGTCCCGGCTCAGGCCAGGCCTTCGGCTTCGTCGAGGTCGGCCGTACGTCGGCGCTCGGCGAGCCACCAGTTGACCTCGGCGCCGAAGACGATCGCGTTGGCCATCACGAAGAGCCAGACGAGCAGCAGCGCCGGGCCGCCGAAGGCCTTCAGCGCGACCACGTTGCCCGAGAAGCGCACGTAGAGCGGGAGCACCTGGAAGCTCCCCTCCAGCAAGACGGCCGAGGCAACGGCCCCGGGGAGCACGTCCCGGAACGAATGCTCGACGTTCGTGAGCAGGTAGTACACGGCAACGAGGAAGACGAACACTGCGATCAGCGAGACCGCCACCGAAAGCCCGTACGCAACGTAGGCGTTCTTCGCGAAGCCGTCGGCGTAGCGCGTGAGCAGGTCGTAGCCGAATGAGCCGATCAGCAGCCCGACGAAGAGCGTGACGAGCGAGAGCAGCATCAATGCGACCGCGAGCAGTTTGCCGCGCAGGAACGACCGGTTGGGCTTCCCGTAGACGATGTTGAAGGCGGACTCGAGCACGCTGAAGAGGGAGAGCGAGGTCCAGAGGAGCGCGGCCGCGCCGACGATCCCGAGCGCGGTCGCATGGCGCTGGATCTCGCGAACCGTGTGGACGATGCTCGAGACCGAGCTGCCTGGAAAGGCGCGCTTCAGCTCGGTGACCAAGTAGCTCGACTCGTCGGGCCGCCCGGCGAGGGCCAGCAGCGAGACAGTGAGGAAGAGCAGCGGCACGAACGAGAGCAGCGCAAAGTAGGCGATCATCGCCGCGAGGTGCGGGCCGCGATCGTCGAAGAACTTCGCCATCGGCTGGGGCAGAGCCGGCATGGTCGGGAGTATGGGCGGCTCTCGTTCCTGGGGCGGGGCTGACGGTGCGGCGCCGCAAGGCACACAGTGCACGAGCACGGGCCCGGAGAGCGCCGTGCTGGCAGCGCCGTCAGCCGTGGCGGAGCCGGGCTTCGCCCGGCGCCAGCCAGCGGCGGCCAGGGGCGTGAGGTGTTAGCGTCAGAGCCGTGGCTCAGACAGCACAAGCGCTGGCCGACCTGACCGAGATCTCGAGTCAGATCGAGCGCGCCGTCGTGTTCGACCGCGCGGGAGCCGTGCTTGCCTCGACCGTGGACGACGATCGCGCTGCCCGGCTCGCCTCGACCGCGCTCGAGCTGCTCCGGGCCGCCGAGGAGCAAAGCGCGGAGGGCAAGGAGCTCGCGCAGCTCGACGTCGCCCTCCAGGACGGCAGCGTCTTCGTCGTCAGCGACGGCGAGCGGCTGATTGCCGCGACGACCGCGCCGGAGCCGACGGCCGGCCTGGTCTTCTACGACTTGAAGAGCTGCCTGCGGGCCATGACGACGGCTGCACCGGCAAAGCCGGCACAGCCTCTGGACGGCGTCGACAAGCGACGCCTCGGCGAGGAGCCGAAGAAGCCGAAGCGCCCCTCCGCCAAGCGCACCCCCGCCAAGCCCACGACCGCGAGGAGAAAGAAGGATGCGGAGTCGTAGCTTCCTGACCGGGTTCCTGCTTGCGGCCGGCTCGGCCGTGGGCACCGTCCTCTACCGCCGCCGCGCCGCGCGCCGGCGGGAGCGGGTCCAGCTCTACTTCGGTGACGGCTCGATGGTTTCGCTGACCGAAGGGTCACCCGAGGCGGAGCGCCTGCTCGGTCACGCGCGCGAGCTGCTCGCAACCGCGCGGGCCTAGTGGAACGAGACGAGCTCGGCGCTGCGCTCTCCGAGCACGCCTACCTCGAGGGCGACTTCGTGCTGCGCTCGGGGCGCCGCTCGCGGTACTACCTCGACAAGTACCGCTTCGAGACACGGCCCGACTTGCTCGGCCCCCTCGGCGAGCTGATCGCCGTGGCGGTGCGCGAGTTCGAGCCCGAGGCCTCGCGCCTGGCCGGGCCCGAGCTCGGTGCGGTCGCCCTTGCCGCGGCGGCGTCGCTCTCCTCGGGCCTGCCCTTCCTGATCGTGCGCAAGGAGGCGAAGAACTACGGCACGGCCAACCGGCTCGAGGGCGTCGCGGAGGAGGGGGAGCTCGTCTGCCTCGTGGAGGATGTCGTCACCTCGGGAGGCGCAGCGGTCGAGGCGATCGAGGTGCTGCGGGAGGCCGGCCTGAGGGTCGGGACGGCCGTTTGCGTGGTCGACCGGGAGGAGGGCGGAGCCGACGAGCTGGCACGCGCAGGCGTGCGCCTGCGGCCCCTGTTCCGGGCCTCCGAGCTCCCCGGCGCTGCAAAAAGTGCAGCAAACCCGCATGGTTGAGCGGAATGGATTACCCTGTTAGGGTCTTGAGCCGTGTTCGCAAACGAAAGCAACCGGGAGGAGAGGAGCGATTGTGACGAAGCAAGAGTTCGTTGATCGCGTAGCCCAGAGGTCGAATATGTCGAGGCGCGAGGCAGCCGACGCGGTCGACGCGGTGCTCGACTCGATCACAGACACGCTGCGCCAGCACGGTGAGGTCAACTTCACCGGCTTCGGGAAGTTCTCGACGCAGCACCGCAAGGAGCGGCAGGGCGTCAACCCGCGCAACCCGAGCCAGAAGGTGACCATCCCTGCGGCGACCGTGCCGAAGTTCTCGGCCGGCAGCACGCTGAAGCAGGCCGTCAAGGGCGGCGGCGGCGGGAGCGGCAACGGCGGCGGCGGCATGGGCGGCGGCGGCTACTAGTCGAGCCTCCCTCAAGGTTTGAGATGCAGGGCCGCGTGAGCGGCCCTGCGCCGTTGTGGGCCGAACATGGCGCTAGCCTCTCTCGCGTGAGCGCTGAGCCG